>Ga0265301_10001900_pt1 | contig 25838 bp, 26 predicted proteins | sample AusTroGonzalo_MG_2_FD_193488 | JGI IMG/M metagenome (GOLD analysis project Ga0265301, IMG submission 193488) | Bovine rumen microbial communities from tropical cattle in Woodstock, Queensland, Australia - Gonzalo_04 | ecosystem: Host-associated > Mammals > Digestive system > Stomach > Rumen ... | reverse complement strand
CCAACGGCTTTGTCTTCCATACCCATCTCTTCGATGACTTCGGCAATGAGTTTATGCACCACACCGTGCGAGCAGCCCGGGCAGTAGTGCATATTGTTGTCGTTCATCAGCGTCGGCTTCTTGCAGACGATGTTCTCTGGTTGAACTATTTGATTTCTATCCATAACTTACATGACCTTTTTCAGTGCATTAACGATTTCTTCGGGATCGGGCACGATACCTCCCAGACGACCAAACTGTTCAACAGGCACGGCACCGTTCACGGCGAGGCGCACATCCTGTACCATCTGACCAGCGTTGATCTCAGCCACGAGGATACCCTTTACCTTCTTCGACAACTCAGCAATCTGCTTAATGGGGAAGGGGAACAATGTGATGGGGCGGAACAGGCCGACCTTGATACCCTGTTCACGGGCAATCTCAACAGACTTCTCTGCGATACGGGCGGCAGAACCGAAGGCTACAATCGCATATTCGGCATCATCCATCAACTGCTCTTCGAAGCGTACCTCATTCTCCTGAATCTTAGCGTATTTCTCCTGCAGGGCAATATTGCGCTGCTCCATAATCTCCGGCTTCAACTCAAGTGAGGTGATGACCACACGCTCTCTCCCACCCTTCGGCTTTCCTGTAGAAGCCCAAGGACACTGCTTGATGACTTCCTCGTCAGTACGACGGGGCTTGAACGGCGGCAGCACCACCTTCTCCATCATCTGACCGATAACACCATCGGAAAGAATCATGGCAGGATTACGGTACTTAAAGGCCAACTCAAAAGCGAGGTCTACGAAATCAGCCATCTCCTGAACAGACGACGGAGCCAGCACGATGACCTTATAGTCACCATTACCACCACCACGGGTAGCCTGGAAATAGTCACCCTGCGAAGGCTGGATAGTTCCCAGACCAGGGCCGCCACGCTGTACGTTCACGAAAACACCCGGCACCTCGGCACCAGCCATGTATGTGATACCTTCCTGCATCAGGGCAATGCCAGGAGAACTTGACGAGGTCATGGCACGCTTACCGGCACCGGCAGCACCATAGACCATATAAATAGAAGCCAACTCACTCTCAGCCTGAACCACCTGCATACCAGTGGTCTCCCAAGGCTTCAGTTCTGCCAGCGTCTCAATCACTTCACTCTGCGGAGTAATGGGATAGCCGAAATAGCCGTCGCATCCGCAACGAATAGCAGCGTGGGCAATTGCCTCGTTACCTTTCATCAATACAACCTCTTTTTCTGCCATAGTTTAGTCCTCCACTTTTTTACGATACACGGTGATACATCCGTCAGGGCAGACGATGCCACACGAGGCACAGCCCACACAGGCTTCCTCGTTGACAGCCTCCACATAAGGGTAACCGTGCAGATTCACTTTGTTGGCCAGTGCGATGACCTTCTGCGGGCAAGCGATGATGCAAAGTGAGCATCCCTTACACCGTTCTGTGTTCACCTCAATGGCACCTTTCATTTTTGCCATATTATCCTGTAATTAATGCATTAATTTCCTAAATTGGCTGCAAAGGTACTAATAACTAAGCAAAACACCAAATATATTTGTAGATTTTCAAGCATAAGACAAAAAAAAGCCCGCCCCTTCGGGGCGAGCCTTGATATTTATTGGGGAAACCAATGATGATTAATTCCACCAGTCATCTTCACTTCCAGTACCTCCAGGAACGCTCTGACGCTCCTTCATCCAATTTACCGAAGGATCAACAGCAATGATCTTCGGAGCCTCTCCCTTCTTCGGGAATGTGATGGTCTTCACGCCCTCGTCATTCGTAGTTCCATTCTCAGAATAGACAGTGACTGAGACGTTGTTTGCCTCGGGATTCCAAGCATTATTTGCAATGGTAAATTTAGCCAGTTCACTCTGTGGGCCACTGTAATATACAGTTGTACCATTCAAACCTGTGTTCAGCATATTTTTAACAGGGAATGTAGGCGACTTGGTCCATGTGGTACCACCAATATTCAGGGTGAAGTTGAGTGTACCACCGGCAGCACGGACAATAGCCTCCTGATGACGAGTTCCAGGAATCTCTTCTTCGCCTACTTTCTCCATCTGTCCAGTAGCGATATTTTCTTTCCATGTAACCTTATTCATATAAACGTTTGACACGTCAACAACCACATCGTTAAAATCAAAGTCATCCGTATCACCCAGGTCCTCCATCATGTAACGCTTAGTCTCACTCACTTCCAACTCATCAACGCGAATTGTTGGAGGACCGAAGAACAAGAATGCCAAGTCCTCATAGTCACCATCGCTACCAGATGCATTGTTATCCTCACAACCAATGATAGATATAAAATTGTCTTCAGGAACACCTGCGGGTCTTTCCAAACCTTGCACACCTTGCAAAGCGCGCATATTATTATCCAGCGAAGACAATTTAATGGCCTTGTAACCCTCTGGATCATTTTCATGTGCAGAATCACCACCAGTCCATACCTTCAGGAAGAAATACAACGCGGCACCTGCGGTTGCCTTATAAGTATATGTAGGAGCCTCAACCTGAACTGCCTCAGCAGGAACACCTGCGGTTGTCAGTGAATGCCACTCTCCATCGGCTGTCTTATATTTCAGATCCTGATACTTAGTCCAGATCTTATATTCCGTACCACCAATGTTCACCCACAACTCCCAGAAATAACTTGCCTGACCCTGATAGAAAGGAGCAACAGTGAAAGACTGCCTGGTTGCGACCGAATAGAAAGGACTACCCACCTGGGTATGGTCTTTACCAGCCGGCATGTATAAATGCATCCAATCAATTACACCCTTCTCGATTGTAATCTTGCTGCTTCCTTCAAATGAAACAGTAACCTCTTCAGGAGTCTCACCAGCACGCGTAGCAACACTGCGAGTAGATGGCAAACTGCGAACAGATTTCATAGAAGCGAAGTCCCAAGTCTGGTTAGGATCGATAGCACCATATTTCTTAACGAAATTGGCTTCATACTCAGCATTTTGCTGCTTAGCGGCGAACTCACTGTCATAGAGGTTCTCTTTAGCGCAAGAAGTGAAAGCAGCGCCCATTGCGGCCATACTTCCAATCAGCAATAAACTCTTAAATTTCATAACGCTACGAATAAAAAATTTTTAATGGTTTAAATAATTTAACTGTTTACGTGCACAAAATTACATAAAAAACACGAAACAACCAAGAGCATTAACTTTTTTTTGCAAAAAAAAATCAATCCTACAGATTCAAGGGTTATACATGTCCTTACAATAGAAAGCCATGATATCATCAAGCATGCGCTTGGCCTCGACAGCAGGACTGTCTGGGTCAAGCGCAATAGCCTGAATATAATGGTTAATGGCTTCGTGCCACAAGCCACGCTTGCGGGCCTCGTTGCCAAGTTGGTAATACTCCTCTGCGGTCATTTATAATACTCCTTTTTACCTGCAGCGAGGGTATTCTTCATCAGCGAGCAGATAGTCATCGGCCCTACGCCACCAGGAACGGGTGTGATGAAAGAGCATTTAGGAGCCACCTCGTCAAACTTCACATCGCCATTCAGACGGAAGCCACTCTTCTTAGAAGCATCGGGTACGCGCGTGGTACCAACATCAACGATGACTGCACCCTCCTTCACCATGTCAGCCGTTACGAAGTCAGGCTGTCCGATGGCTGCAATAATGATATCTGCTGCACGGCACTCCTCCTTCAAAGTCTTTGAGCGCGAATGACATACGGTGACGGTGGCATCGCCATACTGTTTCTGCATCATCAACTGAGCCATGGGCTTGCCAACAATATTGGAACGTCCAAGGACAACACACTTCTTACCACTGGTCTCGATATTATAGCGCTTCAGCAAGGTGATGATACCCAGAGGCGTAGCGGAAATAAAACAAGGCAGACCGATTGCCATGCGCCCCACGTTGATGGGATGAAAACCGTCTACATCCTTACGATAGTCAATGGCCTCGATGATCTTCTGCTCGTCAATGTGCTTGGGCAAGGGCAACTGCACGATGAAGCCATCCACATCGTCGTCCTTGTTCAACTTATCGACACAAGCCAGAAGTTCTGCCTCTGTGATATCCGCCTCGAAACGGATGAGTGTGCTTTTGAAGCCACAAGCCTCGCATGCGAGTACCTTATTCTTTACATACGTCTCAGAGCCACCATCGTGACCTACGAGTACCGCTGCCAAATGGGGCTGTTTACCCCCCTTAGCCACAATTTCCTTCACCTCTTCGGCAATCTCAGCCTTAATGGCCGCTGCCGTTGCCTTTCCATCTATCAGTTGCATCTCTATAAACTGTAATCTAAATACTAAAACTTCGGCATTCCGCCTTTCATCTTCATGGCTGCGGCCATCTGGGCCATCTTTGACGAACCCATACCAGAGACCATATGCATCATTTTACGTGTCTGGTCGAACTGCTTTATCAAACGGTTCACATCCTCAATCTTCGTACCAGAACCCTTGGCGATGCGCAGTTTGCGGCTCTGGTTGATAATATCCGGATTGGCACGCTCCTTGGGTGTCATCGAGTTGATGATAGCCTCAATGCCTTTGAAAGCATTATCATCGATATCGAGATCCTTAATCTGCTTTCCCACACCAGGAATCATCGAAGCCAGATCCTTGATGTTACCCATCTTCTTGATCTGCTGGATCTGACCCATGAAGTCATCGAAGTCGAACTTGTTCTTGCGGATCTTCTTTTCCAGACGTTTGGCCTCTTCCTCATCGAACTGCTGCTGGGCACGCTCCACAAGAGAGACGACATCACCCATACCCAGGATTCGGTCTGCCATACGTTCCGGATGGAACACATCGATGGCCTCCATCTTCTCACCCGTACCCACGAACTTAATCGGCTTAGTGACAACGGTACGGATACTCAGGGCCGCACCACCACGGGTGTCACCATCAAGTTTTGTCAATACGACACCATCGAAATCGAGACGATCATTGAATTCCTTGGCGGTATTCACAGCATCCTGACCTGTCATGGAGTCGACCACAAACAGGGTCTCATCGGGATTGATAGCCTGCTTCAGGTTAGATATCTCGTTCATCATCTCCTCATCGACAGCCAAACGTCCGGCAGTATCAACGATGACGATGTTATAACTTTCTTGCTTGGCCTTGCGAATGGCGTTCTGGGCAATCTCAACAACATTCTTGTTGCCCTCTTCCGTATAGACATCAACGCCCACGCTCGCACCCACGACCTTCAACTGCTCGATGGCAGCAGGACGGTATACGTCGCAAGCCACCAACAGCGGCTTCTTGTGTTGGCGCGTCTTGAGCATGTTGGCAAGTTTTCCACTGAACGTGGTCTTACCCGAACCCTGCAAACCAGACATCAGAATGATGGCAGGACGACTCTCAAGTTTCAACTCAACAGCCTTACCGCCCATGAGTTCCGTCAGTTCGTCATGTACAATCTTCACCATCAACTGGCTGGGCTTCACGGCAGTAAGCACGTTCATACCCATGGCCTTCTGCTTCACGGTATCCGTAAAGGACTTGGCAACCTTGTAGTTCACGTCGGCATCCAACAGGGCACGACGCACATCCTTCAAGGTTTCGGCAACGTTGATCTCGGTGATCTTGCCTTCACCTTTCAGTATCTTAAATGACCTTTCTAATCGTTCTGATAAATTCTCAAACATCTATAAACTATAAACTTTAAACTATCAACTCTTAAATTACCTCATAACCGAACTTCTTGCAGAGGTCGAGACTCATTTCCTTCAACTTGAACTTCTGAATCTTACCAGAGCCCGTCAGTGGGAACTGGTCGATGAAGAACACATACTTAGGAATCTTATAACGGGCGATCTTGCCTCTACAGAACTCCTGCACATCCTCAGGTTCCATCTTCACGCCCTCCTCCAGAATGATGAAGGCACCCACAGCCTCACCATACTTCTTCGAAGGCACTGCAGCCACCTGTACATCGCGGACGCCAGGCATGTGATAGAGGAACTCCTCAATTTCACGGGGATAGATATTCTCACCACCTCGGATAATCATATCCTTGATACGGCCCGTGATTTTATAGAAACCTTGCTCATCTTTCACGCCAAGGTCTCCCGAGTGCAGATAACCGTTTTTATCGATCACCTCAGCCGTAGCCGCAGGATTCTTATAGTAGCCCTTCATCACGTTGAAGCCCTTACAGCACATCTCACCCTGAACACCGACAGGACATTCCTCACCCGTCTCAGGATCAAGCACCTTCACGTCGACAAACGGGAAGTCGCGACCTACGGTTGTACAACGCTGTTCAAAGGTATCGTTCAGACAGGTCTGTGTCATACCAGGCGACGACTCCGTGAGTCCGTAGACACTCGTGATGGTCATGTACATCTTCTCACTCACCTGCTTCATCAATTCCACAGGACAGAGAGAACCAGCCATAATACCGGTACGAAGACTCGTCAGATCAAACATATCGAACATCGGGTGATTCAACTCAGCGATAAACATCGTGGGCACGCCATACACGGCCGTACAACGCTCTTTATGGATAGAGGCCAGCACCACCAACGGATCGAACTTCTCAACCATCACTTCCGTACAGCCATGCGTCAGACAGTTCATCGTGGCAAGCACCACACCGAAGCAATGGAACAGCGGCACACAAACGCAGAGTTTATCGTCCTGAGTGAAGCCCATGTTCTCGCCCGTGAAGTAGCCGTCGTTGGAAATATTATAGTGCGTGAGCATCACACCCTTGGGGAAACCCGTTGTACCCGAGGTATACTGCATGTTGCAGACATCGTGGCAGGTAACGTTCTTCTTGGCGCTGTCGAGTTCCTCGTCTTCGATATTCTGTCCCAACAGCAAGAGTTCAGCAGTATTGAACATACCACGATATTTTTCCATGCCGATATAAACGACATTCTTCAGGTAGGGGAAACGTTCACTGTTCAGATGGCCACGCTCACAGTTCTTCAACTCGGGCAGCATGGTATAGGTCATATCCACATAGTTACAATCCCAAGTACCGTCGGTGATGCAGAGCGTGTGCATGTCAGAGTCCTTGCAGAGATACTCCAACTCGTTCTGCTTGTAGTTGGTATTCACCGTGACGAGCACGGCACCGATCTTCGCTGTGGCATAGAGGAAGGTGAGCCAGTCGGGCACGTTCGTTGCCCAGATACCGACATTCGAGCCTTTCTTCACACCGATGGCCAGAAGACCCTTTGCCAAGTTATCGACACGCTCATTGAACTGACTCCACGTAAAGCGGAGGTCACGGTCGGAATACACGATGTACTCTTTATCGGGTGTGGTCTCTGCCCAGTATTCGAGCCACTGGCCAAGGGTACGCTCATAAAGCGTATAACCAGCACTTCCCGTCTCGGCAGGGTATGTTCTGTCTGGCAGTGGTCTGCCTGCCATGTCTAATTTCACATCACTCATAACTCTCAACTCAATTAGAACGGAATATACACTACTGCCAGGATCTTGGCCGACTTGCCCGGGACACCATGCACATGATGCTTCACGATAGAATCATAGAAGATGCTGTCGCCCTCCTTCAGCAGGTATTTCTCCTTGCCATACTCGATTTCCACCTCGCCGTTCATCACAAAGATAAACTCCTCACCTTCATGGGCAGAGAGTTTGAAATCGGGATTTTCCTCAGGGTTGATGTCAATCACAAACGGCTCCATGTGACGGCCGGCCTTCTGCTGTGCCAACGGATGATACTCCATGTGCTTACGGGCATCGGCTGCACCGTTCGAGAAACTGATACTGCTGTTGCGCTCACGATCGGCAGCTCGACAAACCACAGGACCCAGGGCATCGTTATCGTCCATAAACGTACCCAGACGAACACCCAAGGCACGGGCAATCTTGATTAACGGCCCTAAGGAGGGTAGATTCTGGTCGTTCTCTATTGAGTTGATCTGCTCTACTGACAGACCGCTACTCTCTGCAATCTCCTCAATCGTGAGATTCTTTGACTCTCTGATTCCCTTGATTTTGGAACCTACTAATGTGTTAGTGTTGGCCATAAAAATGCTTAAAAATTGATATCAATATAACTTTAGCGCGCAAAATTACAATAAAAAAACGAGACTGGCAAAACTTTAACCGTGTTTTTGTTGTTTTTTCAAATTATTCTTCGTATCTTTGACCCCGCCTAACGCATAAAGTATGGAAAAAGATAAACTAAGCATGAACCGTAGAGAGTTTCTGAAGAGACTCGGCATCGGCACTGGATCGGCAATGGCCTTGATGGCCATGGAGCCGTTGAGTGCTTTTGCACAGAAAGACAAGAAGACCGTTAATAACCGCATGACCTATCGCGTACAGCATGGTACTGGCGAACAGATTTCCCTTTTGGGCTTTGGCATGATGCGCCTGCCAAACAACCAGGAGCAAGTCAACCAACTGGTGGATTACGCCATCGAGCATGGTGTGAACTACTACGATACAGCCCCCATGTATATGCGTGGACAGTCTGAGGTGCTGATGGGTAATGCCCTCTCACGCCATCCGAGGGATAAATACTACGTTGCCACGAAGATGTCGAACCAAGGACAGAACACCTGGAGTTTCGATGCCTCCAAGCGGATGTATGAACAGTCGATGGAGAAATTGAAGGTTGACCATATCGACTACTACCTGCTGCACGGCATCGGTGGTGGTATGAACTCGCTGAAAGGCCGTTTCCTCGACAATGGCGTTCTCGATTTCCTGCTCAAGGAGCGCGAGGCAGGTCGCATCAAGCATCTGGGATTCTCGTATCACGGTGATGTCAGTGATTTCGATTGGCTGTTAGACCACAACAACGAATACCACTGGGACTTCGTACAGATCCAGATGAACTTCCTCGATTGGCGTCATGCCTCGATGCGTGGCGGTAGAAGAACAGATGCTGATGCTGAATACCTCTATGGCAAATGCGAGAAACTCGGTGTCCAATGCGTGGTGATGGAACCGTTGCGTGGTGGTGCCTTTGGCAATATGGCTCAGGAACTGACCAGCCAGTTGAAGGCCGTACACCCCGACGACAGCACCGCCCGCTGGGCATTCCGATGGGTGGGCTCCTACCCCAACATCCTGACCGTTCTCAGCGGCATGAACCGCATGGATCATCTTGAGGAGAATGTCAAGACCTTCTCTCCCTTGGAGAACTGCACGGAGTCGGAGAATGCACTGTTGGCAAAGATTGCCGATGAGATGTCGGGCGTACCCACCATCCCCTGCACCGCCTGCGAATACTGCATGCCCTGTCCTTACGGTGTGAATATCCCTGGCAACTTCACCTATTACAACGATGCCGTCAGGGAGCATATCATCCCGTTGCCAGAACCTTCTGCCCCCGATTATGCCGAGCGTCAGCAGAAGTTCATCGAGGGTTACCGCAAGGCTCTGCCAGAAGCCGAGAAATGGGCACGGGCCTGTCAGGACTGTGAGGAATGTCTCTCGAAGTGTCCGCAGCAGATACGCATCCCCAATCAGTTGAGCCGTATCGTTCAGACCCTCAGAGTCAGAAAATCATGATTTCGTACGCTGGGAGAATTCACAGCCGCAGTATTGCTGGTTGTAGAAGTTGAATTCCTTCAGCAGTTGATTACGACGTTCATAGAGACCACCTTTGCGCCAGTTCTGGGCCCAGAAGGTGGTTTCTTTTACGGCCTGCTCCGCCAGATGTCCGGCACGTTCAATCTGTTCAAGGCTCTTCCAACGCGAAGAGGCCAAAGTGGTGGTAAAATATTGAAGCCCCAGTTCCTTGGCCTTTCGGGCAGCAGCCGTCAGACGAAGGGTAAAACAGAGTTCGCAGCGTTTGCCCCTTTCCGGCTCACCTTCGAGTCCGCAGACATCCTGTTGCCACTGCGTATGATCATAGTCGCCGTCAATCCACGTGAGTCCCAGACTCTCCGCATGACGCTTACTCTCATTCTTACGGATCTCGTATTCCTCGCGGGGATAGATATTGGGATTATAATAGAAAATCACTGGACGGATATCATGCTGCACCAACCACTCGACAATCGCCGAGGAGCAAGGTGCACAACAGGCATGCAACAACACCTCCTTACACCCTTCCGGAACTATAATCGCCGCTCTCTTCAATCTTCAATTTTCAATTTTCAATCTTCAATAACTAAAGTCCTCTGGCTTTCCAGATACGGTCCTTGGCCGCATTGATTTCCTGGAATTTCTTCTCTGCCGCCTTACGCACATCCTCTCCTAAGGCAGCCACCTTGTCAGGATGATGCTCCAGCGCCAGTTTACGATAGGCCTTCTTCACCTCATCATCAGAGGCATCCGGACTGACACCCAGCACTTTATAGGCATCCTCCAGCGTATCTCCCGAGAGATGGAGCATCGAGTCAACCTCACTACTGCGAAGGCCCATCCACTGGGCACACTCCCGCAGGGCCGTTATCTCACTCTGGGGCACATTACCGTCGGCCTTGGCCACCATCACGAGGTAGTTCAGCAACTGCAGGCGCTGCGAGTAGTCCATCTGCTGGTTGATCTGTCCACAACACTGACGAACGGTCGTCTTAAACTGCTCCCAGCCCTCACGTCTCTGCTCATCGAAGAGTTTGTTCAGGATCTCATTCCCCTGATAGACGGCATTCGCACCGAAGTTCTGACGGAGCATCTGACGCACCATCTCCATCTCCGAGTGCATCGCCTTGCCGTCGGCCTTGATGATATAGGATGAGAGCACCAACAACGAGAAGAGGAAACTATTCCGGTTTCCCTGCTGTTGACGCTGGCGATAGGCTTGCTGATAGGCCTCGTTATAGTCCTGATACGAACGCTGTTGCCATGAGCCCGTATCACGCTCTGAGCCTGAGCCCCACGTGCCTGAGTTGCTTGGAGAATTCACCCCGTCGAGCATCGTATCAAACAGCGAACCCAACAGATAGCCCGCCAACGCCCCCAAAGGGCCACCGGCCATCCACCCGATAAATCCGCCTATCCACTTTCCTGCAGCCATTGTAATTTACAATTTACAGATTTACGATTTACAATTTGCGATGACACCCAAAAGATCCTGCTGGATGATGCCATTGGTGGCGACAACGCTGTTACCCTGGGTGAAATCATCCGCCCCACGATAGTCCGTCACGGTGCCACCCGCCTCCATCACCATCAGACTGCCAGCCATATAATCCCACTGACCGATATACTGCTCTGCATAGCCGTCGAGCCGTCCTGCAGCCACATAACAGAGCGCCATCGCAGCAGAGCCACACATGCGGATGCTGCCCACATTGCCATAAAACGCATCGATGAGACGCTTGATCACGGGCTTGTAGGCCTCATGGTTATAGGGCAACTGCAGACAGAGCAGCGCATCCTGTATCTGATGACTACTCACGTGCAGACGCTTCCCGTCAACATAAGCGCCCCCACCCTGCCAGGCATAGAAACACTCATCGGCGCAGATCTCATAGACCACACCAATGAGCACCTGATGCCCCTGCAGCAAGGCGATGCTCACGGCATAGGGCGCATACTGATGGATAAAGTTCGTGGTACCGTCAAGCGGATCCACCACCCAGAGCATCTGTTCGGAGTCATGCCCCGCAAGACCTTCCTCCGTGATGAATCCCGCCTCTGGCAGGAGTTCGCGTAAGGCACTGACAATCAATCGTTCCGAGCCTTTGTCTACATACGACACATAGTCGTGGGCATGTTTACGCTCCACGCTCTCAAGCGTGAATTTCTGCCGTTCCTCCCTGATATAGGCTCCAGCCTGCCGTGCAATGTCGCAGACCGACTTCGTATATTGCTCTAAATCCATCACCTGTTCCACTATTTATTTGATTTCGATGTCACGCTTCACGTTATTTCGGATCTTCGTCAGATAGCCCTTCATACCCTCGGCATCCTTGTTATCGATGATCTCAAGGAGTTCCTTCAGTTCCGTGCGGATCTGCGACACCTGATCGTGGGTATAGGGGTTGAAGAGTATTTCCTGCAACAGGTAGTCATCCTCGTTGAGCACGCCCTTGGCAATGCGCATGTGACGCTTGAAGGTGGTGCCCGGTGCATCCTGATGCTTCATCACGGCCGCAAAGACAAACGTCGAAACAAAGGGGATTGACAGCGAGTAGGCCACCGTCTTGTCATGCTCATCGAAAGTGTACTCGTAGATATTCAGTCCCAGTTTCTGATAGAGGTCCTTGAAGAAAATACGTCCCATATAGTCGCCCTCACTGATGATGATGGCATTCTCCTCGGAGAGTTGCTGCAGGTTGGCGAAGGTAGGACCGAACATCGGGTGGGTAGAGACATAACGCATACCCGTCGACTCATAGAACTCCTTCAGGTCGGTCTTCACCGAAGCGATGTCGCTGATGATACACGCCTTGGGCAGATGGGGAATCACCTCCTTGAACACAGGGATGGTGTATTTCAGCGTCACGGCATTGATGAGCAGTTCGGGCTTGAAGGCCTCAATCTCCTCGAAACTGGTAAACCGCTGACAGTTATAGGTAAAGCGCATGCGCTTGGGGTCGCGTTCGAATACCGCCACCTCATGCTCAAAACTCAGCAGGTCGATGAAGAAACTGCCCATCTTCCCTGCACCCATTACTAGAATTTTCATTGCTTTCAATTCTTTGTTTACGGTTTACAGTTTACGGTTTACAGTTGATTACCTTGCAAGATCTTCTGCCTATAGAAGAAATCATCTGTAAACTGTAAACCGTCTACTGTAAACCATTATTATTTATTAATGATTTCAATCTGCTGTCTTACACTCTCCTCGTGGATATTCTCGAAGACATGAGCCACGAACTCCGGATCCATCCCGCAGAGGGCACCCTGGGCGCCGCGCTTGTTCAGGATCTCGTTGTAACGATTGGCCTGCAGCACGGTCATGTTGTGCTCCTTCTTATACTGTCCGATCTCACGACACACGCGCATGCGCTTTGACAACAGGTCCATCAGTTGGTTGTCGAGTTCATCAATCTGCTTACGCAACTGTGAGATACCCTCGGTGGTGGTGTTCTCGTCGCGGATCACCAACAGGCTCAGGATATAGTCGAGCACATCGGGTGTCACCTGCTGCTTGGCATCGCTCCATGCCTTGTCGGGGTCGCAGTGGCTCTCCACAATCAGACCGTCGAAGCCAAGGTCCATAGCCTGCTGACAGAGCGGAGCCACCAGTTCACGACGGCCACCGATATGACTCGGGTCGCTGATGATGGGCAGTTCGGGGATTCTGCGGCGCAGTTCGATGGGAATCTGCCACATCGGGGCATTACGGTAGATTTTCTGCTCATAACTGGAGAAACCGCGATGGATGGCACCCAGACGCTTGATACCGGCCTGGTTGATACGCTCCAAGGCACCGATCCAGAGTTCGAGATCGGGGTTCACGGGGTTCTTCACAAACACGGGCACGTCCACGCCCTGCAGGGCATCGGCAATAGCCTGCATGGCAAAGGGGTTAGCCGAGGTACGGGCACCGATCCAGAGGATATCGATACCATACTTCAAACAGAGTTCCACATGCTCCGGGGTGGCCACCTCGGTCGACACCAGCATCTTGGTATCCTTCTTCACCTCAGCGAGCCATTGCAGGGCGGGCTCTCCGTGGCCTTCAAAGCCACCGGGCTTGGTGCGGGGCTTCCACACACCGGCACGGAAGTTGTGACAGCCCTTCATAGCCAGTTCACGGGCAGTGGTTATCACTTGTTCCTCTGTCTCTGCAGAACAAGGGCCTGCAATCACGAAGGGACGTTCATTGTCACTTGGTAAATTCAGTGGTGCTAAATCTAATTCCATAATTATATTGCGTTTTTGATTCTTTCCAATGCTTCCTTGATTTTCTCTTCTTTGGCGCATAAAGATATTCTGATGTATCTCTGGCCGTTCGAGCCGAAGATGAAACCCGGGGTGATAAAGACACGGGCCTCGTGGAGCACCTTCTCCGTCAGATCCTCCACATCGGCATACTGCTCGGGAATCCTGCCCCAGAGGAACATGCCCACCTGGTTCTTGTCGTAGGTGCAACCCAGCACATCCATGATCTTCTCAGCCCACTGACGGCGACGGGCGTAGGTCTCGATATTAAACTCACGGTGCCATGCCTCATCATTCCGAAGGGCCTCGGCAGCAGCCAGTTGGATGCCACGGAAGGTACCGCTATCAATGTTGCTCTTGATCTTCAGGATCCACGAGATGAAGGTGGCGTTGGTAGAACACATACCCACACGCCAGCCAGGCATATTGTGACTCTTCGACATCGAGTTGAACTCGATACAACAGTCTTTCGCGCCCGGCACCTGCAGGATGCTCAGATGCTCCTCGCTCAGGATGAAGGAGTAAGGATTGTCGTTCACCACCACTATACCGTGCTTCTGGGCAAAGGCCACCAGTCGCTCGTAGGTCTCACGCTGGGCACGGCCACCCGTGGGCATGTTGGGATAGTTGGTCCACATCAGTTTCACCTTCGAGAGGTCCATCTGCTCCAGTTCCTCGAAGTCGGGCTGCCAGCCGTTGTCCTCACGCAGGTTGTAGTTCACGATCTTCGCCCCCAGAATCTTACTCAAAGAGGTATAGGTGGGATAGCCGGGATTGGGCACCAGCACCTCATCGCCAGGGTTCACGAAGGCCAGCGTCACGTGCAGGATACCCTCCTTCGAACCGATGAGCGGCAGAATCTCCGTCTTTGGATCGAGATCCACATCATACCAACGCTTGTAGAATCCAGCCATCGCCTCGCGCATCTCGGGAATGCCCGCCGTCATCTGATAGCCGTGGGCATTGGGCTGATGAGCCACCTCACACAATTTCTCGATGGTCTGCTTCGAGGGCGGCATATCGGGACTACCGATAGCCAGGCTGATGATGTCCTTACCCTCGGCATTCATTTCTGCCACCTCCTTCAGTTTACGGCTGAAGTAGTACTCCTGAACTAAACTTAGTCTATCTGCGGGTTCAATTGGTTTGTTTGCCATCTTTATATTCTCCTAAAATCTTTAAATCCTTTGTTAATGGGATAATCGCATCAATCGACTGGCGGTAGCGGGTGAGGTCGTCGTACATCACATCCACATAGAACAGATACTCCCACTCCCTACCGATAATCGGCAACGACTGAATCTTCGTCAGGTTGATCTTGTAGAACGAGAGAATGGCCAGCACGTGACTCAGCGACCCCTCTTCGTGAGGCAATGAAAAGACGATGCTCGACTTGTTGGCCTCGGTCAGCGGGCGCAGCATATCGGCCTTGTTGGGATTCGACACCACGAGGAATCGCGTGAAGTTGTGCTTGTTGTCCTCGATATGGTCTTCGAGCACCTTCAGCCCGTACAGCCGTGCTGCCTCGGCATGACAGATGGCCGCCCAACCCTTCTTCTGACCTTCGGCAATCATCTTTGCCGAACCGGCAGTATCCTCGGCCTCCACATTCTTCAACTGCGGATGCTGAGCCAGAAACTCACGGCACTGCATCAGGGCCACGGGATGGGAGTGCACCTCGGTGATCGTGTCCCAGTCATCCTCGGGCAGACAGCAGATGCTGTGCGTGATGTGCAGTTTGTGCTCACCCACGATAGAAGTGCCGCTGTCGCGTAGCAACTCATAGTTGTGCAGCAGCGAACCGGCAATGGTATTCTCGATAGCCAGCATGCCGATGGCCGTAGGGTCCTGCTTGATTTGCTGAAACACCTGTTCGAAGGTTGAACAACAAATCAACTGTATCTGTTCTCCCTCGAAATACAGGTGTGCCGCGATATCGTGGAACGACCCGATCAGTCCTTGTATGGCAATCCTCTTCATCGACTCAATTTACAATTTGACAATTTACTATTTATTTTTCAATCTAAAAACAAACTCCGCTTTCACTGGTTTGTGAAGCGGAGCCTTATTTAATTTTTCAATTTTTCAATTCTTTAATTTTACTTACGACCTTCCGCTTCACAATTGCTTGTAAAGTAAAAATAAAAGCCGTAAAAGTATGCATTCAACATTGACATCATTCTCGATTTTTTTGTTTTCGGCTGCAAAATTATCACTTTTTCGCGAAACCAACAAATAATTTGCCAGAAAATTTGTGATTTCACTTACATTTTTCTATATCTCGCCCCATTGCCTGCGGATTTCATCGCGATCCACCTCGTCAATCAGGATCTCCGCCAGCGCCGTCACAGCCTCGAAGGGAATCTGCCGGCGGGGGTCATCGCTGCCCGAACTGATGGCCGACAGGAAATGGCGCATCTCACCCTTATACACCTCGCGCATCCTACTGCCGTTCCTGCCGTTGTCCACCGAACACGAGTAGGTCACGTTGGCCAGTCGGTCGCAGAGTTTCACAAACGGCGCATAGGGGGTGGCGCGGATGCCCTGGTAATACTTCTCCCCTGCCCGCTCAGCCCGCGTGCGACCTTTGTCGTTAGTCAGGGCATAGACAATCTCCGTAGCCATCAGCGCCTGTTCTTCAGTCATCCAGCGTCGGGCCACGCGCATCACGTCGTGGTAACTCAACCGGGCATCCTCGATGCTGTCGTGATAGTAAGCGCCAAAGAACAGTGGCACCACATCCTCCTCACGGTCGCACACCAGATGACCGTAGCAGATGATACCCTCCACCACCATATCCAGATGGAACCCGTAAGGCAGGTCGTCACCATAGATCTCGTTCACGCTCTGGTGCAGTTCGTGGGCAGCCTGCCTGATCTGGTCTATCTGCCTGGCATATTTCTCCCGATAGGCATCAAATTCTTTCTTCGTCATATCCGGTTGATTCTTATTCGGGTGCAAATTTAATAAAAAAACCGTGAAATCCGTATCGTTCGTAGAAAAAAAATCGTAACTTTGCAGCCACAACGGAAAAATTAGAGAATTATACAACACAGTAAAATGGAAAAAACAATCTTTATCACAGGCGCCACGAGCGGCATCGGCCTCGGCTGTGCCCGCAAGTTTGCCGCCAATGGCGACCGCCTTATCCTTAACGGCCGCAACGTCATGAAACTCGAGGCCATCCGTCAGGAACTGGAGGCCAAGGGTGCCCAGGTGCTCATCCTTGCCTTCGATGTCAGAGACCGCGAGGCTGCCCGCAAGGCCATCGAGCGCCTGCCCGAGGCATGGCAGCAGATCGACGTGCTGGTGAATAATGCCGGTCTGGCTCTGGGTCTCGAACCCGAATACGAGGGCGACATTGACGATTGGGAGACGATGATCGACACCAACATCAAGGGTCTGCTCACCATGACCCGCCTCATCGTGCCCGGCATGATTGAGCGCAACAGCGGACACATTATTAATATAGGTAGTGTGGCAGGCGATGCAGCCTATGCCGGTGGTAATGTCTACTGCGCCACAAAGGCAGCCGTGAAGGCCCTCTCCGACGGTCTGCGCATCGATGTAGCCCACTCGGCCGTCCGCGTCACCAACCTCAAGCCCGGCCTTGTGGAGACCAATTTCAGCAACGTCCGCTTCCATGGCGATACCACCCGCGCCACGAACGTCTATCAGGGCATCGAGCCCCTCACTGGCGACGACATCGCCGACGTGGCCGTCTATGCCGCCAACGCCCCTGCCCACGTGCAGATTGCCGAGGTGCTCATTCTGGCCACCCATCAGGCCAGCGGCAGCGTGATCGTACGCAAATAAAACAGAGTCATTAATCATAAAAACAACAACCATTATGAAAAAGTTATTGATGATAGCCGCCCTGATGGTGGCTTCGTTGAGCGCTAATGCTCAGGGCATGTATGCCAAGCCCATGGCCGGTGCGGTGATGACCAATCTGGTGGGCGATGTCAACGATACCAAGATGCTGTTCGGTGCCGTGGGCGGTATGGAGGTCGGCGGCAACATCACCAAGATGTTCGCCCTCACCGGTGGTCTGCTCTTCACGATGCAGGGCTGCAAGGACTATCCCGCCGATGACTTCATCAACACCCCCACCACGCTCCACCTCAACTACCTCAGCATTCCCCTCCTGGCTAATGTCTACGTGCTGCCGGGACTCGCCATCAAGGCTGGTCCGCAGGTCGGTCTGCTGGTAAAGGCAAAGCGGGGCGATGCCAACTACATGGATTTCTGCCAGAAGTTCGACTTCTCCGTGCCCGTCGGTCTCTCCTACGAGATTGGCGATGCCGTGATCGACGCCCGCTACAACATCGGCGTAACCAAGGTCAACAAGGACGATATCCACGGCTTCGGCTTCAAGGATCCCATGCGCAACAGCCTCATCATGCTGACCATCGGCTACAAGGTTCCGATGTAATCCACACGGATTCGAAAAACAAAAGCCACACCCAGAAGGGTGTGGCTATTTTTGTCTGCGGCCTTTCAGTCCTTACTTCAGGAAGAACACGAACTCAAGGTCGGTGCCGTTCACATTACCCGAGAGCGTCAACTTGCAACTTTCTGGATTCTTCTCGAACACGACTGAGGCATCACCGGTAAACAGCGAGATAGCCTGCAGTTTGTCATTCCAGTTGTAAATCAACTTACCGTCGCTCATACTCGTCCAGCGCCATACACCCACATCATCCTTGCGGTTCTGGTAGTTGATGGCAAACAGACCCTTGGAGTCAAAATAGATGCCCTGGATGATGGTATTGGCATCAAACTGATCCTTCAGCGTACCGAAACTCTCTTCATACCACGCCTTGACCTTAGCCAGATCGATGGGCCCCTTAAACTCCTTACCCAAGGTTGTTGTTCCCACTTTTCCTCTGGCCTGTACCTTATCGATGGTCCAGGGACGGCTACACAGATTATCGGTAAACGTACCCGGTGTCGGCGACGACGAGGTATCGATGGTACCGGTGGTCTTGATGGTCGTGCCGTTCTTCCAGGTGATGGTGATGTCGTAGTTCGATCCCGACTTCACGATGGTGATGGTCATGCCGTTGTCAAACACGAACTTACCATCGCTATAGGTGAATTTGCCGAACTCATAGAGCAGGTCGGCGGCACCAGCACGTGTCCTGGCTGCAGCCTCATCCTGACGGGCGATCATATAGGCACCACTCTCCATCATGCGGAGTTGCTTGATGCCCTCGCTATTGTTCTGGGTGTTCAGCACGATTGCCACATCCTTGTATGGCGGTGCCGTGAGCGTCACGATTGCATTGTTCTCATTGCCGCCGCCGTTGTCGTCATCACTCTTGTCACACGCAGTAACCACGAACAAAGCCATAGCCACCAAGGCCATCATCATTATAATCTTCTTCATAACTTCAAATCTTCAATTTTTCAATCTTTCAATTCTTAAAACAGTCTGCAGGTAATGCGCAGGTTGAGCACGGGCCATACCGAGACCTTCGATATCACGTCGTAGTATTTGTCACTGTCGCTCCCCAGGTCGTCCTTGGTCACTTCCAGATCCTTACCCGTCTGCTTCTCATACACTTTCGGGCTACCCCAGAACTGCACGCCGAAGTCGCCGTTCACACTGACACGCCCACGCGGGACGGCACGTCCAAAGCCGATGCCGACGTAAGGTCTGAACTTCTTCACCTTGATGGAGCCATGGGCATAACCGTCTTTGTCGAAGCCCACGATGTAGTCGCCAATCACGAGACCTTCACCCTCTTCGAAGTCCTTCACGGGGACGGTGTTTTCAAGTGTGACAACATCATCTTTACCGAGATAGAAGCCAGTGGTCAGACGGAAAGAGGCTTTCGGGAATGGATACACATCGAGCAGCACATGACCCGTATTCATGTGGTTCTTTGCTTCCGCCGCGGTCTTACCTCTATCCTTCTTGCCTTTGGCACGATAGTCGATATCCTCCTTATAAGTAAATGTAGGGAAGATGTTGTAGCCTGCACGCACCGACAGATAGTCAGTCACAGGAGCAGCCAGATCAACACCGAGACCCGTCGTTCCGATGTTCACACCAAGTGCTACATGGTCGAAGATGCCAAACTCATCCACTTCGCCCTGCGCCTGCATAGGCTGTGCAGAGAATAACATTCCCATAGCAACAATAATTGCCATACTTAGTCTTTTAGGTCTTTTCATACGCTTTATTGGTTTAAAATAGTGAAACATAAAATTGACTTTCTGGTTGCAAAGATAAATAAAAATATGATAAAAACAAAATTTTTTGCATTTTTTTCCACAAAAACATATAACCTATTAAAATTTTCCTTATCTTTGCAGCGATGTTATTAAACATTTAATCTCAATTTACTAATTTAAAAGGCTAAAGTTATGAAGAAACTAATGATGATTGCTGCAATGATGGTAGCCACATTGGCAGTTAGTGCTCAACAGAAAACCGGTACATTCTCAATTACTCCTAAAGTTGGTGTCAACCTCGCAAATCTCGCTGGTGATGTCAGCGACAACAGCATGAAGATCGGCTTGGTAGCCGGTGCAGAAGGCATGTATCAGGTGAGTCCGCTCGTTGGCCTGTCTGCAGGTCTGCTCTATTCTATGCAGGGCTGCGAGGGAAGTGGCGACAGCAAGTTAAACTACGACTTCATCAACATCCCCGTACTGGCCAACTTCTATGTAGCCCCCAATTTTGCCCTGAAGGTTGGTCTTCAGCCCGCATTTGTGGCCTCTGCCAAAGCAAAGAACAGCAAGGTTGAGTACGACGTGAAGGATGCCACACAGTCTATCGTAGTCGACCTGCCCATCGGCGCTTCTTACGAGATTTCCGACTTCGTGATCGACGCCCGCTACAATCTGGGTCTCTCCAAGATTAACAAGGGCTCAGGCAGCATGCGCAACAGCGTGTTCCAGATCACCGTTGGCTATAAAATTCCGTTTTAAATAGTGAATAATAAAAATAAACAATGCGTGGAGCCACACCCCCGTGAGGGGACTGTGGCTCTTTTTTTTGTTTTGTACGGACTTAGCGGATGGTGAGCCACACGGGCTCGCCCCTACTCTTGGCCTCGACAATCTTCTGTTTCAGGCGGTGGAGCCAGATGCGCGAATCGACCACCTGCCCCACGAGTTTGTTCTTACCCACGAGGATGCAGCCCTCGGTATCATTGGCGGTGTTGCCCGCATGAATGCGGATGCCCTGCCATTTCTGGTTGAACTCGGGGCCACCGAGCAGAATGGGCAGCCAAGCCTCAAACTTCGGACTCCACGAGATCACCACAGCATAGCGACCTTCAGGGATGGCCGAGCGGCCTTTCACCTTATAGGCCCCGTTGGCATAATCTCTCCAAGTAGGTTCCAGCGTGTCGCAGAAATACTGCTTCTCCGTGCCAGGCAGGTATTCGTCCATCACCTGCTGCTGGATATACAGCCTACCGATGGTGTAGGACTTACGTTTTGCAATGCGTTCTAATATCAGTTCCATATTTCTTAACTCTTAACTCTTAATTCAAACGTGCTTAATGTCATGATGTCACTTTGTCATTGTCACATTTCTTCTTGCTCCAGTGCTTGGTATCCACCTTTTCTACCCAGCCGTCACGATTCCATCGTGAGATGATCTTGATGATGGAATTGCGCGGAACGGAACTGCGTTTCAACGCAGCCAGGTCGTCGGCAGTAAAGGTTGGCGGCAACTGATCAAAGATGCTGTTGTTCTCGCCATAGCGCTGGCACTCTGTCTGGGCATCTACAAACTGATTCTGCAGGGCTTCACCAAACACCTTGATTTGCTGGTTTAGGCAATGCTCAGCCATCATCATGGCGAACTCAACACAAGCCTTGGATTCTTTTGCCTGACCGCTCAGGAGATGGAAGATGACTCCGCACCTGAAACCGATGACAGCCGCACGTCGGCGATAAATATCCTTCACATGGTCGATGTCCTTCAAGGCAATCACGCGCTTTTCCTCAACCCATTGGTCGATGGCCTTGCGGAGACGAGGGGTATCAACATAACCACTGAATGCGCGCAGACGAGTCACGGCTTCCTGAATTCTTGCCTCGTCATCTGCTGAGCGACGACCATATCTGGGCATCTTGGCAAACGAGGTGTCGGGCATCTCTGCCAAGAGGATACGGCTCGAAAGACCGTTTTCGATATTATCGCCTTTGAAGCACTTCTTAACCGCCCCGTTGGTTCCGAGCATCGACCAGTTATAGGCTACTTTCACAACACCTGATTCGGCCTGATCTGAGTTGTAATCCTGTCCCCATTCAGAGTCAAGGGGATCAAAAGCCAGACGGTAGATGTCATACTTCGAACTCCAAGAGCCAGCCCCGTTGGTCTTGCGCAGGGTATCCAATTCCTCGCCGAAGGAGTAGAGCGTATGGCCGTTGGCATTCTTCAGACGCTTCAGGAGGGTTGAGCAAGACACTGTTACAGGCACTACACGAATCAGCACCTTCGGGTCTTCGGGAGCCTTTTCGTTGGCCTTACGGCTTTTCTTACGTTCTTTCCATTCATCTTCACGCTTGCGGGCCAAGGCGTCTTCATCATCCAACTGACGCTTCCAGATGTTCACGGCATGCTTGCAAACTGATTTGCCTGAGGCCTGTTCACCGTAGATAATTGACATCATACCCAACTTCTGCATCTCACCGTCGCAGTAACGCACCTCCACCTGGTCTGCATAGGCAGCGGCCAGAGGCATCACCGAGCAGAGCACAGGCATGTGCATAGAAACAGGCACACCAATTAGCGACTCTTTGAGTCCGATAGGCAGGTGCTTGATCAAGCCCCCTAAGTTAGGGGGTTGAGGGTCTGAAGTAGCGTCAGACCAATCCTCGTCCAGACCCCTGTTGTCCCCTGGTGACAGAGACTCCACAATCTGCTGCATCATCTTCGAGACACCCTTGGGCGGTTCCTTGCAGGCAGAATCCACCACGCTGCGAAGTTCGGCATCAGAGAGTCCGAATCGGGGCATCACCTCCATCAGCACCTCCTTCTTGTTATCGCAGATAGCACGCAGGCTCACGGCCAGTTTATGCAGTTTCACGTTGCGTTCGCCCTCGGCAGGCTCCCCACCATTCCTGCGCCACCACTCCTTGATAATCTCCGCATAGGCAATCCCCTTGAACATCGGCTGAGTTTTCTGCTCTTGTTCGTCGGGGCGTTCTTCGGCCTGCAACGACACAAAGGGGTCAGACCCCTTTGTGTCCTTTGTGTCGTCCGCAAAGATCTCATCGTCGAGGTAGATCAGGTCTTGCTCGGTGGTGGTAAAGAATACGCGGGTGATATCCTTGGCACCTTCATCATACTGCACATCAAGCAACCCGCTAGCCCACTTCAGATTGTCCTCCTGCGACAGTTCGGGATGGCGACGGAATACCAGATGGTAGCCTTTCTTGCGGGCACTCACCTCCAGCATCAGCAGCCCCAGTTCATCTTTCTTCGCAAGAATGCGCTCACGCAGCGGCTGCATCGCCTCGTCGGGAATATGGTCGATGTCCATGCCCACCGTGGTGCTCATGCGCGTCGATCCTTTCAGCGAACCGTCATCGTTGGGCAGACACGAATAGTTCATCTGCACCAGCCTCGACTTCAGCCGTTCGTCGCCACTGCGCACAGCCGCCACGATGGTCTGTTGTTCACCACCGTTACGCAGCGCCAGATATGCCTCTCTGTTCTGGATAGGACGGAGATACTTTGTCTTCTCTCCGTCCTTGAAATAAATAGCATGTACACTCATCGTCTTAGAAATTAGGATAACCGAGTTTTGAGTTCAGATAGTGCAGACCCTGCATGGTCCACGTCATATAGGTGTGAATCTTCTTCTCACCCTTCAGCGAGTAAGACACGTGTGTGCGGAATTGCACCAGGCCGCGGTCGACGAGGTCGTCGGAAATGTTCCAGTGGCCAAAGCGACGATACTGGATGCCCATGTCGCGCACCACGGCATTGAAGTCATAGACCGTCATGTTGAACGTCTTGGCCACCTGCGTTGCCGTCAGCGTGTCCTCGGCCGCCTCGTTCAGCATGCGCAGCGTGCGCCCTACGATGGCATCGGCCCTGTCGATGATCTCCTCGTTGGAGAGTGGTCGGCCCTGTGCGTCCTTGGTGGGGATATAGCCGCCCGTCTGCCGGATCTGTGGCAGCACCTCCGAGGTCACCCAGCGCTTGAAGGCTTTCGCCTGCGGCAACTTCGATGAGAGGATGAGGGCGTAGAGACCGCTTTCGTTGATGACAACGGCCCGTGTCTCATAAGCAGTGTCGCGAATTGCGACGGTGCCCTTGTCTTCGTGGTCCACATGCTTGTTCAGCGCATCGCGGGTGTTGCTGTACCCCAGCGCCGTAGCCACATCCTTGCCCACGAACATAATTTGGTTATTAACTTGGCAAGTACGAATCTCGCCGAAAATATCACTTGTAAAAATTTGAATTTCTGTTTTTGATTTCATAATTTTGAGTTGAATAAAATAGCGAGAAGAAGGTTGGATTCTTTGCGCATTTACCCGGGAACATCCTCCTCACTTCAACTCAGGGTTAATAATAAGGACACAAAGGGGTCAGACCCTTTTGTGTCGTTTTGTCGCAGCATGTCAAAGAGCACCGCCGATTGATTTCGACAGTGCAAAATTAGGCATAAAAAAAGGGTGCATGAAACAACGCCATGCACCTCTGTAGGTTTTTCTGTAGGTTCTGTTGGTTCTTCTGTAGGTATTACTCGTTCAACTGCTTCTGAACGGCATTTTCGTAGGCTTCCGCCAGCCGCAGCACGCGCTCCTTCGCGCCGTTCTCCTTCCATTTGTCAATAGGCAGCCGCATGTAGGGATTATTTCTGAACGTGTTCGACAGCAGACCCTCATGACACTGGAAGTCACGCTCAAACTGACTCATGTTGTCGGCATAACCGTAGCGGTCGCGACACACGCAGAAGATGACCGCCATGGCACTGTCTTTCCAGAAGTATTCGCGCACACATGCCACACTCGCCACCAGCACGGGCAATGCCACCTCAAGGCCCTGCTCCCGACCATTGCTGCCGTAATAGTTGTTGATCTGCGTGGCCCCTGCCTCCACCTCGTTGTAGGTGCCGTAGTTGTTGAAATTAGTGACCTGCATCGTGCTTGTTGTTAATGTTAATACCTCCCGACTGCACCTCGTTGTAGGTACCGTAGTTGTTGAAGTTGACGCTGCCCGCGCCGTCCTCGTTCAGTTCCTTCACACGCTTCTTGATGTCGCGGCGGAACTGCGTCACCTGCGCCTTTTTCAGCAACGGCTCAATCAGTTTGCGCGCCTCGTCACGCTCCTTCGCATCCTCACAGGCCGCAATCTGCTCCACCACGCCATCATAGGTCACACGGCTCGCCCACTCCTCGCCCTTCTTCTGCTGCTCAAGTGCTTCCTCCAACTTCGCTATCTTTTCGTCCTGCTCAGACAACTGCTGTCGTAGCCGATCGTTTTCATCCAGCACCTGCTGAATGCCATTAAAGTATTTGACCCATTGGGCCGTAAGGTCTTTCATTTCTCGAAGAGGGACTCTGCCCTCAGGTGGATGATTGTTGCTTTCTATCATAAAAAAAGGTTTATAAAAATTTAGTTTTTGATTCGCGTTCCTCCCTCCCGATTTTTCATGGGGCGAAAACGGATGCAAATTTAGCAAATTTTCCCTATCGTTGGATGCATTTTTATGTTAATAATCCCAAAACCGACGCCGATATTTTTACGCGCGAAACGATTTTTATGCCATTAACACTATTTAAGGGGGGGGTAACGCTCGTTAACAAAATTATTCGTATCTTTGTGGCCGATATATCATTTTAATCTAAAACATTATGTCGAAAAAGAAACTTTATGAGAAGCCTGTGATGCAGGTATTCGAGTTGAAACAACAACTGCAGTTGCTTCAGGCAAGCGGTTTGGATCCGTTCGAAAATGGCGGCGATCCGTTGAATCAGTTATTACCCTAACATGTTGAACCCTTTAAAGAATTGACGACAATGAAGACATTCAGATTATTCAGCATGGCAGCGCTGGCCCTCATGATGGCCGCCTGCAGCA
>Ga0265301_10001897_pt1 | contig 25854 bp, 35 predicted proteins | sample AusTroGonzalo_MG_2_FD_193488 | JGI IMG/M metagenome (GOLD analysis project Ga0265301, IMG submission 193488) | Bovine rumen microbial communities from tropical cattle in Woodstock, Queensland, Australia - Gonzalo_04 | ecosystem: Host-associated > Mammals > Digestive system > Stomach > Rumen ... | reverse complement strand
TTCTTTGTAATATCCAACAATAGGCGCTCCTCTTAGAGTTTTTGCCATTTCTGTTGCAACTTCTTTAGTAATATAACTTTGGTTTCTATTTTCACCAACGTATAATACTTTTATCTCACAGCTGCTCATTAGTGGGTTAATCTCTAAAGGTTGTAGATTAATAAATTCAGGAGAATCTATTGTTGCGATTGATTGGTGCATCATTTCTCTACGCCTCCTCTTTTAACTTCCACTTATTACTATTTAAATAAAGTGGTAATTAGTTTTATTAAGTTTGTCCGAAAAAATTATCTTATGCTTGACTTTCTTCATTTTGAATTGTTTTTTCAGACTTTTCATCATCAGGTTTTTCAGGTCTTCCACCTTCAGAGTCAGAATCCCCAGCAGCCTGTTCTGATTTTCTATTATCTCTATTTTGTTGATTAACTCTATTCAACACATCACTATTCATTGTACTTGACATCATTGGTGGAATAAATACATTAACAAGGTCAAGTAATTGATTTTCAAAGTAAGCGTTAGCTAAAATAGTGCTTTGAGATTGACCCATCGCGATTTGAGGTAACATTTTACTAAATCCAACTTGCATTTGTTCTTTGTATAATTTAGCCATATCTTGATAATTATAAATAGTTGTAGTTAAAATTTGAGCTCTGTAATAATATTTTTTAGGTCTTTTATTATACTTGTCAATTAAATCATTTAAGAAACCTTCAAATTGTAAAATTAAATCATATAGAGATGCTTCATCGTTACGTATTGATTTTTCAAGAGCAATATTACCATCAGTGTTAAATTGCATTTGTGAAACACCGGCTTCATTATAAACACCACGTTCTACTCTTTCTAAGTCATCACTTGCTGCATTACTACGATTACTATCCATATCTGCAACATCTACATCAGCAAATGTAGTTAATATATCAATACCAATTGCTTTTTTAAGCATTTGTACTGCGTTATTATGCAATTGTTGAGCTTCATCTACATCAAATACTAAATCCCCATTTTTATCAACAGGCATTTTTTGAATTATTATTTTTAATAATTCTTGAGCCATTTTCTTTTTATCAATATCTTTAGCTTCATCTAAATCTATGATAGCAGGAATGACTGACATAAATAAAGGTTCGTCTGAGCCATCAATATTAAACTTGAAAGCTGAACCAACTTCTAATACATACCATCCTTCAGTATCTCCTACAAATAATGGAGGTAATTTCCCTTGTTTATATAGGATATAACCTTTTTTGAAATCTTCTCCAAAGATGGCAAGCATTTTTTGTCTTTGCGCTGCGTCTTTAAACATAACATCAAAATACTTCATGTTAAATTCAATTACAGGTCTGTTATTAACAGAAAATCTACTTCTACAATATTGAACTGGCAATTCTTGAACGTTAATTCTTTTATTTCCAGGTACAACATATCCATAATAGCATCCATTTTTAATAACCTTAAGCGCAATTCCTCCAAATAATCTTTTTAACTCTGAATTATCAAAGTAAAGTAAAATTTTATAGAAGTCTGCTAAAATTGTGTTTTCATCTTTTTCTTTTGTAACTTCTTCATTGATATATGGAGTTATCATCCAGTCGTATCTGTACATTTTAGCCATATAACGGCATAAACGTGCATAAATACCACTTGAATCAAAATAGAAATTTGAGATTGCTCTCATTTCCTCATAATCTCTGTTTAACATAGCTTTGAAAATAGAGTCTCTATTAACAAATCTAGTATCTGCTCTTCTATAGTTACCTAAGTTAAGAATAGCATCTTCTAAAGTTTTGGTTCCGACTTTAATCTTTGAAAAATCCACAGGCACAAAACTATTTTGAGAGGCATCTTTTAGCTCTTCCTTGATATCATTAACCATGGAAAAGCCTTTTTTCTTAATTTCTTCTTTTCTATTAATCAAAGTTGACACCCCGCTTTTCTAGAAACCGCCTTTTGAATAATATAAATTCATAATATAATCATAAGTAATCTGTCCTTCTAATATGTATGGTATTTCTAATAATATTATATTATGCTTTTTGCAGTATTCTTTTTTCTTCATATCATGGTATTGCTGTCTACGCAAACCTGAATAACTTCCAAATTTGCTTCTTGCTTCATAATGTTGAATTCCTTGATATTCAATTAAAAATTGAATATTTCCTTCATCATCAAATACCGCAAAATCAAAACGCAAAGGTCTTCCAGTTGAGCTCACTAAATCTGGGAATGAATACTCTTCTTCAAAAGTCATTCCAGCAGTTCTTAAGATGTCCTCAATCTTAATCTCGCCTTTACTAGCTCTCATTGTTCCTCCTTTTGCAGACTTCACATATACCAAAAATATTTCTATAAATATATTAATATTTCATAGAACACATCAGTTAAAATTGCCCAAATCCGCAATTTTAACTGAAGAACATCATTTGTGAAATATCTCTTTTCTTTCTTTTCTTTAGTCTATCTTCTTCTTGCTTCATATAATACATTCCATATTCAAAAGCAGAGAATTTATCCTTTGGAATTTTCTTATTAGTTTGTTTTAAAATAATATTAGTTCCTTCATTTTCTTCTACTAAGTTAAGCATTTGTTCTTTTAAAATAGTAGTTTGTGTAAATGGCCATAGATGTTCAGTTCTTTTTTCTGGACTCATATTCTGACCAACTTTAGTGGCCATAAGTTTAACCTTAGCTTGATTTTCATCAATTAAGAATTTAACTTTACCACTATACATTTGCGTTTGAACATAAGTATGTGCTTCGGTATTAATTGGGGCATTAGCTTTAATTAAATACATAGCATCATTTTCTACTTCTGGTCCACGTACCTTTTTATACTGCTCAATTACATCTTCAGCAGTTCCGCCTGATACACCAAAAGCAGGTAGACTCTCACCTGTTTCAGGGTCGATTTGCGCCTTTGTCATAAAATCTACAAAACCGGCACCAACACCGTTAGCATCTATTGCGATTTGTCTTGCTTTATATCTATAATATAATTTTTTAATATTAATAGCTTGCGCCTCAAAATCTTCAGCTTCATAAGTATAAATATTAACTAATGATTTAAGCGCAGCACCTTGAGGTTGTGGAGTGATTTTAAATACGCAAACTTCGGTAGTGCATTTAAATCTACCTACATCGACTCCAAGTATATAATATTGTGAATTACTACTTCTTCCGCTATATTCAGACTCAGGTTGCAATAATGTTCTATATTTATCGAATTTTTCAGATGAAAAGAAAGCGTTTTCCGCATCTCCGCTCCATTCTGATTCATATTCTCTTGAAAACGAACTATCATTATAAGTTCCATCAAGTTTCAATCCTTGAATAAAGTTTTTAGGTTGTAATCCTTCCATAACTGGAATTCTCCAAGTTCCGCCTAAAACTATAGCTTCATCAGGATTGATAATTTGTTGTATTAATATTTGTATTAGTTTATCATAAGAAAATGAATTTTTCCATCCCGCAGTTGTAACATAGATTTGGCTTTTGTTTGCAACTTCTTCTTCATGTCTAGTTCCATCTGATAAACGACGGTCAACTACCATTGTAGGAATGATAACATCATTTAATGTTTCTGGGTCTATTAAGATAACCTCTTCCATTAAACCTCCAGTGGCACGTTTACCACGAGAGCTTTGTTGAGAAGCCATAATATCTAATACACTACCATTTTTAAATTTATAAGTAACTTCATTTTTTGATGATTTAGTTTCACCTCTTGACCAGTCTATTTCATTTCTTAAACCTGGAATAAGTTTTACTAATTCATCAGCTTTTTCTCTTGCGATTCCCGCAGCTTGTTCCTTACCACCAGTGGTAACGAAAAAATGCGAATTAGGGAATAATATACATCTTAACATTAAAACCAAAACCGCCAAGAATGATTTAGAATATCCACGTGGGAATGTCGCATAAATATATTTATGACGCATTGCTGCGCGCAAGAATATTCTTTGATAAAAATATAAGTGGAAATTTTCTGGATTATCTCCACACAAAAAGTCTACGAATATATCTGGATATTCGCGCCAAAATGCAATTTGGTTACGGATAGGAGTCATCTGAGCTTTAATGCGCTCTTCTGAAATTCCTATCTTTTTTCTTTCTTTTGATGATGATAACGCCATTAAATCCGCCAATGCCATTATTCATCACCATCTTCCTCTAATGCTTCATAATCTTGTTCTCTTTGTTGTTCTACGTCATTATAGTATTCCGCAAAGTCTTCGTCTGTCAAATCTTGGTCTGCATTTTGTTCCATTTCTTTTTGAATTTGTATTTTTCTAATTGAATCTTCAATTTGTTGACCAAAACCTAAATCTTGAGTAACAAGTTTCTTAACATATTCATTCATATCTTTTAAAGTTGCGTCAACTTTATCTTGTGGAATATCAGTTGCGTATCTAGGAATAAATCCTTCTCTTTCACACATAGATACTAGTTGACCAATAGAATCAACATAATCATCTTTCTTCTCTTTATTTTGAGCCGCAGTAAATTTAGCTGATTTACGCAAATCATTACTAACTTTCGAAAGTTTTTGGTATCCTTCAAAATCACTGCAGTCAATAGCTTGATTCATCTTTAAATCTGTTTTACAAATATGAATTAATGTATGGATGGAATCCGCATCTTGAATATCAAAAGATTCCATCATATCATTATAAGTTTTTTCTAACTGAACCCACTCATAAGGTTTATATGTTCTACCTCATTTAGTGGCAAGATAAATTTTATCTTCATCAGTTAAATCTATTCCGTCTTCAAGTAATGATTCATCTATATAAGAATCTGGATTTGCATAAGAGCTATCTCCGCCAGGAATATATCTCTCAGGATGCATTAACAAATCTTCTTTTTGAGATGGAGTGCTAGCTAATGTTTTAAATTCAGCTTCTGTTATTTCCCCATTTTCCATTTTCTCTTTTAATTCTTCATCATACTTTTGTCTTTCTTCTGTACTAATCTTATTTTTATATTCTCTTTCTGCTTGTAACGCAGCTGAATCTGCTCAACCTTTACCCTTGTATTGTTTTAATTTCATCTTAGACAAATATTTTCCAAAAACAGACATCCCATTTAAAATAGGGTTTTTCGCAAAAGCTTTATCACGAATAACATTCCATTCTTCTGGAATATATGGAACATCCATTTTCTCCAATAGCCATAGATAGGTTTCTGGGTCAAAATTATCAATGTGCATAGTTAAGCAATCTTTACATAATTCAGTTTTCTCTCCATTTCTATATTGATAAAACTGAGTGTCTGCGTTTTTCATTCTTCCGCATTTCTCACACATTTTCATTTCTGCCATGTATTACACCTCTTTTTTCTTATTGCGGCATTTCTTACAAATTGAATAATAGTGGTCTTTAGATGTATTATTTTTTGAAAAGAAACGGTTATGCGCAAGTTTTACTTCACCGCATTTTGAACATCTTTTCCACTTGCCGTACTCTACATAAGTATAATATCATATCAAATAATCTTCTTTGGCCTTTTCCGCTAACATTTTAGGTATTTTGTTTCTCCAAAGAGATGAAATATATTCAACAGAATAAGTTATTTCAAATTCATCCTGCAATAATTCTTGGATATCCGCATTTGAAAGACCATCAATTTTATATATTAATAATTTATAGTATAAAGGGTATTCATCTTTTAAAGTGCTTTCAATAAGATTATCTAAATCTTCCATCAAATACCAGAAATCTCAGTTAAAATTCCCCCAGCATTCTTCTTTTAGCGCTGAATAGTTGCACAATAATCCACATACATGTTCAGGATTAAAGAAAGACACTAAGCAATTACTAACTGGTTCTCCATTTTCATCAATATAAATATCTTCTGCTAAATCTGTTTTAGTAAGACTTTTTGCTGTTGCTCTTGAAAAAGCAGATGTCCCTTTAAACGCATCTTTTATAATATACTGTTCTTGATGCATCTCTATTAATCATTTTTTTAATTTATATTTATTTTTACCTGTAGCTTCTTTTTCTTTCTTTTCTATTATTTTAATACTTTCTTTTAAATCTTTTAATGAATCAATATTTTCTAAATCACCGTCTGTAATTTCTTTTTTATGAGTTAATAGAATATTTTTATCATTATCAATCATGAAGTTCCAAAGACCATCTTCTCCATTCTCAAATTTATCAACTAAACCTTGGAATGAAGTTTCACGTTTATTAACAGTTATCATTCTATTATCTGTTAAAATTAACTTTTGTTTCTTCTCTTCGGGAGTCATAGCGGAAACAATATAATCTGACATAATCTCCATATACTTTTTATTTTTAAGTTGTTCTTTAGTTAAAGTAGGTAATAAGTCATGTACAAATTGAGCACGCTCATCTGCAGTTTTAAGTGAATAGTCAAGTTTTTTAGTTTCCGTAATAATCATCTCCTCTCTAGATCTTCTATACTTATATTCTACCATAAAAATTTTACATTGTCAATCTAGAATAAAGAAGATTAATTGATTTTGACAAAATTTTTTGTTATAATATATATATAAAAGAAAAATAATAAAAAGAAAATTTTCGAGAGGTGAATTATGAAGCAGATTAAGAAAATCCCCACTGGGCCAATTCCAGATGGTTATTATCAAATTGAATGGACACAAGAAGGAGCTATACTAAGGGACAAAATCAATGAAATCATTGATGCTATTGTTGCGGTTATGGGCCCAAATATTAGCACAAATCCAGTACCACCAACTGTGCCAAATGTAGCACCACCAAAAATCGTATGTACTGGACCTAAGGCACACTTACCGCCGCAACCGCATCTCCCCAATAATATAAGAGAGTAGATTATGCCAAAAGAACCTTATATATGAGATTATAAAATAAAAGTAAAAACTAAAGAAGGAACTTATGTATCAGAATACCCAGATGAAGAAGTTATAGACAAAGTTCCCGCAAAAGTAAAAGTTAAAGTTAAAAGAAAGGAGGTACAATATGGACCAACAAAGAGAAAGAATAATGAATAGGGTTTATGAACATTATTGTTATTTAAAAGAATGTGGATACGAAGTAATGTTTACTGCATTACAAGGTTCACAAAATTATGGATTAGATGAATATAGTGAAGAGTATACGAGTGATATTGATACTAAAAGTATTGTACTTCCGACTCTTGACGACTTTATCTACAACCATGCGCCAGTATCGACAATCCGCATAATGCCTAACAGTGAAGAACATGCTGAAGTAAAAGATATCCGCGTTATGTTTGAAATGTTCAAAAAAGAAAATTTAAGCTACATTGAGCTATTGTATAGTGATTATATTATTGTTAATCCAAAATATCAACACTGGGTTGAGAAGCTATTAGATTATCGTGAAGAAATTGTAGCTGCAGACCCGCACAGATTTATAATGGCTTTAATGGGAACAGCTTTTGAAAAAAGAAAACAATTATGTCACCCTTTCCCTACTGTTAAAGAAAAAATAAATAAATATGGGTACGATGGTAAACAATTAAGCCATTGTGCTCGTATTGCGGAATTTATGACCAGGTACGTGAACCATGAGCCGGTAACCGCATGTTTTAAAACTAAGAAAAAAGAATACTTATTAGCGCTTAAAAAACAAACTAATCCGCTACCTCTTGATAAAGCATTAGAACTTGCAGATGAATACTGCACACAATGCGCAACAATAGCCGATAAACAGCCTAAGACGGGGTATAATGTGCACACATGGAGTTTTTTAGATGAATTACAGGCAAAAGTAATGAAGCAGTATATCCTAGAATGCGCAAATGCGCAAAAGGAGGAATAAGATGAGCTGGAATCCATTTGCTAAAAAACTGGAGGATAAAGAAACTCCACTACCTATTGGTAATGTTAAACAAGAGCCAGTGTATAGTAGAACAGATTTAAGATACTTATCTCCGCAATTAAAAAAGAAAATTCAGGCGCATTGCGAAAATTGCGGTGCTCCCCTTAATCCTGCGGAAGCCAGATGTGAATATTGTAAAACTTATTGGAAAGAAGAAAATTATGTTTTAGAGAGCTTATAGAAACGGAAAAAATATTTGGTCGTTCTCTGGGGGTGCCAAACCTATTTTCATGTCTCATACGCAAAAAATCCCGAAAACCACCCCCCACTGAAAACATTTCTGAAAGGTACGTTGACACTTCCAAGCGAAGTAGCATCGACGCTTCGTCAATGTGCCTGACGGAGCGATTTTTAAAATGTAAAGCAACTGTAAAGTTTTTGTAAACAAAATGTCAAATAAAACAAATAAGCATTTTTTCCCAAAACTAAAATTTTATTTGTATCAACACAATGTGATGACACACTAGGAAGCGTTGTTCTAAAGAATAAATACCAACAAAAAAGAAGAATTATTCTTCTTCTTCGTGTAAATCTTCATTTGTTTGAAAATCGTCAACAATGAATTCTTCGGCAAAGTAATACCATTGGCTTGAATCCCACATTGCATCATTGTAGTCAGTTGCTACCTTTTGTGCAAATCTTTTGCTTGTGTATACTTTCATACCAACATTTTGTTTTTCATTAGTGTTAACATTTTGTTTAACTATTACATAAACGCTTTTCATTCAAATCACCTTTTCCTTTTCTTTACAATATTATTATACTATACTATTAGTAAGAAGTCAATAGTTTTTTAAAAGTTTTTTATTTTATTTACAATAAATAAATCAATAAGAAAAAGAAAAAAGAAATAAATAAAAATGAGATGAAATAAAAGATTGTAAAAATAATATAAAAATTTTAAAAAAAGTATTGACTTTTATTTTGATTGTGGTATAATATAATTGTAAAGGGAAAGGTAGGTAATAAAATATGACAAAAGAAAAATATTTAAAAATTAAAGAAAGAATTGAATGGTTAGAAGATGTTATTTGGAGCATTGAATTAATAGACCATTGGACTAGAGAGGACAGAGAATACTATGATAAGTATGCAAAAGAATTAAAAGAACTAAAAGCACAAGTAATCAATGAAATCTTTGAAGAAAAAGAATAATTAATTAATTATTCTTTTTTATTTGATTTACACTTTACAATTAAAAAATAAAAACTTTTAGAAAAACTATTGATTTATTTATTATTCAATGTTATAATAATTATGTAAGATAAAGAAAGAAGGAATTAAAATGAAAAACAAAAAGAATAAAAAGAAATTAGTATTAAAAGGAAAAGTACAAACAATATTAGAATGTATTGGAATGACAGCATTCTCATTAATAATTACAACTGCAGACAGTGATTGGAGTTTACCATATTTTAAATTCTTAGGAATACAAATCCTTATACTTGTACTTTGTATGCTAATAATCAAAAAATATGGAAATACAAAAAAATACGAATAAAATAAAATAACAATATCAAATAAAATTGATATTGTTTTATTATTAAGCAAAGATAATTACTTGACACTTGTTTACATGTCAACTTGTGTCAACGGCTCGCGGTGGTGCGGTGCGAGCCGCTTTTACCTTAGAACACCACTTTACACTTTTTGGCACACACTATTTACACTAGACAGTGTTAAGTAATTTCCTAAAAATATTTTAAAAAAACTATTGACTTATTGTTTTTACTATGCTATAATTAAAGTGTAAAAAAGAAAAGGTGATTAAAATGAGAACTGAAGAAAGAAAAGATTATGAAGAATACGAACAAAAAGTTTTAGAAACATTATTAAAAGTATTAAATGCTTATGAAGAAAAACAAATTGATAAAGAAACATTTAAAGAAAATATAGGAATATTAGTAAATGAGTTAAGACCTGAAGAACAAGAAAAAGCAATGGCTCTTGTTAGATTTTAGAAAGTGGGTGCTAACTATGAAAAAAATAACAATAGCAATAATAATTTTAATACTAATCATAATTACTTTAATTTATCAATTAATTACAATACTTAATACAAATTATGAATTTTGCTATCAAGGAACTTGCTACTACCAAAAAATTGGTGATTATTTACAAGATAAGGAATAGGTGATTAAAATGAAAAAAGTATATTTAGATATGGACGGAACAATAGCAAACCTATACAATAGTGCTAATTGGTTACAAAGATTAAGAAATGAAGATAAAACTATTTTTCTTGAGTGTGCGCCAATGACTACTGAAGAAGATTTGTTTAAGATATTTCCACAAGACCAATTTGAAATTGTTATCTTAACAATGACACCAATGAATTGTAGTGTTGAATATCATAATCAAGTTATCGAACAAAAATGTCAATGGTTAGCAAAATATTTTCCAAATATCAAAAGAAAAATATTTAAAAAATATGGACATAATAAAAACTTGAAAAATAGCGCAAATGCTATTCTAGTTGATGACAATGAAACAATTAGAAATTGCTTTAAAGGAATTGCGCTAAATCCTGCTAATTTATGGTAAGTGTCAATTGACACTTTTTTGTATGTAAACCAAATGTAAACGGCGCGCGGGCGGCCGGGGCGCGCCGCTATGTCAAATTGTGTAAACTTACGAATTTTTACATCGAACAAACATACGATTGACAACGTGCTTTACATCCCAAAACGTCAAATAAAAATTTTTGCAAAAAGTATTGACTTTTTTACCAATATTTGATACAATATAATTGTAAGAAAGGTAGAGTGATACTATGAAAGATACTTACGATGAAGAATTACAAAAAGCAATTGATGACATAATGAAAACAAGAAACGACTTGGCAAAAAAAGCAATAGCAAGAGAAAAGCAAGAAAAGAAAGAAAAAAATATTTTTTACAAAATTGTAAAAAAACTATTGACTTTATTTAAATAGTATAGTATAATTAAAGTGTAAAAAAGAAGAGGTGATTTAAATGATTAGTTTAAATGATTTATGTATAGTATTTCTAATTATCTTAATAGTTGGTGGCGCAATTGTATTTATCAACAAAAATAAGGGGGAATAATAAAAATGGACAAAGAAGAATTATCAATAATTGAAGAATTGTTAAATAATGAAATCGAAGAAATGCTTAATAGTGGCTATGGACTACAAAATGAGTATGTAGTTAAATTAAGAGAAATGTTAAAAAAATTTAATTTAAAAGAGTATTATAATTATGATACTTGGAAATAATAAAAATGATTAAAAAAGTATTGACAATAAAATAATAAAGTGATATAATTAAAGTGTAATAAGGAAAGGAAAGTGATTGAAATGGCACAAAAAAGAAAAGTGGCAACTCCTAAAGTAGTTGTAGATAAGAACGCAGCACAATTTATGAGAACTGCGCAAAACCTTGCTAGAAAAGGTAAAACAAACAAAAAATTGCGTGGAAGAAATGCAAATCCAAAAGCATTAAAATATGCAATTTAAAAAGCCAAAAACCTCCATTGGCTTTTTTTATTTGGCGCAAATGACACGCCAGGCAACGTTGTTCGGCGGCGCGCGGATGGTCGATTCGCGCCGCTATTTGACATAATTTGACATGTAGACCTTTTGTAAATAAAAACTATTGTAAAAAAAATTAAATTTTTTTCACAAAACTATTGACTTTTTTATTATAGTATGAGATAATTATAATGTAAGAGATGGAGGTAGATATTATGGTATTATACTTACAAGCAAATTATTGTGGAACATTTGCAATAGCCGAATTAAACAAATGGCAAAACTTAGAAAGTGATAATCCTTTTGATTGGGACACTTACTTCACACTAGAGGACAATATTCCTGGTGATACGCCAATTGTTGAAATCAACAAAATGGTTGTTGAAAAGTATGGTTGCAAAAAATTGATTATTCAATTTTAGCAACCTACTTGCTAAAAATATTAAAAAAAAATAAAAAAAGTATTGACAAATAAATAATAGTATGAGATAATTATAATGTAAGGAAAAGGAGAATTGATAATTATGAAAATTACAAGAAGATATGGTTGGGGGGACAAACAAGTGTTTAACAAATTAAATGATAAGGAAGATATTAAAATGTTAAAAAATACATTAGAAATATTTAAACCTTATAATGGTCAAGTTATGACTAGAAAGGCTATTGAAAACATTATACCTATGTATGAAAAACAAGTTAAAACTCATTGGGGTTGGGAAGGACAAAATCAACAAAGAGTTTGTGTTAATACATTAAGAAAATATAATTGCTTACCAGTAGACCACGAAGAAGAATTCGAGTTTGAAAGCAATTCAAGTGAAATGCAATATCAAGTAAGACTTTATGATACTGATAATAAACTTGTTCGTGAAGAATTCTATGATTATAACTATTATGGAAGAAACGAAGAGGTTGAAAACATAAAGAAAACTGCAAAGTTCTTCATACCTAATGCAAAACTTGATATTCAAGTAGTAAATAAACCTAAAAAGGTTAAAGCAAAAAGATATTATTATAGAATTGATTGTGATTTAATTGAAAAAGAAATCAATAGAAGATTACAAGAAAATAAAGATATCTACATTGAAAGAATTGAAATATTACAAGCAAGACAAGAAGAACTAATTGCTGAAATGGAAAAATAGTGTCAATTGACACTTTTTTCTTTACACTTTTTGACGTCACGCGAATGACCGGGGCGCGACGTTTTTTGACAGGTACTTTACATGTAAAATTTTGTCAATCGAAACCATGATACGCGTGGAGACGTTGTATTCCCAAAACTTTTTTAAAAAAATTGCAATTTTCTATTGACTTATTTTGTAGATGTGATATAATTATTATGTAATGAGGTGATAGTATGAAAAACTTAAATGCTAGTAAAAGCGCTTATATTAAAATAATGTTAAATATTAAAAATGGCGCTTATAAAAATAATAAAAAGCAATTAGCAAAAGATTATGAAACATTAAAAGAAATAAATAAATTAAAAAGCGCAAATCTAAAGAAATCAAAAGACTTAGAAAAACTAATGGCGCAAATCTTAGGAGTTGATAACAATGAATAAAAAGAAAAATAATAAAACAAGTGTTCGTGATACTTGGATACCTACTTTTTGGTCTTACAATGGCGCAGGCTATCAAAAGAACAAAAAGAAAGTAATTGCGCGTAAACAAAAATACAAAGAAAAGTTTTAAAAAAGTATTGACTTTTCTTTGTATGAGTAGTATAATTATATTATAAATAAAGGAAAGAAGGAATTGAAATTGAAAACAAAAGAAAAAACAATAGACATAGCAAAACAAAAATATTTGTTATTTGTCGATACTGAAACAATAGGTAGTCTATTTGTAAAAGAAAGTGTGTTGCCCTTTGAAATTGGCGTAAAAGTATTTGATAATGAAGAAAAAAAGGTTGTTAAAGAAAAAAGTTATTTAATAAGAAAATTTTTTAATAATAAATTTATAATGCTATCAACTTTTAGCGCTACTAAATACCCTTGCTATTTTGAAAAGTTAGAAAATGACAAGCGCTATAAAAATTGTAGTGTAAATGACTTCGCGCAAGACTTAACAAAAATAATAAATAGATATAATATTAAAGTAATGGTTGCGCACAATGGTTTATTTGATAAACTTGCAATTGCTAGACTTTGTGAAGAGTTTGGAACTGACAACCCAATTGAAAAAATTGATTTACTTGATACAATGGAAATATCAAAAGTAATAACTTATTCAAAAGACTACACAAATTATTGTTTAAAGTATGAAGAAATAAAAAACTCTATAAATGAAAGCGCTTTTATAACTAATAGTGGTAGAGTTAGAACAACCGCACAAGCAATTTATTGCTACATTTCAAACAATGAAAACTTTGAAGAAAAGCACACTGGCTTGGAAGATATTGATATTGAAATTGAAATCTATTTAAAAAGTATGGAATTGCTAGGAAATACAATAGTAAAATTGAATAGCACACCTACTTGGCGCGAATGGTCTATTGTAAAAGAAGATTAAATCTTCTTTTTTTGATTTTTTTAAAAATTTTTGATATAATAATTATGTAAAATAAAAAAGAAATAAAAATATGGATTTATTAAAAAATGTAAACACCCTTATTACTTTACATACCCTTTACATTTATTTTACAATCACCTTGACGTTTCGTGTCTGTGCGGCACGAAACGTTTTTTGTATGGATCTAGGCTTTACACTTTTTGACATCGAACATTTGTGTGATTTACTGTCAAGCAATTTCCTAAAACTTTTTTAATTTTTTTATTGACTTTTAAATAATTATTTGATATAATTATAATGTAAATAAAGAAAGGGAATAGTTAAAAAAAATAAATAAAAAAATTAAAAAAACTATTGACTTTATTTAAATAATTTGTTATAATTAATATGTAAGAAATGAGAAATGGTTATAACATAACTAATAAAAAAGTTAAAAAAAATAAAAAAAAGTATTGACTTAATAAATTAGTTATGATATAATAAATATGTAAATAAGAAAAGAACTTATTTACAAAGCCAAAAAAAGAAAGGGAAGTGATTAAAATGGCTAATACAAAAAAAGTTACAAAAAGAGAAGTAATCAATGCATTACTAAAGGAAGAAGTTATAATCTCAAATGAAGATTATAAAAACTATCTTGAAAACGAATTAAGAATACTTGACAACAAGAAAAACTCAAGTGTAAGCAAAACTGCTAATGAAAATGTAGAGTTAGCAAATACTCTATACGAAATCTTAAAGTCAAACGATAAGTTAATGACAATAAGCGAAATCTTGGCTTTACCTGAAGTAAGCGAAATAAGAGTTTACAACGAAGAAACTAAAGCAAACGATAAACCATTATCAACTAGCAAAGTATCTTATGTTCTAAACAATGACACTAGATTTGTAAGAACTGAACTTAAGAAAAAAGCATACTTCAATGTAAAATAATCAGTGCAAGGCTTCGAGCCTTGCCAAAGGGAAATTAAAAACCTACCTTAATTTCTCTTTGGTAGGGCTTGGAAAACCTACAACGCTATGGCTCTGTAAGAGTTCTACCACTGGCGTTTAATAAATAGGTGGTAGCGTAGTTTACTATTGTCCTGCGTGAATAAAATGGCGTGATTTATGGTCAAGTGTGATTTTCTACGATAAGGAAAAGAGGTCGCGACTAGAAAAGACTTTACATTCCAAGTGTAAAGTTTTTTGTTTGCTCGAGCGTTTCGCGACTGACCGCCGCGAAACGTTTTTGCTTTAAGTGTCAACTTTACACTTTTTTACACGCATAATTGACATTTGCGCATGTAAAGTAATTTCCTAAAACTTTTTTTAAAAAAGTATTGACTTTTTGTATAGATATGGTATAATTATAATGTAAGGAAGTGATAGAAATGAAAAAAATGAAAGTTCTAAATGATTTTATTAAAACTATCAATAGTGATTACAAAGTATTAAAAGATAAATATGAGTTTACAAGTGATTGGGAAGAAGGTAAAGTTTGGGTATGCTTTACTGAAAATAAAGAAGATGATACTTTATTTATGGACTACATAAAAGAAACATACAAAATAGAAATTGATACCTTTTTAATGAGTTTACTACACGAAATAGGACACCTAGAAACTGAAACTGAAGAATTGAGTGATAGTCGTGCTATTGAGTTGTTTATGTTAGAGGTTGCTTATGATAATGGTGCTATCACTAAAAAAGAATATTTTGATAGATATTTTAAAATAGAGTGTGAAAGCCTTGCTACTGAGTGGGGAATTGAATACTACAAGAGCCACCAAGAACAATGCAAAGAATTAGCAAAAAAATTAAAATAAGTGCTTGACTTAGTCAAGCGCTTATGCTATAATAATAATGTAAGGAGATGAATGAAAATGACTGAAATGGAAAAATTAATTAAATTATTAGAAAGCGCAAACATACCTTTTGAAACTGATACAGTTTTTGGAACTGCACAAGTTTGTTATCCAAATTGTGAAAATGTAGTATGTGATGCTATTTGTCATCAATATTCTTATGGGTTTGAAAAAGGGTTACTTGAAATTATGGGGTTAACTCATAATGGGGATAATGTAGAGGGTTTTCTAACAGCGCAACAAGTGTTCAATAGAATACAAGTTCACTACTATACACAAGAGAAATAGTGTCTATTGACACTTTTTCTTTTGTCAAATTATGTCACTTTACACAATTTGACGTCTCGGGCGCGGCGCCCTTGAGCCGATTTTACATGTAAATTGACATGTAAAGTTTTTGTCAATCGAACTGTCAATCGAACATCTGTATGTAAACTCCCAAAACGCGACACGCTAGGCGTCGTTGTATGGATAAAATAAGGCTAAAAAAAATTTTAAAAAACTATTGACTTATTTTTAATAATTTGATATAATTATAATGTAATAAAGAAGGGGAAAGCACAAAATAAAAAAATAAAAAATATTTTAAAAAATGCTTGACTTAATAAAATACTTATAGTATAATATAAGTGTAATAAAAAAGGAAAGCAAAAAAGAAAATTAAAAAAAAATAAAAAAAGTGCTTGACTTAATTATTACAATATGATATACTTATAATGTAAGGAAAGGAGATTGATAGTATGGAAAAACTTACAAAAAGACAAGTAATCGAAAATATGTTAAAGGAGGATTTTATAGTTGCTAATACTGACTATGTTGCATATCTACAAAATGAATTAAGACTATTAGACAATAAGAAAAATGCAAATAGTGCAAAAGCAAAAGCAAATGCTGAAGAAAATGCAAAACTTGCTGATACATTAGTTGAAATCTTAGCAAATGCTGACAAGTTAATGACAATTAGTGAAATCCTAGCAATTCCTGAGGTTGCTGAAATTCGTGTAAAAGACGAAGATAATGCTGAAAAACCATTATCTACATCAAAAGTATCTTATCTATTAAACAATGATAAGAGAGTTGTAAGAACTGAATTAAAGAGAAAAGCATATTTCTCAATTCAAAAATAGTCTTACAAAAAAGTTAATAGCAAGTAGTAAAAAATTGCTACTTGCTATTGACAAACTATGCTAATAATGTTATACTTATAATGTAAGGAGTTGATAAAATGAAAGATTATAAATTAAATGGAAATTGCTATGAAATTACACTTGAAAATGATAAGGTTGTAAAGGTTGATAAAAAATGGGTTGATTTATCAATAGAAAAGTTAGAAACTGACCTAGAAGATGTCCTTTTAATGTATCTTGAAGATAATGACTACATTGTTAATGAAGAACAAAATGACCTAGACCAAACTGCAAAAGCAAATGTAAAAGTTATTGCTAAAAGTGAAAAACCAAAAAAGAAAACTCAAAAAGAAAGAGTTGTAAAGGAAAATCCTACAAAAGAGTTAATTATTAGCAAATTGACAAGTGCTTTACAAGAAATTGACAACATTTCAAATGTAAATGTTGAAAACAAAGCAAAATTGATAACTTTTTCACTAAATAATGAAGATTTTAAGGTTGATTTAGTGCAAAAACGCAAAGAAAAACAAAAATAAAGTGTCTTTGACACTTTTTTTATTGCAAAAATTGGTAATTGGTGTCAATTTTGGCGCAAAATGTGTAAAGTTTACGCATAAATCTATGTTTTTACACAAAAAATTGCGCAAATTGACACTTTTTTTACTCCCCTCGCTCCGCTAGCGCCTCGCACACCCCGATTTTTATTATACCACATACTTTAGCATTTGTCAAGTCAAAAATGCGCATTTGCGCTATTTTGCGCAATTCCCAAAACTCAACGTCTCGGCCTCGCCGGCCTTGAGGCGACTTTGGAACCAAAACCCACATATGGAATTTTTATATGGCGAAAGTTGGTGGATTAATTGCTACTAAAATCCCAAAAAGCGGACCCAGACCCTATATGCTAATTATCAATAGAAAAAGTTAAGGCGCAGGCGCGGGTCATAGTTCTATGATGGAGTTTCGCGCACTATATAATATATAAAAGTAATATATATTGATTTTTATTAAAAATTATGATATAATATAATTGGAGAGATATATATATAATAATATATATAATAATAATACTTTCCCATTATAATTATAATATAATTTATTTATTTTGTCAATAAATAAAAAATAAGCGCCATATAAGGCGCTTTTCTGTGGCAAAATGAACTATAAGCCAATTTTGAAAACGATAACGGTAGTTGAAAAAGAAAATTGGTGTGGACCTGGGCCTCCCAACTCAGGTAATAAGTAATAGGTAATAAATAATATCTAATACCCAACAACTTCCTACTTGTTAATTTTAAATGGAATATTCTTTAGACATGAATTCATATAAACTTAACAACCTAGTAAACTTATAACATTTTTAGTAGTTTCATATATTATATAGGACGAATTAAAATGTTATAACTTTGCTATTTTGTTTGAAAGTATATATTTCTCTTAAAATCATGATAAAATAATTACATAGCAAAGTAATATTTTTGTTTGAAAGTAATACTTTCTCTTAAACAATATATAATATATATTATTCTTCAAGAGTTTCATATACTTTCAAACAAAACATTTACTTTTACTCATTATAAAATCCATTAAGTTCTACAGTTGTTCCTATACATGTTTGATAGTCTGCATATACTTGCGTTGTGCGGAATATATCATTAGCTTCTAATAATTTGCGGTTTTCGCGCACTTGATAAGGTGATAATCCAGTTGCTTGCGCTAAATCTTCCATTTTAAATAATTTGCGCTCTGCCATCATTTGCATACCTATCCATGTCTTTAATGTAGGTACTCAACTGCGCTTATTTGCGGCTTCCGCTATTTGTTTACAAGTTTTAATCATTCCTATACCTATATGCATTTGTTCTTCGCGCTTGCGGTATAGCGCAGCTACAAAATAGTTGTTATCTGTTTTATCAATAGTATATGATATATACTCGCGGTTCATCAATTCTTCTAATGTTATTTTTAATTCTTCTATATTCTCATCTGTAACTGTAAGTTGGATATACTCTAAAAAGTCTGTATAACTTCCGCGGAATACCAACATAGGAGTTGATACAATAGTAAGAAATACTATAAAAGGTCAAGTCATTAACTTGACGCTTTCTTCATCAATAGCAATATCATCTTTGATTTCATCATATAAGGTTAGAGCGCGCAAATCGGCTTTTTCTTCTTGTACCTCGTACGTAACCCCATCACCACGCCCCTTTTTAATTAGATGTACCCCCCATTTTTTTAATATAGCCTTCTGAGTGCGCGGAAATGCCCCCTTTAAAGAAGTTTCAGATACCCCGAATCTTTTTGCTACTTCTTCTATCGTCATAATTAACGCCCCCTTTAGCAATATTTGAAAATTCCAACCACTTTTTTGTTTGAATTTGCCCCCATTTAACAACTATTGACAGCATTGTTAAAAGTTGTCACGTCATATCCGAGTTGTCACGACTTTTTAAAAACAGAAAAACCGCCCATTTTTAAATAGGCGGAAATATTTTATTCAACTTTAGCCTTGCGCTTTTGCACTAAGTCTATTTTGAATTGCTCCCCGTTTAATTGGAAAGTAATTAATTTTGCCTTATTTTCAACAACTACGTCAGTAACACCGTCAATAGCAGAAACTGCTTCTTGCAACTTCGTGATTACTAATTCTTTAGTTGGATTTTCTTTAACGACTCTCTCCTTTTGAGTTTTCTTAGTTGCTCTTTCGGCTTTCTTAGCCCCTACTAATTCTTTGTGTTGTTTTGCTTTTTCAGTTAATTCTACTTGTTCGTCATTGATGATATATTCTTCATCTTCTAACCAAGTAAATACAGCTTCGTCAAAATCAATATCTAAATTGTCGCACATTTTGTTTAAGAACTCAGTTGATGCTTTAACAACCTTTCCGTTCTCTAATGTAATATCAACAACTTTTCCATTTACAACATAGTTAAACATAATCATCACCTTTTCCCTTTCTTGCAAAAATAATTTTTAATTATTTTTTTATTTTTACAATATAATTATATCATTTTTTTAAAAATTTGTCAATAGAAAATCTATTTAAATGGTCCTAAATAACAATGCGCGAAACGGGTCTTGGAAGCAATATCTAGCCCCTATATGACATTTGCGCATACAAAAAGAACCCCGTCGGGTTCCATGTGTACAAAACTGATGTCTCTTTTACTGTCGCCTCAGTAATCAACTAACATTCTCGAATATCGGTATCAGCCTACCGAACGGATAGAACTCCCCCGGCACTATCACTCCACGCATCTTATTAACCCCTTAAGCATGTAAACGGTGTCTTCCGTGAAACACAGACGGTATGTTCTTTCAGTTGAACAACATACAAGAAGATTTTGTGCAGAATTGGCGAATGCACGATTTATAAAAGTAGTTTGGCACTTTACATCTTGCAGGCAGTCCCCGCCATCATTACATTTTGCTTTTTTCGGTAGCAGGTTGCAATGTTACCTATTCACGCCATAGCCCCGTGCAGTGGAAGCATACATTCTATAAAGATATTGGATACACTTACTGAACTAAGTTCACCTTTAGCCCATATCCAGAAGGCTGATTTTTTTCTTCTTAGCGTTCTCTTTCGCTTATCTGCGGGAGTCGGTTCCTATCACTCCGAACTAGAGTCGGTTCTGTCCCATCACCGAAGGGGTGGCATTGTTTCCATTTCAGTTTGTTGCGCCACTTGTTAAGAAAACCCTGATAGTCGATTTCCTTAACAAGGAGCGCAAGCTCCAAGCATATGCAACTGGTTCATAGGTCTCTTGCACTTACATGCTCACCTCACATAACCTTGTCTGTGAACCCAGACCGGAGAGTTCTCTTCCTCACACTCTTAATACGCAGCCCCTCTAGTTTTTGACTGATACTGTAATATTTCTGGTTGCTACCAAGTAGCTTTATATTACTACCTCTATATCTAGCCATAGAAGCTGTCTATCCTGCACACTCCTGATAGACTAGGAGGGAAGTTGACTTGTAAGAGTCAATTCTCTGCTCACCAGATATATAAGCATCATATATATCCAGTGAGCAGAGAACCGAAGTTCTCAAGTTTATGTTATTTAGATTAAGCTATGCTGTAGAAAGCTTTACCTTTTTCCTCAGTTCTTACTACTCTATCAGCTTTCTTTAATGCTGTTAATAGTGAAGTTACTTTTGGAGCAGATGTAATTCCTTCAACACCTTTTAGAGCTTCGAATAAATCAGTTACGCTTACAGCTCCTTCGAATTCTGCTAATTTGTTGTAAACAACTTCAGCTAATTCTTTGTTTGCTTTTTGAGCTTTAGTTTCTCCTGTTCTTTTTCTTGATGCTAATTCGATTTGTCTATCTAAGAATGCAACATATTCATTTGCTACATCAGCATCGAATGTTACTTCTCCCATAGCTACTTTCTTTAGCATTTCGAATCTCTCTTTCTTAGTCATTGTGTCTTTTGTTCTTTCCATTTTAAATCACCTCTTACCCTTTCTTTCATATTTAATATGGATTTTATATAAACGCACCCTTTTGCGTTATACCTGTAATAAGGAGTAGTTTTTATTCACAATTCCTTTTGAATGGAGAATTATTTGGTAAACTACAACCGTTCATCCTAACAACCATTTTTATTTGAACTTTTTATTCTTTTTTTCTTTTCTTTACATATATATTATATAATAATTTTTTAATTTTTTCAAGTTATTTTCAAGTTTTGGATTTTTCTCTTATGGCTTTGACTCAAGGTCTACCAGCCAAAACTTTTTTATTTCTTTTCTTATTTACATATATATTATATAATATTTTTTTAAAAAAATCAAATTGTTTTCAAAGAACTTGTTAGTTTTTCCGATTTCTCCTAAAGCCGTGAACTCCGCGGTTATTACTAACAAACCATAAACACTCTACTACACCCGTATAGACCTGTAGCCGCCTTGATATAATAAGTAATTATTATATCATATATACATAAGAAAGTGTATAGCCTCTGGTTCTCAACGGTTTTATCCAGACATATGTGGGCAACTATACCAATATGCAGGCTTACCATACGGTAATTACGCTACGAATGTTATTACTAACACCGCCACCTCATATTGTTTACTCTCTAGGACTTTCAACCTCTCTGATAGCGCGACTTTCTTTCACTGCTGGCTTCCACAGCTATCTCCGTATTTTTTCAATTTCTTTTCCTTTCTTATATATATATTATATAATAATTTTTTAAAAAAATCAAATATATTTTTAACTTTGGGATATCCGGCGGCTCCCCACTTGTTTTTATGTCCGCAATTTTTCTGGTCATGACTCCAGGGTGGGTATCGTTGCTTAAGCTCGTCTATTTAGCTACCTGTTCCACAGGCCCCCTCTTTTCTATACCTTGACGCGTTGTATAAAAATCACTAATTGTTAAAAATATATTTATGTTAAATTTCTTCGCCAAATATTATATTTGTCCGTGCACGCGACCCCTCGAAATAATTATAGCTCCACACAGCTCGACTTACTAGCAACATGCGCAGGGAATACCTATAATCTCTAGAATGACTACCACAGCCGTTCACTCTCCCGGGTAATAAATATAATATCTGGCGGCGAAATTCAACCTTACCGTGCACACCCAAACTCATATCTACAGTGTACTGCCCGTCCTTTACACCTATCACAACGGGGTTTCCTTGGTGGTTCTAACGAGTGGACTTATTGCCGACTTTTGATAATGGAGAGTCTGATTAAGCATTACCCTGTTCACTCAGTGGGTTTCCAACTCCAATTTTTTAATTTCTTTTTTTATTTACATATATATTATATTATATTTTTTTAAAAAAATCAATTATTTTTCTTAATCTATTTGTTCTTCTTCCTTATCAGTATTATCTTCATTTTCAACATCATCTTGTGTTCTACTTGATAAGAAAGTTATTTTTTCAGCCTTTACTATTAAATTGTCGTCAACAGTTTCAAGTCTACCTTTAATACCAACTATATCACCATTGTTGCAGAATTCATTAACTGACTCATTAATTTTTCCTTCAATAGCAACTTTGATTTCGTCAATATCATATTCGTCATTAGCATTTTTTCATGCTCTTGATACTGATACAATAATATTTCCTTCGTGTAATTCTTTAATACGACCTACTAATATACATTGATTTAACACTTGTTTTCCTCCTAATTTTTATTTATTCTTTTTCTTTTTTATATATATATTATATTATATTTTTTATAAAAAATCAATAAAAACTTATAAAACTAGAGAGATTGTTCCTCGTCTTGATATAATACTTCTTGGCTTTGATATAATACTTCTTGTTCTTTCTTTTGTTGTTTTTCTTCTTCTTTTTTTTTCTTTTCTTCTTCTTCTTCTTGAATGCGTCTTCTTTGCTGGTCTAATAAAATAAAGAAAGCTGCTGTGTTTAACATATACCCTCCTTTTAGATATGGTTGCGGAAACCCGACTACCCGGACTTACACCGGGGACTCCCTGTGAATAGGCGTTTTAAATCTAAACTATATGTTCGAATTCCGCAGACCTTGTTCTGTGTGTGATGAGTTGTTCCTAACACTGCGCATACTTCTTTACAGCCTCGCTGTCACAGCTTAAACCAGCCTCCGCGCATCAGTCGCATCAATAGCCAGTTGCTATAAGGCTCATCTATATGCTCACCATTATTGATGAACATATAGAAAAGTCTTATTCAGACTCTTCCTCACCATTATGAAACATATCCCAAGCATAGTCGTATATGTCCTCATTGATGAAATTAGTTAAGTAATCAGTATCGTAATACCAATCTAATACTTTGTCTAATTTTTCATTATCTTCATCAGTAATAGTTTCAAGACCTAATTCACGAGCGATTAGCGCCTTATATAATTCAGCTAAATCATTTAATGAATAATTCTCGTTTAAGTCTTTTAAAATTGCGTTTTTATCTAAACTTGCCATAACAATTCCTTCCTTTCTTTATTTACATATATATTATATTATAATTTTTATTAAAAATCAATTAAAGTTTCATTACTTTATCAAGATGCATAACATTGACCCAATTTCCAGAAATAGACACTGATTTATAAAGATTTATATAATCATCTGGTGCACTATTATCTGTCTCAACAGGGATTCCATACCAGGTGCTAATTAGAGCATTAACATGGATACTAAAACTTTCTGTAAGTTTGCGCTTAGTCAGCTCATTCATAAAAATCTTATATCCTGATTCTTCAGCAATTTCTTGAAGTTTTTCTCTAATGGCTTCTAATCCAACAATTTCAGGAGTTGGAGTTGTTGTTATTGTAGATATTGCATCACCTATTGTTATTAGTTCATCATTAATATTGATTTCAGACTTATCTTCTTCGTTCTCGTCATCTTCTTCTTCCTCTGGGTGATGTAATTTATATAATGGGCATCCTTCACAATGGCTTCCGCAACTAACTATTCGACTCTCGTCTGGGTCAAAGCATCCTTCATTTTCAGCTTCATATGTATTTTCACAATATTCATTTTCATCTAATTCACATACTGCATTATCTCTACGCCATGCTGAACAATATTCACAATCTTGGTCTTCGCAATAGTCATCAATTCTATCACACCAATAGCGCTCTACCATATTTTCATATGTGTATCCATCTCCATTATATTCTAATCCATCGTCACCGTCATCAGTTCCTGGAACTGTACATCCACATCCACATGGACATGTAATATCTCTATCATATGTTCTAATACTTTGAGATTTTTGTCCTTTTAAAGTCCACATATATGCCTCACTAAATTCTCCATACCCATAAGCATTTTCTCTTTCGCAATAGGCATCAGTAGTTTTAGCCCATATATTTTCTTGGTCTGGAAACATTGTTTTTGCAACATATGACTCAACTATATTTCTATATTTCTTTTCTAAATCTTGGCTATAATTAGCTTTCCCTGGATAAATTGCGTTAAAGTGAATTGTTGCAAAATTATCACTAATAGCAATCCATTCACGCATTCTATAATAGCGGATTTCTTTCATATCAAAATTATTGTATAAATTATATTTACCCTTATTATTCCATACATAAGTTATTAAAGAACTAGAGTCAATTACTGCAGCTAAACATCCATCAGCATGAGAATCACTCATCAGTTCAAGTCTATAACAAGAAGTCCAATTATATGGATTTTCACTTGCTAACATCATATCAGTTGGGTCAATAGAAATAGTAAAAGTAGCATTAATTTCTTCATTCTCATATATACGCCCTATTTTTGTAACAAGGTCATCTGGTGCTTTCAATATTCTCTTAAAAAATGTAGTAATAGACATATCTGATAATACTCTTTTAACTGAACCATCTATAATTACTTGGTCTAAATAATCCATTATTCTATCACGCCAATTCCACTTATTAACATCTATTTTATTAGTTTTAAAACCTGCCATTTCATATATCCAAGGCGTATATGCTGGATAGTCTGGAATTAGTTCTCTCATCTCTTGATAAGTATCTTTTGTTTCATCAAAATAATTAAAAGGTATATCTACACGAGTTTTATTTCCAAGCATTTTAAAGAAACGAAACTTGTTAATAGCCCAATGTGTTAAATACTCTTCTATTGCTTGGTCAGGAACTCTATCTACTTGCATATTAGATAGTTGCGCAATAGTTTTTGTAAACTCTGCTATTTTAATTTGATTTATCATAGGTTCATATTCTTTGCCTAATTTATCTACTAAAGTTTGAATTCTTAACATAATAATCACTTCCCTTTCCTTATTATATCTTTCATTCTTTATATATATATTATATCATTTATTTTATTAAAAATCAAAAAAGAAGCTTTAATCGCCCCAATAATTATGATACTCGGGAGTCCACTCAATATCATACATCCAACTCTCACAACCAATAACACCTGCAAATGTATTATACCCGGTTCTCAAACTGTTTACTATTTTATCTAATTCTGCTTGTGTTTCAGGAATGCGCGGAACCACAAGTCCACCTGCAAATCCATTATCTATATCTATAA
>Ga0265301_10001895_pt1 | contig 25864 bp, 17 predicted proteins | sample AusTroGonzalo_MG_2_FD_193488 | JGI IMG/M metagenome (GOLD analysis project Ga0265301, IMG submission 193488) | Bovine rumen microbial communities from tropical cattle in Woodstock, Queensland, Australia - Gonzalo_04 | ecosystem: Host-associated > Mammals > Digestive system > Stomach > Rumen ... | reverse complement strand
CTTTGACCCCGAAGAGTTCAAAAAGGCGAAGGAATGGGTGGAAAAATACTGCAAGCCACAAGAGGGCCACGACTACAACGAAGACCGTCCGCTCTTCCCTGGCACACCCATGACCTCCTTTAATGGTAAAGGAAAAGGCAAAACGCGCGAAGAAAAGGATGCCGACTGGGAGTTCACCGTGAAGACGATGATGATCATCCGCGACCTGATGCACGGCAATCCAAAGCTCCTGGAGATGGGCTACAAGGAAGAGGCACTGGGCCACAATGCCCTCTTCGGCGGTGTGCAGGGTCAGCGTCAATGGACGGACTATCGTCCGAACTTCGACTTCCCCGAGTCCATGCTCTGTACCAGTTTCGACTGGAACGGCGTGCGCGAAGCTGATGTGCTGGCCACCGAGAATGACTTCCTCAATGGACTCTCGATGCTTTTTGGCCATCTGCTGACGAATCGCGGTGTGATGTTCTCCGATATCCGCACATACTGGAGTCCCGAAGCCGTGAAGCGCGTCACCGGCACCGTGCTGAGCGGCACAGCCGCTCAAGGGTTTATCCACCTCATCAACAGCGGCGCCACTACCCTCGATGCCACCGGCGCGATGACCGCGGCTGACGGTAAGCCCACCATCAAAGAGCCTTGGAACATTACCAACGAGGATGTGAAAGCCTGCCTGAAGGCTACCTCGTGGATGCCGGCTGACCGCGACTACTTCCGCGGTGGTGGCTATTCGTCGCATTTCGTCACCAAGGGCGGTATGCCGATGACGATGATGCGCGTGAACATGGTGGCGGGTCTCGGGCCCGTGTTGCAGCTCGCTGAAGGGTGGACGGTGGAACTCGACCCGACGACCCACGACATCCTCGACAAACGCACCGACCCCACATGGCCAACAACTTGGTTCGTGCCCCGTCTCGATGCGACGAAGGACTGCTTCAAGGATGTTTATAGCGTCATGAACTGCTGGGGTGCTAACCACGGTGCCATCGCTTATGGCCATATTGGTGCCGACCTCATCACACTATGCTCCATCCTTCGCATCCCGGTTTGCATGCATAATGTCGCCGATGCAGACATCTTCCGTCCTGCTGCCTGGAACGCCTTTGGCATGGACAAGGAGGGTGCCGATTACCGTGCTTGCCAGAACTTCGGACCGATGTACAAATAAAGACCCACCCCCATCCCCTCCCGTAAAGGAGGGGAGCGGCTGGCGCATTGAAACTAAATTATTAAGATATGATTGATAATGCCCGATGGGCAGTCTCGGACCGATATCCCCTGTTAAAAGAATTTGCTCGGAATAACAGGATGAATCAGACGGATGCTGAGATTCTCTTGTGGCAACATATGCGAGATCAAGCGTTAGGAACAAAAATCTTACGACAATTTATTATTGCAGATTATATCGTTGATTTTGTATCCTTGCAACATCAGTTAGTCATTGAAGTTGATGGGGCATATCATGCAGAACTTGAACAGCAAAGATATGATGCCAGCAGAACTGAAAGACTAGAGCATTTGGGATTCAGAGTCCTCCGTTTCTCCAACGAAGAGATATTCAATAATATAGATTTTGTTATAAACCAAATAAAGAATAATATAAATAACAATGAATAATAACGAAACAACGCGCCAGCCTCTCCCCTCCATTACGGGAGGGGTGCCCGAAGGGCGGGGTGGGTCTTTAGTTCCCAGAAAGTACCTTCTCACCTTTATCCTTATCACGGCGCTCTTCGCGCTATGGGGGTTCGCCAACGATATCACGAACCCGATGGTGGCGGCCTTCCAGACCCTGATGGAGATCTCGGCGGCGAAGGCCTCGATGGTACAGTTTGCGTTCTATGGCGGCTATGCCACGATGGCTGTGCCTGCTGCGCTTTTCATCCGCAAGTACTCGTACAAGGTCGGTGTACTCATCGGCCTCGGCCTCTATGCCGTGGGCGCTTTCCTGTTCATCCCGGCCGCGCAGTTCCAGGAGTTCACCTTCTTCTGCGTGTCGTTGTACATCCTCACCTTCGGATTGGCCTTCCTTGAAACCAGCGCCAACCCCTTCATCCTGTCGTTAGGCGACAAGAGCAACTCCACGCGACGCTTAAACCTGGCGCAGGCCTTCAATCCTGTGGGTTCACTGTCGGGTATGGCTGTTGCTTCGTTCATCGTGCTGCCTAACCTCATCTCCGACAAGCGCGATGCCGCCGGACAGATTATCTTCCACGGTTTGAGTGAGGCTGAGAAGGCTGATATCCGCCTGCATGACCTCGCTGTCATCCGCGACCCATACGTTGCTATCGGCTTAGTCGTCCTCGTGATGTTCGTCATCATCGCCCTCACCAAGATGCCTTCTTTGAAAGGTGAGAACGATGCTACCACCACAGCCCGCACTACACTCTCCCGCCTGTGGCACAACAAGATCTACCGCAACGGCGTGCTGGCGCAAGTGCTGTATGTGGCCGCGCAGATCATGGTGTGGACCTTCATCATTCAGTATGCGGACTATTTGGGTATCGACAAGGCTACGGCCCAGCGCTACAACATCTTGGCGATGTCGCTGGCGTTGACGGGCAGGTTCGTAGGAACATACATCATGAAGTGGGTCAACCAACGCCGTCTGTTGTGTATCTTTGGCGTTGGGGCGTCACTGTGCACCCTTGGTGCCATCTGCATCGAAGGAATGATGGGCCTCTATAGCCTCGTATGTATCAGCTTCTTCATGTCCATTATGTTTCCCAGCATCTATGGTATCGCCCTTGAGAACGTGCGTACAGAGGATACCTCACTCGGTGCTGCCTTCCTCGTGATGGCCATCGTGGGTGGCGCCCTGATGCCTCCTCTGCAGGGTCATCTCATCGACCAGCAGGTCATCTTCGGTTGGCCCGCCGTCAATTTCTCCTTCATCCTGCCTTTCATCTGTTTCATCTTCATTACCATCTACGGTTATAAGACTTTTAAAGAAAGAGCATAATAAAGCCCCCTCCCAGCCTCCCCCTGTTAGGGGAGGAGAGGGAATGGAGAAAAAGAAAAAATGAATTAAAGAAAAATAGAAGATAATGGAAAGTGAAAAGCATTTTTCTCCCCTCCCTAACAGGGGAGGGGTTGGGGGAAGGGCCTCAGGTTTTAAAGTGAAGGAATACCATCAGCCCGTGAAGCGCTATGTCCAGACAATGGACTTGAAGGACGACCCAGCCCTCATCGCCGAATACCGCCGTCGTCACAGCCGCGAGGAGTCGTGGAAAGAGATTCGTGACGGAATTCAGGAGGTCGGCATCCTTGAAATGGAGATCTACATCCTTGGCACTCGTCTGGTGATGATTGTCGAGACACCCCTTGACTTCGATTGGGATACGGCGATGGCCCGCCTCGCCACGCTGCCCCGTCAGCAGGAATGGGAGAATTACATGGCGATGTTCCAGCAATGCGCCGAAGGAGCCACCAGCGATGAGAAATGGCAGATGATGGATAGGATGTTTTACCTTTATTAATATGAAAGCATTACAAATCACGGATGATCATCTTTTAGAGATGATTGATTATCCTTCGCTGCAATCCGCTGCTGGCGAAATCTTGCTGCGCATCAGCTATGTCGGTTTCTGCGGTTCCGATCTCAATACATGGCGTGGCCGCAATGCATTGGCACTGAAGCCCGTCATCCCTGGCCATGAGATTAGCGCTACAGTGGAAAGGGTAGGAGAAGGCGTGCCGGCTAAGTTCCAAGTGGGACAGCTCGTCACCATCGATCCCTATACCGCTTGTGGTAGCTGCCCCAGCTGCCGTCGTCGCCGCTTCAACGCCTGCCAGCATAATGAGACGCTGGGTGTGCAACGTCATGGCGCGATGCGCGAGTTCATCAGCGTACCTTGGCAGAAAGTCATACCTGCTGAGGGCTTGGCAGCTCAGGATGTGGCGCTGATAGAGCCGATGAGCGTGGGCTTCCATGCAGTAGATCGTGGTCAGGTGACAGATAGCGATACCGTGCTTGTCATCGGCTGCGGCATGATTGGCGTGGGTGCCATCGTGCGTGCCAGCCTTCGCGGTGCCACTGTTATCGCCATGGATCTCGACGACGAGAAACTGGCGCTGGCACGTGAACTTGGCGCAGTGGCTACCGTGAACAGCGGCAAGGACGATGTGCACGCCCGCCTGCAGGAGCTGACCGATGGCGCTGGTCCCGATGTGGTTATCGAAGCGGTGGGCGCAGCGGTGACCTATGCTACAGCTGTCAACGAGGTCGCCTTTACGGGTCGTATCGTCTGTATCGGCTATGCTCCGGGTGATGTACCACTGCCTACACGCTTCTTTGTGCAGAAGGAGCTGGATATCCGTGGTTCCCGCAATGCCCTCCCCGATGACTTCCGCGCTGTCATCCGCTACCTGCGTCGTGGCGAATGCCCCACGGCCCGCCTCATCTCCGCCGTCGTGGCTCCCGAAGCCGCCGCGCAGGCGATGGCAGACTGGGATGCCGCCCCCGGCAAAGTCTTCAGAATACTTGTTAAGTTTTAGCATGAGAATCATACAGTTTGGAGAAGGCAACTTCCTTCGCGGTTTCGTGGAGTGGATTGTGCAGCAGATGAACCGACAGGTCGGCTTCAATGCTTCGGTCGTTGTTGTTAAGCCACGCCCAGGTAACTCGTTAGATTTTCTGAAGGCACAAGGGTGTCGCTATCATGTGAATCTTCAGGGGCTGAAGAATGGAAAAACGATTGATTCCATCGAGGAAATCAACTGTATTAGCGCTGCCGTCAATCCCTATGAGGATGAGACTGCCTTCCTTGCACTGGCCGAAGATCCCGATGCACGTTTCATCGTGTCCAATACGACAGAGGCCGGTATTGTTTTCAACCCATCCTGTCGTTTTTCCGACACTCCGCCAGCTTCCTTCCCCGCCAAGTTGACACAGCTGCTTTATCATCGTTTTCGCACTTTCGGAGGCGATAACTCCAAGGGCTTTATCATATTGCCGTGCGAACTTATCTTTGACAATGGCCATCAGTTGGACCGCTGTGTACATCAGTATATAGAACTCTGGTCGAGCGACTTGGGCGACGATGTCATCCCGTTCTTGAAGTGGGTGAAAAGTGCGTGCTATTTCTGCACGACACTTGTTGACCGCATCGTGCCTGGTTATCCCCAAAAGGATGTAGAGGCCTTGCAAGCACGTTTGTCCTATCCCGATCCCTTACTGGTGCAAGCAGAGCCCTATCATCTGTGGGTCATTCAAACGACGCCTCATCTGCCTGTATCGGTATTGGAGCGTGAGTTCCCTGCTGCGAGAGCGGGATTAAATGTCATCATCACTACAGACGAATCTCCCTACCACCAACGTAAGGTGACTTTGCTCAACGGCCCGCATACCGTGCTCTCGCCCGTCGCCTTCCTCGCCGGACTGAACATCGTGCGTGATGCTTGCCAACATGAAGTCATCGGCCCCTTCATCCGCCGCGTGATGTACGACGAGTTGCTGCTGACTTTGAATCTTCCTGAGGATGAGCTGCGTCGCTTCGCTGACGATGTGATGGAGCGCTTCTGCAACCCCTTCGTAGATCATCAGCTCACCAGCATTATGCTCAATAGCTTCCCTAAGTTCCAGACGCGCGACTTGCCCGGTCTGAGGGCCTATGTCGAGCGCAAGGGCACACTCCCCAAGGGCCTCGTCCTTGGTCTTGCTGCCATCTGCGTCTATTACCGCGGTGGTCAGCGTGCTGACGGTACCGCCATACAACCCAACGATGACCCGCGTATCCTGCAGCTGCTCACCGACCTGTGGGCAACAGCTGATGTGCATAAGGTTGCCGAAGGAGTCCTCGCTGCCCAGGATCTCATCTGGCACGAACATGGTGACCTCAACGCCATCCCCGGCCTCACCAGCCTCCTCGCCGCCAATATTCAGAGCATTCTCGACCGCGGCATGATGGAAACCGTTATAGAGTTGAAAGATTGAAAAGTTTTCGGCATTTCGATATTTCGATAATTGTTATACGTTAATTTGTAAATATGTTGAAGCCGTTCCTTCAAATTAATCCTGCTGACACGGTGGCAGTGGCGCTACAAGACCTCCCCGGCATCCCTGCAGGTCATAAGTTTGCCCTTCGTGATATTGCCGAGGGCGAAGATGTCATCAAGTACGGCAACCCCATCGGCCATGCCACGCGCCTTATCCGCAAAGGTGAGTTGGTGGATCATAACAATATCGCCACCAATCTTAGTGGGATAACGGATTATAACGGCCTCTCCCCCAACCCCTCCCCCGTGAGGGAGGGGAGGAAAGTTACTTCTGAGGACATGGAATCTCCCCTCCCTCACGGGGGAGGGGTTGGGGGAGAGGCTTCTTCCTTCCTTGGCTACCCCCGTCCCGACGGTCAGGTGGGCATCCGCAATGACATTTGGGTAATCCCCACTGTCGGTTGTGTCAATGGCATCTGTAAGCAGATTGTGGAAAGGGCAGAAAGGGCCCTCTCCCAGCTCCCCCGTAATGGGGAGAGCCTCGCTCCGCTCAATAGCTGCGCGCCAGCTACTCCCCTCCCTGACGGGAGGGGTCAGGGGGTGGGTCTGCATTATTTCCCCCATCCCTATGGCTGCTCGCAGCTTGGTGAGGACCATGAGGACACGCGGAAGATCCTGCGGGATATGGTGCTGCATCCCAATGCTGGTGGCGTACTCATTGTGGGTCTGGGTTGCGAGAACAACCAGCCGCGCGAGTTTGAGAAGCTGCTGGGTGACTACGACCGCCAGCGCATCCGTTTCCTCATCTCGCAGGAAGTGGAGGGCGACGAGGTGGAAGCCGGTGTGAAGATTGTCATGGAACTCTATGCGCAGGCGCAGACCTTCGTGCGCGTGCCCGTACCTATTTCTAAACTACGCGTAGGACTGAAGTGTGGCGGCTCCGACGGCCTCTCCGGTATCACAGCCAATCCGCTGTTAGGTTGCTTCTCCGACTGGCTCTGTGCGCAGGGTGGCACCACCATCCTCACTGAAGTGCCTGAGATGTTCGGCGCTGAACACCTGCTGATGAAGCGCGCCATCTCCGATGACGTCCTTCGGGCCATCATCCGCCTTATCAACGACTTCAAGGAATACTACCTCTCCCACGGCCAACCCGTTGGCGAGAACCCTTCGCCCGGCAATAAGGCCGGAGGCATCTCCACCCTTGAAGAGAAGGCGCTTGGCTGTACGCAGAAGTCAGGTTCTTCACCTGTGATGGGTGTACTGAAGTATGGGGAGCCCCTCCCGCTGGAGGGTGGGTCTGGTCTCCACCTCCTCTGTGCTCCCGGCAACGACCTCGTGGCCTCGACTGCTTTGGCGGCTGCCGGTTGCCAGCTAGTCCTGTTCACCACGGGTCGCGGCACGCCGTTCTCCACGTTCGTTCCGACTTTGAAGGTCTCGACAAACAGCGGGCTGTACCGTCGTAAGCCCCATTGGATGGACTTCAATGCGGGTGTTCTCCTGGACGATATGCCAATGGACGAACTCGTCAAGCGCTTTGCCGCCATCATCATCGACGTCGCCAGCGGGCAGCCCGTGAAAGCCGAGTTATCAGGCACACCCGAGTTCGCCATCTGGAAAAATGGCGTCACGCTATAATTGAAAAATGAGAAGTTATGGAATATACAGGAACAAGTACGTTTGCTAAACTTATTGCCGAGCGTCTCGGACTGCGTGAAAAGCAGGTCGAGGGTACGCTGATGTTGTTGGACGATGGTGCCACCATCCCTTTCATCGCCCGCTACCGCAAGGAGCGCACAGGAGCCCTCGATGAGGTGCAGATTGCTGCCATCGCCGAGCACAACGACCGTCTCAAGGAACTGACCAAGCGCAAGGAAACCATCATCAAGACCATCACCGAGTTGGAGAAGATGACGCCCGAACTGCAGGCGCGCATTGATGACTGCTGGGATGCTACCGTGCTGGAGGATATCTACCTCCCTTATAAGCCCAAGCGTCGCACGCGTGCTCAGGCGGCTCGCGAGCAGGGCTTGGAGCCTTTGGCCCTCTTGCTCCTTCGTGGCGAGCGTCATCCTGAGGCTGCCGCTCAACGTTTCGTTAATGATGCCGTTGCTACTGTCGAGGACGCCCTGCACGGTGCTCAGGATATCATCGCCGAGATGGTCAGCGAAGATGAGCGCAGCCGTCAGACCATCCGCGGCACTTTCCGTCGCACGGCCTTCATCACTTCTAAGGTCGTCAAGGCCAAGGCCGAGAGTGATGAGGCGCAGAAGTTCTCCGATTACTTCGATTGGAGCGAACCCCTTAAGCGTTGCTCCAGCCACCGCCTGCTGGCTATGCGCCGCGGTGAGGCTGAGGGCATCCTCCGCGTCAGCATCACCGTTGATGATGACGAGTGCATAGAGAAACTGCAGCGGCAGTGGAGTGGGGGACGGCTCGTGGCTGAGGCTGTTGTCGATGGTTACAAACGCCTTCTGTGTCCCTCTATTGAGAATGAGTTCGCGGCCTCCAGCAAGGAGCGTGCTGACGATGAGGCTATCCGTGTCTTCGCCGAGAACCTGCGTCAGTTATTGCTCGGTGCTCCCCTCGGGCAGAAACGTGTGATGGGCATCGACCCAGGCTTCCGCACAGGTTGTAAGGTGGTCTGTCTCGATGCGCAGGGCAACCTCCTCCATCACGAAGCCATCTTCCCCCATCCCCCTGTGCGTAAGCCTGCAGAGGCTGCGGAGGCTTTGTCAGAGATGATGAAGAAATACAAGGTGGAGGCCATCGCCATCGGCAACGGCACCGCCAGCCGCGAGACCAAAGGATTCGTGGAGATGGTTGTTAAGGAACTTGGCGCAGCCACTACCCTCCCTGATGGGAGGGAGAAGGGGGTGGGTCTTTATGTCGTCAGCGAGGACGGAGCCTCTGTCTATTCCGCCTCCAAGGTGGCCCGCGATGAGTTCCCCGACGAAGATGTCACCGTGCGCGGTGCCGTTAGCATCGGGCGCCGCCTCATGGACCCGTTGGCAGAGCTCGTGAAGATCGACCCCAAGAGCATTGGCGTGGGACAGTATCAGCACGATGTGGATCAGTCGAAGCTCAAACACAGCCTCGACCAGACCGTAGAGAGCTGTGTCAACAGCGTGGGCGTCAACCTCAACACCGCTTCCGTACATCTGCTTACCTATGTCAGTGGTCTCGGTCCAGCCTTGGCAAAGAATATTGTGGATTATCGCCGTGAGAACGGTGCCTTCACCTCTCGTACGCAACTGAAGAAGGTGCCGCGCCTTGGCCCTGCTGCCTTCGAGCAGTGTGCCGGTTTCCTGCGCATCAGCGATGCCAAGAACCCGCTCGACAACAGTGCCGTTCACCCCGAGCGTTATGCCCTCGTGGAGCAGATGGCCAAGGATCAGGGTTGTAAGGTCGCCGACCTCATCGCCGATAAGGAACTTCGCGCACGCGTAGATATAAATAGGTATATCACGTCGGAGGTGGGATTGCCCACGCTCACCGATATCATGCGGGAATTGGAGAAGCCCGGTCGCGATCCGCGCGAAGCCCTTGAAGAGTTTGAGTTTGACAGTCGTGTCAGCACCATCGACGACCTCATTCCGGGCATGGAGCTCCCCGGCATCGTCACGAACATCACCAACTTCGGTGCCTTCGTAGATATCGGCGTGCACCAGGACGGCCTTGTGCACATCTCGCAGCTGGCCAACAAATATGTCAGCCACCCCACAGATGTCGTCAAGCTACATCAGCATGTCCACGTGCGCGTCACCGAAGTGGATCGGCGCCGTGGAAGAATTTCGTTATCAATGAAGCAGTAATCGCGGGCTGTTCGTCAAGGAAGATTCGGGATGTCTGTGAAGAACGTGGAGGCGGGCAGACCTTGGGCATTATGAAGGTCGGCATCCGTAAAGCCGCTCCAGCCGTAACGTACAGCAGCAGGCACTTTTACAGCAGGCGATGAGAGCAGGATCTTGTTGCCTGTTATCTGGATGGTAGCAGGATAGAAGAGTCCGTCAGCACCGGCCATCTCAAATCCGCGTGTGCCGGTGAGGCCGTCGGCATGACTGAAAGTCAGCACAGCAGTACCGTTCTGCCCAAATACCGCGCTGTTCAGTGTGGGACCTTCGCTCTCCAGCGTATGTCCATAGGTGTGCTTCAGGGCTTGCAGCGCCAGACGCTCGCCCACGGGACGTTTCGTGCGGTAGTGCACATCGGCGATATCCCCCACATCGCTGCTAACAGCCATCCATGTGTCGGGCAACTCCTGTGCCAAGCGACGCTGGCTGTCGCGGAATGCGGGCCACGACGGGCGCGGCAGGCTGGAGAGCTGCACGAAGTAGAAGGGCAGCTTGGGTTGCTCTTGGAACTCGCTGCGCCAGGTGCGGGCAAACTCTTTGCGCCAGGACTGCTGAAGCAGGCGGAACAGGCGGTCGTGAACCTCTAGGTTATGGGCATTGCTACAGCCTTGATACCAGATGACCCCCTTCAGGGCATAGTGTTCCAGTGGCTGTATGGCAGCTTCGAAGAGGTAGCAGGGGTCGTAGGGGTGACGCTGCAGCGTGTTATAGGCCGCACTTTCCTTGTTCAGCGCGTGGGCAATGTTTTGGCTCATGCGCCCTCGTGCCCACGGCTGGCCGTAGTCGCTGTTGCGCCAGTCACGCAGGATATTCGGGAACTCCCATTCCAACGTCGTACGATCCACCCATGACTCCGTTGTCGAACCGCCGACGGCATTGCAGATGATGCCGATGGGCACATCCTGAAGGCTGTCACACAGCACGCGGGCGAAGTTGAAGGCCACGTCTGAGAACCAGGCCACCACCTCGGGTGAGGCCGCTTTCCAACCTTGGAAATCCATGTGGCGCAGCTGGTTGGTGTAGAGGAGCACGCTGTCGTCCCATTCCACGGCATCAGTCCTCGCGCGGGCAGGCATATTATATAGGTGTAGTCGGTTGCCGAGGCGTGCAGCGTCGGCCAGGTCAGCCTCCTGCGTGTTGCACTCGTTGACACGTAACTCCATGTTCGACTGTCCGCTGGCCAGCCACACATCGCCGAAATAGACATCGTCGAGTGTGATAGACTGTTTTTCCTTCGTTGTGAGATTGCTGAGTGTCAGTGGGTAGCGTGTGGGGTAGTAAAATGTGTAATGATCGGTAGGCAGTGCCGAAGAGGTGAAGGTGAACGTGTAGGGGCCTCCTGCCTCCTTGCGGCTCAGCTCCATGGACCATGAGCCGTCCGTCTGTGTGAAGGTAGAGTGTTCTTCAACCACCTTGCCGTCTTTCATGACCTTGAGCTCCACTTGTTGGCGTGCGTTGGCTGTACCGTGCAGCACCACGGGCTCGTCGCGCTGTAGCACCATCCCGTTGCCATAGAGCACTGGCAACCGCAGCCCTCCGTGGTCACCCGTGAGGGCACCATAGACGGTCTTTGCCAGGATGATAGCGCCCTCAGGGTTCGGATGCAGCGCGTCGGGGAACAGGTCCGGACGGCTGTGCAATGGCGTATAGAGATCGATGAGCTGTACACCAGCGCCCTGAGCCACCTGCTTGATGGCCTCTTGGATCTGGGCGTGCCAGTCGCGCGTGCCGCTTTGGAAGCGCGAGTGTCGGTCGAAGATAGGCGTCATCTTGCAGATGAGGATGCGCGCCTGCGGGTTCACCGTCAGGAACGAGTCGATGAGCGCTCGGTAGTTGGGGATGAACTCCTCCTTCCAGTCCGGCCAGTTGCGGGGGTCTGTGTCGTTCAGTCCCAAGTGGATAACGACCCAGTCGGCTTTGAAATCCATGGCCTGTCGGAACTCAGGTGTCTTGATATAGGGGCGATGCCCTTTATATAATAAGGTGGAGCCGGAATGCCCGAAGTTGCCCACTTCATAGCGTCCGCTGCCGTAACGCTCGTCCAGCATTGCCTGCAGGCGCACAGGATAGGCATTGTGTTCGCGGTCGGGGAGGCCGTAGCCGTAGGTGACGCTGTTGCCCACGCATGCCACGCGTAGCGGTGCTGCGGTCTTCGCTCTTTTCTTGGCTGCGTGCATAGGTAGGCTTACGCCCGTCAGCAGACCTGCCACCAGCAGGACCGCCATCAAGAATCTCTGTGTACGGAAAGTCATAAGGTGCATTGTTAATTGGTTTTCTGTCTGCAAATTTACAACATCTTCTGCTTTCCGTACGCTTATCGCATGGGAAATGCACATCAATGCAGACAAAAAGTCTGTGACAAATGGTGTAAAAGTACACTTGTTGAACGGAATTACTAGCCTATTCGTAGATTTTTAAAGTCAACTTCTTTGTTAAATCAAGCGTAATCTGTACTTTTGGGGCGAAATTCGCAAGACTGTGCAAGCAACAACGTGTATATACGATACTAACAACAACTAATAATATTAACTAAACATGAAGAAAATCTTACTTCTTTTATGCACCCTGCTGGCAGGAGTCAGTGGGGTATGGGCTGTGGATTTGACTCTGACGCCTGGCAATGGTACTTATGTGACGAGTAGTGGCAATTATGTTAATTCTATTACTTTCGGCACAACACCAGCTATCACAGTTACCGCGTCAGCCAATAACATGGATAAGCGCCAGACTGGCGACTATCTTTTGTGGCATTCCGGATCGTCAGGCTCCAGCACCTATACAATTTCTGTTGGGGATGATTATGTGATTACATCCTATTCAGTTACTGGCGAAGCAAACACTTCAGCTCAGACCTTGACAGCAGGTTCCAACAGCCATGAATTTGCAGTAGGTACAAGCTCTTCATTTACAGTTACAGGCCTTGAAGCATCTTCGGCATCGTTTGTACAGACGGGTGCAAATGCAAGTGGTCTTAAAATTACTTCTATAACTGTTACTGTGGCAAAACCCTCTGATGAACAGATTGCAGCTTATAACACTGTGCAGAACTGGATTCCTACGATTCAGGGCGCCAAGGGCTTGGTAAAAGATGCATCAAACTATATCTCCAATGCAAAGTCTTCTGCAGAAGGTACTTATGCAGCTCTTTTGGATGGTGAATATACTACTTATTTCCATGGTGCATACGGCAGCGAAGGTCCCGATGAAGACCAGTATCTTCAGGCAACGCTGTCCAGTGCTGTAGATGCAATCTATTTCTATTACAAGAAGCGTTCTCAGAACAACAATAACCGTCCTACGAGCATCACCATTTATGGTAGTAATGATGGTTCAACCTTCACGAATATTACCACCATCAGCAGTGGCCTGCCCACGGATGGCTCTGTTCTCGATTATACTTCCAGCAAAATCAGTCTTGGCGCATCTTATCAGTATCTCCGCTTTACGGTGACTGCAACGAATAACAATGCCACAAACTCATCGGGTCATGTATTCTTTACATTCTCGGAGTTCTATATCCTCCCCAGCGACAACACGATTGACGACGTGATGGATTTGCATGCAGCATTGGCTGGTACGTCTGTTCTCAATTACACTGCACAAAACATTGCAGATGTCACAGCTGCAAATACAGCACTATTAAGCACTGTGGTTAATGTAACCTACAACCTCTATGAATCTGATGGCACTACGTTGGTGGCTACAGAGAGTGTGGAACAGGAGAAGAACTCAGCCATTTCCATACCATCATCAATGTCAGCTTATACCTATTATGATTATACTACAGAAGGAACGATTGGAACCGAGGACTGCACCATCAAGGTGACCCGTACGCTGAAGGCAGGTTATGTCATCAGCCTCGACGGTCTCAGCAATTCCAAGTGCTACAATATCCGTAACAACCGTGCAACTTGGGCTGTAGGTTCTGGCGCTACTGTTGTTAACTCAACATCTGAATTGGGCTTGGCGTTCTTATCAAGTGATGTTAAGCAGCAATTCGCCTTCATTACTTACGATGGTAATGTATATCTCTACAGTGTTGGTGAGGGCAAGTTCGCATATGTTGATGGAACAAAGCTTTCTTTGAGTGCTGATGTTACCAGTGCCGTGGAAGCAAGTCCTGTTACATTCCAGGCTTCCACAAACGCAACATACAAGTATTCTGAACCCATCATTGTCACTGTTGCTGGTAATCATTTTGGCGTTTCTACTGGTTATAGTCCAGATATCTATAAGTACAATTCTCAGGGAGATGGTGGCAATTGCGCTTACATCATCGAGGCAGGTTCATTTGATGCCACTGCTGCACTTGCACTTCTCGAGGAATACTTCCATCCTACAAACTGCTACGACAGAGTTGAAGCTGATGTGCTTCCATTCCTCATGGATGGAAATGGAGATCCTTCACCAACGATTGGCAAGCCTTTCGGACTCTCCGTTGCTGCTGCTACGTCAATAACACAGACTTATTTGACCCAGCTGGAGAATAAGCAATTCACTTTGGAAGAATATGAGGCTATTTTGGCAGCAAAGAATGCAGGCATTATCTATCCTGAGGTAGGCAAGTTCTATCTCGTGAAGAACAACTACAATGGGATGTATATGCGTGTTACAGCAAGCGGCACTCGCGGATCTGTATTTGCTGATCTCACAGCCGAAGAGGCTGCTAAGGATGCTTCAGCCCACTTCTGTTTCACTGCCCACGATTCTCAACTTTATATGACTACTCAAGGTGAGTATCTCAATTGGGTATATGGAACCTATAACGGATATGAAGGCTTGACATCAACGAACTTTGATAAATATGTCCACTTCGCTAACCCGGGTCCTGGCGTAGGTGCATTCTCAATTGCATACGGTAATGGTGTTGGTGATTATGCAGGGTATTTAGGTATTGGTTTCTATGCCCTTAAGGATACGGAAACGAAAGTCGTTGCAGGTAGTCCTACAGACCAGACCCACGAAAGGGCTCAGTGGACATTTGAGGAGGTGACTACATTCGACATCACCCTCAATGCCGTAGGCGCTGAGAGCTATGCTACGACTTATCTCCCCTTCGGAGTAACCCTCGACGGTGATGTGCAGGCTTACGTTTTGATCTATAATAATCCCAAAACCTACGTTGTTCCTACAGCGTACGGTCAGGACGTTCCGGCAGGTATGCCTGTGCTGCTCTGCTCTAACACAGGCGTAAGCTCTGTGACCGCAACGATCGATAACTCGATACCGACTTCTGACATCATCAACGAACTCAGAGGTAGCTACTTCGCATCTACTCCTGATGCTTATGTTTTGAATGCTCCGAACGGTGAACTTGGCTTCTGGCTTCTTACATCCGGAGCGACCCTCGCTGCTAACCGCGCTTATCTGCCTAAGGACGCTACATCAAATGTCAAGGGCTTCGTGCTTTCCTTCGATGCATTGGCAGACGGCATCAATGCAGTTGACAACGCTCAGATTGACAGCAAGGAGATCTACAACCTCGCTGGTCAGCGCATGAGCAAGCTCCAGAAGGGCGTGAATATCGTGAATGGAAAGAAAGTTATGGTGAAATAAACAGACCTACCCCTAACCCCCTCCCGTTTGGGAGGGGAACAAGGGTGAAGTTAGTAACATAATAGCAGCATATAATTATGGAAAAGAAAACATATATTGCTCCCGCGCTCAAATTGGAGATTGCGATGACAGAAGATGCTATCCTCATAGCTGATTCCTTTAAACTTCACGATGAATCGACAGTCGGTGAAGGCTGGTCTAAAGAGTCTGGCGACTGGGACATCTGGGGCGAATAACACCTAGCCCCATTCGATCAACAATAGGGTACTAGTACCTACATATAACAGTGGCAGCAGCTACAGTCATGCATGACTGTAGCTGCTGTTGTTATTGACACGCACATCAACCACAAAACCTCAGAACCGAAACCATTTCTATATTTTACTATAAATATTTCCTTTATCATCATCCCTCCACCTATTCTATATTATTCCGCAATATATCAGTTAACTACAAAGGTGGAGTATATAATAATTAGGTGGAGATACATTCAAAAGGATGCATTCTTATGACATGAAGGATGCATCCTTATCGCAATAAGGACGCGTCCTTATGGTTCACACACCGCAGTCCATCGTCGTTTCTCACGCGTGAGAAACGCGATAGGACCGCGGTCCATCTGCTAGTTCCACCCGTGGAACTCGTCGATGGAACATGCAGGAAAATGATTTAGGTTTGGATTTGAATAGAATTAAGTTCCCAAGGAACTGTTATTTAGGGATGAGATTTATGGTAATTTGTTTCCCGTAAGAAGGTGGAGAATCCGGTTTTGATGGTGTTTTTACACTTATTTATTAATAAAATTTATTAAATATTTGCTTTTGAGGCTCATCCCGACTCTTCGTATCTAACTTTTCACTACTTTTGCGCCGTTTTTGTGCAACTCGCGCGTACATTAATAATATATGATGCGCTTTCGGAACTACAAACTATTACAACTACAACTTTATAACAATTAACTTATGAGAAAACTTCTACTTTTAATGATTGCTTTGCTGACAGGAGTCAGTGGGGCATGGGCTATTGATGTAAAGATCGCTGATACTTCTAGTGGTCTTCCTGCTACTGCCGGTTTTGGTTCTTTCTCCGGGCAGGTATTCACTACAGCTTCCGGTTCTGGTCTTGCAGATGTAACTGTTACTGCTTCAACTGGCCTTACCATCGGTCAAGCAAGCGTCAGTACAGAATCTGCAGGATATGGCAATTGCTTTAGTTTGACAACGGCAGCCGCTTCAACGAACTATACCGTTACGCTGACAGCTCCAGAAGGCTATATTATCACGGGCTATTATATGGGTTGTTCTGCAAATTCCAATAATAACAAGCACACCATCACCCCTGCTGGTTGGGCATCTGGAGTTGTGGTATCCTCTCCTCCTTATAATAGTCCAAATGGTCCCAAAGTGATCGAAGTGACCGGTTTGAGCACAAACTCCACATCCTTTACCATCAGTACGGCTAATGGAGGTAATGCCTTGTATCTCCCCACTTTCACCATCTACGTCGCTAAGTCGGCCCCTGTCACTTACGTCATTTCGGATGCCAGTGGTGTGGTCTTCACATCTGATCCTATCACTTCATATGTAGGTGCTACTATCACCACGCTACCCTCATCCCTTCAGCGTGATTATTGCAACTATACTGTACCATCCACAGTTGTTGTAGATGGAGATAATACGATTAACGTAACCGTAAACTACACCATGCCTTTCACAGCTTCCACAAGCTTTAGTGATGCTGTTTGGTACTATGCTACTCTTCGTGGAAAATACCTTCGTGCTGACGATAGTGCAAAAGATGGCAGTGGACGTTATTCGACTAATTCAACCAATGAGCACACTGATGCCTATAAGTGGGCTTTCTTCGGTAATCCCTATACCAATATCTATATTGCCAATAAGGCTCAGGGAGAAGGCAAGTACCTCTATGCTGGTACTAATCCCGAATTCCAATCTTTAGCTGATCCCACAGCTGACAATAAAGCTCTTTGGGTGCCTACTGTTAATGACGCCGGTTTCACTCTTCGCAGCGTATCAGGTGCAAGCCTTTACATCAATGATGCAGGCAATGGTGGCAATCTTGGTTATTGGAATTCTGGATATGGTGCAACCGATGGCGGATCAAGGTGGGTTGTTGAAGAAGCTCCTGCTTCAGAAGTGACAGTTACATATAACGTTGTATTAAATAACCAAGTCGTTGCTACCGCATCAGAAATTCAAGGCGTTGGCGGTGCCCCTGCTGTTCCCGCAAGCCTTCAATTCGATTTCACCTCATATACCTATGATATAGCTGCAATCCCGGGCACGGCAACAACCGTCATAGCCACCCCGACATTTAATATGCCTTTCACAGTAAGTACGGATTATGCAACAGCTACCTGGTATTATCTGCAAGGCCACGCCTCCTATTCTGACCGCTATGTCTCTACTAATGGCACGGAAGTGGTTTGGTCTCAAGGTCAGGGCATAACGGAAGCCTATCAGTGGGCTTTCATCGGCAATCCTATTGAGGGTATTAAGATTATCAATAAAGCTGCTGGTGATGGAAATTACATGATGGCCACCAATCCTGCTACAATGGGTGCAACTGCCAAGGCTTGGACGCTCAAGCAGCAGACAAATACCGGATGGCAATGCGGGGCAAATGGCTTTGGCTTCTATGATGCTACGCTTACCTATCTAAATACACAGGGTTCCACTTTGAGGTATTGGGGCTCGTTGGACCAAGGTTCCACTTTCTGGTGTGAAGCTGTTCCTGACAATTATGCTTCCAACGTAGAAGCTGAAATTAAGCCTTGGTTTGACAACTATGGCAGCAACTTCCAGCTGAAGACTTCTGTCGTAGAAGCTAATCAATCTACATATGAAGCTGCTCTTGTTAGTTGCGACCTCGCAACCTATGAAGCCCTTCTGGATCTGATAGATGATCTTGATAACTATGTGTACCCCTCAGCTGGTTACTACCGTATCAAGAGTTCCGGTCAGCGTATAGGTGAGAGTTATATTGCCTATGGTCAGCCTACTGCTGCTACCCCTGGCCTTATCACAGTGCCTGCCGCCAATGCTGCTACCGATGCTTCTACAATCTTTAAGTTGACGGGTGCCGATGGCGCATATACAATCTCTACCCAAGGATTGTACGTACAGAACCAAACTACAAACAATGTAGCATTCCCGCTGACTGCTTCTGCAGGTGATGCTGCCACATTCCATTTCATCCCCTGTACCCCTGGTGTGGCCGTTATTACAAATGATTACACTAATCAAGGTTATTTCCATGAGGCTGGATGGGCCGTACCTGCAGTTGTTCGCTGGACTGCCGATGCTGGTGCTTCTAGTTGGACCGTAGAGGCTGCCGGGACGCTCACTGTTCCTCTCAATGGTCCTATTGATGGTTATTATTATGCAACGTTCTGTGCACCCTTTGATGTAGAACTCTCTAATGCTGCAGCTGCTTGTACGCTCACCAGAAGTGGCACAACTTTGACACCAAGTGATCCCAGCAATACTGTTCTGGGTGGTACTCCAGTTCTGCTTATCGGTGAAAATTCAACAGCTGCTGCTACGATTACAAGCACGAACTACACGACAACGATTTCAACAAGTACTGCTCTCACAGGTCAATACATTGCTTCGGCCTTCGATGGTGCAACAAACTACACACTTGGTACCGACGGCACCAAGCTCGGTTTCTTCCACTGGAATGGCACAACGCTGGGCGCTAACCGCGCTTATGTCGCAGGTAGCGGTAGCGCAGGTGTCAAGGGCTTCTATCTGAACTTCGATGAATTAGTGGATGGCATCCAGTCAATGGACAACGGACAGTTGACAAATAACAATGCAGTTATCTACAACCTCGCAGGTCAGCGCATGAGCAAGCTGCAGAAGGGTGTGAACATCGTGAATGGTAAGAAGGTATTCATTAAGTAAAAAGAATGGAGGATTACAATTATGAAAAAGACATATATTATTCCTGCGATGACAACGGTGTTCATGAACACTGTATCCCCAGTGCTTTTAAATACTAGTGAGACAACTGTCTCTGGTGCGAATGGTGGTTGGACGAAGGAGAACAACAATTCCTGGGGCAACATCTGGGAAGAATAGAAGCTGATTCCAGCGCGCTGGAATCTTGAAATACCGTAGATCCGGAACTGCGAATCTACGGTAGTTACCTCGAGAGGCCGGGCATGAGCCCGGCCTCTCTTTGGCCTCGCAGATTTCATCGGCGAGGTCTTTATTTTCTGATGCAAAAGTTAAAGGATACGAAAAAAGATGTGATGATGAAAAAAAGGAAAAAAAGTTGGGAAAAGTTGTTGTGGAAAAGAAAAAAAGATGTACCTTTGCAGCCGAATTGGTTTTCCAAAATGGACAACTTTTTTGCAAGGCTCGACGCAAAAGTTTTCCAAAACGGACAACTTTTACGTCAACCGACAAGGTGTAATATTATCATACTACATATATTATGGAAATCAAAAACTTTACCATCACGAAGCGCGATGGCTCCAAAGACAGCTTCTCGTTGGACAAGATTATGAATGCCATTGTGAAGGCGTTCGAGAGCGTAGGAGAGCCCTCCGACTTGGCTTCTATCTCAAAGATTATCAGTCGTCTGGATATCAAGGACGACATCACCGTGGAAGATATCCAGAACCAAGTGGAGGAGGCGCTGATGAGCGAGGGCTTCTACAAGGTTGCTAAGTCGTTCATGCTGTATCGCCAGGCCCATACCGAGGATCGCGAGACGCTGGCGAAGCTGCAGTTCCTTTCCGATTATATGGAATCGGCTAACGCGGCAACTGCATCAAAGTTTGACGCCAACGCCAACGTGGAGCATAAAAATATTGCAACTTTGATTGGCGAGTTGCCCAAATCGAACTTCATCCGTCTGAACCGTCGTCTGCTCACCGAGCGCATCAAGAAGATGTATGGCAAGGAGTTGGCCGATGAGTATATCGACAAGCTGACACACCACTTTATATATAAGAACGACGAGACGAGCCTGGCCAACTACTGCGCCTCCATCACCATGTACCCCTGGCTCATCAGCGGCACGCTCGACATCGGCGGTAACTCGACAGCTCCCACAAACCTGAAATCATTTGCCGGCGGCTTTATCAACATGGTCTTCATGGTCAGCTCCATGCTGGCCGGTGCGTGTGCAACGCCGGAGTTCCTAATGTACATGAACTACTTCATCGGGAAGGAGTACGGAAAGGACTACTGGAAGCGCGCCGACGAGCAGGCCGACCTGAGCCTGAAGAAGCGCACCATCGATAAGATTATCACCGATTATTTTGAGCAGATTGTCTATTCCCTGAACCAGCCCACGGGTGCCCGCAACTACCAGGCTGTGTTCTGGAATGTCGCCTACTACGACAAGTACTACTTCCAGAGCATCTTCGGTGAGTTCTACTTCCCCGACGGCTCGCAGCCCGACTGGGAGAGCCTCTCCTGGCTGCAGAAGCGCTTCATGAAGTGGTTCAATAAGGAACGCACCAAGACGCTGCTGACCTTCCCCGTGGAGACGATGGCGCTGCTCGTGGATGAGAATGGCGAGCCCAAAGACCCCGAATGGGGCGAGTTCACAGCTGAGATGTACTCCGAGGGCCACTCTTTCTTCACCTACATGAGCGACAACGCCGACTCGCTGTCCAGCTGCTGCCGCCTGCGCAACGAGATTACCGACAACGGCTTCAGCTACACGCTGGGCGCAGGTGGTGTCTCAACCGGTTCCAAGAGCGTGCTCACCATCAACCTCAACCGCTGCATCCAGTATGCCGTCAACCACAAGATGGACTACAAGGAGTATCTCGGCGAGATTATCGACCTCTGTCACAAGGTGCAGCTGGCCTACAACGAGAACCTCAAGGACCTGCAGGCCCACGGGATGCTGCCGCTCTTCGATGCCGGCTACATCAATATCGGCCGTCAGTACCTGACCATCGGCATCAACGGTCTCGTGGAGGCTGCCGAGTTCATGGGGCTGAAGATTACGCCCAACGACGACTACCTGCACTTCGTACAGGGCATCCTCGGTCTCATCGAGCAGTACAACAAGAAGTACCGCACGAAGGACGTGATGTTCAATTGCGAGATGATTCCTGCCGAGAACGTGGGTGTGAAGCATGCCAAGTGGGACCGCGAGGACGGCTACTTCGTGCCGCGCGACTGCTACAATAGCTACTTCTATGTCGTCGAGGACGATTCGCTGTCCATCATCGACAAGTTCAAACTCCACGGCGCGCCCTATATCGAGCACCTCACGGGCGGCTCCGCGTTGCACATGAACCTGGAGGAGCACCTCAGCAAGCAGCAGTACATGCAGCTGTTGAAGGTGGCTGCCAAGGAAGGCTGCAACTACTTCACGTTCAACATCCCCAATACCGTGTGCAACGAGTGCGGACATATCGACAAACGCTACTTGAAGGAGTGCCCCCACTGCCACTCTAAGAACGTCGATTACATGACCCGCATCATCGGCTACCTCAAGCGCGTCAGCAACTTCTCGCAGGCACGCCAGGAAGAAGCTGCACGCCGTTACTACGCTACCGCTAAAAATTGAAATATTGAGAAATTGAAAATAGAGAGGTTAAAAGTCTTTCAACTATCAACTATCAACGGTCAACTAGAATGTTGAAGTACGTCAATACCGGTATTGTTTTTCAGGAGATCCCCGACGAGGTGACGTTGGCCATCAATATATCCAACTGCCCCTGCCGCTGTCCGGGCTGTCACAGCCATTATCTGTGGGAGGACATCGGCCTGCCGTTGAATACTGATGCCATCGACGCCTTCGTCGAGCGCTATGGCCATGATATCACTTGCATCGCCATGATGGGCGGCGACAACGACCCTGTTGGCGTGCAGCTGCTGGCGCAGTACATCCACGAGAACCATCCGCAGTACCATGTCGCGTGGTACAGCGGACGGTTGCGTGTTCCCGTCGGCATCAGGAAAGAGGATTTTGATTATATCAAGATCGGACCCTACATCCGTCACCTCGGTCCCCTGAACAGCCCCACAACGAACCAGCGGCTGTATCGTCAGGCTCCCAACGGTTTCTTTGAAGACATCACGCGCCGATTCTGGCGTTCCGCTACAGCATAAGGAAAAGCGGCCTTCCCGATCGGGAAGGCCGCTTTTCCTTATGCCGTGGTGATTATGCGATGTCGATGTGGCGTGAAACCTTGACTTCCTCTTTCTTCACCTTCGGGAGCACGATAGTGAGAACGCCGTCCTCGACCTTGGCGGTGATGCCGTCCTTCTGGACATCCTCGGGCAGTGAGTAGGCCTGCTGGTAGTTGGTGTAGGAGAACTCGCGACGGAGATAGTGCTCTTTCTTGTCCTCCTCCTTGTGCTCGAATTTGTTCTCGATGGCGATGTTCAGGTTGCCTTCATCGTTGATGCTGATGCGGCAGAACTCCTTCTTCAGACCTGGAGCTGCGACCTCCATGGTGTAGGCATTTTCATCGACTTTGACGTTGACAGCAGGTGCTGTACGATGTGTGGTTGGAACGATATCGGTGTTGAAGAAATCATCGAATACTGTAGGGAACCAACTGTTCTTAAACATAACGGGTAACATAGTTAAAACCTCCTATTATTTAATGGTTAAACAATTACACCCCTGATGAGGCAATGAGTGTGCCAAAGTGGAGAATGTGCCAAGAGAATAAGCTAACCGTCTCATTATCACGACAAATTGTCGCTAAAGTGGACATTTTGTCGCGGTCACGGGGCCATTTTGTCGCAAAGGGAGGGTAGGGGGTGTCAGACGTAGAAGTCGGGGAAGGCAACGGGCGCAAAATGGCGCTCGATGCTCTCGTAGGAGAGGGGGATGACGGCACACCATGTGGCCATGTCCGCCACGCTGATGCTGAGGGGTGTTCCCGTGCGGAGACTCTCGATGAGATGCCTGTTCATGGCCAGTGTCATCTCTTCGTGTGACGGGCGCCCAGTGTCGTTCAGCGTGATGCGTCCTTTGGTGCCGAGGAACGTGAGCTGCCGCTCATAGGGCTGGTGCGTCATCACATCGTGCTTAAGGAGGATGGTGCGACCGCGTTCCGTGCGCAGGAGTGTGGTGGTGTGGTCGCCGTTCAGAAAGTCGGGTGCCGCCCTGTGCATGTGTTCCTTATAAATATGCGGACCGGTGACAGGTGCAGAGTCCATGCTTACGAGTGTCTGGAGGCGATCGCTGCGTCCGATGTCCATTGCCATGCAGATAGGTCCCAGCTCGTGGGTGGGGTAGAGGTCGCCGCGACGTTGACGGTTGATGTCCAGGCGCCAGGGGTTCCAGCGGTCGTCAAGATGGTGGTAGTAAGAGCCCTCGGCGTGCACCAACTCGCCGATATCGCCGCGACGGATGGCGGTGAGGGCATCGAGGAACTGCTGCTCGAAGCAGGCGTTCTCGAGCATGAAACACTGGCGGTGGGTCTCGTGCGCTGTCGTCAGCAACTTGAGAATCTCGGACTTCGTGGTGGCAGCCGGCACCTCGATGGCCACGTCCTTGCCACCGCGCATCGCTTCTACGGCGATGGGCGTGTGAGAGGCCCAGTCGCTGCAGATATACACAAGGTCAATACCTTCGGCATGGCAGACCTGCTTGTAGGCGTCGCGACCATCACACAACAGCAGGTCGCGGTCGGCCACGAACTGCCATGCGTCCTCGACATTGGCTTGGGAGAGGTCGCAGAGGGCCGCAACAGCAGCCCCTTCCACCGGCAACATCAGCTGCAACGCTTTACGGCCTCGTTCGCCGAGGCCGATGAAAGCGATGCGGATGGAATCTTTCGGGTTTGTCATGGACGAAGGTCAGGTTTCTCATTCCGCTACGATGCGGCAGATATTGACGATGGTCTGCATCGCCTTCTGCATCGACTGGATGGGAACGAACTCGTGGCGGCCATGGAAGTTGAGACCGCCGGCGAAGATGTTGGGGCAGGGGAGGCCTTTGAAGCTGAGCTGGGCGCCGTCGGTACCGCCGCGGATGGCTTTGACCTTACACTCCATGCCTGCTTCCTCTATGGCGCGGCGGGCGATGTCAATGATATGGTCCTTGCCTTCGAGTTGCTGGCGCATATTATAGTACTGGTCGCGAATCTCAGCGGTCACGATGCCCTCACCATAGCGTTCCTCGAAGATGGCTGCCAAGTCTGCCACGCGGTTCTTGCGTTCCTCGAAGCGCTGGCGGTCATGGTCTCGGATGATATAGGAGAGCGTGGCCTCCTCGACAGTGGCTTTGATGCCGGTGAGATGGTAAAAACCTTCATATCCTTCTGTGCGCTCCGGCACCTCGTCGGCAGGCATAGCCTGTGCGAACTCCGCTGCGATGAGGCATGCGTTGCGCATCTTATCCTTGGCATAGCCAGGGTGTACGTTGAGTCCCTTGATGTGAATGGTGGCGCTGGCGGCGTTGAAGTTCTCATACTCCAGTTCACCCACCTCAGAGCCGTCCATCGTATAGGCCCACTCAGCACCGAACTTCTCGACATCAAAGAGATGGGCACCTGCGCCGATTTCTTCGTCGGGGTTGAAGGCGATGCGGATGCGTCCGTGTGGAATCTCGTGGTGCTCCATCAGATAGGCCATAGCCTCCACAATCTCAGCGATGCCAGCTTTGTCGTCTGCGCCGAGGAGCGTGTGGCCGTCGGTGACAATGAGGTCCTCGCCCACGTGCTCCAGCATCTCGGGGAACATCTTGGGGGAGGTGATGATGCCCTCAGCAGCATCGAGGACGATGTCGCCACCGTCGTAGTTCTCGACAATACGTGGGTGGATGTCAGCACCCGAGCAGTCGGGGCTGGTGTCGTAGTGAGCGATGAAGCCTATGGTAGGCACATCAGCAGGGATGTTGGAAGGCAGAGTGGCATAGATATAGCCTTGTTCATCCATGGTGACCTCTTCCAGTCCCATCTCTTCCAGCGTGTCAGCCAGATGGCGTGCAAAAATCAGTTGTTTGGGTGTACTCGGGCACCCCTCCCCCTCCTCGGAGGATTGGGTGTCGTAGCTGACGTAGTCAAGAAATCTCTCTATCAGTCTTTCCATTAAACCTTAAACTTTAAACCTTAAACTCTCAACTATTTCACCTCCCAACCCAGTGCGCTTGCACCGAGCACGGCAGCACCGGCGCCGTCGAGCTCGCTGAGCAGGAACTTGGCTTTGTCCTTGAAAACTTTGAGAACATTCTCATCGTATGCTTTCTTGATGGGTTTCATGATGAGGTCGCCGGCTTTGCTGAGCCCTCCGAAGAAAATGAAGGCTTCGGGGGAAGAGAACGCGGCAAAGTTGGCACAAGCCTCACCTAGGATGCGGCCGGTGTATTCGAAGATTTCAAGGGCCACGGGGTCGCCTTCGCGTGCTGCAAGGGTAATGGCGAGTCCATCTACTTGGTCAAGGGGGATGTTGCGCAGCGATGTGGGCTTGTCGGTGGTCTCCAGAATCTCGCGGGCCGTGCGTGCGATGCCGGTGGCAGAGCAATAGCACTCCAGACAACCCTTGCGACCGCAACCGCATTGGCGG
>Ga0265301_10001886_pt1 | contig 25969 bp, 16 predicted proteins | sample AusTroGonzalo_MG_2_FD_193488 | JGI IMG/M metagenome (GOLD analysis project Ga0265301, IMG submission 193488) | Bovine rumen microbial communities from tropical cattle in Woodstock, Queensland, Australia - Gonzalo_04 | ecosystem: Host-associated > Mammals > Digestive system > Stomach > Rumen ... | reverse complement strand
TTCATAACACTGATTGAACTCGTCGTAGCAGTGCTTTTTGAATTTCACAATCGCCTTGATGGCATAGGCATCGGCCAACCCTCGGTAGTAATTGGCCTGATCCTGATGACGGCTCAACTCTTCCAGGTCTTTCTCAACCCAATAGAGCGACTCGTCAGGGTCATTGTTCAACTGGATATGAGCCAAGCCGAGATAGAGGAAACCGAGTCCGTCGGCTTCATAACGGGTGCCCTTGATCAGTCTGATGGCCTCTTTGAATTGCTCTTGCGCACCAGGGATATTGCCACAGGTGTTATAGACATGCCCCAGCATCTTGGGTGCCAGGAACTGTTCTTCGCCGGTCGTATACTTGTGGCGGTCCAGGTCTTCCTTCATGGTCTGGGTGATATGGTAGGCATCGTGGATGTTCATTCGGTTGAGGTTGTACATAATACCGCAGATCCACGCATTATAGAAAGCCTCGTTGTCATTGTCTTTCATGGCGTGCTCCTGATAGGCCCAACAGGCTGCATAGACAACGGTCGGGTCGTCTTGCGAACAAGAGGCCCACATGGCATCTTGCAGCCTATGGTGTTCGGCTGTGTCCTTGCATGTTGTCTGTTGCGCATGTAGCATTAGTGGTGCCCAGAGCATAGCGACTGCAAGGATGATGATTGGTTGATGGTTGATATACATACCTGCAGGTTTTCAGAATTCTCTGCAAAAGTACGTTATTTCTTTGGAATAACCAAATATTTTGCCATTTATGCCTAAATTTTTTGCAGAATGTTTGCATACCTCGTGTTTTTTTCCTACTTTTGTGACATCAAATGACAACTATTACGAGAAAATAACTCATGACTTGATGATTATGAAAAAACTGTTTGTTTTTTGTTTGTCGGTCTTTTGTTTGACCGCTACGGCCCAGACTTCATTGATACCGGATATGAAGTTCAGGCGACTTGACACCCCACAGGGCTTGTCGAGTTCTCAGATAAACTGTATTTTCAAAGACTCCAAAGGATTTGTCTGGATAGGTACGCCCTATGGTCTGAACCGTTATGATGGCTACAGGGTCAAGACCTTCTATTCCAATCTGCGCGACACCACGACGATGCGCGATAACTATACGGATCGTGTGTTTGAGGATGCCGACGGTTTGTTGTGGATGCGACAGGGCATGAACTATTGCGTCTATGACCCGAAGACAGAGACCTTTGAGCGTAAGGCTTCCAAGGTGCTGGCCAAACTCGGCCTAAACTGCAATGTGGAATGGCTGCATATCGACTCGAAGAAGAATATCTGGGTGAAGGATTTCGAGAAGGCCATCTATTGTTATCACCCTCACGCCAAGAATAATAAGATCACGACCATCAAGATGGGGTATGGCATGAGTGAGTTCTCACCCAATTACGGCATCTCCACTGTAGCAGAATATGGTAACAACCTGCTGGTGGCTACCAACAACGGCGAACTGGTCTGCCTGAATGGCGATAAAGGTGTGGTGGAATGGGTAGACCGTTGGATGTATGAGACGAGTGGCATCGACAGTCAGGAGTACCGACTTTATGTCGACAAAGACAAGAATATATGGTGTAATGTGTTGTCGTATGTGTTCGTCCGCGAGGAAAGGACCAAGAAATGGTATGGCTCGATAGCCGACTATCTGGCCACCAAGGGAATTGAAGGTGTTCCCACTGCCCTTCAGGTATGGGGGCTTCTCGTCGACAAGAACGACTGGCTCTGGCTGGTGTGCGACCACGATGCTGTGGTGGTCATTGATATGAAAAACAAACAATGGAAGCAGTTCCTGAACAACAAGTACGATGAAACCTCTATCAGCGATAATACCCTCCGTAACATCTATCAGGCTGACGACGGTAGCATCTGGATCGGTTCCTACAAGAATGGTGTGAACCAGTATATCCAGGGCCTTGCCAGTTTGAAGAGCGTTGATCTGGGTGATGTCACGACGGCCTGTGAAGATAAGAGCGGCAACTACTGGGTGGGTACCAACGATCAGGGTATTTTGGTGTATAATCCCAAGTCGGGCGAGGTTGTGAATCACTTCACCAAGGATAATAGCGGACTGGTGAGCAACATCATTGTGGGCTCCTGGGCTGCCAGCGATGGCACCATCTGGTTTGGTTCCTATAATGGTGGTCTGACACATGCCATTCCTTCGGCTGCGGATCCCACGCAGGCTCACATCGTTAATGTGCAGGCTTCGCCTAACGGACTGGCTAACAACAGTGTATGGGCACTGACGGAAGACAAGCGGGGCCGCATCTGGTTCAGTACCTTGGGTGGTGGCTTACAGATGTTAGATACCAAGACCAATAAATACACGACTTGGGACACCAAGAATACCAATATCCCTGGTGATTACCTCACCTCTGTGAATTGGACGAAGAAGGGTTGGCTGATGGTAGGAACCGGTCACTACTATTCCTTGGTGAATCCCGTGAGCAACCAACTGACGAATCTGGAGATTCCAGAGAGTCCGAACGTCAATGTCAGTGTGGGTTCTACGAACTATGTCATCGAGGATAGTCGCGGCCTGATCTGGCATGGCTCCAACGTAGGTGTGATTGTCTATGACCCCAAGACCAAGTTCCAGAAACTCATCGATATGACGGATGGCTTGTTTGGTTCAGGTGTCAACTCCATCATCGAAGATAAGAAACAATCCGTCTGGGTGGTCACGGATCATGGTGTGTCGAATGTCGTGCCTCAGAAACAGGACGACGGCACCTGGCAGTTCACTATCCGCAGTTTCAACAGCCGCGATGGTCTGCAGAAGGCCACCTATAACCAGCGTTCCACCTGGCTCACGCGCGACGGTAAGTTGCTCATAGGCGGTCAGGCTGGTCTCGACATCATCAATCCGGCATTGTTGGAAGAAAATAAGAGCAAGGAGCGTCCCGTATTCAGCGGGTTGCAGATTTTCGACCAAGATGTGGAGGTCGGCAAGAAGTTCAATGGACGTGTGATTCTGGATGAGGCATTGGATGTGTGCAGGGAGTTGACCTTGAAGTACAACGACCAGTTCACCATCCAATTGGCCACCAACGAAGTGCGTATCAACAACCACAAACGTTTCGCCTATAAGTTGGAGGGCTTCAACGAGAACTGGGTGAAGACCTCTGAATTGAACCCGAATATCACCTATAACTCGCTGCGTGCGGGCTCCTATACCCTTTGTGTGCGTATTCTCAATGACGACGGCTCGCTGGGTACGGAGGAGAGTCAACTTGACATCACCATCCTTCCACCGCTTTATCGTACCCGTTGGATGATTCTGCTCTACATGCTCTTCATTGCTGCCGTTGCCTGGCTGTTTGTGAAGTGGTATCAGCGCAAACTGAAGAAGAAGGCACAACTCGAACAGTTCCAGCGCGATGTGGAGAAGCGTCAGTGGATGAGTGAGATGCGTGCCCAGTTGCAGAAGGGTGGTGTGATAGAGGATAGGCCTAAGAAACCAGTCACTCAGGAGATTGAACTACATCGCACGGAGGGAGATATCGTGGCATTCCTGAAGGATCTCTGTGATAACTTCAAGGCCCCCGAGGACAAGAAGATGAAGATCACCTTCGGCTCACCATTGGAATCAATCCCTATGTCGTTTGATTCGGAGCAGATCCGCAAGGCATTTGAGATTCTATTGTCGAACTCAGTGAAGTTTACGCTTTCATATTGCAGGGTTCAGGTGACGGCCTTGAAACCGTCTGACGACAAGGTGGCCCTGTTGGTGGCAGACAACGGTATCGGCATCCCCGAAGAGTCATGGGCGACGATGTTTGACCCCTATATCGGTGGTGACAGTGAGGATGAGGGTATCGGACTCGATGTGGTGAAACAGATCATCGATGCCCATCGAGGCACCATCAAGGCCGACAGGAATCCTGGTGGTGGTACCGTGTTTACAATGACTTTGCCTGTGGAGGATCCCGACATTGAGGAAGCCACGATTATTGAAGACGAATAATAAATAAGGAATAATAGAATGAAGCATCTGTTTTGTGTGATGTCTGCCCTGATGACAACAGGGATGCTGATGGCAGCAGAGGTGCAGACAAGTGGTAATTATGTGACGATCCGTCCTGACGGCGGTCAGGCCAAGGTCATACAGTTAGAGGTTGTCAACGATAATATCATCCGTGTACGGGCTACATCGAAGGATGCCCTGCCCCAGAAACCCAAGAGCCTGATGATTGTTGACCAGCCTGCCTACAAGGGTAGTGTTTCCATAAAGGAACTGCCTGCTGAGCGCGACGATGTTGTGCTGCCTGCCCGTGTCTTAGTTAAGGCGAAGAATGTGCAGGTCGAGGTGAGCAAGGAAACGGGCCGCATCCAGTTCTACGACGGCAAGGGCCAGCGCCTGCTCTATGAAGCCTACGACCGCGAGGGTGAGGAGCCTGGAAAACAGTTCTGGGACTTCACCGTGCCTGAGCGTGAACTGGGTATCAAGACTGGTTACACGGTGCCTGAGGAACAGAAGCACGGCCTTACGTGGCAGATGAAGTTTGCCATCCCTTTGGGCGAACAGGCTTTTTACGGCTTGGGTCAGCACCAGAGCGAGGAGTTCAACATGCTGGGCAAGAACGAAGACCTCTTCCAGTATAACACCAAGGTATCGATTCCCTTCGTGCTTTCCACCAAGAACTACGGACTGTTGTGGGATGCCTACAGTTATTGTCGCTTTGGCAATCCGCATGACTATCTCCAACTGAACCGTGCCTTCAAACTCTACGACAAGCAGGGTAGGGAAGGTCACCTCACGGGCACCTATGTTGACAGGAATGGAAAGAAACTGGTGCGCGACGAGGACAGCATTTATTATGAATATGGTACGCCCGCGAAGTCTGAGATTGCCCTGAAGACAGACAATGGCGGTATCAAGAACCTGCCCAAGGGCTTTAACCTGGCTGGCGCCAACGTGGTGTACGAGGGCTACATCGCTCCCCTCGCTCAGGGAGGCGACGGCCTCTATCAGTTTATCCTCTACTACGCTGGTTATGTCAAGGTCTACATCGATGGCAAGGAGGTGGTGGCCGAGCGCTGGCGCACAGCCTGGAACCCCAATGCCTATAAGTTCAGCGTCAAGTTGCTTCAGGGCCGTCATCATCTTCGCATAGAGTGGCAGCCCGATGGCGGCGAATCCTATTGTGGCTTGCGAGTGGCAGAGCCGCGTAGTGTCTACGACCGCGAGGCTCTCACCATCTGGTGCGAGATGGCGAAAGATATGGACTATTATTTCATTGCCGGCCAGAATCTTGATGAGGTCATCTCTGGTTATCGCACCCTCACGGGCAAGGCCTCGCTCTATCCCAAATGGGCGCTGGGCTTCTGGCAGAGCCGCGAGCGTTACAAGACGCAGGACGAGTTGGTTTCAACGCTGGCCGAGTTCCGCAAGCGACAGATTCCTATCGACAACATCGTGCAGGACTGGAATTACTGGCCTGAGGACCAGTGGGGCTCTCATGAGTTCGAGGCCTCGCGCTATCCGAATCCGCAGGCCATGCTCGATTCCGTGCATGCGATGCACGGTCGCTTCATGATCTCGGTATGGCCCAAGTTCTATTGCAATACGGATAACTACAAGGAACTCGATGCCAAGGGGTGGATGTATGTCCAGTCGCCGACGGATGATATTCACGACTGGGTAGGTCCTGGCTACACGAATGGTTTCTATGATGCCTATGACCCAGGTGCCCGTCAGATGTTCTGGCGCCAGATGGACGAGAAACTCTATACAGGTCTCTCTGGCAAAATTGTAAATAGTAAATCGTCAAATAGTAAATATATTGATGCCTGGTGGATGGATGCCTCTGAGCCCAATGTGCGCGACTGTACCCCGATGTGGTATCGCAAGGCCCTCAGTGGTCCCACAGCCCTCGGCACCTCTACGGAATATTTCAATGCCTACAGTACTGTCAATGCGGATGCCATCTATAATGGTCAGCGTTCCGTGTGGAAGGGCAAAACCAATGAGCCGCGCGTGTTCTTGCTAACAAGAAGTGGTTTTGCTGGTGAGCAGCGCTACTCCACAGCCACCTGGAGCGGTGATATCGGTACCCGTTGGGAGGATATGCGTGCCCAAATGACAGCCGGTCTGAACTACTCCATCTCCGGTCTTCCCTTCTGGGGTATGGATCAGGGCGGTTTCTGTGTGGAGAACCGTTATGTCGCTGCCCAGCAACTCTTCGACCGTACGGGTCAGGAGAACGAGGACCTGAAAGAGTGGCGTGAACTGCAGACGCGCTGGAACCAGTTCGGCACCTTTATCCCGCTCTTCCGCTCGCATGGTCAGTGGCCGCTGCGCGAGATATGGAACATCGCCCCTGACAATCATCCCGCCTACAAGTCGTTTGTCTACTACGACCGCCTGCGTTATCACCTCATGCCTTACCTCTATTCGCTGGCCGGATGGGCTCATTTCAAGGATTACACCCTGATGCGCGCCTTGGTGATGGACTTCAATGGCGACCGCCAGGTTGAGAACATTGGCAACCAGTGGATGCTTGGCCCAGCCCTCATGGCTTGTCCCGTGGGCTATTACAAGGCCCGCAACCGTAGCGTTTACTTCCCCAAGCAGTGCGGCTGGTATAACCTCTACACGGGCGAAAAGGTCATTGAGCGTGAGGAACGGGGTGACACGAAATATGCGGTTGTCGTGAACGATTTCCCCAATCGTAATATCGTGGTCGATGCACCTTACGAGCAGATACCTGTCTTCGTGCGCGAGGGTGCCATCATCCCCTTCGGTCCTGAGATGGAGTGGAGCGACGAGAAACCCGCAGAACTCATCAACCTCTATGTCTACGCAGGTCAGAACGGCTCGTTCCTGCTCTATGAGGACGAGGGTACGAACTATAATTACGAGAAGGGCAAGTATGCCACCATCGATATCACCTATGACGATGCCACGCGCACTGTATCCTTCGGTGCCCGCAAGGGTCAGTTCGCTGGCATGCTGAAGAACCGTCGGTTCAATGTGGTGCTGATTACTAAGGACCATCCGATGCCCCTCAATCTCGACAACCCAGAGGGAAAACTTGTAGAATATAATGGCAAGGCCATCCAGATACAGATGTAACGTATGAAAAGATTAATCGTATTGGTTTGTGTGCTCTGTGGACTGACAACGGTTCAGGGCCGAGACAGACAGTGTTTCGATAAGAACTGGCGTTTTAACCTTGGCGACTCCATCATCATGGCGAACGTGGATTATGATGATAGTCGTTGGCGACGGCTCGATGTGCCTCACGACTGGGCCATCGAGGGCGATTTTCATGCCAGCAATCCCAGTGGTGCTACGGGTGGTTCCCTGCCTGGCGGCATCGGCTGGTACAGGAAGCATTTCTCGCTCGATAAGATAGAGAAAGTATTTATTGAGTTCGATGGCGTTTATATGAACTCCATCGTATATGTCAATGGCCAGAAAGTCGGTCAGCGTCCTTACGGTTATTCGAGTTTTGAGTACGACATCACTCCCTATGTCCATGAGGGCGAGAATGTGGTGGCCGTGCGTGTGAACAACTCCGACCAGCCCAATTCGCGCTGGTATAGCGGTTGTGGTATCTACCGTCATGTTTGGCTCACGCAGACGGCACCTGTACACGTTTCCCATTGGGGCGTCAGTGCCAGTAGTAGTATGGTTAAAGGCAAGGGCCGGCTCCAGATCGACGTGACTTTGGAAGGACAGGGGGCTGTTGAAAATACCCTGATTGATCCTCAGGGTAAGGTCGTTGGCCGTTCGAAGGGGCTGAAGTCTGTCATCACGGTGGCCAAGCCGATGCTGTGGTCGTGTGAGCAACCATATATATATAAGGTACGGACGCAAGTGAAAGTAGGCGGTAAGGTGGTGGATACCTACGAGACCACCACGGGCTTCCGCGATTTCAGGTTCGATGCGAAGACGGGCTTCTGGCTCAATGGCAAGAACTTCAAACTCAACGGTGTCTGTGAGCATCACGATTTCGGATGCCTGGGGGCTGCCCTCAACGAAGATGCTCTGCACCGCAAACTCTCGAAGTTGAAGGCGATGGGTGTCAACTCCATCCGCAGTTCGCATAACCCGCCCGCCCCTGAACTCCTGAACATGTGCGACACGATGGGTCTCATTGTCATGGACGAGAGTTTCGATATGTGGCGACGCAAGAAGACCCAGAATGACTATGCCCGTTTCTTCGACGAGTGGCACGAGCGCGACCTCACCGACCTGGTGGTGCGCGACCGTAACCATCCCTGTATCCTCATGTGGTCAATCGGCAACGAGGTGCTGGAACAGTGGTCTTCCTCAGACGGCGATGAATTGACACTCGAACAGGCCAACCTTCTGCTGAATGCCAGTCGCGATGCCTCGACACTGGCCAAGGATGGTGAGATGAGTCCCAACTCGCTGTTGGCGCTCCATCTGGCTGATATCGTTAAGCGCAATGACCCGTCAGGACGTCCCATCCTGTCAGGCTGTAACGAGCCGTCGCCCAACAACCACCTCTTCAAGAGCGGTGCCATCGATGTCATCGGTTTCAACTATCACCATCAGTTGGTGAAGGATGTGCCCAAGAACTTCCCAGGCAAGCCCTTCATCTTCTCCGAGAGTGTGTCGGCCCTGCAGACGAGAGGGTATTACAAGATGCCTTCCGACTCGATCACGTGGGCACCGCAGGAGTGGTGGCTTCCCTATACCGACCCCTCGTTCATGTGTTCTGCGTACGACAACTTCCACGCCTCGTGGAGTTCGACACACGAAGAAACCTGGGATGTGGTGAAGCACAACGACTTCGTGGGCGGACAGTATATCTGGACGGGCTGGGACTATATCGGCGAACCTACGCCCTACGGATTCCCTGCACGCTCGAGTTATTTCGGTATCATCGACCTGGCAGGCTTCCCCAAGGATACCTATTATATGTATCAGAGTGAGTGGACACCACAGACGGTGCTCCATCTCTTCCCCCACTGGAACTGGCTGCCTGGACAGACCATCGACCTGTGGTGCTACTATAATAATGCCGACGAGGTGGAACTCTTCATCAATGGTAAGAGTCAGGGTGTGCGTCGCAAGACGGGTGAAAATCCTGAAGGCCGCTACAACATGCGCAACCTCACGACCAGTCTCAACACCGAGTACCATGTGGGATGGCGTGTTACCTACGAGCCAGGCGAGGTGAGTGTGGTGTCGCGCAAGGACGGTCATATCGTCTGCGAACAGACCATCCGCACGGCAGGTGCCCCAGCCGCGATCCGTCTGACGAAGGATTATGTTGGAAAGGAAACCACCTTTATCAATGTCGAGGTGGTGGATAAGGACGGTAATCTCTGTCCGTTGGCCGAAGACCAGATGTACTTCTCTGTCTCAGGCGATGCCGAGATTATTGGTACCGATAACGGCTGCCAGACCTCGATGGAGAACTTCAAGGCGCCTCAGCGTAAAGCCTTCTTTGGCAAATGTATGGTTGCCGTAAAGGGAAAGGGCACGCTCAAAGCCCAGTCACCGATGCTCCAGTCGGCCGTTATCGGACTCTGATATTAGAAGTTCTTTCTGACGCCCTGCCACTCAGGGAATTTCATCTTCAGATATTCGTCATCGAGGAAGAGGGCGGACTGTCCCACTTGACCCTTCAGTTGCCAGTCGAGCCACTTCACCACGGCCTTGGCATAGTTGCCGCCGTGCTTCTCGTAATAGGTGCCGCTGTGGCCATCCTTGGAATTCAGCATTACCAGAGGAATGTTGTCGGCAATGCGCTCGTAGTCCTTTTGGGCATTGGCATAGGCGATGTCGCCTGAACCGCCAATCATATAGAACATGGGCTGATGCAGGTTCTTCAGATTTTCCTTTGTCGTGCCCATCATCTCCATATCACCGATACCTGAGTTCAGCATCACACAGGTCTTGATGCGGGGATCGTAGGCTACGCCCAGCACCTGGGCACCACCGCACGACTGTCCCATGGCTGCCACGTGGTCGAGGTCGAGACAATGGTAGTACTCTGAACCGGCCTTGGCATTCTGTTCTGTCAACCAGTCCAGCACCTCCAGCAACATCTTCGGATAGGTTCTGAAAGGCTGTTCTGCCTGCTGTTGTTGTTTCTTATTCTTTTTGGCTTTCTTGGCGGCTTCCTCACGCTGCTTGGCCTGCTGCTCCTGCTGAGCCTTGCGCTCCTCGGCCGTCATGGGCAGGATCTTCTCGCCGTTGGCCATGATCACCTCGCCTTTGGTTTCAGGATAAGACGACTTCAGCACGCCACGCCATTGTGCCATCACATCGGCTTCGTCGTAAGGACCGATGGCAGCAGCCACATAACCGTAGGAGGCTACCTCGCTCAACAACAGACGCATCTCTACATTGTTATTGAAACAGGCACCGTTGGCATAGACAATCACTGGCAGCACCCCGTTCTGGGCTACCACCTCTTTCAGGTTCTGCGGACGATACACCGTGAAGCCTGGGCAGGAGGCATCGCCCACTACCTCTGATTTGAATGGTCCTGTACCACCTTCTTCTACGACTTGTTTCTGAACGGTTTGGGCATTTGCCAGCCCAAGGCTTGCAGCGATGATCATCGCTGTTACGAATACTTTTTTCATGATTTAATTATTTATTAATGATTCTTTCTTCCTTTATTGATAATCACGGATGCGGACGTCGATACCGCTGCCGGCCAGTTTCATGACAACCTGAGCGATGGGCGTCTGACTATAGTGATAGGGGAAGAGTACTTTCGGTTTGATGGTCTTGGCTGCCTTCACCAACTGGTCGACGGTCATCGTGTAGGGTTGGTTGCAGGGCAGGAAAGCAATGTCGATATCCTTGATGGCTGCCATCTCGGGGATGTCCTCTGTGTCGCCTGCAATGTAGATGCGCAGACCGTCGAGGGTGAGGATGTAGCCGTTGTCGCGATCCTTGGGGTGGAACTGTGTGTGGCCTTCCGTATAGTTATAGGCTGGTACCACCTCAATCTTGATATCGGGGGCATAGATGATGCTGTCGCCGTTCTTCAGCGCGATGCTGTTGCGGAACTGATTATAGACGGCCAAGTTCGAATAGGTGCTGGTGGCCGGTGTGCGCAGGCTGGTGATGGCCTCACGGTCGAAGTGATCCTTATGCTCATGGGTGATCAGGATGATGTTGGCCTTGGGAAACTGGTTGTAGTCGGTGGTGGGATGTACGCCGAAGCCTACGGGGTCCACCTGGATCTCCGTGCCGTTGTAGTTGATCTCGAGACTGCCATGCTTGATGCATGTGATGGTGACTTTCTTACCGCTCTTCGTGGTGAACTCGTCCACCTTCTGCGCGGCCTGGCAGCAGAGAAATGACATCACTGCTGCGGCAATTAAAAACAATTGTTTCTTCATATGAATGGTTATCTGTTTTATTTATGGTTATCTGTTTAATTTGACGACGAAACGGGCACCTTTCTTATAAGTCGTGTCGAGGTTGACGGTACCACCCAGTCGGTTGACGATCATCCTACAGAGCGGCAGTCCGAGACCGAGGCCCTCCTTGAAGGCATCGAGTTTGACAAAGCGGTCGAAGATGGTCTCGGCTTCCTTTGCAGGGATGCCTGTTCCTGTATCCTCCACCTCCAATGTCATCTGCTGCTCGTCGGCACTCACCTTCAGGGTGATGGAACCTTCTGTGGTGTATTTGATGGCATTGTCGAACAGCAGGCTGACCACTCGTTTGAGCATCTCCTCGTTGGTCTGCAGACAGAAGCCCTCATCGAGGGTGCTCTCAATCTGTAGTTTGATGGCTTTGTTTACCTTGTATTCATTTTCCTGCAGGAAGTCGCGTATCAGGTCGTTCACCTCCACGCAATCGTCCTTGGCCACTTCGCCTAAGGTGTTCTCGTTGAGCGAGAGTTCCAACATCTCGTCGATAAGCGTCGTGACCAGTTGGGTGTTCTTCTGCATCATCGCTGCGATGTGTGCCCGTTCTTCGGGGCCTGCCACCAGTTCTGGATCGGCAATGACCTGTGCAAAGCCGCTGATGATGTTCAGCGGGGTGCGCACCTCATGGGTGACGTTGCGGATGAAGGCCGTCTTCGTCTTGTCCGACTCCAGGGCGTGGTCGTAGGCCTTCTTCAACTGACGCATGTGACGACGGCGTGAGATGGCGATATAAGACAGTGTTGCCACGAGCATACCCAACAGCAGGATACCAATCGACAGGGCAATCATGCGGTTGCGGGTTGTCTTCTCTTCCAATTCCTGAAGGGACAGTTGTTCGCGGACGCCTGCCATACTGTTGATCAGCACCACATTATTGACGGAGTCGTTGGAAATCGTCTCCTGACGCAGGGCTTCATAAGCCTCCTTCCATCTGCCCGCCATCTCATAGATTTTGACGATGAACTCGCCGCTCTCTTCGCCCAGATCCCGCTTGGCCATCTCCACAGCCTCGTCGGTCTTGCCCATGCAAGCCAGGTAATACACCTCCATCGAACGGCCGTGAACCGATGACTTGCCTTCTTCCACACCCTTGCGGTATACCTGGTAGCCCTCAAGGAACTTGTCTAAGTCGCCACTATTGAAGTAGGTCAGCGACTTGCGGGTCTCGATGTCGAATACGCGTTCTGGTGAATATTCCTCAGCAATCTCCTTGGCCTTGTCGAGCAGACGGGCAGCCTCCTCGGGGTTGTCGTCAATCTCAACGTTCACGAGGTTCATGTAGATGGGGGGCATACTCTCGTAGTAGCCATATCGCTCCATCTCGGTGATCACGTAGTGGAAGTTGCGTCTGGCAGCCTCCTTATTGCCACAGTAACTGTTCAGGTGACCTAACATGTTATAGGCCATATACATCTCCTTCTCCAGTTTCTTCTCGCGCAGTTCCATCGAGAGGTTGCGGCCACCGACATAGGCCTCGTAGATCTTCATACAGTTCAGATTGAAGACAATCTCATTACAACGCTGGGTATAGTAGGCGTGCAGGTCGCCTTGTTTCAGCAGGTAGTCCTGCAGATTCTTCAGGGCAGGGAAAAAACGGGCGCTGTCGGCATCGTTGAAAGCGCGATGCATGGAATCCCTCAGAGCCAAATACTCCGGGGACTGCCTGTAGTCGTCAGCAGCCTTTGCTTGACCTGTCGTAAACAGCATGGTCAGCGCCAAAAGGAAAGTCTTCATATCCATAGTTAACGGCCTCGATAATTTTCTGTTGCAAAGATACAAAAAAAATCAATACGACAAAATAAAACGGGGAAAAATTTTCTCGTTTGCGAATAATCCGCTAACTTTGCACCCGATGGAGATTAATCCGATAGCACATTTCCGATCGCCGTTGAAGTCGAAGTTTGGCATCCCGCGTCAGAGCGGCCTTGCCGAAAGTCTCACGGGCTGCATCGTCTTCGAACCGCCTTACCGTCATGGGGAGGCTCTGCGTGGCATCGACGGATTCGACTACCTGTGGCTCATCTGGGAGTTTTCTGCGAATAGAGGCGAGGGAGCGCTTACGGTGCGTCCGCCGAGATTAGGTGGTAATACGCGCATGGGCGTCTTTGCCACGCGCTCGCCCTTCCGTCCGAACCGTCTGGGTCTTTCTTGCGTGCGCCTCGACAGAATCGAGGAGCATCCTGATCTGGGGCCTGTGATTTATGTGAAGGGTGCCGACCTGATGGATGGCACACCTATTTATGACATCAAGCCCTATGTGGTCTATGCGGATAGTCATCCTGAGGCCAGAAGCGGATTCGTGGATCAGACGGAGTGGCAATCATTGCAGGTGGGCATCCCTGAACATCTGGCCCGCCTATTCTCATCGGACGATCTGGAAACGCTGCGTCAGACGCTCGCCTTGGATCCGCGGCCTTCCTATCATGATGATGCGCAGCGCATCTATGGCATGCCCTTTGGTGATTATGATGTCCGCTTCTTAGTGGCCGATGGCGTCGTCAAGGTTGTCGACTGCGTCGAGTCGGCCTCGCCAAAGGTATTTCCTGGTTTCGTGAACGAGGATCCCACTGAGACACAACAGTGAGATCAGGTTGGGGATGGCCATCAGGGCGTTCATGCAGTCGGCGAGGTTCCAGACAATTGCCAGGTTGACCACACTGCCGATCATGACAGCGGCGATATAGATCACGCGATAGGCAATCACCCATTTCTTTCCCTTCAGATATTCAACCGCTCTCTCACCATAGTAGCACCAGCCTAAGATGGTGGAGAAGGCAAACGTGAGCAGGCCGAAGGTCAGCAGGGGTGTGCCGATGACGGGAATCTTCGAGAAGGCTGCCTTGGTGAGGGTGGCACCGTTCTCATAACTGATATCGGGGTAGGCGAGCACGCTGCTCACGATCACCATACCCGTCAGGGCACATATCACCACCGTGTCCCAGAACGTACCGCTGGAAGAGACGAGTGCCTGGCGCACAGGATTACGGGTTTGCGCCGCAGCGGCCACGATGGGAGCCGAACCCAGACCCGACTCATTCGAGAACAGACCGCGGGCGATACCGAAGCGGGCCGCCATCATGACGGTGGTGCCAACGAAACCGCCCCCAGCCGCCTGCGGACTGAAGGCCGAGACCACAATCAGTTTCAGCGCCGGCCATAGGTAGTCGGCATTCAGACAGAGGATGATGATACAGCCGATGACATAGAAGAACGCCATGAAGGGCACCAGCATGCCACAGACGCGGGCGATGCTCTTCACACCACCCAACACGACGGCACCTGTCAGCAGACAGACAAACGCACCTGTGATATAGGGCGATATCCCGTATGTCTCATAGGAGAGGGTTGCGATGGCATTGGCCTGAACGGTGTTGCCGATGCCAAACGAGGCACAGGCGGTGAAGATGGCAAACAGCACGGCCAGCCATTTCCACCCCAGTCCGCGCTCCAGTGCATACATCGGGCCGCCCAGCATCTTGCCGCTGGCCGTCTTCGTACGGTAGCGGATGGCCAACAGTCCCTCGGCATATTTGGTGGAGATGCCGAAGACACCCGTCAACCAGCACCACAGCACGGCCCCTGGTCCGCCCAAGGCCACCGCCGTTGCCACACCGATGATGTTGCCTGTACCGATGGTGGCGGCCAAGGCCGTTGCCAACGACCTGAACTGCGACACATCGCCCGTTGCTGCCGAGTCGCGCTTCACGGAGAGACGTATCGCCGTGAAGATCTTACGCTGCGGAAACCTGAGGATGATCGTCAGATAGATATGTGTACCTAATAACAGGATGATCATCGGCCAGCCCCACAGCCAGCCGCTTAATGTTTCCAAGACCTGATTGATTCCATCCATTTTCGTGTTGTATTGCCTTTGTTTCTTGTCCGTTGAAAAATCATGGGCAAAGTTACTAAAAAAATGGCATTTTGCTGAAAGTCAGCGCATTTTTTTTCAATTCCATTAAACTTTTTTGCCGTTTGGGTGTCAAATAGATAGTTTGCAAAACAAATTAATTAGTTAGATTTATTAAAAAATTAACAACAACATGAAACGATTCTTTATGATCATGACAGCCGCCGTACTGATGGGTACTACCGCTGTAGCACAGGACAACCGTCCACAGTTTGACAGAACAGAGATGATCAAACAGCGTACTGACCAGATGGTCGAGAAGTACAAGTTGAATGAGACTCAGGCCAAGCAACTCCTCGAGTTGAACACCAAGAATGCCGATGCCATGGGGCCGATGATGGGCATGGGTCGTCGTGGCGGTGGTCGTCCTGGTGGTCAGGGTGGTCGTCGTGGCGGTGGCGGTCAGGCTGGCCAGGGTGGTCAGGGTGCTCCCCAGATGGGTGGCGGTGGCTTCCAGATGACAGAGGAGCAGCGCGCTCAGTTCGAAGAGATGCGTAAGCAGAGAGAAGAGAATCAGAAGAAATACGATGCCGAACTGGAGAAGATCCTGACGCCTGAGCAGTTCAAGAGTTATCAGGAGGATCAGAAGCAGCAGCGTGAGCAGCGCCGTCGCGGTATGGGCGGTGGTGCCCCTGGTGGTGGTTTTGGCAACAGAATGTAAAAAGACGTCAAAAATATTTGGTTGTTTACTTAGAAAGCACTATCTTTGCAACTGAATCATTAAACTAAAAGTAATGAAGAGGTTCGTAAAGATAGTGTTTTTTTCTGCGTTGGCCATTGTGGTTGCCAGTTGTGGTGAGAAGAAAAAGCATGACGACATCATTGCGCCGAAGGCGGAGGTTCCCAAGCCGCAGGCACCTATTCGCATGCAGGATTATAACCAGACAACCGATGTCAAGTGGCTGAACAGGGATTATCAGGTGGTTGTGACGCGCACGCCTGATGACAGTCTCCGCATGGTGAAGGATGAAACGGGACAGAAATACGTCGACAACCGTATCGCGTTGCGTATCGTCCGTGCCGACGGCAGTGTCTTCTTCAGCAGGTCGTTTACCAAGGCAGCCTTTGATGCCTTCCTGAACGACGATTATCGCAAAACGGGTATTCTGGAGGGTTTGGTTTTCGACAAGGTGGATGGCAATAATCTCTGCTTTGCCGCCAGCGTCTGCCTGCCCCAGACCGATGAATACATCCCGATGGTTGTCACCGTGAGCAACCTGGGCGATGTGGGCATCAAACTCGACAATCAGATGGACACGAACGGATCACTTCCCGATGATGATGATGACGAATGAAAAAGGGCAGATCACGTTCGACAGTTTCGTTCGTGGTGCCATCGGTGTACTGATACTGGTGGGCATCGTCATGTTGCTCAATCGTCTGAGCAGTGTGCTGGTGCCGTTCTTTCTGGCGTGGCTCATCGCCTATATGCTCTTCCCCCTGGTTAAGTTCTTCCAGTACCGCTGTCGGATGAAATACCGCATCCTCGGCATCCTGAGTGCCTTCCTCGTGGCAGGCCTGGTGCTGACGGTGGTCTTCATGCTGATGATTCCCCCGATGGTCGAGGAGAGCATGCGCGTGAAGGATCTGCTGGTGGCCTATATCACCACCAACGAGACGGTGAGCAACATCCCCCGTATGATCCAGCAGTACGTGCGCGACCACCTCAGTGCCGAACAGATTCAGGCCATTGTCACGCAGGACGGCTTCCTCGACGGCATCAAGGCCACCGTTCCGAAACTGTGGGATGTCGTCACCCAGTCCATCAGCATCGTCTCGAGTGTGTTCACCCTGACCATGGTGCTGCTCTATACCTTATTTATATTATTGGACTACGAGGATATCTGTAGCGGATGGCCGAACTTGTTGCCTGAGCGCTATCGCGGCTTTGCCACCCAACTGGTGAGCGATATCGAGGAGGGTATGAACAAATACTTCCGCGGACAGGCTTTGGTGGCCTTGTGCGTGGGCATCCTGTTCAGCATCGGTTTCCTGATCATCGACTTCCCCATTGCCGTGGGTCTGGGCATGTTCATCGGCCTGCTCAACATGGTGCCTTACCTGCAGTTGATTGGCTTTGTGCCTGCCATCCTGCTGGCCATTGTCAAGGCGGCTGATACAGGTCAGAACTTCTGGTTCATCATGCTCCTGGTGCTCATCGTGTTTGCGGTGGTGCAAGCCATTCAGGACACCTTTCTCACGCCTAAGATCATGGGTCATGTCACGGGTCTCAACTCGGCCATCATCCTCCTGTCGCTTTCCATCTGGGGCTCGTTGCTGGGCATTCTGGGCATGATCATCGCCCTGCCGCTCACCACGCTCATCCTCACTTACTATCAGAAATATGTCATCCGCAGGAAGGAAATCGTCGAGGAAACCGCCCAGCAGGAGGCGGCAGAGTCTTAATGAATCTTAAGAAGGGGCGGTTCATATTGAAATAATGTAGTTAAATTTATAAAAAAAATACAAATTAGAGTCGGGAGGGTTGTTCTTCCGACTTTATTGTTATCTTTGTAACCGTATTGATGAAGTGAATAATTAGGACTTAGTTTATTATCAACTTATATTATTTTAACCAACTAATTAATTTATGTACTACTATCAAAGATTCCTTTCAGCCATTTGTGCAGGTATATTGGTGCTTGGCGCATCCGCTATTCCTGCCCGTATGATGGCAACAGAAGCAGTCCAGCAATCGCAGACTGCTGTGCAGGTAAAGGGCGTTGTCCTCGATTCCAACGGTCAACCCGTGATCGGGGCAGGCGTCATTGAAGTGGGTACTCAAGGCAATGGCACGGTGACGGGCGCCGACGGCTCCTTCACGCTGTCCATTAACCGAGGTGCCAAAATCAGAGTATCTTACGTGGGCTACAAGACGGTGACGATGACACCGGTAGCAGGCCGTACGGCCAACATCACCCTCGAGGAGGAGTCAGAACTGCTCAACGACGTGGTGGTTGTGGGTTACGGTACCCAGCGTAAGAAACTGGTGACAGGTTCTACGGTACACGTCACCTCTGAGAACATCGAGGCTGTGAATGCGGTGGATGCCTTCGGTGCCCTGCAGAGTCTGGCTTCAGGTATGAACATCGTGATGAACTCCGGTCAGCCTGGTGAGGGCTACAAGGTGGTGATCCGTGGTATGGGTACCGTCGGTTCCAACACCCCGTTGTATGTGGTCGATGGTGTGCCTGGTGCCAATATCGACGACCTCTCGCCGAACGATATCGAGAGCATCGACATCCTGAAGGATGCTGCCTCCAGTGCCATCTACGGTGCCCGTGCTTCTAACGGTGTCATCCTGGTGACCACCAAGAAGGGTAAGGCCGGTGCAGGCCACGTCAATGTGTCGTTCGACGGCTATATCGGTTGGCAGAATGTCAATACCAACGATGTCACCCCGCTGAACGCCCAACAATATATCGAGATCATCGACAAGGCCCGTGAGACTCAGGGTGTGGAACCATACGCCTGGGAGAGCCTGATCCCCAAACAGTATCCGCTGATTCAGAGTGGTCAGTGGAACGGTACCAACTGGCTCGACGAGACCACCATCGACAATGCGCCGATGCACAACGCCTCCATCAATATCAATGGCGGTAGCGACCTGTCGCGCTTTGCCCTCGGTTTCACCAAGTTCCACCAGACTGGTACGCTGGGAGCCCCTGCCGATCCGAAGTTCGACCGCTACACCGTTCGTCTGAACTCCGACTATTCGCTGATCAGGAGTAAGGGTCGCGACGTGCTGAAGGTGGGTGAGAACATCACCTTCTCGGCTACCGACAAGCGCGGTGTGTCGGTGGGTGGTATCTACGGCAACAGCATCCGCACGCTGCTGGCCATGACCCCACTGCTGCCCGCCTACAACGCCGACGGCAGTTACTACGAGTATAAGGATATCAAGGCCGACAACTGGAACTTCCTTGACGAGGCTGCCAACCCGCTGGCTTCGATGCTCTACGACAACAGCATGAGTTACAACAAGGGCTGGCGCCTGCAGAGCAACTTCTTCCTGGAGTTCGCACCCATCAAGGGTCTCACCTGGCGCACCAGCGCAGGCTGGCTCTATCGCCACAGGGAGAGCCGCGGTTATAAGCCTGTCTATGAACTCAGTGCCAAGAAGAGCCAGGCCAACGATGAGGTACGTCAGAGTCAGTCGTACAGCATCCGCTGGTCGTTGGAGAATACCATCAACTGGGTGAAGTCGTTCGACAACCACAACATCGACGTGCTCCTCGGACAGTCTGTCGAGAAATGGGGCTACGGCAATGGTGTCAGCGTGACCAACGGCGACTCACAGTTCCCCGGCTCGTTCGAACATGCTTATATCGACAATGCCAATGTGATCAACGAGGCCCTCACCTCAGTGGGCGGTACACCTGAAGCACAGGGCGCCATCGCATCGTTCTTCGGACGTGCCAACTACAACTACGCCGAGACCTATCTGCTCTCACTCGTGCTCCGTGCCGACGGTTCTTCCAACTTCGCACGTGGCAAGCGCTGGGGTTACTTCCCCTCTGTATCCGCAGGTTGGGTGATCAGCAACGAGTCGTTCTTCGAGTCGACCAAGTCGTGGCTCGATTTCCTGAAACTCCGCGCCAGTTGGGGTCAGAACGGTAACTGCAACATCTCCAACTTCCAGTATCTGGCCACCATCAACCTCAACGATCCTTACTACTTCGATGATAAGAGTAAGCCTGGTCTGGGTGCCTTCCCCGACATTCTTCCTAACGAGGATGTGAAGTGGGAGACCTCCGAGCAGTTGGACTTCGGTTTCGATGCCCGCTTCCTCAACAACCGTCTGGGCTTGACCTTCGACTGGTATAAGAAGACCACCAAGGACTGGCTGGTTGTGGCTCCGATCCTGCTTTCTTACGGAACGAACGCCCCGTATGTCAACGGTGGTGATATCGAGAACAAGGGTTATGAGATTCAGTTGAGTTGGAACGACAAGGTGGGCAAGGACTTCCGCTACAGCGTCACGGCCAACTTCTCGCACAACAAGAACGAGGTTACCCGTCTGGCCAACTCCGAGGGTATCATCCATGGTGGTTCCAATGCCATTGCACAGAACACGGCCGAACTCTACCGTGTGCAGGTGGGCTATCCCATCGGCTACTTCTGGGGCTACGAGATGGAAGGTATCATCCAGAACGAGCAGGATCTGCAGGACTATATCAATCGTAACTGCGGCGGCGACAAGAAGAACTCGCTTCAGGGTGCCGACTTGCAGCCTGGTGACGTGAAGTTCGTTGACTTCGACGGCGATGGTAAGGTTGAGTCAGGTGATGACGACAAGACGATGATCGGTGATCCGAATCCCGACTTCACCGCTGGTCTCAACATCAACATCTCCTACAAGGGCTTCGACCTGGGAATCAACGGTTACGGCTCCTTCGGACAGCAGGTGGCCAAGAGTTACCGTCAGTTCTCCGACCATCCCGACGACAACTACTGTACCGATGTCTATACCAAGTACTGGACAGGCGAGGGTAGCACCAACGAGTATCCGCGCTTCACCCACGGTAAGACCGCCAACATGTCTGAGATCTCACGCGTCTGGATCGAGGATGCCGACTTCTTCAAGATCTCACGCATCTCGTTCGGCTATGACTTCAAGCGCCTCTATCAGAAACTTCCCGTACAGAAGTGCCGCCTCTATGTGTCGCTCAACAATTTCTTCTGCTTCACAGGCTACTCAGGTATGGATCCTGAGGTGGGCTTCGGCAACGGAAGCAGTTGGGCTTCTGGTATCGACTGTGGCTACTATCCGTCGTCACGCTCCTTCCAAGTTGGTCTGAACGTAAATTTCTAATTAATTGATAATTGATAATTGTTATGAAAAAGAATCTATTATATATCGTCTGCGCCTTCTGCGTAGCCTGTGGCTTCTGTGCTTGTGAGGACTTCCTCGACACAGAAAACCTCACCAAGAAGGATTCCAACAATTTCCCAGTCAGCCAGGCCGATGCCGTACAGATGGTGAATGGTATCTATGCCGTGATGAACCGCAATCTGGCCGACCCCGAGGAGGATCCCTTCTTTATCTTTGATATCGCTTCCGACGACCGTCTGGGCGGTGGTAGTCAGAGTAACATCGGCGCCCAGGGTGTCGACCGTCTGATGAACGCTTATGTCGACTGGATGAAACCCCTTTGGAAGCAGCGCTATGCCGGTATCTACCGTGCCAACTATGCCTTGGAGTCAATCGACAAGGTGACGGATTGGTCTTCGCCTGAGGCCAAGGATCAGTTGCTCTGCGAGATCTATTTCCTCCGTGCCTGGTATTTCTTCAACCTGGCTCAGGTGTTCAACGGTGTGCCCCTCACACTCACCACGGAGCCCCTGAATCTGCCCAGGGCTACAGCCGATGAGGTGTATGCCCAGATTGGTTCCGACCTGAAGACTGCCATCGAGAAAGGCCCTGCCACCAAGTATCCTAAGTTCGGTATCGGCCGCGTGTCAAAGTGGTCTGCCGAGGGTATGATGGCCCGCGTATGGCTGTTCTATACCGGCTTCTATGGCAAGTCTGAACTGCCCACCGCCGATGGTGGCAGCATCTCTAAGGCTCAGGTGGCTACCTGGCTCGAGGACTGTATCAAGAACAGTGGCTACGACCTCGTCAGCGACCAGCGCAACCTCTGGCCCTATACCAATCCCTACACCGCCAAGGACTATCCTTATGCCCTTGAGAACGGCTTGAACTGGGAGACCGACGAGAACATCGAGAGCATGTTTGCTGTGAAGATGTCGAACGTGCCTGGATGGAGTGCTGATGATCAGTTGCGCCACAACCGTATCGTTGAGTTCTACAATCCGCGTAAGACCACCGAGGCAGCCTTCCCGTTCTCCGTGCAGGGCTACTCCAACGGTCCTGTGTGCTGGAAACTGTGGACTGACTGGGCTGAGGATCCCGACTACGCAGGCGACTACCGTCGTGTAGGCTCTATCTGTAAGCGTGGCGATGAAATCCCCAAGTACAAGGGCGATACCGGTAAGGAAGTTGAGAATACCGACCTGCTGGCCAAGAAGTACCTCGGCTGCGAGGCCTGGAACGAGAAGCATGATGGTCGCTATCTGAGTTATGCCAAGTACTATAAAGGAGAGAACAACCGTCAGACGGGTCTGACCCAGTCGCTCGTATGGCTGCGCTTTGCCGACGTGCTGCTGATGCACTCCGAACTCACCGATGGTAAGGAGGTCTATAAGGGCATGAGCGGACTGAATGCTGTCCGTCAGCGTGCAAAACTGGATCCCCTTCCTTATAGTCTGGCACTCTTGAAGAAGGAGCGTCGTTATGAACTCTGCTTCGAGGCTGTGCGCTGGAACGACCTGCGCCGTTGGGGCGATGTCGCAGAGAAGGTGAAGAACCAGGTGGGCAACCCCATCCTCAACCAGGGCATTGCTGGTGAGTATGCCTTCACCAACGACTTCATGCAGCGCTATCGTGACACTGGTGGTGGTTTCTTCAAGATTCCTGAGGATCAGGTCACCCTGTCAGAGGGTGTACTTGTGCAGAACCCGGGCTGGGAAAGCGGCACCGACTGGGCTAAAGGCGACTTACCTTATAAGTTTAAGTAAATACGTTATTAATCAGAATCCCCTCGCAGCATCGCTGTCGAGGGGATTCCTTCTTTTAAAACGGTCCGTGTCCCATGCAACTCGTGGTGGTGATGGCCGTCAGTGCGGCGGTGAGCGCGGCTACTATTACCTTCACCGCAATCTCAAAAATCTTCTTCTTCATACGCTCTTAATTCTTAATTGATGCTTAGTCTCCAGTGTCTGCGGGATTATCGTCGTCGTTGGTATTGGAACCGCTGCCTCCGCCTCCGTTGTTCTCACTCCCCTCGCCCGTTGGAGAGGGGTCGGGGGTGAGGCTATTCTCCTCCGGATCCTCCACCTCGCCAGCATCGGCAGAGGTCACACGCTTCACGAGGTCGCCGTTGCGGTCGTAGCAGGTAATCTGGACGGCGGTGTCGGCCAGTTCATCCTTCAGGTCCTGCGTGGGGGTGAAGATGATGCGACGACTCTTGATCAGTCCCGTCTTCACGTCCTCCACCTTCTCGACGCTCTTCGCACGGAGGCCGAAGCGCATCGTTCCCAGTCCGGGCAGAGCGACGCTGTGACCCTCGGTGGCCCAAGCCTTGATCACCTCACCGGCTGCATCCCAGCAGGCCTTCATCACACCCTGACTCACGCCGCTGCGGAGGGCTGCCTCACGAATCACCTTCGACTGCGTCAGCGCGATGTAGAGTTCCGGCTGCATCACGTAGCGGTAAACGCCCGGGTCGTTCTTGCTGAACTTGATCTTTCTCTCAATTGCCTTAATCTTCAATGCCATAATCTAAAATCTTTAAATGGTTAATAAATCGATAAATGTTTAAATAGGTCAATAAATTGGACTCGCTTTAGCGCTTTTACAAAGCGTAGCGACTAAAAGAAATTGTCAATTGTCAAATTGTAAATTATAATTACTTTTCTTCGAACCGACTCGATTTGGTGCTTTGCCTAGGAAACACTTGCCTGCGCGCTATGCAATTTTTGTTACCCAGTTGGGTCGCAAATTTCGTCGTTTTCATTGACAGTGCAAAGGTACGACTTTTTCATTGCGGTCTACGAATTTTGCCGTCGGTTTTTCTCATTTTTTTTTCGGTCTGTCCGGCGCGGGGTGGGGCGGCTTCCGTCTCGCGCTACAGTGCTACACCTAAAAATCCAGCCATGCACAGAAAAACTTGAAATTATATCTATATTTATATATATTTATAAATATATATAAATATAGAGTTAAACTCCCCTTTTTGCGTACACTGAAATTTTAACTGTAGCACTGTAGCACTGCAACGCAAATGGGGATTTTACACCACAAAGTTCGATTTTGTGTAAATTATCTACACTTTTCCTAACTTTTCGGTGCAAAAATACGCATTTCTTTTCTCCTGAAACCACCAAGGATTTCTTTTGAATCTTCCAAATGCTTTGCCAATTATTCGCTTGCTTTTTTCATCAGCCGCTTGGTTGCTCTGAGTTCCTTCTGTAGCAGTTCCATACGTTCTTTCAGTTGCTCTTGGGTAGGCAGCATATCTTTGATTCGGATATTGTTGTAAGTCGCAACTCCCATTGGAGTCGTAATCCCTCGGAAAGACCATTGTACATCGGTCTTATCCATATCGGAACAAATCAGGAGGCCGATAGTAGGGTTGTCATCAGGAGCTTTCAATAGTTCATCAACGGCACTAACATAGTAGTTCAACTTACCAGTAAATTCCGGCTCAAATGGCTTCACTTTAATTTCGCACGCTATGTAGCAACGTAGGCGGACATGATAAAACAGTAAGTCAATCTTCCGTGAGCGTCCTCCAACTATGATTTCTTTCTGTCTGCCCATAAAAGCGAAGCCCGTTCCCATCTCCAATAAGAGGTTCGTCACATCATTGGTAAGGGCATCCTCCAACTCTCTTTCTTCAAATGGCTCATGGTCAACGGTTGCAAAACCGAAATCATAATTCTCCTTTAGTACCTCCTGCACCAAATGGCTTTGTGGCTCTGGAAGGTACGTTGAGAAATTATTAACTATCTTCCCCTGATGCTCATAGAGGTGAGCCTTATAACTATTGACAAGTGCTGTTCTGCTTAATCCCTTCTCAATTACATGCTGCATATAAAACAATGCCTCTTCAAGGCTTTCACTTCGTGTGATAATCTCAATATGTTGGCCCCAGGGAACAAGAGCGAAGGGGAGCGGGAACTCATTGCTGGCGTTATTCTCAGTTCCTGAAACAGACTGTTTCACTAATTCTCCAACGGGTCGTTGGAGTTTTAAGCGTTCTTGATTTATTGAGGATTGTAATTCTCCAACGAGTCGTTGGAGTTTTTCTGATGATGCATGATTGGTATAGAATAGATACCACTTCTTCATATACCACAGGTTTGATGTCGAGAATCCGTCCTCATTAGGGAACTCTCGCTTCAAATCCAGACTTACCTGTTCTACTACACCAGCGCCCCAACGCTCCTCAGCCTTCTTTTGCACGAGGTCACGTCCTAATTGCCAGTTGAACAGCAGTTTCTCGCCATTCACCTTGACAGCAGCCTTTACTTGAGCAGAGCGATAACGGTGTTTCACCTCTGCTATCCACTCTGCATACTCTGCGTCCAACATCACGTCGTGAGACTTTACCATACGTGGCCCACTGATCTCTATTTCCTTATTTTTTTTGTCCATATTTCGTTTCGTTTGCAAAGTTAATCAATTATTTCGAACTATTATTATATTACCATATATAACGTACAAAAGTGGCTGTACCTTTATTTGGACGGACAATAAGAGAATCATTAAACTCTTTCTCATAGTTTAAAGTATTAAAGACATATTCACTGCCTCTTTTCTTCCAATTCTCATTGGCACTACAAACACTATCAAGGGTAGAAATCATAGATTTTATACTAGCATCCTTAAAAACCATTTGATAGGTGTCCCTGAAGTCATCAGCCATAACATGCTCATTCTTATAATTTGTTATCTCATAAGGTGGCAGAGTTATACCAACACCAATACCATCTAAAAGTCTGTCCATTTCGGAAGAACTATAGATCGAACGAATAGTACTATAGTAATCCCAGCCGATTAGCGCCAAGGGAATGCCTATAGATAATAGGATCCTATATAGCAATCTAATCTTT
>Ga0265301_10001885_pt1 | contig 25972 bp, 35 predicted proteins | sample AusTroGonzalo_MG_2_FD_193488 | JGI IMG/M metagenome (GOLD analysis project Ga0265301, IMG submission 193488) | Bovine rumen microbial communities from tropical cattle in Woodstock, Queensland, Australia - Gonzalo_04 | ecosystem: Host-associated > Mammals > Digestive system > Stomach > Rumen ... | reverse complement strand
CTTAAAACAAATTGGTTATGGGATTAGCAAGGGGGTGTAATGATGGGCGAAAAAATTACATCAGAATCAGTCGAAATAAAGTCGAAAAATAGGAAATCATCAAAAACTACTTCAGAAGACCACGTCTTACAAGAATTGAAGCAGCTTTATTCGAACATTCCACCGGAAAAGAAAATCATATGTTATAGCATGCTTGAAGAAGCGGCATTTTTAAAGAATACTCTTGAAGGTCTTCGTAAGGAGATAAAAGAAAACGGGACTACAGATGAATATAAGAATGGTGCTAACCAATATGGTAAGAAAATCAGTGCATCACTTCAAAGCTATAACAATACTTTAAAAAATTATTACGCTTTAATAGAAAAAATAGTGAAGATGTTTCCTCTTGAATCAGAGCAGACAGATGAATTACTGGAATTCTTAAATAGTTGAAATCGTGAGTGTTAATTATATCTATCAATACTGGCAACATATTACAGACGGTACAGTTACAGTCGGACAATGGGTTAAATTGGCTTATCGAATGTTGGTAGAGGGACTTCAAAAGAAGTCCTTTTATTTTGACCAAAAGAAAGCTAACAAGGCTATCGACTTCATCGAAAAGTTCTGCCGCCATCATGAGGGGCCATTAGCACCGGGAAAGATTGTTCTTGAAGAATGGCAGAAGGCATTTATATCTGCCTTATTCGGAATAGTCGATGACAAGGGTGACAGACAATTTCGTGAAGTCATACTTGAAATCGGAAGAAAGAACGGGAAAACAATTCTTGCCGCTGCTATTTGTGCTTATCATGTTTACCTTGACGGTGAATATGGTGCAAGGGTCTATATGGCGGCACCTAAACTTGCACAAGCAGACCTCTGCTATACCGCTTTTTATCAGATGGTTAAGAAAGAACCACTTCTTGATAAAAGAGCAAAGAAGAGAAGAACTGATATTTATATTGAGGAAAGTAATAGTTCCATATCACCGTTAGCTTTCTCGGAAAAGAGAGCTGACGGTCTGAATATCAGTCTGGGTATTTTGGATGAAGTTGCGGCTTGGCATGGTGCTTCAGGGAAGAAATTCTATGAGGTTCTGAAATCATCAATGGGTGCCAGACGGCAACCATTATTGTTATCAATCAGCACCGCAGGTTATGAAAATGAAGGTGCTTTTGATGAATTGATAAAGAGAGGTACAAGGGTTCTATTAGGTGATTCTAAAGAGAAAAGATTATTACCTATCTTATATCAGATAGATGATGAAGATAAATGGAATGACATAAATGAGTTGAAAAAGGCTAATCCGAACCTTGGGGTATCGGTATCAGTTGATTATCTTCTTGAAGAAATAGCGGTAGCAGAAGGGTCTTTATCAAAAAAGACCGAATTTATTATCAAATATGCAAACCGCAAACAATCTTCTGAACAGGCTTGGTTGTCAACAAAGGTAATCAATGATGCGGTATGTGATCCGATTAAGCCTGAAGACTTCTATGACTGCTACGCAGTTGGTGGTATTGACCTGTCACAGACAACAGACCTGACATCTGCTTGCGTGGTTATCGAAAAGAACGACATCGAATATGTAATATCACACTTCTGGCTACCAGCAGATAAGTTGGAAGAAGCAATAACGAGAGATGATATTCCATACCGTGAAATGATAGAACAAGGGTTTATGTCATTAAGCGGTGAAGGCTTCGTTGATTATAACGATGTCTTTATGTGGTTTATTAGGTTCGTACAGGAATACAAGATAATGCCGTTAGTGGTGGGTTATGACAGATATTCATCACAGTACCTAGTCCAACAGATGAAGAATGACGGTGGTTTCCTGATGGATGATGTCTATCAAGGATGGAACATGACTCCGGCTATAAACAAGCTGGAAGGCGAACTCAAAGAAAGAAAAATAAAGATTGGCAACAATGCACTTTTACGAGTGCATCTGCTTGATACGGCTTTACAACGTGATCGAATGACTAAAGGAGTCAAGATAGTGAAGCTTAACACATTTAGTCACATTGATGGAACTGCAGCTCTGCTTGATGCATTGATTGTTAAAGACAAGTGGGCTGGCGAATACAGTAGGCAATTAAAGAACGAGTGAGGATAAGGTAATGGGGCTTTTTGAAAAGATATTTCCCAAAAAGTATCGTGACCCTGTAGGAGTCGGAAGATGGGAAACTCTTACTGCTTATAATGCGGTGTTTCATACTTGGAAAGGCGAAATATATGAGTTTGACCAAGTTCGTAGTGCTATTGATACGCTCGCAAGATGTACAGGTAAGTTACAGATAGATATGCCCGGCACTGCTAAAGGTAAGATGAGGACAAAACTCAAGATTAAGCCGAACGATTATCAGACATGGTATCAGTTTTGGTATCGTACAAGAACTATCTTCGAGATGCAGAATAATGCCATTATCGTTCCGATACTTGATGACATGGATCAAGTGGCTGGATTATTCCCTGTACTTCCGTCATCTTGTGAAGTAGTGACTTATCGGGGTCAGGAATATCTCAGATATAAGTTCTATGGTAATCAAGCAGCAGCTATTGAGTTGGAACGGTGCGGAATAATCACCAAGCATCAGTATAAGAATGACATCTTCGGTGATAACAATACCGCTCTTAATTCCACATTAAGATTACTTGACCTTCAAAAACAAGCGATAAAGCAAGCCATAAGTGAGAGTAATTCATTCAAATTTATGGCACGAATGAATAACTTCGCAAAAGATGAAGATATTGAGAGAGAAAGAAAAAGAATCAAGGAAGCTAACCTCAAAGATAAGGACGGCTTCCTTCTTTTATTCTCGAACCTCATCGGTGAACCAAAGCAGATAGATTATAAGCCATACACAGTTGACGATAAACAGATGGCACTTATCGACTCTAATATTGAGAAATATTTTGGTGTATCAGTTGAGGCTATCAAGAATGAGCTGACAGGTGATAAGGCAGCATCATTTTATGAAGGTGCTATCGAGCCATTTGCAGTACAGGCTTCCGAAGTCATAACAAATATGCTTTTCAGTGCAGTTGAGCAGTCCACAGGCAATAGATTTTACCTGACTGCCAACCGCATACAGTTCATGACCAACAACGACAAGTTGAACTATACATCACAAATGGCAGATAGAGGTCTTGCCACGATAAATGAATTGCGTCAGGTGTGGAATTTACCGCCTGTTGATGGCGGTGACCGACTTGTAGCAAGGGGCGAATACTACTACATGGACCCGACAGTTGACTTATCAAAGCAAGAACAGCAGGAACAACAGGAGGAAGAAGAAAATGCCGTATAAACCCGAAAGAGAATATCGTTCACTTGAAATAAATAGGTCGGAGCCGACAGAAGATAAGACTTACATCGTTGAAGGTTATGCAACGACTTTCGGTGATACCTATGAACTTTATCGTGACGGTAACTACATAGTTAAAGAGACTGTCGATAGGAACGCTTTCAAAAATACCGATATGAGTGATGTAGTCTTCCAGATAAATCACGAAGGTCGAGTATATGCAAGGACTAGGAATGGAAGTGTTCAGCTAGATATTGATGAACACGGTCTTCATCATAGAACAGATTTAGGCCTTACAAGTTCATCACGTTCTGTTTATGAAGATATTGACGCAGGTCTTTATGACCGAATGAGTTTTGCTTTTACGGTAACTAAAGACAGTTATACCGAAGAAGAACTTAGTACCGGTGATGTCATTTTGACAAGAACCATTTTAGAAGTCGGGAAGTTATATGACGTATCAGTTGTAGATTTTCCTGCAAACCCAAACACAGATATTTCAGCACGAACCAAAGAACTTTGTGACGGAGAGATTGCAAAGTTTGAAGCGGAGCGACTTCGAGTGCAGGAAATAAATGAGAAGCGTAATGCTCTCAAATCACAGATTTCAAGAATCATGGAGGAATGAGAATGGAAATCAAAGAAATGAATATTGAAGAGGTAGAGGCTCGTACCTTAGAGATTCAGAGTGAAGTCGATTCCGCAGATGAATCTCGTATGACCGAGATTAAATCAGAACTCGACCAACTCGAGGAAAGAAAAGCAGAGCTTAAAAGAATAGCAACAGAGGCGAAGGAAACCCGTGAAGCGGTTGCTGATGGCAAGGTTGCTATCGAAGAAATTAAAGAAGTCATTACGGAGGAAAGAAAGATGACAAACAAAGAAGTTGTTGCATCTGTTGAGTATAGAGATGCTTTTAAGAAGTATATCCTCTCTGGCAAGGATACAGAGTGCCGTGCTCTTTTAACAGAGAACGTAGCAACTGGAAACGTACCTGTTCCGGAGCTCGTTTACGACATCGTTAAGAACGCATGGGAGAAAGAGGGCATTATGGCTCTCGTTAAGAAGGTTTACCTCAAGGGTAATCTCAAGGTTGGTTTTGAGATTTCTGCTGATGGTGCAGTCATTCATACAGAGGGTGCTGCAGCTCCTACAGAAGAAAAACTCATTCTTGGTGTCGTAGAGATCGTTCCTGCTTCCATCAAGAAGTGGATTTCTATTTCTGATGAAGTACTTGATATGGATTCTGGTGCATTTCTTCAGTACGTTTATGATGAACTCACATATCAGATTGCTAAGAAGGCTGCTGATACACTTATTGCAAAGATTGAGGCTTGCGGAACAGCTTCTACAAACACACCTTCTGTTAATGTAGCAGTTCCTAACGTAGCAGTTTCTGCTATCGCTCTTGATACAATCGCTCAGGCTATCGCAGCTCTTTCCGATCAGGCAGCTAACCCTGTTATCGTTATGAACAAGGGTACATTCGCATCTTTCAAGGCAGTACAGGCTGCTGGTTCTTACGGCTATGATCCTTTCGAAGGACTTCCTGTTGTATTCAATAACACGATCGAGACATATGCTGCAGCTACAACTGGTGTCACATTCGCTATCGTTGGTGACTTCGGTGAGGGTGCTATCGCTAACTTCCCTAACGGTGAAGAGATCACAATCAAATATGATGACCTCTCACTCGCTGAGAAGGACCTCGTTAAGCTCGTTGGTCGTCAGTATGTTGGTCTTGAGGTTGTTGGCCCTAAGTCATTCGTTAAGATCTCTAAGGCTGCTGCAGGCTGATATAAGCCATGAAAGGGAAAAGGTTCTATGGCAAAAATACTGATATGCGTACCTACTATGGACATGGTGGCGGCTGGGTTTGCTCAGTCGCTTGCCATGCTCCAGAAGGGCGGTCATGAGACCGCGATAATGTTCGAAGTGGGTAGCCTGATATATGAAGCTCGTAACAAGCTCGCTCGTCAGGCTATCAAAATGGGAGCTGATTACACAATGTGGTTCGACTCAGATATGATCTTCCAGCCGGACACGATGGTTAAGCTCATGGAACACAATGCACCGATTGTATCGGGTGCATATTTCAGAAGGTCTCCACCGTATCATCTCGTCGCTTTTGATAAGTGTGATGCAGAGAAAAGGGAATGGACAGATCTTCCGCTTCCGGAAGACACCGTCAAGTGTGGCGGAGTCGGTTTCGGTTGCGTACTGATCAAGACAGACGTTCTCTTTGAGGTGGCAGCCAAGTACAGAACCTGGTTCGAGCCTATAAATGGTTTTGGTGAGGACCTCTCATTCTGTTGGAGAGCACGTCAGTGCGGATATGACATCCTGCTGGATCCGAAGATTACTTGCGGTCATGTTGGTCATATCGTTGTCAATGAATCTTTCTACAAGGCTTATTCGGAGGAAAAAAACAATGAAAGTTAAAGTTAAGGCTCCGTTCTTTGACGAGAACGGCATACACAAGAGAGGCGAAGTTTGTGAAGTAACAAACTTCCGTCCCGAGTATATGGAACTCGTTGAAGAGAAGAAAACTGAAAAGGTCGAAAAGGCAGTCAAAGTTGATGCCAAGAAGACCACAAGAAAGAAGGATTAAGTGTTATGCCGACCGACACATTTTTAATCAAGGTGAAGACAGCTCTTAGGGTATCATTCACCAACACCAATATCGATGCACAGATTAGTGACCTTATTGATGAGGCGATTCTTGATTTGTCGGAAACGGCAGACATTAAGCCTTTTACTACATCAGACGCAGACGCTTTACAGACAGGTGCTGTTATATCTTACGTTTCATATAAGTGGTTCAACGATGAGAAATATTTCACATCATACAACGATATGAAAACAAAGATGGCTCTGTCGGGAAAATACAGGAGCGTGATGCCGAATGAAGAATAACATTTATCCAATCGACCTGATAACAGTAATTACCGAGAAGGATGACCTCAATCAGATAGTTGAAGAAGAGAGAACCACAAATACCGTATTTGCAGAAATAAGCTCCGTCAGTCAGACGGAGTTTTTTAATGGCGGTAGACTTGGTTTCCAGCCTTCACTCAGGGCAACGATATACGACTTCGAATATGGTAATGAACCTATCGTTAAGTGGAACGGCAAATTGTATTCCGTATACAGGACTTTTGCGGTACAGGGGACAGATAAGCTCGAACTGTATCTTGAAGAACGAGGAGGTACTAAAGATGAACCAAGTTCAGATGATAGCACTCCTTAATACTCTGTCGATAGATTCATTTTATGACCACGCACCGGTAGGAACTAATTTACCATTTTTGACAATCCATTCTGAACAACCCGATAACTTTGCTGCTGATAACTTGGTCTATTGCGAAAAGTGGAACTTTCGCATTGACCTTTATTCTGTAGCAAAAGACCTTGTTCATGAAAGTGAAATAAAATCACTGCTCAACGATAACGGTATTGCTTGGAACAAGACCGAGCAATTCATTGACAGTGAACAGTGTTGGGAAGTTGAGTTTGAGTTCGATATTTTAGGCAACGAGGATACCAAAGATGGGCAAGCGTAAAGGTTCAGAAGAAGTTGTTATTGTCCTTGATGGAAGTATGAATTCAGGTGCTTACGAAAGTCTTGCAAAAACTATCAATGAAGAATTACAAGCACTCGGAGTCGCGGTAGATGATGATATGCAAGAAGTCTTTGATGAAGTTGGTAAGGAAGCCGCTAAGAAGTTGAGGGAAACATCTCCTGTCAATGAAAAAGGTAAAAAGGCAGGACTATATGCAAAAGGCTGGACTTACGAAAAAGGTAAAAGGTACAGAGGCAAGTCAGTCGGTGTCGTTCGTAACAAGAGTGCTCCGCAACTTACACATCTTCTTGAATATGGTCATCCACTTGTAAGACACGGCAAGGTTGTTGGAAATGTTGATGCTATTGAGCATATCAGACCTGTTGCTGAATGGTGTTCTGATGAAATTGAAAAAAGATTAAGTAAAAAAATAGGAGGAAAATAGTATGAGTGCAAACAAAGTAAAGTACGGACTTAAAAACGTTCACTATGCACTTGTTACGGAAACAGTCGTTACGACTGGAGCTGATGCAGGCAAGACAGTTTCAAGCTATGGAACAGTAAAGGCTCTTGCTGGTGCAGTATCACTCAGTCTGAGTTCGTCTGCTTCTAAGAGCGTATTCCGTGCTGATGATAGTGACTATTATGTTTCTTATGGTCAGGGCGGTTACGAAGGTGATCTTGAGATCGCAAGAGTAAATGAAGACTTCTTGAAGGATGTTCTCGGACTCAAAGAAGATACAGATGGTATTCTCGTTGAGGACTCTGCTGCGTTCAAGACAGTAAACTACTTCGCTCTTACATTCGAGTTTGACGGTGACAAGAGAGAGACAAAGCACTGCCTCTATAAGTGCTCTGCTTCCCGTCCTGACATCGCTTCTCAGACAACAGGCGAGGGTGGCTCTACTGATCCTCAGACAGAGACACTTACTATTACGGCTGTTCCGCGTGTGGACGAAGACAAGTACATCCACTTGCAGACTCAGGAATCGACATCCACCTCAGTCATCGAGGCTTGGTATACCGCTATTCCTGTTCCGACTTTCGGTACATGATCTTAGGAGGGAGACTCATTTCGAGTCTCCCTTTTTTATAAATTAAAAGGGAAAGGTAACAAATATGGAAAAGGTAATCAAAATCAACGATAAAGAAATCAAGTTTAAGAGTTCGGCTGCTACAAATATCTTATATAAGAGAGCGTTCCATGATGACATTCTTTTGAAACTGACATCATATACGAAGAACGTGAAAGAACTCAATTCAATGCGAGCAAAACTCGCGAACCTAAAAGAAGATAAATCAAAGTCTCAAGAGGAGATACTCGCTGCCATGAATGAACTCATGACGAGTGACGTATTCGTATCCACAAAGGCTTTTACGAGCGAGACTCTGCCGAGGCTCGCATATATTATGTGGCTCGAAGCTAATGAGAAGATAGACACTATCTTTTCAAAGCTCAACGAAGACTACTATCTTGGCTGGCTTATGGAAATAGACCAGGATGAACTGCTCACCATAACGGGAGACATCATGGAACTGTGGCAGGCAGGAGCCAAGAACCATTCTAAACCAAAAAACTGAATAAGCCGCTCGATCGAGAATATAACACGGCAGTCTACTTCCTCAGATGCAAGCAACTGGGGTTCACTTTGCGCGAGCTTTGCGACTTGGATTATGGAGAAGTGACTGATGTGATGGTCGAAGCGGCCAATGACCACGCACATTACGACTACAAAGCAACGCAGGACGATTTTGACCATGCGTTCCAGTAGTGGGATAGGAGAGAGACATGGCAGGCGGTAAGGTAATCGGAATTACAGTCGACATCGAAGGTAAATCGTCAGGACTGACTAAGGCTCTTCAAGAGGCTAACTCATCTATCAACAAGACTGCATCTGCGCTCAAGGATGTTGACAAGGCTCTCGAACTCGATCCGAGTAACGTGGAGCTGGTCGCTCAAAAAGAAGCCTTGCTTGCAAAACAGATAGAGCAAACTAATCAGAAACTCGAAATAATGCAGCAGGTTGCTCAGGATGCGAATGATGCACTTGCCCGGGGCGATATAACCGAGGAACAGTATGCAAGTTTACAGGCTGAAATAGTCAAAACTTCCGTTTCCCTTGAAGAGTTGGAAGATGCAGCGGATGAAAGCGCTGACGAACTCGAAGAGACAGGTGACGAGGCAGAAGACTCCGGTGAAGCTATGGAGGCTTTCGGTGAGGCTGCCGAAGTAGCAGGTGAAATGGCGGTCGCCGCTTTTGAAGCGGTCGTTGCTGCTGCTGCTGCCGTTGGTGTGGCTATTGCAAGCGCTATGGCAGAAGCCGGGACTGCTCTCGTTAATGCCACGATGGACACTTCCCAGCTCGCTGATGAACTTCTTACATTATCGAGCACGACAGGTCTTTCTACTGATACTCTGCAAGAGTTGAACTATGCTTCCGAACTCCTTGACGTTTCAACTGAGACAGTTACGGGTTCTATGACCAAGCTCTTGAAGACTATGTCATCCTCTAACGGAGCTGAGAAGTTCGCAGAGTTAGGAATCGCTATAACTGATGTTGACGGTAATCTCAGGAGTACAGAGGATGTATTCTGGGAAGCCATTGACGTTCTGGGTACATATAGCAACGAGGCCGAGCGTGATGCAGCCTCGATGGAAATTTTCGGGAAGTCAGCTCGTGAGTTGAATCCGCTCATAGAGGCTGGTTCGGGAGCTTTCAGAGATCTCGCTGCTGAGGCCCATGAGGTCGGATATGTCATGGACGGGGACACGCTCGATGCGTTCGGTGCTCTCGATGACAATATGCAGAGACTGAGTAATACTGCCGAGGCGGTGGAACACTCCTTCGGACAGGTATTGCTTCCCATTCTGACAGAGATGAGCGGTGATGCCGTTGACCTTATGGGTGAGTTTTCCGCTGCTCTTGCAGGCACGGAAGGCGATGTCGACAAGATAGGTGCGGTCATTGAGAAGTTTGCTCCTCAGGCAGTTGCACTGGTTGAACAGTATATTCCGAAGATAATTACCATCTTTGAGAAGACGTTTAATGCCATTCTGCCCGTAATAGTTTCGGTCGTTCCGCAGATTATCACGCTGGCAGGTGAGATCGTTTCTTCTTTAGCTCTTGCGATAGCTGATAACAGTGATGAATTTATCGAGGCTTTCGGAACTCTATTCGAGTCCCTTGTCGATACAGTCATCACACTCTTGCCTGTATTGATTCCTATTGCGATCAATCTGATAGAGACCATCGTAAACGCTCTTTTGGATCCTGCGAACCTTGAAATGTTAATCAACGGTGCGCTGGGGATTATCAATATGCTCGTGGAGCAGTTGACTAACGAGGCTAATCTCGAAATGCTCGTCACGGCAGCGACTACGATCATCACAGGACTGCTTAACGGATTGTCTCAGGCTCTTCCGATCCTGATCCCGGCTGCTCTCAATGCGATACTGACCATCGTGCAGACACTTCTGGACAGTGGTTCACTTGAGCAGATATTACAGGCAGCCTTGACCTTGATAACAACTCTGGCAGGCGCTCTTATTGACTATCTGCCCGAGCTGATCGCCAGACTTCCTGAGATCATATTAGGCATAGTGGCTTTCCTGACAGGTGATGCTCTGCCCGACATAATAGCAGCAGGCTTCACGCTCATCACAGCAATAGTAGGAAATCTCCCGGAGATAATCACTGCTATTGTAGAAGCTCTTGTACAACTGATCGGAGGCATGGTCGAGTACATTACAGGAGACGGTTCTGCTGAGCTTCTGGAGAACTTCGGTCAGGTATTCATGGATATTGCTTCCAATGCAATAACGTGGGGTTCTGACATCATACAGGGAATTATTGACGGTTTGATGTCAATGTTATCAAGTCTGACGTCGACTCTGTCGGATATAGCTTCCACGATTGCCGATTATTTAGGCTTCTCCGTTCCGGAGAAAGGCCCTCTCCATGCTTGGGCCTTTAATAATCCGGGCGAGGATATGATGGATCTCTATTCCGAAGGTATCGAAGACGGAATGAACACGTTACAGAATACCATCGACCAGACCGCAAATGTTATCAATAGCGGAATGGGTGGAAGCGGAGCAGTACAGGGCAGCGGATCAGGTTTCGATTCTTGGACGATGCTTCCTGTTATCCAGCAGGCTCTGTCCTCTTCTGGAGGCGGTAGCGGTCAGATTGTAATTCCTGTATATATCGGCTCCGAGCACATCGATACTATCGTCATGGATGCCATTGACAGATCGAACTTTATCTCAGGAGGTTATTGATGTTAGGTTATTACTTGAAATTTAACAGTGTTTCGTTTCCTAATCCTGTCTCGTGTTCGATGGATTCTTCAACTATTGAGAACGTCAATCAGAGCGAAGCTGGGACAGACCTTGTCTGTGTGGTGCGAGCTTCCAAAAAGAAGTGGTCAATGAAGTTCAATCTGACTTCGATGAAACGAGATGCTTTAAGGGCGGTCTGTCTCGAAGAGTCAGTAATAATGAATTATATGGGAAATAATTACACCGTCCGTGTAAGAGATCTAAAAGAGAACCTTGTTGAAAATTCCGAGTGGGTTGCCCGTTCGAATGGACTTTACGAGTGTTCGGTAACGATAACGGAGTTCTAAAATGTATTCAGTCAGTAACGCTTACAAGACGAAAATGCTCTCACAGATACAGACTCATGCTCTGTCCGGGACTATCGGCTCCGTATCGTTCACAGGTGAGGATGTCATTGGTGTTTCATATACAAACAAATGCAGTGACAAAAAGGTCAGCATAGGCGGTGTCAATGTCGGAACATTGAAACTGACATTCTTACATGACATTCTTGAGCGAGGCGATTACAGAGGAAAGACAATAACTCTCTCAGACTCGCTCCTAACAGGCTACGATGCAAACAATGATCCTGTATGGGAAACAGTCCCGATAGGTACTTTCTATGTAGGAGAAGCAACGTGGCGAGCCGAAGGAATGGTCGATGTAGTTGCTTATGACTGCATCTCCAAAACTGACAAGACACTTGAGATCACCACATCGAATGGAACCATATACGAGTGGAGCAAGTTTATCGAGCTAAAGACAGGCGCGGTCTTCGGAATGACCGAGGAAGAGTGTGAAGCTCTCCCAAACGGAACGGAGATACTGACACCTTATGCCTTTCACAAGATGGGGACATACAGAGACCTTATCAATGCTCTGGCCCAGATGGTCGGTGGCTTTGCTTATGCTGCGAAGGACGGGACTTGGAAATTTAAAAATTACGGGAGCGATCCTGTTCTTACCATAGCAAAGAATAGGCGCTTCAAGGGTGCATCATATTCCGACTTTACAACGTTATATGATGCCGTATCGTTCACGAGAGCGAGAGACGGAGTCCAGATCGTATGCGGTTCTGCTCGTGGTGTGACAATGGACTTGGGTGAAAACCCGTTCTTACAATATGGCGGTGCGAGAATGGTCTGGGACAGGGCCGAAAACATCGTCAATGCGATACTGCCGATGAGATACATTCCTTATGATGTATCTCTGCTTCCAGCTCTGATCTGTCTTGACTTGGGTGACGTTGTGTCATTCTCGACAGATTATGCCGATGCAACGACTCTTGGAGCCGTAATGGATGTGACTTGGGTATATAACAAGTCATTTACTATTCGTTGCTATGGTGATAATCCTGATATTTATAAAGTCGAGAGTCAGGCCAAAAAGAATCTGTCAGGAATATCAAAGCAGGTCGCTCAAAATAACGTAACTTACTACATATACTCGAATACGCAGGCTTATACGTTTGGAAACGAGGTTGAAGTTGAGATCGCTAATCTGAGATTCACTTCGACAGAGGAAACGACAGTCGAGATAAATCACGAATTTATCTTTGATATGACCGCAGACCTCTCACATTCGATACAGTACGAGGTCAGATACTATCTGGACGATGAGCTTGTCGAGTACACACCTTACGAGAAGTTAGGGACAGGCGGTATTCAAGGACTTTTGTCAGGCTCGACTGACTTTTCCATAACGAGAGACTTTTTCTATGTTCTTAAAGACGTAGCTCCTAACTTTACGCATTCGTGGAAGGTCAGGATCTATACAAAGGGTATTACGTCAACGACTATTGACGTGGATCACTGTCACGTCACGCTGAAAGGCCAGAAGCTATATGGCGCGGATGAGTTTGACGGATTCCTTGAGTTCGAGGACAGTGTTCATCTGTTCGATATTGGCGGTGTCGGTATGCTTTCAATGGAAGACTCGGTAACATTCTCCGAGTCGCCTGCTGAATCTAACTACATCCTGACAGAGAGCGGTGACGAACTCACAACAGAAAACGGTGACAATCTTATCTGGTAAAGGAGAAGATACATGGCAAATAAAAAAATATCTCAATTAGATGCTGCATCAGCGGTCAATTCTGATGCAGTGTTCCCGTTATCTCAGTTAGTCAGTAACACTGAGACAACTCAGAAGGGAACAGTCCAACAGGTTGGTTCTTATATTGCCGGGACTCAGACATACAGTTCTTTGAACACTACTTCAAAGACAGTGATCGGAGCCATTAACGAACTCGAAGCAGGGGGCGGTGGTGGAGGTACATCAAACTATAATGACCTCACAAACAAGCCGCAGGTTAACAGTGTCACGCTTTCGGGAGATAAGACCAGCTCAGATCTCAAGGTCATCTGGAAAGGTACTCAGGCTCAGTACGATGCTATTGTTACCAAAGATCCTGAGACGATCTACTTTATTACAGATACGAATGGGCCAAGCTGCACTGCCACGGATGTCACTTATGATCCGTCCTCTTCCGCTCTGTCCTCGACAACGGTACAGACCGCGTTAAATGAGTTATCTGATGAGAAAGCGGATAAGACTGACTTGACTTCCATTCATATCACAGGCAGCACTAATAATACTGGTTCAACAATTACATCAGGAACATTCTTTTATCTGAATAGTAGTTTAGTCAGAGCAACAGATGATATTGCAAATGGAGCAACATTAACCAGCGGAACTAATTATGACAGTGTTACCGCAGGTGGTTTGAATAATCTTGTTTCTGATTTATCTAATAAAATGGACAAAGCCAACCCGACAGGCACAGGCTCATTGTCGTTGAATAGATTAAGCGGTTCTTATACAGGGGAAAATTCAGTAGCAGAAGGCTATAATTGCACCGCAAGTTCATATCAAAGTCATGCCGAAGGAAATACTACAATATCGAGTGGAAACTCTGCCCACGCAGAAGGCAGAAATTCTGAGGCCGCAGGATTGTTCTCTCACGCAGAAGGTGATGGAACAACTGCAAACGGAACTTCAAGTCATAGCGAAGGAGCAGGTACAACCGCACAAACAAATTATTCTCACGCAGAAGGATATAATACAACGGCAAGCGGAACGGCTGCTCACGCAGAGGGAGAGAGTACAACCGCAGACCACCCACACGCTCACGCAGAAGGCTTAAGTTGTACGGCAAGTGGCGATAGGTCTCACGCAGAGGGTTATAACTGTACGGCAAGCGGTGCTACTGCACACGCAGAAAATTCAACAAATGTTGCAAGTGGAAATCAAAGTCATGCAGAAGGCTACGGTAATACGGCAAATCACCTTTGCCAGCACGTTTTTGGACAATACAATGTGGCTGATACAAGTACGGCGGCGGCGAATGCAAGAGGCAATTATGTTGAGATTGTTGGCAACGGCACGAATACAAATTCAAGGTCAAATGCTCGAACATTGGATTGGAGTGGCAACGAAGTTCTGGCAGGTGGTCTTAAAATTAACGGCACAGAAGATGTATTGCCAGGTGTTTTATCGGGAACAGTTGTTAGGCTTACTTCTTGGTCGAATAATACAAGTGCCAATATTGGCATTACTACAAACACAGGTAAACAATTTGTTATAACAATTAACAGCAATGGTGCTATTTCAGGTAGCGTTATCAATCCGTCATAAAGGAGGAAATCAGAATGGAAAAATTTGCAGTTATTAAATGTGTAAACGGCAACTTCGCTATTGCCGCAGAAGGGTTCACGGATTTGGCAAAGGCTAAAGTCAATTTTCACGGCTTATGCCAAATGCTTTGGAACGCTGATGATGTAATTACAGCATCCGTTATCATTGTCAATGAGAACTTCTATGAGGTAACGGATTTTCACGAAATCATTGAGAAGCCTGTCGAGGTTGTTGAGAAACCTGTCGAAGAGTAATTCTTAAAAGGGAGGCGGTTATTTATGCCTAAAATGATTCAAAACGGAATAACCTATACAGGATTCTCGGCTTCCGGTCATAACTATTCGACTTCCGAGCAGCCTGTCGGAACGTGGACAGACGGAAGTGTGATATATGAGAAGACTTGCACATATCAGAACATCAATCAGACTCCGAGTAACTGGGTAGACCTTGAGACGTTTTCCAGTATCTCACAGATGATCTCTATTGAGGGTTTCATGGATGTTTCCAACGGACAAAGGAACGGAAATCAGTATTATGTCCGTTTTGTGTTCCAAAACAATATTCTCAAGTTCTATGGCAAGGAATTACCATCAGGAACAGGTAATATCACTGTTACGATCAGGTATACAAAAACGTCATCATAAGGGAGAAGTGAAATGGGAAACTTGCAACTTAAAGGACATCTCAGGCTTATCCTCAAAAATGTCTGCACAGGCAGGATTAAGGTTATAGCCGAAGGTGATAACGTAGTCACTAATGCCGTTCCCGACATCATGAAGCTCAATATGCTCGGTCAGGTAGATTTTACGAAGATATTTGATCCTGACGGACTTTATAAGAGATGGTTTGGCGGTGTTATGTGCTATGAGAACCAGCACAGTAATACAGGCGCTAACAATTATTTGATGGAAGCCAATCCTGTTACGGCTCATGCCGGGATGACTCCGATAGATCCTAACCACGATGACGATCTGGCGAGAGGTCAGGCGGTCGGTTCTTCGATCATTCGTTCGGCTAACAGTGTCAAGCTCGTCTTTGAATGGGGGCCTACACACGGAAACGGTATCATCAGTGCAGTCGCTCTTACCCATACGGACACGGGTTCTTATGGTAACGGAAATGAAGGTTATCACTTTAGGAACACGTTTACTCCGTGGGAGCAGATACAGGCATCGTCTTTGGCCGCTCTTTCTCAAGGTCCTCGTGATGCTGCTAATGCGTTTTGCCAGTATGATGACAATCATACTCTGGTCTTTTTCTTGGGGGAGGACGAGTGGTATCAGGAAGGCACGGATGGCTATATTCCTGAGTCACCTGACTGTATTAACGATATTACTGTCTACATAAGAAGACTTCCATACACAAAATCAGGGCTCTTCGATATCACACCGGGAACGACAAACGACTTGAGAAAGTTCACTGTCACAACGAGTCTCGATATGTGGTATCCACCTGCATATTATTTCGACTATCAGAACAAATATCTCTGGCTCTTTACTAACTTTGAAGAGGTCACGAGGACAACAAGAGTCTGGTCAAGAACAACAGTAAAATATTCAGTTATTGACTGTAAGAACGGACAGGAAGTCGACTATGGCGAGATAGAGAGTAACGATGAAGATCTTGCATGGATTTCTTGCAGTTCTGATGGTTCACTCGGAACACGTATGTATTACGGACTCAGAGTATTCCAGCAGAGCATCATTAAAGACGGAAACTATGTCTATCTTCCTATGGGCGATAGCGAAACATGGCCAGGAAACTATAAGCCGAATGAAGGCCCGGGACGAGCTGCTAAACAGAACTTCTCAGGCTTCAAGAAGATAAACCTCAATGACCAGACTGACCAGATAGCGATTCCGTTCTATGATAATACGATCACGATGGACAAGTATTATGCAGCCATCAAGTCAGGCGGTCTCGGTGTAGGTTTTGGCTGGGTAATGAACAACGGACTTTTATATCCCTGTAATACCGCTCCGATGAACGATACGTCAGGCTACTGCAGCGAGTTCGATAATATTTATGTCAACGAGGTCGACAGTCCTGTCGTTTATGCCACAAGACGAAGTGCCGGAGAAGATCCGTCACCTGCGGTCTATCCCCGTTATATCTTGGCAAATAAGCTCGTTAATACGACAAAGATAAACCTCGCGACTGCCGTCCAGAAGAGTGCGAGTGATTCGCTCTACTGTGAGTACACCTTAACGGAGACAACGTCATGAATACTGATATAAGAGAATTGATAATAGCCGTGCTCTGCTCGGGTGCGGTTTTTTCTTTCGTGCAGTTCCTCATCACTTTTGGCTTCTCACGGAAGGATAAGTTCAAGGAAATTGAAAATAAGCTCGATCAGACTAACGTGAAGATTGACAAGGTAGCCGAGTCCGTTGATGAGAACGCTGCAACGCTTGCGAGGACTCATATACTTCGCTTCTCTGACGAGATCAAGAATGGGATGGTTCATTCTTCCGAGTATTGGAGACAACAGTTGGATGACTGTGACACATATCAGAGGTTTTGTGCTTCTCATCCTAACTTTAAGAACTCGTACACGGAACACGCTGATAAGCACATCAAAGATACTTACGACAAACTAAAACAGGAGGGAAAAATATGACAGAATTTGTGGCATTCCCTGCCATCGTAGTTATCTGCTATCTGGCAGGTATTGGATTAAAGGCGATCAACAGCGAGAAACTTGATAGATTTATCCCTGTTATCTGTGGCTTGTTTGGAGCGATATTAGGAATCGTAATGTTCCTCACTATTCCCAATTTTATCCCTACTGATAATTGGGCAATTGCTATTGCCATCGGCATCGTATCAGGTCTCTCTGCAACAGGTGCTAATCAGGTCTACAAGCAACTAAAAGGAGAATCTTGATGGGTACGATTTGTCGGACTAATGTTATAGCACTTGCAAAGAAGTACGCTGACGAAGGATATACAGAAGGCCCGAATAATTGGACTATCTTTGCAAAGGTTCTCGATGACTGTGACTATTACGCACCTCAAAAGAAGCAAAATGTAGCGTGGTGTCATACCTTCGTCAACTTTCTCTTTCTGATGTCCTCCGACTCAGAGGATGAAAGCGCAAAGAAGTATGATGCTTACAGTTACTTAGCGCAGCCGGATTATAATAACCTCTCTTGTGGTTGCACGTTTGGAGCAGGTTATTTCAGAAGCGTAGGAGCGTTTTACGACATCCAAGATGCCTATATCGGAGACATAATATACTTCGGTGAACGTGGGAACGAATCTCATGTAGGTCTCATCATAGACCTCGATTACGATGACCACGAGCACATCAAGACAGTCTATACTGTCGAAGGGAACAAAGCCGATGCGGTCAGATATGGCGAGTATTCGGTTCACAGTTCCTATATCTCAGGTGTCGGAAAGCCTGTCCACTTCGATTACTATGACGATCTGGACATACCACAACCCGAACCTCCGAAACCTGCTCCTGTTCCTTACGAACTCGTGACCATCGTTCTCGATGTTCTCAGTAAGGGCAGCACAGGCGGTCAGGTAAATACTCTCAAAGCACTCCTCAATGAGTTCGGCTTTAGTGATGACCTTCCGCTCGATGGAGACTTCGACTATGACACGGAAGTTGCCGTAAATCATTATAAGGAGAACTACGGTCTTGAACCCGACGGCATAGTAGATGAGGAAACATGGAAGCTCCTACTGTTATAACCAAGACTACGGTCTTGCTTTTCCCTTTGGCCTCTGCCGTCAGGCACGGCGGCAGGGGTTCTTGAAAAGTTACGGCTGTTATAGATATATAAATGAATTGCCCTCGACTTCGGTCGGGGGCTCTTTTTATTAATGAAATATATTATGCGGTGTCCAATCGGTGTCTTGATAAATGATCATCAGCCTGAAACGCAATGAAATCAAGGGATTTGAATGGTGCGCCTGACAGGACTTGAACCTGCAATATCTATGATTTCTAAGTTGACAAATGGCTAGTAAATGTCTTGAAATCAAGGGGTTTTTGAAATCTTGGCAAGTTGCTTTCTGCCTAATTTCGACATAGACAGTGTCTTAAACAGTGTCTGATTTTTTATTATGATTCCTCGGAGTCTCTCCAAATATCTTCTGATACAAATCAAGGGCACAGTTCAAGCAAAAATTGTAATCATTATCTGAATTATCTTCCTTAACAGGCTTACCACAGATATTACAGTAGCAGTAGGTTTTCATTTGAATTTTCATTTTATTTTTCATTCCTTTCTGCTAACTTTTTGCCAAATTTGCTTCCTAATGCAGAAGCTAAGGCTCCAAGGAACATTGCGACTGTAAAAATTACTATACAAAAAATGATTAATTGAATAGTGTTCATAATTATTTCTCCTTTATACTAATTTATAGTTCTTCGAACTTCCTTGTATACATCACCGAACCCTCACGCATATAATTATAAAAATAGAATGGTTGGTCGTATCTTGGGTACTTCACTATGTTGTGAGTTTTAAGCATATTCTGCGTCCATTCAACGTCATCATCGTAAGGTCTTGATGTAAACTCAACCGCCTTAGCCAAATCAGCTTTCCATACCCATTGCCACACTGTAAATAGATATGCAGACAGATTATATGTATTGCTTATCCAACCAACGTGCAACACTTTTTCTTCAGGCTTAATATCAAAGAAATGCATAACCTTAATAATTGCATGATTGTCTATAAGCCAGTCATCTCCATCTAATAACCAGATATAATCGCCTGTTGCTAATGAGATTCCATCATTTCGGCTCAATCCGCTTGAATGATATTCACGGTCAATAATGATTAGGTTCTTATATGAGTTCTTCAAACATGATTCTATGAGCTCGTGAGTTCTGTCATTACAGCAGTCACAGATAAAGATAGGTTCAATTTCATTATGATCGTATGCCTGATATTTTAGTGATATAAGCATAGGTTCAATAAACTTTTCCAAGTTGTGTACTGGTATTACTAAAGATATTTTCATTTATTATCACCTCGTTTCATCTCAGCTCCGCAGTTCGGGCAGAAGTTTGATTGAGAGTCATTCCCGAAATTACAAAGCGAGCATATACAGTTAGGTTCGGGATAATACTTAGTTGGAGTTCATACTATCCACTCGCCTTGCGGTCTTGCAATACTCTCCAAGATTTCTGCCTTTGCCTTTTCAACAATCTCGTTTAATATGTCACGGTCAAAAGTGACGGTTGCAATTGGTTTCCAAATTTCATTGTCCATATCTCTGATTTCATTGTCCATATTTTGAATTACCTCCTTTTATGCACGATAGATCCTGTCATCGATTTCTTGTTCATAGCCATAGAGCTTTTCGTAAGATTCAAAACCTCTGAGAACTAAGGCTCTTGCTGCTTCAAATGTTGTGCATCTTTCGCAGGCTATCTTTTCCCAAGACATATCTTCGATAACATAAAGGTAAACTGCCTGACTTTGGTTATCAGTCGGCAAATGCTGAATGTTCATAAGGCACCTTGCTCGTTCTTCTTCGTAAAGCCTGATTTGCTCGTTATATTTATCACGGATTTTTTCAAGAGCTTCCGCATACCGTTCGGGGACGGATGCACTTCTTCCTGCCTGTATCGGGTCAGATTCATAATTTGGAACTGCACCGAGTATCAAGCCATCTAAGCGCTCAACTTCTTTGCTATATTCTTTCAGGCTCTCTGGTGTGCCACGTTTGATAAGCGATAAATATTCTCTTGTGGAGATAATCATTTAAATCACCTCCTTCTTATGTCTAACCCTTCCTGATATATATCCTTGGTTCAAATGTTCTTGTAATTTATCTGGTTTAATCATTCGGTTTTCTTTTCCGTTGTTTATCCAAACTAAATTACGTGCTCCTTTATGGGAATCACTCATCTTCTTTCTCGTTTCATCCGAAAGATTTTCTTTCTTGTGAGATTCAACCATCTTCCTTCGAGTCTCTTCAGATACATGCTTTCCTTTATGAAGTTCAGACATTTGCTTCCTTCTTCGTTCTTGTGCCTCTTTGAAGATTGGATTAGTCCAAAAATCTCTGACGTTATCACCAAGGCTCATCCACTCAAGGTTCTCAGGTCTGTTGTCTGTTTTGACTCCGTTGATGTGATTAACCTGTTTAGTGAAATCTTCAGTAGGGTAAAATGCCATCGCCACGAGACGATGAACAAGTTGAACATCGTAGTGGGAACAGTACACTATTAGGTAGCCTGTATTTATGAAACTCTCATTTAATTGTTGCTGGGTCTTTGCATTTCTGATGTGACCTTCATCAGATGCTTCAAATCCCTCAAATCCAGGGATAGGTTTCCAAATAATGGTTGACATAAAAAATCCTCCTCAGAGTATGTAGTGGGTTGGACTATCCACTGCTCTTGCTCTGTGGGAGGTGTCTATAGGCTTGCCCCGTCCTATTTATATATAAGGTAACTTTATTTTTGACTTGCTACCTTAGCAACAAGGGATGCATTCCCTCAATCGCATTAGTGGTGAGAATGGTATGTGAAATCGTTTTATCAAGTTCTTTGCGGTATGATGATTTAAGTTCTGACTTAAGAATTGATATCTCTGTGGCATCGTTGCGACCTACTGTATCAATTGAGACTTCAAAGTATTCATTGGTCAAAGCTACGACAACTGTATATAGAGGTGGGTTTCTAAATTCAGGATAATGAACTGTAAGATCATTAAGAAGATATTCCTTCTGTTCATCAACCGATGGGTCGTCATACATGAAATCGCTTCTCAACAGTCTGCTTGTTGCATTAATCAGTGCATATGCTACTAATGTAGGTGCCGGAGCAGAATCGGTCATAACCTTCTTACCAAATCTTATAAGATCAGCAGGACATGTAGGCACTGATTCAGATTTGCAGTAATTAAATACCAAGGGCAAGAATGCCTCTTCTTCAATCTCAGATTTAATTATTTCGTACCAAGCCCTTCCATCTTCTGTACTGATATCAAAACCAAGATAACACTTCTTAACAAGAGTAAGTCCATTTACAAAAGTCTCATATTTCAACATTATTGTAAGCCTCCATCATTTTCTGCTTAAATGCTGCTGCTGAAGTAGGCTTATTAAGCCCTTCTTCCCAAATCCTATTCGTTAAAAACTTTTCTAACCCTGGAATCCACTTGCCTTCATCTTTGCGCCAATCCTGTTTGCCTTGCATCTCATGTAGTCCATCTAATATTTCATTGATATGGTCATTTGCATCGGGTATCTTGGTAAATGCCTTCATTGCGTCCTTCCTGTCACCGCGTCTATGTGCAGGATAGGCTTCCCATATGAGATTGAAGTTGTAATCTGTGGCAGATATTAATGTTGGTTCTTCATGTTGGGTTTTCTCAGACGTTTCTATGGATGCTTCATTATTGAGGTCAGGCGTTTCGAAAATTTCCCAGCGATAGCATCCATATCTATTAGATTCTCGAATACGACTGAGTTTAATATAGCCTGCATTTTGAAGCTCTTGGATTAACGAACGAGTTCTGGATAAAGGTATTCCAGTCTTATTTGATATCTTATCAATGCTGAACCTGAATCCATCTTGTGGATTGAACGAGAGCAACCATACTAAAAGGAATCTAGCCTGATAGGATAGACCCTGATTACGAATAATTTGGTTACTGATTACGGTGAAGTTTCGGGAATGATTATCCCGATGAATAGTTATGTAATTACTCATACCATTTCCTTTCTTTAAACTTGTGTTTTTGACAATATCAAGTTTCCTTGACAAATTAATTATATAACCTGTCACTCGAAAAATAAATATTTTTTGTCAGGAATTCCTAAATATTCGATTATTTTTAACTGTTCTCTGTGGGTGAGTTTCCGCGAACCCGACATTATACGATTAACTGTTCGTGTAGAGATATTCAGCAAATCGGCAAGTTCATAATAATCGTCGAAATAATCCGCCAACCAAGCATACTGTGATTCCAAAAATTCATGACGCATAAAAATAGCCTCCAGTCGAGAAATTCCGAGTTCGACTGAAGACCTCTTGGTAGCTTCATATACTATTGTATTTTGAAAGATTATCGTTCGGTATTTTGATAGTAACCTGTCATCACATTGATGTCAATACAAAAACCGAAATTCCCCTGATATTAACCTGAGATTTAATTCTCGTTGGCAATAATATATCTTTTCATTTTTCACACGTAGATACGGAGAGCGGCAAATCTCAAAGGATTCTCGTAATGGTTTAACATTCACCAACGAACCGAGGTCAAAAATGTCAAAGCGATTCTGTTGCTGAGTGCGCTGTGAGACAGAAACCTTTTATAACTAAATAAAGATATTAAGATGATTGTTGGAGGAAGGAGAGATGATTTTATTTAGCCCTACCGGAGGTGGGCTGTAATATATCTATCATCCTTATACTCATATTATACTTATAATTATTATCTTTATTTGATTTTATATTTATTTCTATTTTACTTATTTATATCTATATTTATATATGTGGCGGATTTCATTATATTGACTTCAAGTTATTGAGAACTTAACCTTGATACCTTTTAGTTTCAACATATTGAAATTCAAAGGTTGAGTTTCAAGGTATTGAAATCAACATATTGAAATTCAAGGGTTGAAAAACTTAATATGTAAAAATACCGTCAAAGCCAATAGAATCAACCATTACACGAATTCTTAAATAATTTTAGAATTCTTCAAAGTATTGAGTTTATTGGGTTTGATTAATGTGTCAGAACATATAATTGTAAGAACAAATATCACATATTTCCTACCAAATTTTGTGATGAATATATATTTTAATTATATGAATATGCATTTATAATATTGATATATTCGTACTTAACCTTTCTATAAGTACGTGTTTTTGACAAAAATGAAGCCACCTGCACATTCGCACAGCGGGTGGTTTTATTTTGCAAATAGTTTATACTTACATGAACAAAATATTCTATGTGCGAGGAATATGATATGGCAAACCCTGTCTGGAACGAGAAGAAACAGAAGTGGATTCTGCGGATATACGATAACGGCAAAGTGATAAAAGAATTTACTTCTTCAAAGAAAGGTGCTGCCGGTGCAAGAGAATGCAATCGTAGACGCTCTGAGTATCTTGGCGGATATGCTGAGGGCAATGAGAATACAACAGTAGCGGCAGAGTGGAATAGGTTTTTTAAAGATGTTGAAGCTCGATATTCTCCTGAAGGTGCCAGAAATGTAGAATCATACGGCAGAAATAATATCTTACCTATTATCGGTAGCCGTAGACTTAGAAGTCTTACAGCTAATGATCTACAATTAATTCTAAATAATGCAAAAAAGCAAAACGGTGAGCTTTTATCATTAAAAAGTCTGAAAAATATCAAAGCGGTATTGGTAAGTTTTCTCAAATTCTGTAAGAAAGACGGATACACTGTTCCTGATTCTTCAGATGTATATTTGCCAACAAAGATAGCAGCAGAGAAGAAGGAGAAGGTTGTATTAACAGAAGACCAAATTGCAAGATTATTCAATGATTCTCAACCATTTGCTAAATATTTTTATATCGATTACTTTAGATTCCTATGTGCAACAGGTATGCGTCCCGGAGAAGCAATAGCATTGACCTATGATGACTATGATGGCACATTTATCACTATCAACAAGAGCATCAATATAGAAGGGCGGCTTACCGCAGGTAAGACTGCAAACGCTCACCGAAGGTTTGCGCTGAGCTCCCGAGCTAAAACAGCAATAGAATCCCAGATAACAAAAACAAAAAAGTTTGGCTCAAAATATATATTTTGTAATGCACGTGGAGAATTGATGAATGAGAGGACTGCATTATCACGATGGAAGTATCTGATAACAGAATCACGACTCAATGCACCTGGAACAAATATCTACTCTCTTCGCCATACTTTTATAACCTACTCAGCATCTATATTGTCTGAACCAATATTGAAGTCTATTGTAGGTCATTCGGTAAGCATGGACACCTACAAAGTGTATCATCATGCTACAGATCAACAGCTTCAAATAGCTGCTGAAATGATGGACAAATTGTTTCCTAACTAAATAGACTAAGAATATGTATTTCAATAATTGTAACAATGCTACATCGATGTGTTGTTCAGACCCTATCCAGAAATACCAAAAGCCGAATATTTGATAACAATACTTCAAATTGTGTAGTTTGAGGCATAGTGCGAACACAAATTCTTCTGTAAATGAATTAAAATGTCTATTAAAAATATATCAATTTTAATTTACAATATAAGCATCAGATTAACCCAAATAAGTAAAATAAGTTTTACAAATAACATGTGTACTAAATGTTATAAATATTTTTGTTATAATTAAATTAATAGAATAGACAAAGAAAACACCTCCAGTCAAAGAAGATAGCCTTCAGGATACCGCCTGAGGGCTATTTTTATTTACAACAATATGCGAACCGCAGATGCTATTAGATTCTACAACTCAGATGCTTGGCATAACTGCCGAGAAGCATACTTATCAAAGGTCAATCATTTATGTGAGCGATGTCTTGCCAAAGGAATATACACACCTGCATACATAGTTCACCACAAAACTTATCTATCGGAAGATAACTTCGGAGATGCAGAGATCATGACAGGTTTTAACAATCTCGAAGCATTGTGCCTTGCCTGTCATAATGAAGAACATTTTGGTAAGAAGCAAGACAGACGATGGGAGTTTGTTGATGGTGAGTTAGTCACCAAGGAATTAAGTCAACAGGAACTTAAAGAAGTGCAATCTGAACTCAGGATAGGCTGATTAGACTTATGAGCAAGTATAACAACAAAAAAGTTGAGATAGACGGTCATAAGTTCGACAGCAGACATGAAGCAGAGATCTATCTATATCTAAAACAGCAGGAAACAGATGGAAACATCAGTCAGTTATCATTACAAGTTCCTTTTATCCTGCAAGACAAATACAAGATTAATGGAAGAACAGTAAGAGGAATCAAATACATAGCAGACTTTACATTCTTGAACGACCAAGGATCATTAGAAGTCTGGGATGCAAAAGGCTGTAAAACAGATGTCTATTCATTAAAGAAAAAATTATTTGAGTTCCGTTACGGAATAGAAATTAAAGAAGTATGATTCAGGGTCAAGGGGATAGCCCCCCTGTAAGGACTAAAAAATCATTAGCGCACATTAA
>Ga0265301_10001883_pt1 | contig 26002 bp, 45 predicted proteins | sample AusTroGonzalo_MG_2_FD_193488 | JGI IMG/M metagenome (GOLD analysis project Ga0265301, IMG submission 193488) | Bovine rumen microbial communities from tropical cattle in Woodstock, Queensland, Australia - Gonzalo_04 | ecosystem: Host-associated > Mammals > Digestive system > Stomach > Rumen ... | reverse complement strand
GTGTTTTTCGACCGACTATGGCAAAGTTTAAGGGGTTTACATGAAGAATACCGATGTTAAGGCAAGGTTGAAACAGTTAAATGATGTTTTCAAGACCTTGCCGGAGAATAAAAAAATATTGCTGAAAAACACCATTGAAACAGTGGCTTTCATGGACGTTCAGTTGAAAGACCTGGAAGCAAAGCTGTTGAGCGGTGAAGCAATGACACCAGACAAGCAGCTTTATTCGTCAATGGCAAAGACACGTGACATTTTGATGAAAAAACTATTGGTTGAACTGCCGGCAGAACAGGAAAATGACGGTTTTGATTCGTTCTGATGGGCAACGCAATATTTGAATACTATCAGAAGATCAAAGACGGTTCAATCATAGCAGGTAAGTGGATCAACCTATGGTATGAATACATTGTTGACGGTCTGGAAAAGAAACTGTTCTTTTTTGACCAGAAAGCCGCTAACCATGTTATTCAGTTTGTAGAACAGTATTGCAGACACCATGAAGGTTCACTTGCGCCAAACCTGTTAAAACTGGAATTGTGGCAAAAAGCATTTCTTTCCGTTGTATTCGGAATTAAGGATTCTGAAGGCAACAGACAGTTTCGTGAAGTGGTTCTGCTTGTGGGCAGGAAGAACGGTAAAACACTGCTTGCTGCTGCTGTTGCTGCGTACTGTGCGTATAAAGACGGTGAATATGGTGGACGAATCTATTTCACCGCACCGAAGTTGCAACAGGCAACGCTTTGTTATGATGCGTTCTATCAGATGATCCGCAAAGAACCATTGCTTGACAAACGTGCCAAGAAACGCAGGACAGACGTTTACATTGAAGCAACAAACACTTCCGCAGCACCGTTGGCATTCAGCGTTCGGAAATCTGACGGTCTGAATATTTCCTGCTGCATTGCGGATGAAGTTGCATCATGGGTTGGTGATCCTGGTTTAAAGTTTTACGAAGTTCTGAAGTCAAGTTTTGGCGCACGAAGGCAACCGCTTTTATTTGCAATAACAACTGCCGGATACGTTGACGGTGGTATTTATGATGAACTGATTCGGAGAAGCACAAGGGTGTTGTACGGTGATGCCACAGAAACAAGGCTTGCACCGTTTTTGTACATGATTGATGATGTTGGTGCATGGAGTGACATAAACGAACTTGCAAAGGCAAATCCGAATCTTGGTGTTAGTATAACCGTTGATTACCTGCTTGAAGAAATAAGAATTGCTGAAGGTTCTTTAAGCAAGGAACACGAAGTATTAACGAAGTATGCGAACATAAAACAGAACAGTTCACTTGCGTGGTTGTCTGCGCAGACGGTTGAAGCTGCTTGCGGTGATGAACTGAAGCTTGAAGATTTTTCGGATTCGTATGCCGTTGCCGGAATAGACCTGTCGCAGACACGTGACCTAACCGCTTGCACGGTGGTCATTGAACGTGACGGTGAACTGTACGTATTTGCAAAATTCTTCTTACCGTCTGAACGCATTGACGAAGCAACGCAGCGTGACGGAATACCATACAACATATACATTCAAAGGGGTTTGCTGAAACCGTCTGGTGACAATTACATTGACTATAATGATTGCTTTGAATGGTTCAGAATGCTTGTGGAAGATTACCGCATCTATCCGTTGATAACAGGATATGACAGGTATTCAGCGCAATATTTGATTCAGGAAATGCGGTCATATGGTTTTGTCATGGATGACGTTTTTCAGGGTGAAAACCTATATCCAGTGATTCTTGAAACGGAAGGTTTACTGGAAGACAGAAAGGTTCACATAGGAAACAATGATCTGCTGAAAATCCACCTGTTGAACAGCGCAATCAAAATGAGCAATGAACGTGGCAGGGGGAAGCTTGTGAAGATTAATCCAACGCAGCATATTGACGGTTGCGCTGCCTTACTGGATGCAATGACGGTGCGCCAAAAGTGGTATATGGAATATGGTGAAAGGCTAAAAAACAGGGGTGGTACAGATGGGTTTGTTTGACCGCATTTTTGGCAACAGACCAAAAGAAAAAGAAAAAGTATATGAAACGTTCAGAATGCTTGACGGATACACACCGAAGTTTACCAGTTTTGGTGGTGGTGTTTATGAATCTGAACTGATAAGAGCAGCAATCAACGCACGTGCAACACATATGAGCAAGCTAAAGGTTGAAACATATGGTGCTGCAAGACCTGCGTTGCAAAACAAACTGAAAAACAATCCGAATGAGTTTCAAACGTGGAGTCAGTTTCAATACAGATTGTCAACATTGCTTGATGTTCACAACACTGCGTTCATTACACCGATTTGGGATGAATTTGGTCAACCGTCTGGTATTTATACACCGCTGCCAAGCAAGTGCGAAATTGTTCAAATGAACAATGTGCCGTATCTGCGTTATGAGTTCAGCAGAGGTGTTAAAGCAGCGGTTGAACTGGAATACTGCGGTATTATGACAAAATACCAGTACAAGAATGATTTCTTTGGCGAAACCAATGATGCACTGAAATCAACAATGGAACTGATACACATCCAGAACCAGGGCATTGAAGAAGGTGTAAAGTCTGCTGCGAATTTCCGTTTTATTGCAGAACTTTCAAACTTTGCAAAGCCGGAAGACATTGCGCTTGAACGGAAACGGTTCACCGCTGAAAATCTTGCAAAAGACGGTGGTGGTCTTCTGCTGTTTCCTAACACATACCGCAACGTCAAACAGGTGGACGTAAAACCGTGGGTTATTGATGCGGATCAGATGAAGGCAATAGAAAGCAACGTTTACAAGTATTACGGAGTAAACGAAGACATTCTTCAGAACCACTTCACCGCTGATGTTTGGTCTGCGTTTTATGAAGGCTGCGTTGAACCTTTTGCAATTCAGGAAGCGGAAGTTCTGAAAAAGATGTTCTTCACGTTGCGTGAACAATCACAGGGAAACGGTGTATCTGTAACGGCAAACAGGTTGCAGTATTTAAGCAACCAGGACAAGTTGAACGTATCTGCGCAGATGGCAGACCGTGGCTTGATGACACGCAATGAAATCCGTGACATTTGGAATTTGCCACCGCTGCCAGAACCGTTAGGTTCGCAGCTTCCTGTCCGTGGTGAGTATTACAACGTTGGTGATTCCGAATGAACGTTTTATACGCAGCAACAAGAAATCTTTACCCGTATCTGAAAGGCGCAATTCAATCCTTGTTGGATCATAACAACGTCACAAAGCTTTTCGTGTTTGCGGAAGATGATGAACTGCCGTTTGAAATTCCATGCAAGCATGAAGTAATCAATGTTTCCAATCAGACATACTTTCCACCGAATAATCCGAATAACCGAAGCATTTTTACATATATGGCAATGATGCGCATATGTGCGCCGGAAATCCTAAAGGTGAACAAGGTCATCTGGTTGGACGTTGATACCATTGTTTGTGACAGCATTGAAGAACTTTGGAATACTGACATGAACGGCAAATGGGTTGCGTGGTGCAGGGAATGGACAGGCAATTATAAACCGTTTGGTAATGCACCGTATTACAACATTGGTGTATGTGTGTTGAACCTGTCGCAGATGCGCAAAGATAACGTAACGCAAACCGCTGTTGCTGAATTGAACAGGCAGCGTTATTGGTGTACTGACCAGGACGTTATGAATCTGATAACACCATCAGATAAGATGGTTGATATTCCTGTTCGGTTCAATGAATCATTTTGCTGCGGTTATACGGATCATCCTGCGGTTGTTCATTACGCAGGTATTCCGAATTGGTATGAAAGGACAGACATGAAAAGGGTGGAATACCTTAACAAGTACAGAGGTGGATAACAATGACAGAAATTAGAGCATTCAACTTTGATGTTCGTGCTGAAGAAAATGAGCAGCACGGACATTTTTTATCAGGCAGACCAATAGTTTTTGGTCAGCGCACAAACCTTGGTATGTATGACGAAGTGATTGAACAGGGTGCGCTTGATACCACTGACCTGAAAGACGTTCGGTTTCTGGTGAATCATAATGTTGACATGATTCCACTTGCCAGAAGCAGAAACAACAATGAAAACAGCACAATGCAGTTAAGCGTTGATGCTGAAGGCATGACAATCCGTGTGGATTTGGATACGGAAAACAATGCCGATGCAAAAAGCCTTTATTCAGCGGTAAGCAGGGGGGACATTTCAGGTATGTCATTCATGTTTATTGTTGATGGGGATGCGTGGGAAGATGCTGAAACGGAACATCCGTTGCGCAAGGTTCGTTCCATTCGGCAGGTGCTTGAAGTAAGTGCCGTTACATTCCCTGCATATAGTGCCACTACAATTCAGGCAAGGGGCATTGCTGATGCACTGGATAGTGCAAAAGCATCACTGGATAGTGAACGTGCAAGGCTTGCAGGAATTGAAAGGCAGAAGCAAAAAATTCGTATGTTGATGGAGATTTGAAGCAATGGAAATCAAAGAAATGACCATTGAACAGCTTGAGGAACGCAAGACCGCAATTATTGCGGAACTTGATGCGCCTGAAGCGGATCTGGATGCGCTTGAATCCGAAGCAAGAGCAATCAAGGAAGAAATTGAACTTCGGAAAGCGGAAGCAGCAAAGAAGGCTGAAATCCGTGATGCCGTTGCCAGTGGCAAGGGTGAAGTTATCGAAAAAATGAAAGTTGAGGAAAGAAAAATGACGAACATGGAAATCCGTAACACTGCGGAATACATTGATGCATTTGCAAAGTACATCAAGAGCGGTGACGATAAAGAGTGCCGTGCGCTGCTGACCGAAAACGTTTCTGGTGCTATTCCTGTGCCGGAACTGGTTGACCAGATTGTTCACACCGCTTGGGATAATGACGAAATCCTGAACCGTGTGCGCAAGACCTTCTTCCGTGGTAACCTGAAGGTTGCCTTTGAGCGTTCTGCCACCGCTGCCGAAGTCCACACCGAAGGCACAACCGCACCGTCTGAGGAATCCCTTACGCTTGGTATTGTTACCATGATTCCGAAGAACATCAAAAAGTGGATTCGTATCAGTGACGAAGCCGTTGCCCTTGGTGGTGAAGCGTTCCTGCGTTACATTTATGATGAACTGACATATCAGATCATCAAAAAGCTTGCAGGTGAAATTGTTGGCGCAATCCGTGCTGCTGACACTACGCATTCTTCTTCCGCTGTTGGTATTCCGAAGGTCAATGCTGCACCTGCTATGGGTACGATTGCAAAGGGTCTTGGTTACCTGTCCGATGAGGCAACCAATCTGGTTGTCATGATGAACCGTCTTACCTGGTCTGCCTTCAAAGATGCGCAGTATGCCGGATATTTCAGTGCTGATCCGTTTGAAGGTCTGCCTGTTGTCTTTAGTGATGCATATCCTGCGTATGCCACTGCTGACACTAATGCGGTGTATGCTTCCGTTGGTGACCTTGGTGGTGTTACCGTCAACTATCCCGAAGGCGAAGGGGTTGCTATCAAGTATGATGACCTGTCCGAAGCTGAAGCGGATCTGGTGAAGGTGGTTGGACGTCAGTTCTGCGGTTATGCTGTAACTGCGCCTGGTAAGTTCTGCAACATTACCAAACCTGCTGCCGAAACCTAATATGAAAGTGCATCTGTTAAGGGATGCAAGGATAAGACACAAAGCAGGGGAAACCGTTGAGGTTTCCCTTGCTGAATTTAATTACCTTGTATCTATTGGTTCTGCAAGACCTGTTAAAGAAGCAGTAGAAGAAAAACCGAAGAAAAGAACAACTACCAAGAAAGGTTAATTTATGCGGTTGCTGATTGGTATTCCAACGCTTGATTACGTCAATGTTGAATTTATGAACTGTCTGATGAAGCTAATTATGAAGCTTAAAGACAACGGTGTTCAGTTTGATGTTGAAATTAATTCAGGCACACTTGTTTACTTGGCACGTGAAAGAATTGCGCACAAGGCAATTAATGAGCATTACACGCACGTTCTGTGGCTTGACAGTGACATGGTGTTTAATCCAGATATTCTTGATGACCTTATGTTTTGCGGTAAGGATTTTGTCACAGGTATTTACCATGCAAGACGGAAGGGTTATGCAAGCGTTATCTTCAAGAGCATTGAAATCAATAGCATTGAACGCTTTGAAGAATATCCAAACGAAACGTTTCAGATTGCAGGTTGCGGATTCGGATGCGTGTTAACGTCCGTTGAAATGCTTAGTTCCGTTTGTCTGCATTTCGGAACGTGCTTTACACCGCTGCCAAGCTTGGGAGAAGACATTGCGTTTTGCAAACGTGCCAAAGACCTTGGTTATAAACTTTGGTGTGAACCGTCTGTTATCTGCGGTCATATCGGACACATTACCATTTATCCTGAAGACCATGAAGCATGGAAGAAAACAATCAGCAACTATGATGAGGTGCAACCATGATTGATGAAGTAAATGAAAACACACAGGAAACCGTAAATCCTTTGCTTGCACCTGTGAAGCTTGCGTTACGTGTCACCACAACAGCGTTTGACAGTGAAATTACAAATCTGATTGAAGCAGCTAAACTTGATATGGGTGTTGCCGGGGTTGTTTTGCCAAGTGAATTGAATACGCTTGTTGGTCAAGCAGTTATCACTTACGTCAAGATGAACTTTGGTGATTCAGACAACTATGACAGACTAAAACGGTCATATGATGAACAGAAAGCGCAGTTGGTAACCTGCACTGGTTACACAAACTGGTTGGGTGCTGACAATGGACAGGTCTGACAAGATAACGTTGCTGTCTTCTATTAAAACGCAGAACGCTTTTGGAGTGTGGGAAGAAACGCTTACAAGCAAAGACGTGTTCTGCCAGGTTGATTCCGTCACACGGCAGGAATTTTTTGAAGGTGGCAGGAACGGTCTGAATCCAGAGTTCAGAATGACAATGTTCTTCGGAGATTACAACGGAGAACGTGAACTGATTTACAACGGTCTGTCATATTCCGTTTACCGCACCTTTCATGGGCGCACCGACACAATAGAACTGTACGTTGAACGCAAAGGTGGCAGCAATGGCAAAACGAGTTCCAATAGACCAGTTGACACAAGCGGTTGACAAGATCCTGCAAGAATACGGTGATGACGTTCAGGGCAATATCAATGATATTGTCAAAGACATTACCAAACAAGGTGCGAAAACGTTAAAAGGTGAGTCACGCAACACGTTTGGTGGAACTGGGAAGTATGCTTCTGGTTGGACATCACAAGCGGAAACAGGCAGAGTCAGCGCACAGGGAACAATATATAACGGTTCTGTTCCTGGTCTTCCGCACCTGCTTGAAAACGGTCATGCAAACCGTGGTGGTGGCAGAACCGCAGGAAGAATACACATTGCAAAGGTGGAAGAAGAATTGATAAAGCAGTTTGAAAGCAAGGTGAAAAGTCAGTTATGACATACAAAGAAGTTGCAACAATGATAAAGGGAATTGGTTATCCATGCGCATATTATCAGTTTCCTGAAGGCACGGAACAAACCTGTCCATTCATCTGCTTTTATTTTACCAGAAGTAATGACCTTGCTGCGGATGATACCAATTACCAGAAGATCCGTCAGTTAGCTGTTGAACTGTACACAGATAACAAGGATTTTGCCAAAGAAGAAACCGTTGAAGATGCGTTAAACGCAAGCGGTTTAGTTTTTTCACGTGAAGAATCATACATTGATTCTGAACGTATGTATATGGTTACATTTATCACAGAAGTGGTGGTTACGGATGAAGTAATCACCACAGAAGAAACAATTACAACAGAGGAGAATAACAACAATGGCTGATACCAATAAAATCAAGTACGGCATTAAAAACGTATGGTATGCCAAGGCAACCATTGCTTCCAATGGTTCTGCAACGTATGCAACACCTGTTGCGCTTCCTGGTGCTGTTTCCATTAGTCTTGATCCGCAGGGTGAAACATCACCTTTCTATGCGGATAATATTGTGTACTATACCGCAATTTCCAACAATGGTTATGAAGGTGATCTGGAACTTGCCAAGATTCCTGACGATTTCATGAAGGATATTTTGGGTTACGGTGTGGATGGAAACGGTGCGCTTTATGAGGATGCCAACGCACCTGTTGTGCATTTTGCGCTTTTGTTCCAGTTTGAAGGTGATGCACACGCTAAACGGCACGTTCTGTATAACTGCACCGCTGCAAGACCTTCCATTTCTGGAAGCACCAAGGAAGAAAGCATTGAACCGCAGACGGAAACGCTTACCATTACCGCAACCACCGTTTACAATGCTTCTTATGATAAGGATGTTGTAAAGGCATCCGTCACACCGACAGAATCAGCGCAGTACAACGCATGGACAAGTTCCGTGTATCAGGTAACTACCACTTGATAAGGGGTTTTTATGCTTTATAAAAACATCAAAATTGGAACTGCGGAATACAAGATGTGTTCCGCAGCTTCCGTTAATGTCTGTTATCAGAATATCTTCAATGAAGATTTCCTTGCCAAGCTTGATATGGATAATCCAGGCACGGCAATCCAACCGTTTATGCGTATGGCATTTGTCATGGCAAAGGTTGGTGAACTTGGCAGAAAACAGGCAAACACCATGACAAGGGAAGATTACGAAGATTGGCTTGATGAGTTTTCATTTGCGGATATGATGAACGCAATGGAAGACATCCAAGCGTTCTATCTTGAATCTTCTGCCGGAGCGGTTGACAGTAAAAAAAACTAAAGCGTACTGAACGCAAGGTTTCAACCGCATTAATTGTTTTAAGGGCTGTCCAGACAGGTTTAACGCTTGATGATCTGGACAGCCTTTCTTTAGGTATGGTTTACGACATTCTAACCGAAGCGTCAAATGATGATTGTGAGTACAAGCAGATTGCAACACAGGATGATTTTGACAAGTTTTAAGGTGGTATAAATGGCAGGTAGAATTGCAGGAATCACCATTGAAATAAATGGTGATACCACTAAACTTCAATCAGCACTGAAGGGTGTTGATAGAACATTAAAAACTACACAGGCAAATCTTAAAGACATTAACAAACTGCTGAAGCTTGATCCGAAAAACACGGATCTTTTGCGCCAGAAACAGAAGAATCTTGAAACGGCAATTAAGGCAACCAAAGACCGTTTGAAAGAACTGAAGGAAGCGCAGAATGGTGTTGAACAAGGTTCGGCAGAATGGGATAACCTGCAACGTGAAATCATTGCAACGGAACAGGATCTGAAAAAGCTTGAATCTGAATATAAAAGCTTTGGTTCTGTAGCAAAACAACAGGTTCTTGCCGTTGGTCAGCAAATGAAAGACCTTGGTGACAAGATTGGAAACGTTGCACAGAAATTCGCACCGATTTCCAAAGCAGCAGCAGGTGTTGTTGCCGGAATGGGCGCAATGGGTTATAAAGCGGTTTCCGCTGCTGATGACCTGAACACGCTTTCAAAACAGACAGGTCTTTCAACTGCTGAAATTCAGAAAATGCAATATGCCGCTGACCGCATTGACGTTTCTTTTGAAACCATTGAAGGCGCATTGAGAAAGCTAAAACCGAAGATGACGGAAAACAACAAGACGTTTAAAGAACTTGGAGTTTCCGTCACTGATGCAAACGGTCAGATGCGTTCTGTTACAGATGTGTTTTACGATTCAATCAAGGCATTGTCGCAGATTGAAAATGAAACATTGCGTGACCAAATTGCAATGGAACTGTTCGGAAAGTCTGCCGATGAACTTGCCGGAATCATTGATGACGGTGGGAAAGCGTTAAAGGAATACGGGCAGGAAGCTGAAGACCTTGGGTTAATTCTTGACCAGGAAACGCTTGATGCGCTGAATGAAACCAATGATATGTTGGATAAAATAAAGGCGCAATTCAAAGGTTCTGCGCTGAAGCTTGGCGCAAAGATTGCGCAAGCTGCTGCACCGATTGTTGAAAGGCTTGCAAAAGGCATGGAAAAACTTGTTGCGTGGTTTGATAAACTGACACCGCAGCAAGCAGAACTTGTTTTGAAGATTGCTGCTGTAATTGCGTTAATTGCACCTGCATTGATGATTGTCAGCAAGATTGTCACGTTGGTTAGTGGTCTGGTGACAGGAATTGGGATGTTAATGTCACCGCTTGGTTTGATTGTCATTGCAATTGCTGCCGTTGTTGCGGTTGGCATTCTGCTATATAAAAACTGGGATACCATCAAAGCAAAGGCAATAGAACTAAAAGATAGCATTGTGAACGCATGGAACACCATGAAAGAAAATGTTGTGGCAGCAGTTCAGAACTTGAAGAACGATGTAATCAACGGATGGGAAACATTGAAAACAGATGTTTCCACAAAGGTTGATGAAATCAAACAGAACTTGATTAACAAGTGGGATGAAGCAAAAGCCGCTGTTCTGGGCAGAATTGAAGCACTGAAAAGTGATGCAATCAGCAAGTTTGAAAACCTTAAAAGCCGGATTAGTCAAGTCATTGAGAAAATTAAAGGTCTGTTTAACTTTGAATGGAGTTTACCGATTCTGAAAGTTCCGCACGTATCGGTGGACGGTGGCGAAGCACCTTGGGGAATCGGTGGTCAAGGCAGACTTCCGCAATTCTATGTTCAGTGGTATAGAAAAGCGTATGACAATCCTATCATGTTCACTTCACCGACAGTTCTTGGAACGGCAAACGGATTAAAGGGGTTCGGTGATGGACATGGTGCAGAAATTGTCATGGGTCTTGATAAACTGCGTGAAATGGTTGGTGGTATGGATCAGAATGTAACTGTCAATGTTGTTCTGCAAGGTGATGCGAAAGGTCTATTCAAGTTAGTCCGGCAAGAGAACCTTACACGCACAAGGGCGACAAACTGGAATCCGTTGGGGGCTGCTGCATCATGACAGATTTATTTAAGATTTCAACAACGGATCTGACGAAGTGGGAAGATACAACGCAGCACCAGGTGAACCGTGATGATGTGTACACCACATGGACAGACGGCAACTGGAACACACACAGGGAAATTGTCAGATCACGTGTGTCAGGCATGGTTGTGCTTGGGTTCAAGCGTGAAACGGATTTTTCTGCGTTTATCACATTGCTGTCCACAGCACAGAACGCAAACGGTTATTATCCAATAACGGTTTGGTGCAGCAACACCAACACAAGTGAAAGCGTAAATGCGTTCCTTGATATTAGCGGTGACACATACTGGGATGTAACAGCACCGATTAAGTATCACAAGATAACTGTGACCATCACAGGGGTGTAATTATGTTGAACATACCAGATACAGTTAAAGCGTTGTTCAAGCGTGACGGAGTGCGCAAGAACTTCCGTGTTCATTTTCCTAACGGTGAACTTCCAGATATAACCAATGAAAACATTGTTGAAGAATCCGTGAAGTTCACCGAATCCCTGTGTTCACAGGATGTGCTGAAGTTTGGATTGACGGAATCATCCGTGATTAACTTTGAAACTGTCGGTATTGGAAATATGTACGGCATGACAATTGAATGCGGTCTTGAAATTGACCTGTCTTCCTTAAGTGCAGCGGATATTGCTGCTATTGCTGCCGGAACGTGGGATGGTGTTTATACTGCCGTTGGTGATTCAGATTTAGGATACGCATATTTCCGTGTTCCTTACGGCACGTTCCGCATCAAGTCATGCCCAAGGGATCACCAGGCTATGACACACAGGAAAGTTCAAGCTTTTACGTTATCTTTTGCGGATCTATATTCAAATCCGTTTGAGGATTTCAAGCTTATAAACTTTTATGCCGGAAACAATTACAGACCTAATATTTATCTTCTGATTCTTTCATTGATAGGATATAAAGAACCGTCATATATCCAGACGGAAGGATTCACTGAAGGTGCATCGTTAAGCACACAATCATCATCAGATTCTTATAATTTTTCGTTTACAAAAATCGGTGGTGGCACTGGTTCTGTCACAATTTCCGTCAGTTCTTATCAGGGGTACAACCGTTCAATTTCCAGTTCAATCAAAACACTGAATATGGATAATCTGTATGCTTTGCATTTCAATTATCTTACAGAGGAAAACATCAACACCATGTTCAGTGACCTTGCAACAGCACTTGAAGGACTTGGCACAATAGACCTTGCAGCAAGCGGTTATTCCAGTTGGTTAGACATGGCAAAGGCTTGCCTGACAGATAACGGTCATTATTGCTTTCTGCCGTGGTTTGAGTATCACACATATTATCAGGTATCCGATAACACATACAACACAAGAACATATAAATACTTGTTTGAAGAAGAAAACCTTGCAATATATCCCCTCAGTGATCCGTCAAATTTCGGCGAAGGAAGAAAACCAAATTACGGTGGATACGGCAACCAGGAATGCACATATGGTTTCTTCATGCTTCCGTATAATATCAGCATCCGTCAGGGATCAAGTTCACCGTTTTACACGAACAATTATGTGAGTCAAAGACCAGATGTGAAAATATATGAAAGGGTTGATCCAGTTCCAAGCATAAAAATGACTTTCAATTCAACCTTGCAAACAACCTTCGGAATGTCAACGCTTTATTCTTTTGCAAACTGTTATTCAAAGCTTGATCTTCTGAACGGATGGTTAGAAGTACACGCACAGTTTGGAAAAGCAAACAGGGTTGGCAGTGGAACTATTGTTTCCTTGTCAAACAGTTCACCAGTATCAATAATCCCCGGTGAATATATGGAACTGTGGTGGGATGAATATGACGTTGATGAAATTGGAACTGTCAAGTTTACTTATTTCAATGAAAACAATGAAGAATGCATTGTGATATACACATTTGGAACTGGTTCATCTGTTTATGACATCAATGATAATGTCATTCTGAAGAATATGCTTGGAAGCAGTGAAAGTTCAATCAAGAACATCCTTGACACGTATTTTATCCCTAACTTGTCACCGATTCTATTCACACCGATTGAACTACAAATGAAAGGTCTGCCGTATCTTGAATCAGGGGATTATCTGGAAGTAACCGCTGAAGACGGAACTGTTGTCAACAGCTTCAACATGAACAATGATCTTAGCGGCATCCAGGTGCTGACAGCAGACATCACAAGCACCAGTGGGCAGATCATCGAAAGCGAGGCTCAGTAATATGACAATCCCAGTGTCAATGCAGTTCGGATCAAGAATCAATAACATTTCTAACGGTCAATCAAGAAACTGGGTTCTTCTGTGGAAAAATCCAGCGCCGGCCGATTCTTTTGCAGGGCAAACTATCCAGCTTGATTTACAAACATTTGACGCAGTTTTTGTTGCTGGCGGATCTGACAAAAATTTCTGGGGTTCTGTAATAGTGCCAAAAGGATATACAGGAGCAATAAGATTCCCACTGCAATCAGGTTCAAACGTTCGCTGGAGAACAAGAGACGTAACTTGCACAGATACAGGTGTCATATTCGGCGATGCAACATATAACACGCAAGGATCGTCAACTACCACAACTCAAAACACTGGTGCAATACCGCTATTTATCTACGGTATTAAATTCGGGTGATTGCTATGATAACCGAAACAGAACTTGACGATTTTGTCAATGATTTACTGGAGCAGAGTAAATGAGTTACGCACAGACGATTTATAACACATTCAGAAAAAATGGGTTAACGGAAGCTGCTGCACTTGGTTTCCTTGGAAATTGGCAGCGTGAAAGCGGTAATGAACCAAACAGGTTGCAAGGTGATTTTTCTTCTTACCGCACCATGTCAAAAGCATATGTGCAAGGCTTGACGAACGGCACAATCAGCAAGCAGCAATTCCAGAATGACCAGAAGGGTTTTGGCTTGGCACAATGGACATACTGGTCAAGGAAAGCAGAACTTTATGATTTCTGGAAAGCATCCGGCAAGGCAATTGACGATGCATCATTGCAGACGGAATTTGCGCTGAAGGAACTGCGTGAAAGTTATGGTGCGCTGTTAAGCTTTCTGAAGTCAACCAATGATGTTTTCACAGCTTGCAGCAGAATTTGCCGTGAGTATGAAAGACCTGCTGTCAATAACATTGATGCACGATTCCAAGCGGCAAACAAACTGAAATATGAAATTGATCTTGACGGATGGGATGACGGTGGTGCAGATCCGCAACCAGATCCGCAACCAGAACCAGAACCGCAACAGGATCATTCACTTGTTCTTCGGACAATAGACAGGAATTGTGAAGATTTTCATGAATGTCAACTGCTTGCCTGTTTGCTTGAATGCAGAAACTATGATTTTGGAAACAATGATGGTTTGTGGAGAGCAGTAAAACAGTTTCAATCTGATTTTGGATTGGTTGCTGATGGTGTTGTTGGAAACAAAACATGGAATAAACTGATGGAAAGGTAAGGTGGTTAAAATGAACCAGACAACCGCAACAATTGTTGCAGTGGTGATTTCGTCAGGTGTTTCATTATTTATCAGCATACTGACGATTATTTCCCAGAACAAAAAACAGGCAATTGAAATGGACAAGAAAATTGCCGTCATTGAAACGAAAATGGACATTATGCAGGGTGATATTAGAAGTCATAACGAATACGCAAAGATGTTTTCAGAGAATATCCCAAGCATAAAAACACACATGGAAGACGTTGACCGAAGACTTGACAGGATGGAAGGGAGAATGGCATGAATCCGTTACCCAATAAAGTATATGATATTCTTAAATGGTTGGTTGTTATTTGCATTCCGGCACTGACAACCGCTTACGTTGGTCTTGACAAACTTTTCGGTTGGGGATATGCTGCCGAAGTTGCGCAGGTGTCTGCGATTCTTTGCACACTGCTTGGTGCTTTGCTTGGGATCAGCACGGCACAGTATAACCAGGTGCAGGGCAAGCACGAACCGACATACGGCAAAGTTGAAGATTATAACGAAGACTAAAAAAGATGGGCAAGGAATTAATCCTTGCCCAATATTTTTTTGTTAATTAAGCGTTACTTACGAACCGCAACGTATGAGAAGTTATATATATTAAAAGTTCTGAAAAGTTATGATTTCCGCTGAAAATCTCAGAAAAACGCTTTCAAAAAGTGATAAAGTTTTTGACCATTTTGAAGAATTCTTAATAAAAATATTAAGTGAAGACCGAAAAAACCCAACAAAATAGGGCATTTTTCATTTGTTACTGTCACTAATGTGTCACTAACGAATCAGAACGTTCTGATACGTAATTCAGCAATTTCATTGCTTCGTGCAGTTCTTCAACCGTTTTATGCGTGTAAACTTTTTCACCTATTGAATTGGAACTGTGACCAATGATCCTGTCAACGGCAACCTTGTTTGCACCTGCTGCATCAAGCTTGGAACGGACAGTATGCCGACAATCATGTGTCAGATAATGGAAATCAAGCTTTTCCATCTGTTCAGACCATTTCGTCAAATACCATCTTGTGAATGAATCCGTGTCTTGTTTTGCCCTGCGCTGAAACAGGAATTCATTGTCAGTATTGTAATACCGTTTGACGATGGGAAGAATGTCTGCGTGAATCGGAATTAAACGTTCTTTGCCGTAAACGGTTTTTAATCCACCTTTGATGGTGTTATCCTTGAAATTCACGTTTTCGGTTCTGATCCGCAGCATTTCCGAAACTCTGCATCCAGAGTATAACAGGAACAGGGTTTCATCAACAAACTGGTTGCCATTGTGCTTCCACAGGTTTATAACATCTTCGTCTGGAATCCGTGTGTGCTTTGATGATTCTTCCTTGACACCAACATCAAGGTTCACCGCATAGCATTTGTTTATTATGTCATGGTCATATGCGTATTTATCAAGCTGTGTGAACAGCATCTTGATGTTTGACCTTGTGGAATATCCCTTGCCGCATCCATCAATACACGCTTGCATATGCCCTTTACGAAGCGTTTTATATTCCTTGGCATATACTGGTTCACAATGCTTGAAAGCAGCAGAATAACACGCTTTCATGCTTGATTTCATATCCATATATGCTTCCTGTGACCATAGTTCATACAGATCTTTCATGGTGGTCTTTGACAGGTCAATGTCATACGGATCTGCATTGTACTGTGCCAAAGCAATCATTGCTTCTGATCTTGTTGGGTAATATCCGATGATGTCATATATGGGATACGCACGGTCATCATAACCAACTGTTTTCCGCACCATATAAGGCTTTCTGCGTTTGCCGGAAAGCTTCACAACACTGCCGTATCCGTTAGGGAAACGCAACTATATCACCACCATTCATGCCGTCTTTTGACGGCAGTTTTTTTATTGTTCAATGTTTCTGATTAGCATCTTTGGAATGCCCAATATATGACAGTGTTCAAGCTTTTCATTGGTTATTTCAATTGTGTCATATTCCTTGTTTATCGGCACTAACCGCATCCAATCTTCACCAATAACATATTCAATGCGCTTCAAGGTAATCAGATCATCATCATAAACAACAACACCGATTTGACCACTGTGATCCATTGTTGTTTGACGAAGAACAAGCACAGAGTCACCGTCAAGATAATTTGGTTGCATGGAATCACCTTTTACATGAAGCACAAAATAATCTTCCTGTGGTCTTCCGTGCAACCATGACGAAGGTATTTCAATCTGTTCTTCCCATTCTTCAAGAAGAACCTTGTTATAACCTGCTTTAACATCACCGATAACAGGAAACAACACATTTTCATCTGTTACGGATGGGTTGACCGTAACGTTATCATTCAGCAAATTCAGAAATTCAGTTTCAGACATACCGACAGCTTCAGCAATCTTTTTGTATGTTTTCATTGTTGAAGTCATTGGTTTTTTACTGCTTCCAAGACCACGTTCAATGTTTAAAACCTGTTGCGGTGACATACCCACAAAAGCTGCGAATTGCCGAATAGACAAACCATGTTCTTCACGATATTGCTTGATAAATTCACCAAGATTCATTGCGTTTGCTTCCTTTCTAAAGTGTCAATTTTAATGTACAACGGTAACAAAAGAAAGTCAAGAAAAATATTGTCCATTTTTATTGACAGGCATATTGCGTTGTGTTATTATTCTAATGTCCATTAAAATTGACACTATAAGAAAGGATGAAAATTAAAAATGATAAGCACAAACGATTTCTTCCACAGCTTAAGAACAGGAACAAAAGTTTTAGAAAATAGTGAAGCGGTTGTTCTTTACTTTGAAAGAAATGGTAGTTATGAAGCGGTAGAGAAAAAAATCAGCGGTAAGGAATACACATACAGTGGTTTATACCACAGAAGCACAAGCGGTGATTTCAAAAGGTGCAAGAAAGCATTTGAAAAATATAGCCCAAAAACCATGATGGCATTACAAAGGTAATAAATAAACAAAATCGGTTGACCTATCAGACCATACCGGGGGAAAGGAAAACACAATGGAAAAGAAAACATTGAGCAAAAATGTTGAGTTTATAAAGACAAGAAGAAGCACAGGTGAAGAACTTGAACACACGATGATAACAAGCAATTGGTTTACAGTTTATCAAGATAGAGCAAGATACGAAGGAAGAAGGCTTTATTGGATTGCTGAAAATGCTTTTGAAGTTATTTTTACAGAAAAGGATTACACTGCAACACTTATTAAACATTGAAGGTGGTATAAGAATGAAAATCATCAATTTGTTGAAGCGGTTTTTTGAAGTAAAGCTTACACCAGAAGAAGTTGTTTATGTTACCTTGGTGCAAATTCGGTCATTATGAAAGGGGGTGAATAGGTGATTAAGAACAGGTTGAAGGAACTTCGCACAGAACGTGGTATTTCACAGGAAGAACTTGTGAAGCTGACAGGTATTTCACGTGCCACAATTAGCAAGATTGAAAACAATGAAGAAGTGAACCTGAATACAAGAACAATTGCAAAATTAGCTGAAGCGTTTCAGGTCAAACCAAGTGAAATTTTTTTGATGTGAGTGTCCATTTTAATAGACGGAAGGGGCAAAAATGAAGTATGAAGTAATTGGTGTTGTTGACGGTAAACCTTGCATTATCTTTGCATCAAATAACAAAGAAGAATACAAGAACTTTGTTCATTCCTTACCAAATGAACCAGATGATGAACCAGAAGAATATAACGAACAAAGAAACTATTCACCTTCTCAACCGTGGAATGCACCAGGAATGCGAATTTCAGATTTTTTTTAATTTAGGTGGTGATAATGAGCAAATTAAACGAGATTGACAATATGCAAGTCATTGATGAAAAAGCGTTTTTATTCTGTGGTGATTGTGTTGAACTTTTAAGGCAGCTGGACGATTGTTCCGTTGATGTTGTGTTTACAAGTCCACCATATAACGATAGCGGGAAGACAGTAGCAGATTTAATCAATAAACGGCATTTCAAATACGAATATGCAGAAAACCGTTCAGATTGGTATGAATGGCAGTGCAAAGTTATTCATGAATTAATCCGTGTAACTAAACGGCACGTTTTGTATAACGTTCAACCGATTCTGAATAATAAAGCAGATGTTTACCGTTTGATTGGTAAATTTGCGGATTACATTGACCAGATACTTATATGGTACAAACCGAATGCGCAACCGCAACACTATCCACACAGAATAGCAAATTTTTATGAAATGGTTCTGGTCCTGCGTGGTCAAAAATTTGGGAAGCTGTTTATCAATTCAAACGGATACAAAAATGTGATAGTGCAAAATATCAACGCAGATCACCGATTTTCAGACATTCACAGGGCAGTAATGTCAGAACCATTTGCAGATGAAATCATAAGAGAGTTCACGCAAAAGAATGATTTAGTTCTTGATCCGTTCATGGGTCTTGCAACAACTGGTGTTTGTTGTATCAGGCAAGGAAGAAAGTTTATTGGGGCAGAGATATACAAACCTTATTTTGATGTTGCGTATGAACGCATTGATGGTGAAGCAAGTCAAATTGATCTTTTCAATTCAAATGATTCTGATGAATCATGTCATGTGCAGCTGAACTTGTTGTTTTCTGAAGAATGAAAATAGGCTTGATTGATGTTGACGGTCACAACTTTCCAAACCTTGCGTTAATGCGGATCAGCGCATACCACAAAGCGCATGGTGACGAAGTTGAATGGTGGTGGACAGATTTTATCCATTATGACCGGGTGTATATGTCAAAAATCTTTTCAAGTGCTTATTCACCAGATGTTCCAGAACCATTAAACGCAGACCAGGTAATAAAGGGTGGAACAGGTTATTGCATTTCACTTGGCACAGATGGCAAGGAACATTTTGACCAAAGCAAGAACGTTCAGTTGCCACCAGAAGTTGAAAAGATGTTTCCAGATTACAGTATTTACCCACAGTTTGAATTTGCGGTAAGCATGACAAGCAGGGGTTGCCCACGTGGGTGCGCATTTTGTCATGTAGCTGCAAAAGAAGGAAGGTGTTCAACAAAGGTTGCTGATGTTACGGATTTTTGGAACGGTCAAAAAGAAATAAAGGTTCTTGATCCTAACATCACAGCTTGCAGAGAAAAACGTGACCTTATGAAGCAATACATTGATACACACGCATTAATTGATTTTACACAAGGTATAGACATTCGGTTAACCAATGAAGATGACATTCATGATTTGAACCAGATGAAAATCAAGCGGTTGCATTTCGCATGGGATAATCCAAAAGATGATCTTGAATCAAAGTTTAGGTTATTCACAGAGCGGTTCAACGTGAAAGATCCACGCAGAAAGACAGTGTATTGCTTAACTAACTTTAACAGCACAATGGAAGAAAACCTATACCGTATATATACGTTGCGTGATCTTGGTTATGATCCATATGTGATGATATACAACAAACCAGAAGCACCAAGAGAAATTAGACTTTTACAACGGTGGTGCAACAACAAATTGATTTTCAAAAGTGTTAAAGATTTCAATGACTATGATCCGAAGAAAGGATGATTCATGAACCGCATAAAAGTATCCGAAGCTGCAAAGATCCTTGGTGTATCTGACCAGTTAGTCAGAATCGGAATTCAGCAAGGCAAACTTCCGTTCGGAACTTGCATCAAGGTTAATCAGCGGTGGAATTACATTATTCCAAGAGAACGTTTTGAAGCTTACGTGAACGGCAAAGATTTAATTGAAATGAATAAACAGGAAAGGAAAGCATAATGGAACAGAAACAGAAGATGAAGCACCGTGACAGAATCGTTAGTTATCTTGAATGGAATCCTTACGCAACCACATTGGAACTGTCAACAAATCTGAGGATTACTAACGTGTCAGCAAGACTTACTGAGTTAAGACGGCAGGGCATATTGAACCAGATCAAATGTCATGAAATGAATGAAGACGGTGAAATGAAGCATTTCTGCCGTTACTGGATCAGAAAGGAAGCTGTGAAATGAGCAAGACGGAATTTCCTGAAATGTTTGATGTGCTTCACATCAATTACACCAACGGTTGTCAAGGGTTGGCATTTGCACCGATTGGTGCTGTGGAAATCGGTGACCATGTAATCACCACATTTGATGACGGCACGGTCAAGGCTTCCGTCAAATACTGCACACCAGAAGATAACTGGTTAAAGATGATTAGCGGTATGTATTCGGTGGACAGGATCACAAACAAGATTGTTGAAGTGAGGTATGACAGATGATTTATCCGAAAGACCAGTTAATTGAAATGATCCTTGATTCGGCGGTTGACGAAGAAACAGGGGAAATGCTTCTGACGGAAGAAGAACTTGCGGAAAAGCTTGCATCGGTTGAAATTGAATTTGATGACAAAATCAAGGCACTGCGGAATTCGTACATGGATGATATTAAAAATGCTGAATGCGTATTTGCGGAAGCATCTGCACTATATCGGTTGCAACAGGAAGCAAGCAAACGTGCCAAGGCTATTCAGAGCAGGGCAGACAGAACCAAGCGGTTCATTGCTTGGCTGCTGAAGGGTGAACGGTTTGAAAAAGATGGTGTGAAGATTTCCTATGTGAACCGCAAGGATACCGTCATTGATGAAGGGTTTGTTGATTGGGCAATTCACAACGCACCTGGTCTTCTTAATGAACCGACAGTAAAAAAGCTTGCGTTGGCACAGGCACTGAAGAATGATCCGGCAAAGATTGAACACGCACATCTTGAAGACAAAAAATACATTCAGATTAAGTGAGGTATAAAAATGAGTTTAACAGTATCAGCACCGAAGACGGCAAATATCAAGCGCATGGAAGATGGCACGTATCTTGCAGTATGCTGCGGTATGGTTGACATTGGAGCAGTTTACAACAAGCGGTATGACAAATACCAAGACAAGGTTATTTTGCTGTGGGAAATCCCTGGTGAAACAGTTGAAATCAACGGCAAGGAAGAACCAAGGATTCTTAGCGCACGTTACACCGCAACGCTTGGTAATCAAGGCAACCTGCGCAGGGATTTGGTTTCATGGAGAGGTAAAGAGTTCACCGAAGATGAACTTGATGGTTTCAAGCTTCAGAACGTAATTGGTGCTTCCTGTTTTCTGAATGTCCAGAATAACAAAGCGGAAGACGGAAAGATTTACACCAACGTTGTTGGAGTTATGGCATTGCCGAAGGGAACACCGAAAGGCAAGCTGTCCATTGAACCGATTGTGTTTGACTATGACACAGGCACGGTTGCTGATGTGGAAGCGTTGCCGGAATGGATTGCAAAACAGGTTAAGGCAAGTCCATCTTATGAAAACCTTGTCAAGAAAGAAAACGGTTCAGCGGTTGGAGAAGAACCGCAGTTTTCAGAATTTGAAGATGACGGTGATCTGCCGTTTTAAGAAAGGATAGCAATGGCAGAAAAGCGGATGTTTGCAAAATCCATAGTTCTTACTGATGCGTTCTTGGATATGCCAATGTCTGCACGGTGCTTGTATTTTACGCTTGGAATGCTTGCTGACGATGATGGGTTTGTGGGTTCACCCAAATCCATCATGCGCCAGTGCGGTGCTTCACAAGATGATCTTGGGATGCTGTTGGCAAAGCGGTTTGTTCTTGGTTTTGAATCAGGTGTAATTGTAATCAAGCATTGGCGCATTAACAATTATCTGCGGAATGATAGGTATATGCCAACCAATTATCAGGAAGAACTTGCAGCGTTAATGGTGGATCAGAACGGTGCATACACAGAGATAAAAAAACAAGGTATACCGATGGTATACCAACTGGATACCGATGGTATACCAGTGGTATCCACAGATAAGAATAGTATAGATAAGAATAGTATAGATAAGAATAGAGAAGAAGGTGTTCAGCGCAAACGCTTCACACCACCTTCTTTGGAAGAAGTAAAAGCGTATTGTGCTGAAAGAAACAACGGTGTTGATCCGCAAGCGTTTATTGATTTCTATACTTCTAAGGGTTGGAAGATAGGAAAAGAAACCATGAAAGATTGGCAAGCTGCTGTTCGCACATGGGAACGCAGGGAAGTTCCGAAGCAGACCAGGAAGCAATACACCACAGCAGCGGAATACCAACCACCAAAGAAGATTGACACGGCATTACTTGATAAACTGAAAGGTGGAATGATATGAACAAATACCATGCCAATATGGACAGCAATCACCGCAGTGCAAAGGAACGTGCCAGAGCGGTTGAACTGAAACTGTTGGAACGTGCCGGCAAGATACAAGGTCTGTCAGAGCAGGTGCGGTTTGAACTTCTGCCAAGACAGGATGGTGAACAGGCAGCGTTCTATGTTGCTGATTTCACGTATTGGGAAAATGACAAGTTTGTGGTTGAGGATGTGAAGGGATACAAGAAAGGCACGGCATACGCTTTGTTTGTTCTGAAACGCAAACTGATGTTGTACCGCTATGGGATCAAGATAAGGGAAACATGAAAGGGTTCAGAATTTATGGAAGAATTTTTTGAAAGACAACAGCAATATGAAGACCTGCTGAACTTCCGTTATCCGTGGTTTAACGTGTTTTATAATTATCTTATTGCTGTGTGCGTTGTGTTGCTGTTTGCAAGCTTTATTTGGTGGGGGATAGACATACACACCAGGCACATGGCGGAAGCAATGACGGCAAGCGCACGTGCATCATGGGAAGCGGATCAGCAAGCAAGGGAAACCGCTGAAGCTGAAGAACTGGAAGCAATCAGAACGTCACAGGAATACGTAATGCAGCAGGAAGCAACAGCAGTGGCAAAGGCTTTTTACGGAATTAGGTTGTTTATTGATAAATACAACTATTCCGAAGCAGACCTTGCAACGTATGCCAGATGCATTTTTAACAGGGCAGAAAACGGAGATTTGGAAAAAGTTGTCCGTTTAACCGGGCAGTTTACCGGGTATTCAGATGACAATCCAGTGTTGCAAGAGTATTACAACCTTGCGTTGCGCCTGGTCAAAGAATGGCACAGTGAAACGGTTAAACCTTGTGATGTGGCATATCAGTTTGCAGAACTAACACCAGATGGCATTTATCTAAAAAAAGATTTACACGCAGATGCGTATCAGAGAAGGTGGCAAGCATGACAGTAGAAGAATTGACAGTATTGAAAGCACTTGCAGATGCAAAGATTGAACGTCTTGAAAGGGATTTGCGTGATTGCCGGAATGAACTTTGCTTGAGGTGCGGTGAATACAAAACAAAGCATCTTGGTTCATGCAACGGATGCAGATGGGAGCATTGAATATGAATTGTGATTATTACCGCATTCTTTTTCATGACATTGTTATTGCGGAGAAAATGACACTCGAAACAGCACTTCTTTTGCTGAAAGCATTGTTTGAAAAGTTTTGGCAAGATTCTTGCCAGTACACCATTGAAAAAATGGTAGGTGAATAGGCATGAGTTATGATATACGGTTCGGTGTTAAGGTTGAGGGAATGAATGGTTATATTGCCGTGATTGATAGACCAGAATATGACAGCCCAACATACAACCTGCGTGACATGTTTGAAACATGTATGAATTGGGATTACGAACAGGGCAAATGGTATAACTGTCTTGAAGTTTTCCCCAAAATAAGCAGAGGGGCAAAAGAACTGAAATTGCACCCACGGTTTTATAAGAAATATGACAGCCCAAATGGATGGGGAAATGTTGATGCTGCTGCTAAGTGTTTAGATTCAATTATTGAAAGAATTGGAGAAATAACAAGTGGTGATAATTGGAACATGATACCACTTGAGCATTTGTGGATAAGGTGGTGAAGCATGAATTATTATTGGGGTTTTGTTGTTATTAGTTGCCAACTGTCTGCAATTATTCTTGTTCTTTTGATGATTGCAATAATGTTTTGGAAAGGTAAGTGAATCATGACAAGAAGACCGTTGAAAGGTGAAGACAATGGAACGTCAAAGCTTACCAGTGAACAGGTGCTTGAAATTCGGATGATATGGGCAAGGAATATGACGGCAAAGGAACTTGCTGCCAAGTATGGTGTTGCACGGATTACCATTGAAAAGATTGTGAATCAGCAATCATGGAAGCACCTGCCAAGCGTTGATGATTTTATCCGAATGGAGAAATGCGAATGAAGAAACTAAAAACGGTTTTAAGAGAACTTGAACCAACGCAGAAAATCAAAGTGGGAAGCAAAGGTGCTTCAATGTTCTGGTACGTTGGAACAGTTGATGATATGTTGCAGAACATTCCTGTTTATAACGCATATTGTGAACTGCACATTGAACGGTTGATGAAACGTGCTGAAGCAAGATTGAAAAACGCAATCAATGCTTATCCAAGTCCGGCAAATTATGTGAAAGCGGAACTGCAAACAAGCACACCAAATCTGACAACGGAAGGTTATCTGAAAGCACTGGATGCATGGTTTCTGAATGTCATCAACCTGAACGAAAAGAAAACGCAGAAGGAAAGGTGGAATGCTGATTACGGAAGAATATCTGAACGTGACGTTCTTGAAGTTGCAATGTGTGATCCACGTGCAGACTATGGTGTGGTGCGGATCATTATCAGGGGTCATGAATCTGGAAAGTATTGGATGTATGACGAAGCACCAAGGATTCCGTCATGCGCATTTCTGAATGAAACGGAAGGTGAAGACGAATGACCAGGGCAACAATCAAAATGACAGACGGAACAAGGTATGATGACGTGCCGTTTGACAAGGGTTTTGATGAACCAATTCTTACCATAAAGAATAACTGGTGGGTTGTTCCGCAGGATAATGGTGCGGTGTTCTTGAACAGCAACCATATTGTATCAGTTACCGTGAAAGGGGATGCGGATGACAGCAAAGCAATATCTTAACCGTGCAAGACGGATAGACCAAGAGATTGATTCATTGCTGTTAGCGGTTCAATCAACACGTGAAAGTCTGGAATCAATCACGCAGAATTATAACGGTGACCTTACAACAGGTTCAAAGAATCCGCACAAGTTTGACAGGTTGGTTGAACTGGAATCAATGGTTGATAATAAGATTGACAATCTGGTTGACGTGAAGGTGGAAATACTTGAAACCATTTCACGTGTCAATGATGGAAAGCAAAGGGAACTGCTGACGTTGTATTACACAACCAAAGACGAAGCAACAAATAAACCGCTAACGTGGGAACAGGTTGCCGTTAAAATGAATTATTCTTGGCGCAGAGTAATGGAGATACACGGAAGCGCACTGAAAGAAATACAACGTATTATCGCATAGTATTTCATATTATACGTGTGTTATAGTGTAAGATGTGAAAGAAGCAAGGCAGACAGCTTTGCTTCTTTTTTATTTGAATATATTAGGGTACGTCATGTGGGAATAGTGAATGCTGCTATCGGTGGGGGAACAGCATCAGTTGAAAGATTTTGCACGTCAGTTCTATTCGTCAAAGGCTTGGCAGAATACAAGGGAAGCATACGGAAAGAGCAAGCGCAATCTGTGTGAAGTGTGCCTTGCCAAAGGTATTGTAACACCTGCGGAAATAATTCATCACAAGATTGAACTTACACCGCAGAACATAACAGATCCATCAATCACTTTGAATTGGAATAACCTGCAATGTGTTTGCCGTGAATGTCATGCGGTTGCACACGGTGCAAGGCAGAACAGATGGAAGCTTGACGAACTTGGCAGAGTAATTTTCAAGTGAAAAATTTTTTTGTACCGCCCCCCTTGGTCAGTTTTTGTTTGTTCCTTTGGGACACA
>Ga0265301_10001873_pt1 | contig 26088 bp, 16 predicted proteins | sample AusTroGonzalo_MG_2_FD_193488 | JGI IMG/M metagenome (GOLD analysis project Ga0265301, IMG submission 193488) | Bovine rumen microbial communities from tropical cattle in Woodstock, Queensland, Australia - Gonzalo_04 | ecosystem: Host-associated > Mammals > Digestive system > Stomach > Rumen ... | reverse complement strand
AGCCAACGGCTCCTCGCTGTCTGGCGTGAACTACATGATACCGATCTATGTACCCGCCGGTACGACCGACCAATATCTTGGCGCCGACGGCTGGAGCGGATTTACAGACTATCGCGACATCATTGACGGATGCGTTGTCGCGTCCGGTGAGTGCGGTGCAGAGGGCGATAACCTGATGTGGATACTGTATTGCGACAGTGTGATGACGATTCGCGGTACGGGTGCGATGGAGAACTACTCCATCAACTCCGACGGACAGGCACCATGGGCGGAGCACGGCTTGGATATACGGGATATAGTGATTGAGGAAGGTGTAAGGACAATCGGTTCGTATGCGTTCTACAATGCCGGGAGCTATACCAACGGCTCATACAACAACGTTCGCAGCATAACGATTCCGAGCACGGTAACCAAACTGCAAAACAACAATTTCTACCAGTGTCCGGTTCAGACTGTGACACTTAATTCGGACAGTATAGTCGGGCAGACGAGTTATTCCTCAAGCGCATCACTCCATAAGATATTCGGCGCACAAGTCAGACAGTACATTATAGGCGACAGTGTCAAACAGATAGCTAACAGCGCGTTCTACAACCAGAGTGCCGACAGCATCAAGTCCATCCTGTTGCCGGAAGGTTTGACGAGCATAGGCAGTTGGGCGTTCGGTTATCTGGAGAACTTGGATTCCATCACTTTGCCTAGAAGCCTGCAGTCCATCGGCAGCGACGCCTTCTACGGTTCGGGATTGCGTGCCATCACTATCCCCGGCAGCGTGACGGACATGGGCGGCCAGGCGTTCCAGAACTGCGACAAGCTGGCCTCGGTAACTCTGGAAGAAGGACTGACATCGTTAGGCACGAGCGCATTCCAGAACTGTACAGCACTGACGGAGATAACTATTCCGGAAAGTATGGTGACCATCAAATCAGGTGCATTCACCGATTGTACGCATCTGACGAAAATGACTATCCTGGCAACGGAATGGGTGGGTGCGGACAAATCCTCAAGTTCGACAACAAAGCAGGCGATAGGCAACTACGTTCGCGAGTTGATACTCGGCGACCACATACCCACGATAGGCAAGTACGCTTTCTCGTCATTAGACAGCTTACGGATAGTAACACTGCCAAGCAACGTGACAAGCATCAGCAGTTATGCGTTCAGTTCGTGCTCCTCGCTGACCTGCGTGATCAGTAATGCGCTCACGCCGCCGACAATACAAACCAACACCTTCAGCAGGCAGGACACATTGATTGTTCCCTGCGAGTCGAAGCAACTTTACAAGACGGCACAATACTGGCAGAACTTCAACCGCATCAAGTGTGCTGACGATTATGAGATGAGCATCGGTCTCACAGGCAACTGGACGTTCATTATGCTGCCCGCGACATTCGGTATGGAGGCAGGAGATGTGACAACCGAAGGTGAGGTTCTATGGGGTACGTATAACGGCTCTGTACGCGCTATGGGGCGTTCCGGCTGGGAGAATTACTCCTCTGATGCGGTACACATGTGCTCGCAGGCGCTTATTGTCCGCGCAACAGGCGATACAGCCACACTTATCTTTAATGTGCCGCAACAGGCGTGGAATATGGCAGAAACTACAATCGCTCTTTTTCAGTACTCGTCCAATCATGAAGAGAACGCCAATTGGAACTTTATCGGCAATCCGTATCCCTACCCGTACGATGTACTGAACGCATTGGCTGCGGCTGGTATAGAGGCACCGGTTACCATCTGGAACGGTACCGGATACGAAACGCTTACGCCTGGCTTGGACAATCATATTTTCCAGCCTTTTGAGGCTCTCTTCATCCAATTGCCTATGACCGATGCACCCGAATGGTTCCGGTTCACGCCACAATATATTGTACAATAAATAACTAATAATTATACAAAACAAATCATTGCATCAGATTCATTCGGGGAGTAGTGCCGCTCTGCGTGCCTTCTGAGAATTCAAACCCGCTGAACTTGAGCAGGTAAAGCTGCTAAAGAAAATGAAACGCCCCCTTTCCATCAGCCGTGTATGGCTGATTATCCTATTCGCCATATCCGGCGAACAAATGTTTGCACAAGAAGACACTCTGACTATTCTCATGCATCAGCTGGAGGATATTGAGGTCTCTGCCATGCGCGTGCAACAGACGACGCTCTCCACTTCTATCGTTAAAAACGATGAACTGAACCGTGACAACACGGGTCAGAACCTGCCGTACCTGCTGACTACAACGCCCGGACTACAGGTAACGAGCGATGACGGGCTGGGTATAGGATACACCTATTTCCGCGTGCGGGGTACAGATCACACGCGCATCAACATGACAGTGAACGAGGTACCCCTGAATGATCAGGAGAGTCAGACCGTCTTCTGGGTGAACATGACTGACATGAGTTCATCCATCTCGCAAGTGGATGTACAGCGCGGCGTAGGTACGAGTACCAGTGGTTCGGCGTTCGGCGCCAGCCTGAATATGCAGACGAACATGCTGGATAGCGTGAGCCGTCTGACCATTGGCTTCAACGGAGGTATGTACAACACCTTCCGCGCCATGGCCAACGCCCACGCCGCAATAGGGAATAGGTGGATGATGAACGCACGGTTCACAAAGGTCAACTCCGACGGCTTCCTGTACCGCACGAAGAGCGACCTGTACAGCTGGTACGGGGATATAGGCTGGTATGGCCAGCGCACACAGGTCATACTGCGTGCGTTCGGCGGTGCAGAACACACAGGCATGGGCTGGGAAGGTGTGGACTACAACACCGCCTACGGCATCGGCGGTGCTGACCGGCGGTATAACCCTGCAGGCGAGTACACCATGCCGGACAGCCAGGGCAATGACTCGACCGTGTATTACCCCAACCAGACGGACAACTACTCGCAACAGCACGGCCAGTTGACCATCAACCACCGCTTCACGCGGCGACTGAGCCTGACTGCCACGTTTCACTACACCCACGGCAGCGGATACTACGAGCAGTACAAAAAGAAGAAATACAGCTACTGGGGCCTGCCGGACAGCGGCAAGTCGTACGGCATGTACCAGAAGTGGCTGGAGAACCACTTTGCGGGATTCATGATTTCCGGCAAGTATATCTCCGAACCGGTGGATGTTCAGATAGGTGCCGCAGCGAACAACTATATCGGTCACCACTGGGGACAACTGGAGTACCTCGCCACGCCTGCCGTTCAGCCACTGCCCATACATTATGAGTATTATCGCAATGCTGCCAACAAGATTGACGCGAACGCCTACATCAAAGCCAACTGGCGCGTCATCAACAAGGCAAAGGAGAAACTCGCCATATACGGCGATCTGCAGTACCGGTTCGTACGTTATACGATGTGGGGCGTAAACGATGAAACTATGACTGAACTGCCGCTGACACGTGATTTCCATTTCTTCAACCCGAAAGCCGGTCTTACATACCAGAACCATGGTCATACGCTGTCCGCCTCGTTCGCCATTGCCAACCGCGACCCGAGTCGCAGCAACTATACGGAGAACATCGCATATATCGTCTCCACGAAGACCTATGCAGGTCAGATGCCGCAGGCGGAAACCCTATATGACTACGAGCTGGGTTACCGGTACGTGCATCCGCGGTTCAGCGTGGGCGCGAATTTGTATTTCATGGACTATGACAACCAGCTGGTGCTGACAGGCGAGTATAACGATGTCGGTAAGTACCTGACCACGAATGTCAAGGATTCTTACCGAATGGGGGCCGAACTCACCGCAGGAGTCAGGATTACCGACTGGATGCAATGGGAGGGGAACATGGTAGTGAGCAGGAACAAGATACGCAACTACAAGCAGTATATCGACCTCTACGATGACCAGGACAACTGGAACTGGGTAGGTCAGGACAGTATTGTAGGTGAAATGACTATCGCTTTCTCGCCGACGATAACTGCAATGAGCCTGTTTACCTTTGAGTACGCGGGGTTCACCGGGACGGTACAGACCAACGTAACCGGTCGTCAGTATCTGGACAACACGATGGACAAGAACGCCATGCTTAAAGCCTTCACCACTACGAACGTCAACCTGCAGTACGACCTGCCCACAAAGCAGTGGTTCAGTGACCGGCGTGGTGTACCGAGTGTGCGGCTGCTCTGTCAGCTTAACAATATTTTCAATGCCAAGTACGCCAGCAACGGAGGTGCCGAGGCTAGTCGTTTTCAAGACGGAAGCCGATGCGCCTGGTACTATGCTCAGGCAGGTATAAATGTGCATGCTGGATTTGTTGTAACCTTCTGATGGCTGAACGCGTTTGTAGCCTGAACAATGCAATAATATGGTTACTATTCGTCAAGAAACAAAATATTCCGATGGAAATTTGCAAATATGCAATAATCGTTGTAAATTTGTATGAAATTAAATGATAGTGTAGCAAAAACATAAATACGACATATTATGAAAAAATTAAATGAGATGACCATTGCGCTGGCAAGTGACCACGCAGGTTTTGGACTGAAAGCGATGATTCTACTCTTTTTAGAGCGCGAAGGTGCAAAAGTGATCGATTTCGGTTGCCACTCGATGGAGAACTGTGACTTTCCGGATTTTGCACACCCTATGGCTACTGCCGTGGAGAAAGGCGAATGTGACCTCGGTATCGGCTTCTGCTTCACCGGCAACGGCATGTGCATGGCCACCAACACCCATCCGCATGTGCGTGCTACCATCTGTTGGGAACCCCGTATGGCGGAGAACGCACGCCGGTTCTTCGACTCCAATGTCCTCTGTCTGCCTGCAGGCTATGTAGCTCCCGACAAGGCGCTTGACATCATTCGCGAGTTTGTAACCACAGCTTTCGACGGTGGCGACCGCTATGAGCGCCGTATTAGTCATTTAGCTAACCCGAACGAATATTAGACATCCCCGGGCCCCTTCTCGGAAGGGGAGTAGGATTTTATAATTTGAAGATTTCAAGATTATGGAAAAGCTTAATGTTAAACTTCATATTTTAGCACCGCTGACAGCAGTAGTGGTGCTGTTAATGTGGTTTGTGCCGGCATCTTTTTTCGGGATTGACGGTCTGACGGTGGTTCAACAGCGTACCATTGCCATCTTCTGCTATGCAGCGCTGATGTGGATGTTTGAAATAATCCCGGCCTGGGCGACCTCGGTGACCACTATCGTATTCCTGCTGCTGGCTGTATCAAACAAAGGTCTGACGACACCTGACATGGGGACTCTCGTCAATTTTAAGGAACTGATGGCGGCGTTTGCCGACCCGATCATTATGCTTTTCTTGGGTGGCTTTGTGCTGGCTATCTGCGCAAGCAAGGTGGGTTTGGATGTTGTGCTGGCGCGTGTCATGCTCAAGCCTTTCGGTACAAACCCAAAATGGGTGCTGTTGGGATTTCTGACGCTTATCAGCGTGATGTCGATGTTCATGAGTAATACCGCAACAGCCGCCATGATGCTGGCGTTCTTGGCGCCGGTATTGCGTACGCTGCCTGTGGATGGCGGCGGCCGCGTGAGTCTGGCTATGGCTATCCCTATTGCTGCCAACATCGGCGGTCTGGGTACCCCTATCGGTACGCCTCCGAACGCCATTGCTATCGGTCAGTTGGCGGCGATGGATATCAACATAGGTTTCGGCGCATGGATGATCCGTATGGTGCCGGTAGTGATCATCATGATTCTGTTCTCTTGGTGGCTGCTAATGTTCCTCTTCCCCTTCAAAGCAAAGGATGTGAAGATCGTCATCCAACCGGATGAGCACCACAAGATTGACTGGCAGTTCTGGGTAGTGACCGTAACGTTCATAGCGACCATCCTGCTATGGATGACGGGTGAGTTAACTCACCTGAACTCAAACGTGGTCGCTCTTATCCCATTTGCAGTGTTTGCCCTAGTGGGAATATTCAAGCGCGATGATTTCGCAAAAATTGACTGGCATGTGCTGTGGATGGTTGCCGGTGGTTTTGCTATTGGTACAGCTCTGAACAAGACTGGTCTTGCAGCGGCACTCGTCGAAGCTATTCCGTTCGGAAACTGGTCGGCTCTCGCAGTACTGATTATCGCCGGTCTGTTGGGCTGGCTGCTCAGTAACTTCATCGCCAACTCTTCGGCGGCGAACCTGCTCGTGCCTATCCTGGCTGTAGTCGGTACTGCCATGAGTGAGCAGTTATGTGCCTTCGGCGGTGTGACAACCCTGCTGGTATGTGTGGCAGCATCCACCTCGTTTGCCATGCTCCTGCCTATCTCCACTCCGCCGAACGCTATCGCATGTTCAACCGGCCTGATCAGGACCAACGACATGACGAAGGTAGGCCTGATTGTCGGTCTGGTTGGTATAGCATTGGCTTACGGAGTAATACTGTTGTTCCCGTTCTAAATATAATTTCGAATTTATAATTACGAAAATTCGTTAGCGAATAATCATTAGATATGAAACGATATATTGCTATATGTGCGCTCTTCTCCATGCTTTGCGTTCCGGCTTTTGCGCAGGAAGTAAACAAGCAGGGTTCCCACGAGCCGGCGAAGTGGGATGACAAGCAGGAGAAGAAAGAGGCGGCAAAGAGCCACCTCAAGCAGCATTTCAAGTTCTACGGATTTATCCGTAACTACTTCACGTATGACAGCCGTGAGTCTATCTCCGGAACGGGCGACCTGTACAACTACCAGCCGCGTGACAACGCTTGGAATACGGACGATCCCGCATTGCGCGAAGATCTCAATGCTGAAAGCACTTTCCGTTTCCTGTCACTTACCACTCGTGTCGGAGTGAATATAGTGGATTATAAATGGCGTAACACGGAGTTCAGCGGAAAGATTGAAGCGGATTTCTATGCCGGACTAAGTACCAAGTCAGGGGCTACTACAGTCTTTTCTGGAGCGCACTCGGTCAGTGGCGTAGCGCAGTTCCGTCTTCGTCAGGCCTATGTGGCACTCGGCTGGGATAGTTTGCCTATGTTAGGGGGGAAGGACTACGCCCGTATTGATCTGACCATTGGTCAGACCTGGCACCCGATGGCTGCCGACCTGTGCGATGTGATAGCCTTGGCATCCGGCGCACCTTTCGGTCCGTTCAACCGTTCGCCGATGGTCAAGATGGATGCCCGTCTGGGTAAGTATGTCACGCTGACAGCTGCCGGCCTTTGGCAGATGCAATATTTGTCGACCGGTCCGAATGCCCAGTCTGCGGAATATATGCTTTACGGCAAGACACCGGAAGCCTACCTTGGTCTGTCCGTAGCAGCCAAGGGGTTCCTTGTACGTGCCGGTGCTGATGTGCTTAGTATCAAGCCCCGTAACCTCGGTACGGTTAAAGATGCCCGCGGTAATGACGTATTCATTTCGGTTAAGGACCGTCTGACCACCGCTTCGCCGTTCCTGTACCTCCAATACAAGAAAGGCGAGTTCTCCGTCAAAGCCAAGACCATATTTGCTGAAGCAGGAGAACACATGAATCTTGATGGTGGTTATGGTGTGAAGAAAGTGAATGAAGACGGCTCATGGGAATACACACCACTCCGTAATAGCGCCACATGGCTCAGCCTCGTGTATGGAGGCAAAGTGGGCGTACAGGAAGACAGACATCCGCAGAAACTGCAAGGTATTTTGTTTGCAGGTTATGTTCAGAATTTAGGAACGAAAGAGGCCCTCCTTGACAGCGACTATGACGGTCGCCCCGACAAGTTGTACACAGCTCGTCCGAATAACATGAACCGCATGTGGCGCCTTTCTCCGACACTGCTTTATACGGTAGGTAAATTCCAACTCGGTTGCGAATATGAGATTACTTCCGTGCAGTATGGTGATGCCGCACAAGGTATCAACGCACTGAATGGTCTAGCGGACAAAGGTTTGCACTGGGTGACCAACCATCGCGTGCAGCTGATGACGAAGTTTAACTTCTGATCACACTGCGGCAAGATGACCCCAATAGGAACCGTTTCATTGAAAAATCAAGAACCGCCACGCTATGAAATATGCGTGGCGGTTCTTGTCTTTGTCCCTTATTCCGAGTAATGATTACTCCTGATTGAGGGTTACACGGCGGAAGTCAGTGATGGTGACATTCTGTTTCTTCAGGATGTCCTTCACAAGTTCCTTGCTCTCGCTCATGATGTAAGCCTGCTCAACGAGCGTGCTCTCCTTCAGGAACTTGCCCAGACGGCCTTGAGCAATCATCTCAATCTTCTTCATGTTGAGGTTAGCTTCAGCCTCTGCAGGAACGTTGGCGCGGATGTCGCGTGCAACCTGTGCCTGCTCCTCGGTGAGCCAGCCCTTGGCGGTGTTCGAAGCGATATGATCGTCGCTGTCGCAGTGAGCAGGATTCAGACCTGCCTTGCGCAGAGCGTTCTCGATAGCCTTGTTGATCTCGTCTTGTTTGGTCTTTTCAACAGCTACTGCGAGCTCTTTAGCTTTCACCTCTTCAGCTACATGGTCAGCGTCGAGTGCGATAGGAGCCATAGCGGCAACCTGCATCGAGATGCCGTGAACTGTCTCGTGGTCAGCACCGGCATTGGCAGCTACGAGCGATGAGAGCTTGTTGCCCAGGTGGTTGTATGCGTCAACGATCTCTCCCTCAAGGAAGGCATAGTCGCTGAGCTCCATCTTCTCACCGGTAACGCCGGAGCGCTCGGTTACGAGGTCCTGAGCGGTGAAGTCACCAATCTTGAGCGCCTTGAGAGCTTCAAGGTCAGCGGGACGATTGTTGAATGCGGCGTCGAGGATAAGCTTAACCATACCCACGAAATCAGCGTTCTTGGCCACGAAGTCCGTTTCGCACTTCACACCCACGATTACGCCGAAGCCGTTCTCAGCCTTAGCCAGCACGCAGCCTTCCGAAGCCTCACGATCGGAACGCTTGGCAGCGATAGCCTGACCGCGCTTACGGAGCAGATCCTTGGCAATCTCGAAGTCGCCGTTAGCCTCCTCGAGGGCTTTCTTTACATCCATCATACCTGCGCCTGTGATGTCGCGCAGTTTTTTGATATCAGCTAATGTAACTGCCATGATTATGCCTCCTCTTCTGCTTTTGTTTCTTCTACTTTCACGTCGGCCACTTTCTCTGCCTCCTCTTTCGGAGCGGCTTTGCGAACGCGTGTGCGGCGCTCACGGGGAGCGGGAGCCTCGGTGTTGGCCTGAGCGGCAGCAGCCTCCTCGTCAGCCTTCTCTACCTTGCGCTCTTCCAAACCTTCCTTGATAGCGTCACAAACAGCGCCCACGATTACCTCAATGGACTTCTGTGCGTCGTCGTTGGCAGGAATAACGTAGTCGATGGGGTTAGGATCAGAGTTCGTATCAACGATGCCGAATACGGGGATTCCCAGACGGTTAGCCTCAGCAACGGCAATGTGCTCCTTCATCACGTCCACAACAAACAGTGCGCTCGGCAGACGGGTCAGGTCAACGATGGAACCAAGGTTCTTCTCGAGTTTCTCGCGCTGACGGGTAATCTGCAGTTTCTCACGCTTCGATACGTTGTCGAGTGTGCCGTCGGTCATCATCTTGTCGATCTGGCTCATCTTCTTCACAGCCTTACGGATAGTGGGGAAGTTGGTGAGCATACCACCGGCCCAACGCTCGGTAATGTAAGGCATACCTACCTCCTGTGCTTTGGCGGCGATAATCTCCTGACCTTGCTTCTTTGTGCTAACGAACAGGACTTTGCGACCCGAACGAGCGATGTTTTTCAGTGCCTCAGCAGCCTCTTCGATTTTGATGGCGGTCTTGTTGAGGTCAATGATGTGAATGCCATTGCGCTCCATATAGATGTACGGTGCCATGGCGGGATTCCATTTGCGCTTGAGGTGACCGAAGTGGCATCCTGCCTCAAGCAACTGGTCAAAGTTTGTTCTCATTTGAGTTAGATTAGTTTGAATAATTGTTATTATTTGTCCGTGACCGCATCTCGCAGAGAAAGGCGTTATGCGGCAATCTTCGGGTAACTGCCGAAGCAGGTCCCGAAGATTTGGATATTAACGCTTGCTGAACTGGAAGTGACGACGGGCTTTCGGCTGACCGGGTTTCTTACGCTCTACCTCACGGGCGTCGCGAGTCATGAAGCCTTCAGCCTTCAGAGCGGACTTGTCCTCGGGGTTAATCTTCACAAGTGCGCGGGCGATAGCCAGACGCAGAGCTTCTGCCTGACCTTTGAATCCGCCACCGTCAAGGTTAGCCTTGATGTCGTACTTCTCGGTTACACCCAACTTCTCCAGCGGTTGCTTAACCACATATTGGAGGATGGAAGAGGGGAAATAAACATTCAACTCACGACCGTTGATCGTGATCTTTCCGGCACCTTCCTGTACATAAACGCGTGCCACAGCGGCCTTACGACGGCCTAATGCATTGATTACTTCCATTTCTTCGATTATTTAAGGGTGTTAATGTCAATTGCTATCGGTTGTTGTGCCTGTTTGTCATGCTCGGCGCCGCCAAACACGTAGAGGTTGCCAATCAGTTTGTCGCCAAGACGGTTCTTGGGCAGCATACCTTTCACCACTTTGCGGATGAGTTTGTCAACGCTCTTGTTCTTAAGGTCTAGCGGAGTGCACTCGCGCTGTCCGCCGGGGAATCCTGTGTAACGAACATACACGCGGTCGGTCCACTTGTTGCCGGTCATACGTACCTGGTCAGCATTGATAATGATTACATTGTCGCCGCAGTCAACATTCGGGGTGAACTGAGGTTTGTACTTGCCACGGAGGAGGTTAGCCACCTTCGTGCACATACGACCAAGAATCTGGTCCTTCGCATCGATAACGACCCAGCGTTTGAGGTCGCGAGCAGCTTCCTTGCTCACCGATACGGTTTTGTAATTGTTGTATTCCATTTGTTTTGTTTGTTTTAGGCTGGATCGACAGACCTCTATTGAGCGCTAAAGCGCACTGCCCAACCCAGCGGTTAAAAATATTGATCCGGCTTACACGCCGAAAAAAGCACGCAAAGATAGTGAAAAGTTTTGAATAATGCAAATATTTCCTTATTTTTCCTGCCGTTACTTTTAAATCGCACACTATATATGGCAATTTGGAGTATATAGCGCAAGATCAATTACTTGCAGAACAAAGATCTGTCTTACAGAATGGCTTCGCGTTGTTTGTCGTGGAGACGGTTGTGCTTAAGAGCGAAGTAGTATGCAAAGCCACTCTATGTCCCGTAGATTTTGCATGGCTATCTGTCCAGGGTCCAGTGGGCGGGGGTGTATGTCTGCTCAATGGCATTCTCGATAGAATCGGGCAGAGTGGGGAAGAAGTCGATACCCGTGGATTGTTCAACCTCGCGAACGGGTACCATGTAGGTCATCAGCGGACGGTTGCCGGGTGCGTTAGGCATGACAAAGGCAATAGCGGTCCATGTACCATCGGTAAGTTGCCGCAGAAGCACCTTGAAGAACGCCTGAGGCACGACGATCTTGCGCTTGGTTCCGATGGTTTGTGTCGTGTCGCTGACAACCGGTCCACAGCAAACATACACTCTGCCGTACTGTCGGACTACACCACGAACAAGTTCCTCCAAGTCGTTCCAGTCACCGGCATTATTGTTATGGTTTTGAGGGCAGATATTCGTCATATAGAATGACTCTGTCATCGCTTGCTCCGACCATTTCATGTCTGCTGCCGGAGCCATGTGCCCGCGGTCATATCCGCACTTGGCGTAGTCTTGTGTAACGACCGGGTCGTCGCCCGCCATGGGGTCGGGAAGGAACTTGTCGGTCCTTGCCTGCTTCCCGTCTAACTCATGCGTCTCAAGGCAGTACGCCACCCAGTTAGGTATATGCCATGCAGGATGGTAACTGGCGGTATATGCAAGATGCTCTATATACAGCTCCGCGCGATGTTCGGTGAAACGCGGTATCTCAAGGTTATAGACGACAGTCTGCTCCTCGGGGATGATGTGTTCCTGCTGCTCCGGCTGTGATGCCTGAGGCATGTCGCGGACAATCTTTTCTCGTATCCGTCCGGCTGCGTCATTCATGTGAATAAGCACCTGACGGTCAATAATAAGCTGCTGGGAGAACAAAGTGGCGCATAGCAGCATCACTCCCAGCAGTCCGCCTGTATATGCAAGTATCTTTTTCACAGTGTACGTATCAGTCAGCCGGTCAGTTTTCAGCCGGCAGTTCAACAATCGTTTCGAAATCCATGATAGAGGCGGTATCCGTTATGTCGCCAATGCGGAACCCGTCACCCGTTGTCTCGCAGTAGATATATTTGCGGCCGTTGTACTCGCGCAGAATTTTGGCCTCTTGTATATCCGGGTGGTTATGTCTGATTACGGACAGCCATTCGGGCCGACACTCGACGCCGATGGCAGCATGTGCCTTTTTTTCAGACAGCATGATGACTACATTATGACCCAGCGCGTGGAAGAGTGCAGCGGTGAGCGATGATTTGCAGTCGCAGTCGCCCTCTTTGTCGTATAGCACCTCGTCGGGGTAGCGCATGTATTCGTTGGCATAACTGATTCCGGCTGACTCGGCATCAACGCGATAGGTAATGTTCGGCTCTTGCACGAAATCCAATGCGAACTGCAGCGTGTCGAGCAGTGTCAGGTGTTTCCTTTCCGCCTCTTTGCGTATATAGTCGGCAATCTGTATTACCGCTTCTGACCGGGTCTCGTACTGCGTGGCGTATGTGAGTATCTGTCGGGCCTTGTCGGCATAGGTCTGGCTATCTGCTCCATATGTGCGGAAGGGGTTGCTGTTTCGCATCTCGTTGATCTCCTCCCGGTTGAGGTCGATGGTGAGTGTTCCGTGCAGCAGCGTTCCGGATGCGGAGTCAAGATCCCAGTTGTAGATACGCGTTTCGGTTTCTTCTGCCGGGTAGAGGTCTGACCGGTATGGCAGGAGCACATACTGGTCAAAGGCTTCGGCCTTCATACCTTCTGCCATGACACCCAGTCGGAAACGGTCGCCCGTCGTTTCACAAAAGATGTATTGTTTTCCGTCAACGGTCATGAGGAGGCTGTCGGCCGCAGTTGTGCCGACAATCTCGATGAGTTTATCCCGGGTGAACTGTATGCCGATCGCAGCATGCTGCTGTGTGCGTGAGTACATGTACAGCACGTTGTATTTCATCAGGTGGAAGAGCATGGCCGCTAGCAGCGCCTTGCTGTTGCAGTCGCCCTCTTTGTCGTATAGCGTCTCATCCGGAAACCGGATGTAGGCCTCGTTCTTGAGAATGCTTTGGCTGTTGCGATTGAGCATGTAGGTAATGTTCGGCTCCTGTACAAAATCCAGGGTAAACTGCATCTTGTCCGTCTCATTGAGGTTGCACTCCTCGGCTATACGGTTGATTTGCGATACGATGTACTTGAGCCGTGCGTTTAGTCCGCGGTGTTCGGTGAGGAAAGTGAACATGGCCTCAACTGCTTCTTTGTCAGTCTTTTCGGCGCGTTGCAGGTAGAAGGGGTTTGTCCGTCTGAGTTCGGTCAGTTCTCTCAGCGTGAAATATAGTGAGAGCGACCCGTGTGCCCGTACGTCCGTACATTCGGCATCGAGATCCCATTCGTAGGTGCGCACTATGTCACCTACAGGGTTGAGTTGCTCTTCGTCGTCCTCCAGCGTCTGTTCGCCGTCATCCTCCATGAGTGAAGAGGCTATATCCCATCGCTTGCTGTTCCGCTTGAGCGACATGTTGGTAGCCATGCCGATGATGATGGCTATGGCCATCGGCGTGTAGTCCACCGAATAAAGTTTCCGTATGAACGTGACCGCCAGTGCCGCCATAATCATAATGGTCCAGTCGATGGCTTTGTTGCCGAGTGATTTGTTCAGCATGTCCAGCACGGGCTGTATGGACTGCGACTGCTCGATGGACGTTATCTTGATCTGCCGTACAAGCGCCCATATGGCAAAGTATGCCGCTAACAGTGCATAGTATGCGCTTGACCCGTTCAACAGTGGTCCGCCACTGTACTTGCCAGCCAGCGTATCCACCAGAGCATATACGAGGAACAAGACGCAATATACGATAGTCGCCAGAAGCGCCGTGTCCTTCCATCCGTAGGGTTGCGTCTTATAGTATTCCTGATAGTTGTTCTTGTTGTACAGGTGATAGAACAACGCAAATGCGCACGCACGTGATTCGAGGGTGAACGGATTGGTGTCGTCCGTTCGGCCTCCTTGGCACTCAACGATAGCCACCGGTTGCTTTTTGGTGTTGGCTTGTGGTCGTCCGAGGTAAGCGACCAGCTTCGTCTGCGTATGGAACAATCCGATTGGTTGTCCCTCTAAAGTAGGTGTGTTGGGGTCGGAAGGCTTGGCAGTGTAACCGATACGTACGGGACGTGATTTGGGCGTAAGTTGGCGGTATATCCATCCGTCTTCCTTGATATAGCCGTAGTGGACATAGAGCGCCTTGACCGAGTCATCGTCATAATCACTGGTCAGCACCTCGACATGTGCGTTGGCGTCCTTGTCTGTTACGCCCACACGCCCGATAGCACGGGCAGTACCGCCGCCCGACACGTATGCCTCGGATACTTCGCCCTGCTTGTAATCCATGTAACTGACTGTCTCCATACCGGTCTTGGTACGGATTTTGATGAACGCGCGTGTATGGATAAGCAGACGTATGACTGGTCCGATTATTGACAAGATGAACAAGGCTGATATGTACAGTATGATACCCATTGCTTAATCGTCTTGGTTTAAAATCTCACGGTAGATGGTACGTTCGTTGTATGCTTGTGAGAAGTGCTCCGCCTCAAACAGCCTGAGCCAGACGGATGAGGTGTCGTCCGGACAAAGTGCCCATAATAGGAGCGATGATACATGCGGCGTATACACGTCTTTCTTGTTGCCGCCCTCAAACACTCGTTGTTCGCGTACCGCACGGTCGAAATCCTCGGTAGGCAGCAGTCGGTTGTAGGGCAAGTGTTCGTAACTGCGCCATCGTGTGACAAACAGGTACTTCTTGTACAGTGCGTCGTAGGGCTCTATCTGGTACTTGGTGTTCTGGACGGGCAGGTATGGTGCCGCCAGCGCGCGTATCTCGTTGCGGTTGGCTTTGATATCGGCGTATTCGGCATCGGCCGATGAGGTCAGTTCGCCGTTCGATGCGGCCATCGCCAATACAGTCTGCAGTACATCTGTATGTCCGGTGAACCGGCTGTACTCGCAGAGCTTCTCGCCCACAGATGCGTATTCGCGGGGAACCATAACCGATGCTATGTCTTCCGCCAGCTGCTCCTTGAACCGACGAATGTGCTCCTTCCACTTGGCCTGTTTGCGCTCCTCCTGCTCGGTTTTGGTGATCAGGCGCTCTTCTCCGGTGTTTTCATCGCGTTCCTTGATGAAATTGGTTGTCAGATATACATCGTCAAACAGCTCCAGAATGTCTGTGTGGAACTGGTTGATAAGCATATAGAAATGTGTTGGCTCCAGATCGGTGTAGCGGTGCGGACTGTAATTGACGCGCACCAGACAGTCGCGCAGGTCGTTGGCGGGCAGCACCTGTCTGCCAGCGAACGTTCCTCCCAAGAGTGGCTGGTTGAACAGCGAGGCGGGCACCTCCATTTTGCCCGAACGTGGCAGCGAGGGGATGATCACTTCCTTGATAATCTTTTCGCATCGGTCGCGGTATTCTCCAGCAAGCATGAGCAGTTTGTCGTAAAAACCATTCAACTCGCTGTCAATGCGGTTGGCGATACGTGCATACGCCTCATGCAGGTAGTAGGCGTGCAGCCGTCGGATGCAGTAGCGTCGTCTGTTGCGTTCCGCAAGCCATATGCCGACCTCTATGCCGATAGGAATGAGGCAGACCAGTATCATCCACCATACTGGGTGCTTGGCAATCAGGCTGAACAGCGGCAAGCATAGCAGCACGAGCAACAGGTCCAGCAGGCATGTGCGCCCTATATGACTTAACAGGGTGTTCGTCCGGCTCAGTTCATTGCGCAGGTCGCTGACGGCCTCCTGGCGCAGGGTGGACTGGCGATGACCGGATTTGTTGCGCACGTCATCGCGATAGGCATCGTGGTAGGTCATGAAGTCCTCCTGCAGCTCATCGTCAATCAGCGTGTCATACAGCGGTCGCCAAAACCGGGCCTCCAGTGCGCGTGCAATCTCCGTACGGTTGTTGGCCAGTTTCTCCTGCACGTCTCGGAACAGGTACTTCATCATCGGAAGTCCTCCGTCGTTGACTGTCAGTTGGGAGATGGTGCGGTCAATGTTGTCCTTCAGGTGCCGTTGCGCGTCGCGATAGGTGCGCTGACTGTCAGCAGCTATATGTCCCAGAGCGGGATTGGTGCGCTCTTCCACCTGCGAAACGATGCTCTGCATGAACCGAGCAGGGTAGAACTTGAGCCATCCCTTGTAAAAGTCCCGTTGCAGCCTGCGTGAGGTCATGTCGTTAATAGGGTGGGGCATAGGCTCGTCAACCTCCGGTGTGATGGCCGTCTGGCGGAAGAAGTCCGCTATGTTGTTCAGCAGATGCAGGTGCAGAGGCGAGTACTCATCCTTGCTGATGAGCTCCAGATTTTCGTTGTACCTCTCTTCCAGTCCTTCGCTCTTGAATGCATTGAGCACGTTCCTCTCCAGTTCGTTGCACAGCAAGCGGTCCTCGTACTCCACGTCGAAGAACAACGATGATACACCCAGTGACAGATAGAATGTGTCCGCTGCTCCGGTGCCGGAAAGCACGGGATGGGACAGGTCGCAAGCGAGGAACAAATGAACGATGCACTGTACCATGTATTCCGCTTGCTGGCGGGGGTTGAGCAAGGGGTAAAGGTTTTCCGTCCTGTTCTGTACGTCCTGCCAAAGAATGACATGGTCATACCCTCGGATGGACGTTATGTCGTGTTGAACCTCTATCTCGTCCAGCATCCGTTTGACGGCCCTGCGAGCTTGTACGGGCAGGGAGTTGGTGTCGGAGGCAAGAAACAGCATTCCGAAAATCTCCATCCCCTGGTGAATATGGTGGGGGAGCATGCGTCCTTTCTCCTTCTGCAGTATTGCAGCTATCGAAGGAAAAATCTGACGCGAGAAACGCTCTGTGGCGTCACCCAGCACGATGATGGAGATAGTCTGATACGGCTTGACATTCGACTGCCTGAGATGCTGGATGAATGTCTGACCCTCTTTTACCAGCGCGCTCTGTATGTCGTACAGCCGTTGGGCGGTCTGCTTGGGTTTCTGTCCCTCGTCCTCCGTCAGTGTGTCCTCCACCTCGGTGTACCACCAATAGTCACCCTTCAGAATGTCATTCGGGTCAGCAATATCGGCATCTGAAACTGCGCGATAGTCACCGGCAGCTTCAGATGAACCGATATGCACATGCCCGATTGCCGACAGCAAATCGACGAACGTGTCGCGACGCTCGCTACGACGGGTGATATCAATGATCCACAACGGTAGCATTTACTTCACGAACTTGTGTACTGAGTCCAGTTCTTCGCGGAGAATGTTGAAGAATATTCCGTACAGTCGTTTCTCCTCCGGCTGTGTGGCGCGGCGTTTGCGCTCACTCAGCGCAGCCAGCAATTTCTCATGCTTGACTGTATAACTGTCCTTCAGGATCATCTCTCCTGTCACCTGCTTGTCCTTCAGTGTGATGGAGTTCCTAAGCAGGGCCTGAATCAGATTTTCCACTGTTTCTCCGAAGCCGTAGTTGTAGTACAGATCACAGTATTTGTGGAACCGCGTAACGAAATCCGCTCCCTCTATCTCGAGGTACAGCGAACGGCCGTCCGCTTCGCTCCTGAGGATGATTTTTCCGCTTACTGGGTGTATCTGGAACGCTTCAGGCAGTGCAATCTTGAACGACTTGTCGTAATCGCTGTAATACATGGTATGCATGTATGACTGCGTGTCGTACGGGTCGCTGTAGAAGAAATCCTTCAACTCCTGCTCGAAGGTCTCAAGCATCATCATCTTTACGAACGAACGATGCTGTGGCAGAATATCGTACGGGAGGTTTTCCAGCGTAATCTTGTCAAGGAACTGGGCGAAGTCGTGATGGAAGTGGAATTTCTCGCGGAAGGTGGCTTTGTCGTAAACCATCTTGATCGACTCGTATATACGGTAGTCTTGCAGCGACAGGCCGTACTTTGATTTCAATACGAGTGCTATGTTCTCGTTGTCGGCTTTTTCAAAGCGGTGCTTGGGATTGCCCTTTTGGAATCCTAACATTTCTTCAGCCAGATCTTCCGAGCCTGCGACAAACACGATATGCTCCTCTTTCTTCATCACGTCGATGCGGTTGGAGTTATATGAGAAGAACAGGGCTGGGTTGAGGCTTCTGCGTACCTCGTCTTTCTCATCGTTGGTCAGGTCGTTAAAGAACGAAGAAATCTTCTTGTTGTCCCACAGCTCTTGTATTGTACTGTCCTCGTGCATCTTCTTTTCAAGAATGCGTATGGCGATGGACAGGAAGTCTTCCACAATCTTTTCGGTGCTAACGGTGCTTTCCACCAGTACGGGGTTGGCGAAGAACCGTGTGTCCTCCACCTGTTTCGGCTCGTCAGGTGTCGCGTCTTTTGATTCAAGATAGAGCACGTACTGTCCTTTGTGCAACTCTTCGCGGGTTATGTCGTCTCCTGTCAGGTAAATGTTCTTCTCGATGAACTTGCGCAGGTCTTCACGCGAAGGTGTTTCGTCACGATCCTCCTGGGCGGAGATGAGTTGCGTGTACAGCTTTGAGAAAATGTTACCCTGTATCCATCCGTTGCCGTCGCAAATCTTTTTGAGTTGCGGCAGATAAACGGTTGTCACGTCCAAGGCTGCATCGCCGAACTCCGTGGCTAACTTGTGGTACTGGCTGACCATGCTTCTGGTGAGCTCGGCTGCTTTGTCCATCATGTTCGATACCTGCTTGATGAGCTTGGCCAGTTCGTCATTTTTCTCGTCGGTGCAGAAGTCGCGTTTGATGTCATGCGCCCATTTGGCTATTTGCAGAGCTACATATTTCGTTACGTACTCGCTCAGTTGCTGCAGGTACTCCTCGACTTGTTTCTTGTTGGTCTTTGTGACTTTTTCAATTGTCGTGATGGTTGCGGCCTTGTCGCTTAGTTCCTGCAGTTCCTGCCGCATCTCTACCAGTGCTCTGTCGCGGCTGGCGAGCGATTGTTCGCCTTGCTCTTCGCGCTTGTACTCCTCGTACATAAACCGGCGGACGGCAGTCAGTGCATTCTGTGTGTAGGCCAGACCGTGCTCACGGATGAGAACTTCGGTCTTCTTCCACAAGCCGGCGATAATCATTCTCTTGTATTTGTCCCGCTTTTCGTCAGTACCTTCAAACGCAAACAGGCGCTCCACCTTGCTCAGATCTGTGGATATGGATCCGAACTCAAGCATGTCATCCATTTGTTCGCTGTCGGTATCCGCCTCAGCTATACGGTTTTGCACGCTGCGGGCGTTACCTAAGAAACTGTGTGCCACCGATGTACTGACATTTGGGTCAAGCTCTTCAAACAGATCCATGTACAAAGGCTGTGTGGCGGATTTTTCGAACTTGGCGGTTTTTTCATCTTCGCACAGCAGCCAGCTCCGCAACAGGTCGCGCTTGAATCGTGTGCGTATGTATTTGACATACTGCTCCTGGGGCTTCTGCAGCGACACGTAACCCATCGGTACAAGGAAGTTGCTGTGGTCGCGCTCCATGATATCATTCATATAGTTGTCGATGTCCGAGCGGAATGTAGCGCCAGCCTTGCCGTTATGCAGGTGGTAAAGCATCTCTGCGGTGTTACGGTACATTGTGCGTGTCGTGCCGAGCGAGGTTCCCTTGTCGGTCTGGATATCCACAGGAATGAGGTAGTAGAACGGGCAGTAGCGCAAACTTGAGTTGATCAGGCTGTAGTCGTTCTGGAAGGCGAGCCTGTGCATAACCGTCATCTGGTTGGCTTCATAACTCATCTTCTTGAACGCTTCAAGCTCGGTGAATACACCGTAGGCGTTCAGCGTATATTTCTCCTCGGTAGAGTTGCTGTCAATATATACCTTTGGCATGTACATCGTCAACACCAACTGCGGGTCACCGTTGCCGACAACCTGGTGGTGAATCTGGTTGACATGATACAGCACATCGTTGAATATGCCCGAACCCGTGCCGCCCAGCGTACTGCCAACCACCCAATAGTAGATTATGCAGTCTTCGCCACCGACGGTCTTCACATCATTCAATCCGGATATAGCGGCCTGAAGCTTGTTCTGGAAATCTGTCAGTGAATGTGCAAAGGCAATTCTTGACTTCATTCTGAACGCGCCTGCGCCGAACGCCAGTGGCTGGTCGGGTATCTTCACGGCCAACTCCGGTGAGCATGCTTCCAGAATACGCTTGTTGATCAGGGTGTTCGGATCTTTCTTTGCCTCATAATAGATTGCCTGCGGATTTGCACGACCAAGATTGATCAAGTCGGTCTGAGGATTGATGAACGGCACTTTGCCTTGCTCAAAGCTCTCGCGATTACGCTTGTTCGCCTCGTCGATATCGCGCTGATCGGTGTCGATAAACAGAAAGCGGTAGCTGTCGTTCATCGCTTGAAGCCGGGTCTTGGAAGCCGTTGCTTCCGCAAAGCGTTTTTCGTAAACTTTCGCCTTGATTTGGGACACTGTTTGGCAACCGCTGCCTCCAATGCCGATAAAGATGTGTTTCTCGTTAGCCATAATATAGTAGTCTTAATTGTTTTTGCTGATTCGTATAGCCACCGTATGTGTCTGTACGTCCACTGACGGACCGCATGTCAGGTCAAAACCTTTCTTCATCTTCCCGCCGTACCGGCCGATCAGACCGTTCTTCTTCGACCCTGACGATACGTAGCCTTTTGCCGAGCGCCATCGGAATGCCGGGCGTTGGCTGAACAAAAGAGGCGAGGGGCTCTCCTTGACGATGCGTATCGACCATTCCGCACCCGGTACGTCGAGTCCGTTCGTGCCTCCGTCACCGATGACAAACTGATTCTTTTTGATATTGATATTCATCTCGTCCGTCACAGGACGCCCTACCGCATCGAAAACCTGTACCTTGCCTTTGAACTTCTCCGTGAGGTTCCGTTTGGCGGCTTTCAGTACAAGCCATATATACAGTATGATCAGGGAGACGATGACTGCCGTCAGCCAGAAGGGCAGGATAAATGTGAAAACCCACCGATCAACCGGAACGCAGACTTCACGCGACGGCTTGGGCATGTTCAGCATGGCCAGTTCGTCGTCGTACTTGGTGGGTTGTTCTATGTGAAATCGCAGGTTGTCCTTATATTTGTGCAAACCCCAGTGGCGATGCTGAATGCGTCCGATCTTGAACTTGTCGTGTATTTCGCCGTTCGCCTGATATTGCCTGCTCCAATCGTAATTCTCAAAATAGTAGTTTTTATCATCGCACTCAGTTGCTACGCTGGCACTCGGATAAAGCCTTGTCGGTATCCAGGCCATTTTCATCTTCGCCTTGCCGTCAATGTCCACACTGACTTCGGGAACCCAATACACCTGTTTGTTTTCTGCAGCCACTATGGCGCGAAGCTTAGTGGTCATTATGTCGTTTTTCAGGCGGTCGAACCAGTCGCGAATAGCTGACTGGGAGGTACTCATCGATACAATCTCCAGGCCTTTGTTCGGTGCTTCGCCTATTTCGGCAAACACCTCATCCCGCAACTGGTCAAGGCAGTAGCCGGGAGCGTTGCGGTCAACAGGCAGCTCTAATGCCACAACGCGCGTGTACAAACCGTTGGTTATACCTTCATAACTCGAGCGAAGCTGGTGCAATTCAGCCACTGTCAGTTTGCGCTCACCATGAACGTCATTGCGAAAATCGCCTACCTGTATGATGACCACTACGGGGTAATCGCTTCTGTTCGAACGAATAACATTCACGATGGCCTCTTCGGCTGCATAGATATTAGTGTATGCCTTGAAGTCTTTGGTGTAATTCGGGCTAGTGTATAGCCGGTCAATATCTTTCGCCAGGCTCTGTTTGAATTCGGGATTGATTACACCAAGAAATCCCGGCATTGACGATTTGGCATCGGTGCCGTAGGGGATGACAGTCACACGGTCACCGGCAGGCAGCGCTTGGATAAACGGCTTCAAGGCGGGGATGACAACGTCTGAATACTTGTTCATCGTTCCCGACACATCTATAGCAAAAATATAGTGGGCGGAGTATTTGCCCAACTCGTCGCGATATAACTCGGTCAGTTGAGGGTAGTTCTTCTCGAGGTTGGCCATAGGGTTCTGGGCTTGCATTTGTAGCGCACCGCCGAGAAGAATGCTCCCGAGTATCAGGCTTAAACACCAATTGTGTGCAGTATGTTTCATAGTGTACTCTGAATTAGCTTGAATGATGGCCGGATGGTCGTGTAAAGCACAATCAACCTACCAAAATGCAAAGATACAAAAAATATTTGAATATTCCAACGAAACGGTAATTTTTTTCCATTTTTTGCAGAAAAAATACACAAATTATTTTCAAACTGCTGATTTTTCGTCAAAATTACTGCCGTTTTACAGAAAAATATTCTACTCATAGTTGTGTCAAGTAGAAAAACAGCCGGTATGATGATAGTCTATAAGCCAATAACCAAAAAACAGAAAAGCGCCTTTCGTCAGCGCTTTTCTGTCGTAGTGGTAGTCCCACCGGGAATCGAACCCGGATCTAAGGTTTAGGAAACCCGTATTCTATCCATTGAACTATGGAACCTCGCGTTCGGCAAACGGTGCTTAGCAGATGTCGCTTTGCGACATAGGGCGCACCATTGCCTCCGCTCTCCGAAAAGCAACCTTAGCAGGTCCTTTTTCGGGGTGGAAGCCCTTGCGGACTGTATATTTCTAAGATCGATTAGTGGCGGTCGGGGAACTCGCCGTATTCCTCAAAAGTATAATTGAGGAAGTCGTTCATCGGTTTGGCAGCGCGTGCAACATCAAGCAGATGGTCAATAAACCCGGGTGCGCAGATTTCGTTGTCGGTGAACGGTGTGGATATGATGAACCACTTGAGCCTGAGCCAGTCAGGGTGCGGAAAGTCCGGATCAAATCCAGCCGGCACGCGCTTGAGCATGCATTCCTGGCTGAAATCCCCGAAGTATCGTATGAACGGCTCAGCAGCCATGATCTGCTCCATTTCCTCGTAGTTGGCATGCAACTCGCGCCTTACAGCGTTCGTCAGATCGGGGTTGGGGCACCACATTCCGGCTGCGAACATGCATTGTCCGGGCTGAATGTGCAGGTAGTATCCTCCGCGGTCGGAGTGTTTGCCCATGGTTTGCGGTTTGCCCGGCTGCCCTGCACAAGGGAATACGCCGAAATGGTCTTTGTAGGGCGTTTTGTCCTTGCTGAACCGCGTGTCTCGGTAGATGCGCCACATGCAGTCCTTGGGCGTGATGCCCGGCATCGTATCATCGAACTGCTGGAGTCCTGCAATGAACTGTTCCGATAGCTGCGTGAAAATAGCGAGTGCTTCTCGGTAGCGCTCTTTGTTGGCGGTGAACCACTCGCGTGTGTTGTTCTGCGCCAAATCCGTCAAAAACGACAGTACTCTCTTCATCTTTCTTGGAACCCCGACACAACAACAGTTGCGGTGGGGGAAGCCGGGACAATGGTGCGCGTTATGCCGCTACGCGTCATCCGTTAGCGCCATTTGCCGATGGCGTGTGACCCCGCTGGGGCTCAAACCCAGAACCTTCAGAACCGGAATCTGACACTCTATTCAATTGAGCTACGGGGCCTTCGTCACAACTCGCCTGCGACGAAGAAATGCGTTGCACGCATTTAGGTCGCCGCGGTTGCTCCTCTTCGGTCGGCAAAACATGTTTTACCGCCCGATATTTCAATGTTCAAGTTATCTGCGACTACCGGAGTAGATCGCAATGTAGTATAGCAATGTGGCGAGCGACGAAAGTGCTGCTACCACATAGGTGTATGCTGCAGCACGCAGGGCTGCGGATGCTTTGGGCAGGTCTTCACGTGACACGAGCATAGACTCCTCCATCCAGTTCACGGCACGTACTGACGCGTTGATCTCCACCGGCAGTGTGATAAATGAGAACAAGGTGGTCAGGGCGAACAATCCTATTCCGAACAGCATCAACTGTGGAAAGACCTTTATGGTGAGCAGTCCTGCCAGAATAATCCATGTCACCCATTTGGCGGAAAAACTCACGGCCGGAACAAGTGCCGAACGCATACGCAGTGGCGCGTAGCCGACAGCATGTTGCACGGCGTGTCCGCATTCGTGTGCGGCTACTGCCATAGCGGCAAGACTCGCTCCCTCATATACATCCTTTGATAGGTTGACGGTGCGGTCGGTAGGATTGTAGTGGTCGGTAAGACGTCCGTCAACACAAGTGACTTTGACATCTGTCAGTCCGTTTTCGCGTAGCATGCGCTCGGCCACCTCCCTGCCTGTAATCGGGGTGTGGATGCGGCCGTATTTCTCCATCCGTTTGTTGAACACCGCGCTGACAATCCAGCTGGCGAGCATTGTGGATATGAATAGTATCCAGTACATAATGTTGTTTGCTATTCGGTTGTTGTCATATCATGATTGCTCACTATTGCGCTGTATGAGCAATCTGCGGCAGGTTTTGCATACACCGTACACGTACAGCGAGAAGTGTGCCGGAACGAAGTTGGCGTACTTGCGTCCGTGAACGATGTTGAGCAGTGCTTTGTCGTTGAACGTCGCCTCTCGGCCACAGCGTGTGCAAATAACGCGCATGCTGTTCTTGGCGTCCAGCGCCCATTTGTACTGCTCGGAAGTTACACCTTGCGTCCTTTCAAGTTTATACAAAATCCGTGCCGAAACGAACAAGTTGAGCGAATTATATAGCGTCGGGACGGAAATATGTGCATCTTTGCGCTTGGCGTCGAGGTCGTGAAAAGTGAAGATGGGTTTGTTGACTTCGGCAATTATCTTCAGCAGTTGCTCACGTTCCAACGTGTGACGCATATTATGCTCCCGGATGTACTCGTCGAGTACAGCCAACGCTTTTTCATATCGTTCGACGGAAGTCAAGCCTTTTGTCGTTTATTCATTTACAATATACCATTTGGATGCCTCAAATGGATTTCTCATACGCGCGGCGTCGTTTATGCTGCTTGTGTGGGAACATTTCCCAGTTGGCAATGTTACGTGTATTTGTTTCCATGATGGATGTCGTTTCCACGCGCTGGATGCCATACTTTATGAAATACGGATGCTGGTCGGCTATGATGACGGCATTCACGCCCATCCCCTGGTAGTCAGGCCGTATGCCTATCAGCAAGAGGTCAAACACCTCCATCTTTTTCGCCTTTAGCGCCCGCAATACATGTATCCACCCGAATGGGAAGAGGCGTCCCTTGCAACGGCGAAGTGCATGAGATATATCCGGCATGCCGAGACCTACACCCACAATTTCGTTCTTCTCGTTGACAACGATAGTGACAAAGTCGAAGTTCAGTAGCGGGAAATACACTTTCTTATAGTGCTCTTTCTGACGCTGGGTCATGGGCTGGAAGTTATATAATTTCTGGTAGGCTTCGTCCAGCATGTCCATATACTCCATACCATATTTCTTCTCAAGTTCTTTGGCAGAATGCACCTTATCTACGCGCAGGTGATAACGTTCACGCACTAATTTATCGATACGCAGTACACGTTCAGGCGTCTCGCATTGTGCCTGAAGTTGCATTTCTATCCAGTCGTTTTCTTTCTTGAGACCATACGCTTCCATGTGTTTCTCGTAATACGGGAAATTGTACAGCGATGCCATCGGTGCAAGATACTCGAATCCCTCGATTAGCAGTCCCTCGTAGTCCCAGTCGGTAAACCCTACAGGTCCGTTGAGGGAGTTCATACCCTTGCTTTTGCCCCATGCGGCCACTGCGTCCAGCAGGGCGCGGCTGACCTCCAGGTCGTCAATGAAATCTATCCATCCGAAGCGGACTTTACTGACGCCCCATTGCTCATTGGCAGCGTGGTTGATGATACCTGCCACGCGCCCGACAATCCTGCCGTCGCGGTAAGCGAGGAACTGAATGGATTCACATACGTCGTATGACGGGTTCTTCTTGGGGTTGAACGTGTTTATCTCGTCCAGCAGTATATGCGGACAGAACTCCTTACAGTCTTTGTACAGGTCATTACCGAACTTGGCGAACAGGTATTGCTGCCTGAGTGTCTTGACTTCT
>Ga0265301_10001872_pt1 | contig 26088 bp, 57 predicted proteins | sample AusTroGonzalo_MG_2_FD_193488 | JGI IMG/M metagenome (GOLD analysis project Ga0265301, IMG submission 193488) | Bovine rumen microbial communities from tropical cattle in Woodstock, Queensland, Australia - Gonzalo_04 | ecosystem: Host-associated > Mammals > Digestive system > Stomach > Rumen ... | reverse complement strand
GAGAATGTAGACAAGTTCCATTTCGAATTTGATTCAGAATGGGACGCATTTAATGCGAAATTTTTTGTGTTAATTGTAGAGGGAACTAGCTATATTGACCAGTTAGACAACGAAAATAGTGTAATATTAAGAGATGTTGTGTATGACAAAGAAAACGTTGAATTTGGCGTGTACGGAATTGACACGACAAACAATGCGAAACTGTCTACAAACATTATCGGAATTGAAACAACTGAAAGCATATGGGGCAAAATTAGAGACATTTCTGATTTGCCATCAAAGACACAATGGGAAATTTATACTGAGGAAATGCTTGGGCTGTTAGCACAAGGTGCTATCACTCTTGAAGAGTGTCAACAGGCTTTGACGGATGCAAGAAGTGCAAGAGATACGGCAGAAGGTTATAAAAACACAACTAAAGGCTATATGGATTCCACGGAAGGTTACAAGAATACTGCAAAAGGCTATATGGATACCACTGAAGGCTTTAAGAACGATACGGCATTGTTAAAGCAACAAACGCAAGGCATAGTCGATACGTTTGACGCTAACGTATCGCAGAAGACAACTGACTTCAATGATAATGCTTCTGCCAAGACAACGGCGTTTAATAATAATGCGACAGCAAAAACAACAGCATTCAACGAAAACTACACAGAGAAAGTGGGCGTAATCGACCAAAAAGCGAGTGATTTCAACAACAACTACACAAATAAGACAAATGCCTTTAACCAAAACGCTTCTGATAAGACAGACGCATTTAATTCAAACGCAACTTCAAAAACAGGAACATTTAATGATAATGCATCCTCCAAAACGGATGCGTTTAATTCAAACGCCAGTTCCAAAACTGGGGATTTTAACGACAACGCAACGTCAAAGACAAACACATTTAATCAGAATGCTTCAGACAAAACAGATGCTTTTAATGCAAACTATACACAGAAAGTTGCCGACTTTAACGACAATACATCAACTTACGTACAAAGGCTTGGTGCAGTAGAAGACGATGTCGAAGACCACGAAGCACGTATCACTGATTTAGAGTTGTTAAAATCGAACTTAAACGTAGAAACAACAACAAAATCAACATATCATAATATAATAGATAGCTTAAATGCTAAAATAGAGGATTTTGTGATGTATGGAATGACTGAGCAATATACGACAACGGGGAAGAATAAGCTAAAAATTGAAGATTCCATACTAACAGATAATGGGCTTACAGCTACAATTTCTAACGGAAAAATAAAGATAACTGGTACAACAACAGAAAACTATATTTGGATAAAGATAACAGATGGATTAGATATGAGAGCTGGAACACCAAATACTTCTAATAAGCCAAATTGGTTTAATAAATCTTTATTGACAGGCAACACTTATACATTTTCTAAGATTGGTACTTGTGGTTACACTTTAAATGGGTTAATAAATGGAACTTCTACTACTAGTATGTTAATAGCATCAAATGCTACAGAAAATACAGTTGATTTGACTGAAACTATATTAAGTGGTATTGCAATTTATATACAAGATTCTGGTACTCGAGTAAACATAGAGTTTTTAATTCAAGCTGTTGAAGGGAATACAGCTGATTATAACTACGAACAATACACAGGTCGGACAACCTTCGCCTTCTCCAACATATCCACAAAATATTGAAGTAGTAACTGGAGATGTGACAGCGTATTCTTCATCGGGACAACTAACGTGGGATGACGTGAGAATGATTGTCGATAGTGGCAACGCATCCAACTATTTTCAAATTGGGGATGAACTCACAGAAGATTGGAAATCGAAAATAAGCGGAACAGAAACAAATTATGCAGATGTCCCGTTTTACGTCACCCATTTCCAAGATGATGTTGTTGCAAGAATAGCAGGCGCAGATGTTGAAGTAAACGGAATGTATTTAGAATGGAAATATACAACACCATTTGCAATTCCATTCTGTGCTCCACAATCAATTCAAATGTTTGACGGAACTGGTGGAACACCTGATGGTTTACCTGCTGGTAAATATGCTTTCAAAGTAAAATCACTACCTAACTGGTCTACAGCAGCAACAGCATATCAAGGGAAATACATCTGCTTTGAAACAACTCAAGCTATCCCAAGTGGTGGCGTTTTAGTTGGAGTAGGTTGGGGCAATAATAACACATGGAGCTTAAAGACACAAACATCATACTTGAACAATAGAACAGATATTGAAGCATTAACTATAACAGTACAAGACGAACTGCCAACTGGCTATACATACATGGGAGAAACATGGGGCTCTGATGTTGGTTATGGTGTGCTTAACTGGTGTGAATGTGTTCCTTATGGTGATAATACTTGGAGAGATAGCGATTTAAGACAATGGTTAAATTCTAACGCAGAGGCAGGCAACTGGTGGCAACAAATTACTAGATATAATATGCAGCCAAATAGTGCAACAACACATGCTGGTTTCTTAAATGGATATAGTAATGATTTCATCAGCAAGTTGAAAACAATTAAAGTTGCCCAAAATACGAATACTGTAAAAGAAAAAGAAGGTATGGTATATACATATGATAAAATCTTCATTGCTTCAAGGCAACAAATGAACACAAACACAACTAACGAAAGTGGAGATGAAAAGTGGCAATATTACATTGATTTAGCCGTTGGACAAGAGAACCTTGACACAAGTGGAAGATTTAAGAATGGACAAACATATGCAATATTAAAAAGATATGGACTTGGTGCCACAACAACAGCTTATATATTCTTCAACCGAAGTGCCAATCGTGCTAGCGGCTACGGCGTGTACGGCTGCGGCGACTCTGGTTATCTCGGCAACAGCTACGCATACGACGCGTGTCGTTGCCTTCCAGCTTGCGTAATTTAGAGGGGGGTGGATATTATGAAAGTATATAGAAATAAAAATGGGGTTCGAACGCAACTATACTATGGCAATAAAAACGAGTTTCAATTATTATCTCTGGGAACAATAGAACTATGCAAAATAGGAGATTATCAAGACGCTATATTTCGAGCGGTTAATGGCAATACGGTTTATGATAGCTTAACAAGTGAACAAAAAGATGGTTTGACGTATGGAAAATGGTATATACTTAATAAAGTAGGCAAAGCAACATTAGACGGAAGCGAAAACTGGATTTCAGTTTCATACGGCGTAAATAGTTATGCGCTTGCTATAGATAACATGCTATTAAGTGGAACCGGAACACAGTCATTAGTTTTAGCGATATCAAACTTATATAGAGGAATTAGCTATGATAATAGAGCAACTTCTGGCGACAATGTGATTTATGTCAATAATGTTGCAGAAAGTAGTTTATATGTTCGAAATACGCAATATGAAAGTTTAAACGGATTTAAAACTGCTCTTAATAATAAAAATTTAGAAGTAATTTATTATCTAGCAACGCCAACATATACAGAGATTACAGATACAACACTAATCGGTCAATTAAACGATTTAAAGAAAAACTTGCAAACATATAAAAATATAACAAACATATTCACAGTTACAGCTGGGTTAGAACCAGAGCTAGAGGTTAGGTACTTGAAAGATGATAGAGTAGCAATTAACAGTACTTTAGCTTCATTAGAAGCAAGAGTAACACTTTTAGAGGGATAGGGGGTGAGAATATGACGTTGCTAGAAAAGAAGAGTCAAAGAAAGGCAAAAGCAATTAGAACATTAGTAGATAATGGTGAGTATAGTCCAGCATTTGCACTTAACGAAGCAGAAAGACTTAATGACGAAGGTAAGTTACTAGATGTAGATTACGAACCATTGGCAGAGTATCTTGAAGCTTTAATGGAAGAGCCTATTAAAGAAGTAGAGGAAGAAATCTCTACAGAAAACACTGCAGAGTCTGCAGAGAATATCGAAAATCCTGTAGAAAATACTGCAGAGGAAAGCGAGGTTGAATAATATGACAATTGAAGCTATATCTGCGGTTGTTACGGCAATTGCAACTTATATTTTTGGGATTATCAATAAAAAATTAAACATTACAGATACCAATTACATACCATTGCAGAATTTAACTATTGGTGTCGCTACTGGATGTATTTGTTTTATGGTTGGCATAATGGATAATTTAATTAATTCAATCGTTATATGCACAATATCTTCTTTTGGTGCTGGTGGTATTTATGATTTATCCAAAACTGGAAGTGATAAAAATGCTTAAATTATCGGATAACGGTTATAAGTTGATTAAAAAATATGAGGGATGCAGACTTAAGGCTTATAAACCAGTACAAGCTGAAAAGTATTGGACTATCGGTTGGGGGCATTATGGTGCAGACGTAAAAGAAGGGCAAGTAATTACTCAACAAGAAGCAGACGATTTGCTTAGAAAAGATATGGCAAAATATGAAAACTCAGTAAATACTTTATGCGATTATCTTAAGCTTAATCAAAATGAATTTGATGCACTTGTTTCGTTTTGTTATAACTGTGGAAGCGGTGCTGTTCAAAAAATCACTCAAAATAAAACCGCAACAAAAGAGCAATTATTAATCAATATGTCTAAATACGTTAATGGGGCAGACGGCAAACAACTATTAGGACTAGTTAGAAGAAGAAATGAAGAAAAAATATTATTTTTAACACCCGTCAAGGAGGCAAAAATGTTTGATATTAACCAAGAATTTGAAGCTTTAGAATTTCTGGAGAGCACTGGCAGAATAACCAATAAAAAATATTGGGAAAAAGCATTAGAAGTTGTTCATAATTTAGATTGGCTTATTATTAAATGGGCAAATGACGTTGAAAAACTAATTAATCAATAAAAATGACACACGAGGATTGTTTTAAATCGATTTTATTTTGTTGGGTAATATAGTTTGATGCCTTAAATTATTTTTATTAAAAAGGAGATGTTTTTTATGGAATTTGAGACTCACGGATTTGATTTATCAGAAGTTGCTAAAGAAGCAAGAGAAAACGGAAGAGAAGATGTTGCAAATTTATTCGAAGAAGTTTTAACTAATTACGAAAACGCTAAAACAAACGTACAAACTTGTTATGATACTATTTGTTCAAAATGGACTTCAACTAGCGAGAGACCATGGGCGATTGATTCAGAAGCGTTAAAAGAATTTCTAAAATAAAAATCAATATAAACCCATTTTAAGAGGTTTTGTATATTGAAAAAAATGCAAAAATATGGTATAATAATAGTAAAAGAAGAGGCGATAATATGGAAATTTCAATGGTGATAGCGATTCTGGGGTGTGTTATAGGGGTGTTAAGCTTTTTCTATGGTAGAAGAGACAAGACGGTTAAAGACAATGGCGAAGCTCAATACAAAATGGGTCAAATTGATGCAAAACTGGAGACGATTTCTAAGCAAATAGAAAATTTATCTGATAAATTAGACACGTTTGACAGAGAAATCGACCTTAGAATTGAAAAAGCTATTGGAGCTCATGAAAAAGCATACCATTTCAAAGGAGATTAAAAATGGATTATTTTAGAGAGGAAGTGGCTAAAATGAGAGAAGATATTATCAAAGTTGAAGAAGAACAACAATCTTTTGCTATGGAGTTTGTGCAAACATTAAAACTACAGAATAAACGACTATTCATACTATGCCTAGTAATATTTATAGCATTCTGTTCATTATTGGGATATACAATTTGGCTACACAACGATATTGCAGTAGATACGCAGGAAATATCTATTGAAGATGTTGAAACCATTGATAGTAGTACTATTAAGATAGGTGATGAATTATGGGAAAAATCAGAATAAAAAGAACGAAAAAGACAAGAAAATCTAAAGTAAAGAACTGCCCTACTTGTGGGCGTTTTATGAAGAAATAAGGGGTGCTATGGACAAAATAAGTTTTGATTTTACCAAAACAGAGTACTTAAGAATAAGTGAAGAGGCAATGCTTACTGAACTTCAAAAGAAATTATTTGAAGATAAAATAAAAAGATTGACAATAAAAGAAATGGCACAAAAGCATAATGTAAGCCCTGAAACAGTTAGCAGGAATATTAAGCAAATGAAAGATAGAATATTGAAAGTATTATAAACATACACCTCACTAAAACAAGGTCACATTTAAGTAACCTTGTTTTTTTATGCCTTAAATTTGACAAGAATGTGACAAAATTATGATAAAAAATTGGCATTTTGCAAGTTAATAAATCCTCTATAATGAAATTAAGATAACAAGATTGCTCTATTGATTTTGTTATTCTTAATAGAGAGGAGATGAGAACTAAAAAGTTGAAAATTGCATGAGGAGAACCCTTATAAGAAGTGCAATCTTTTTGGTTCTTTTTTCTTTATAAAAAGGAGAGATGAGAAATGCCATACAATTATTTTGGGCCTTATAACAATCAGTATATGCCAACAAGCTACAATCCGTATTATCAGAATCAGCCAAGAACACAAGAACAGTATCAACCTTATCAAAGGCAGGCAGGGTTACAAGGCAAAATAGTAACAAGTATTGATGAAGTAAAGGCGATAGACATACCGCTTGATGGAAGTCCTTCGTATTTTGCTCTTGCTGATGGAACAGCTATTGTAACAAAACAATTACAACAAGACGGAAAAAGTAAAACAACAGTATACGTGCCACAAGAAGAAAAACAAGCCGAAACAAAATACATAACAGAAAACGATTTAAAGGCACAATTTGGGGAATTTAATCCTAAAGACATAAAAGATATTAAAGATGAAATAAAAAGCCTTAAAAAGCAAATTAGAGACATTACAGATGATATTGCAGAAAAGAGGGATGCAGAATGAATCCAATTGAAATTATAAAAGGGTATATGACGAAAGGATTAACCCCAAAAGGAATTGTCAAAAGCATGGTAGGCAATAACCCTATATTTAATAATTTAATTGACATGGCAGAAAAAGGGGACAGTCAAGGTGTGGAAACTTTTGCTAGAAATATGCTAAAAGAAAAGAACTTAAACTTTGATGAAGAATTTAAAAAATTTATGGATGCAATTAAATAAGAGAATACACTATTCAGTATATTCCCATTTAAAACCGCCAGCAGTATGACAATATTTTTTATGCCTACAACACGCAGATATTGAAGCAACAGTTATGCCTAATGCCCTAAATACATCGCTCATGCAGTCCCAATTTTTAATAAATTTACCATTTTTATCATATTGAGTAACTTTAATAGAAGAACAATGGTCAATTCCAAATTTATTTTTGTTAGGGCAAGGCACCAAATGATTCTTAGAGGCATGCTCTAAGTTTTCTTTTAAAGTACACCATTCAAGATTACCGTACGAAATTGTTTCGCTTATTACAATCAATATGATTGATTTGCGGTTTGTTTTCTGGATTACGAATAAATGCTTCGGCTACCAAGCGATGAACGGACCACGTTTTCCTTTTTGTATTGTTGTATAAAGTAACTTGCTCGTAGCCTTTTCTATTTGTTTGCTTTTTTAAATATTTTGGGACGTGTACAAGAATTGAACTCTTTAATTTGAGACTATATCTATATGTTGCGATTCGCTTAACGTTTCCATAATTGGAAATTTGGTACAGCCCTTCATATCCTTTAATATCTTTCCATATTTCTTGCATAATATCTCCTTCCTGTTATGTAAGAAAAAGGAACTTATATAAATGTACCAATGCGAGAGTTTTAATGTTGAGTTAAGCACTCACAAAGATACATTTATATAAATTCCTTAATCTTAACTCAACATCTATATTATAACACGCGTGGGATGTTTTGTAAATGGAATTTAAAATATATTTTAAAGGAGGAAAATTAATGGGAAATGATTACAATGGATACTCACTAAGCGATATCGCAGCTGTTACTGGAAGAAATGGAAACAACAATGGTGGCTGGGGCGATGCATCTGGAGCGTGGTGGATAATTATTTTATTACTAGCTTTAGGCGGATTTGGTAGAGGCTTCGGCGGATATGGTGGAGGCGGCGAAGGTGGAACAACATTCGTACCTTACAACGTAGGCGGTTTTGGTGGCTTTGGAGGAGGTTGTGGATTGAATCCATACGATTCAATTCAAAGACAATTAGACCAAGGATTTACAAATTTAAACACCGACATAAACCAAGTAAACAACAACGTAACACAAGGGTTCTATAATACAGCTACAAATATGCTAACAGGTTTTGCAAATACAAATATGGCATTAGCTAACGGATTTTCTGCAACACAAAGACAGTTATGTGATTCAACAGCAAGTATTAATGCAAACGTAAACAATAATGGCTATGAAACACGTATTCTTGGAGTAAATATGAATAGTGCTTTACAAAACTGTTGCTGTGACGTGAAGACTGGCATTGCTGACCTAAAATACACAGTAGCAACTGAAAACTGTGCAGACAGACAAGCATTAAATGAAGGAATTAGAGATGTTATCGCTAATAACACGGCGAATACGAATGCAATATTACAAAAATTAACGCAACAAGAATTAGATGCTAAAAATGAGGTAATTGCAAACCTAAGAACACAACTTAACATGGCAGATTTAAGAGCTTCACAAACTGCACAAACTGCTGACTTAAGAGCTTCACAAGCTACAGTTGCAAATCAATTAGTAAGTGAATTACGTTCTTGCCCTATTCCATCTCAACCAGTTTATGGCAATCAACCAATCTTTACGTGTAATGCAGGATGGAACAATGGCGGTTGTGGATGCAACAACAACTTATTTTAGTAACTAGCAAAGCCTGATTACAGGCATCTTGATTACAAGACTTGCTATTTTAAGGGATAGTCAAGTGCTATCCCTTTTTCAGTTGTCAAGTTTTTCTGAACAACTAGCGAAATTATTTTATAGAAAGGAAGATGTAAAGTGATAGAAACGATAATAAATACACCTAAAGTATTAGCAACAAATGAATCTGCTGTTGTTTATGATGGCATTAGTACATTAGGAAGATGCACACCTTGTTGCAACAATGGCTGGCTTTCGTATCAAAACGGTTCGCCAATTTTTAAGATATTAGATAAAAATTACACAGGTAGATTTGAGGCAAATTTTAGTGCGACAGTAAGCTCGGCAACTGCTGGTGTTGTGGCTTTTGGACTTTTTGAGGATCGGAATTTTAATTCCCGACACAGTAAGAAGCGTAACTCTTGCAGCTGCTGATGATTATGAAACTATTTCGTTTAATAAGATATTAAAATTATGCCCTTATAGTCAAACCACCCTAACAGTTCAAAGCGTTCCTGCCGTAGCAGTACCAAGTGATACAACTTCTGATCCAATAGAGACAGAAGTACCAATTATTTATTCAGCCACATTCAACTTAAAGAAAGAGAACCGCTAGGAGGTGGCTTTTATGGAAGAAGAAAAGGCAATGAATGATAATGTGCTTGAGAAAGTGGAAAACAAAATAAACGAGCTTGTTAATACAGAGGGAGTAAAAATAGAAAATGTTGACTACTTATATAAGTTGGTCGACATTCACAAAGATTTAAAAAATGAAAATTATTGGAAAGTAAAGGAGGAAAAATACAATGATGAGATACAACGGTTATGGTAATGAATATGGAGCTAGAAGAAGAGACAGCATGGGCAGATACATGGATTATGGTAGACGTGGAGTACCTGGAAGTGGTAGAGGCAGATATAGAGGACATTACTATATTGATGATATGGACGAACAATACGGCAATTATTCTGAAAGCAAAGAATCTTATAGAAGAGGAAATTACGGAGCAGGTGAAGATTCTATAAAGTCACTTGATTACATGTTAAAATCTGTTCACCAATTTATGAAAATGCTTAAAGATGATGCTGACAACCAAGAAGAAGTTGAGTTGATTCAAGAATATGCTAGAAAGATATCAGACTTATAACTTGGTAATAATAGGAGGAAAAGAAAAAAGCAATGATATATTACAACGCCAATACTTTTGGAAATAACGTGGAAGATTGCGTGATCCGTTCGGTGTCGACAGCAGAGGGAATTAGCTGGGACGAAGCATATCGAAAATTAAGTGACTATGCCAGAAAACGTGGATTAATGATTTCAAGTGTTGAAAGTGTCGAGCAATACCTTGATGACAATTACGATAGAATGTGTATTGAAGATATGACAGTTGGAGAATTTGCCGAACGTTTTCCGTACGGTACGTATCTTGTGACAATGCCACGGGCATATTACAGCAATTAAAGACGGATATATAATTGACACATTTGACCCTTCGGATAGGATTATGTGGTGCGCGTGGGAGGTTATTTATGGATAATTTCTACTTTTGGCTTAATACAATGGCAAATTTACTACAAGTAGAAAATTATAATCTAAACTTAAAAGACAAAACAAATACCGAGATAAATAATCACCTTCAAAAACAAGACCAAATTTTATCTGAAAACATTTCTAAAAAACTTGACATAATTATAAAGCAAAATGAAAAAATAATTGAATTATTGGAAGAAAAATAGCTCAAACCCTTGAAACATCAAGGGTTTTATTTTTTTAAAAATTTTTTTAAAAAAACTATTGACAAGTATATATGGTTAATATATTATATATTCGAGAGGAGGGAGAAAGATGAATAAAAAAGAGTACATGCTAGTCAAAAATGTTGATGCAGAGAAAAAGAAGAAAGCATCATTTGTTCTGTCATGTAAAGGGAAAAATTTGTCAGTAGCAGTCAGAGAAATGATTGACAATCTAGCAAAGGAATTTGACGAAACAAATATTATAAAAGGAGATGTTACAAATGAAGAAATTAAGAATTAAAGACAAGAAACTATTTAAGCAATCAATGAAAGTTTTAGCAATTATGGTTATGAGCATAATCTTGGTAGCGGGATTTTCAAACCACTTAAAAATTGATGGATTAGAAAGCTTATTTACAACAAATCTTTATAGAGAAGCTTTTGAAAAAAATCCAAATGACATTTTTTTAATTAATCGAATGGAAGTATTATTTATACTTGGAATAATCAGCATGGGAATTATGGAACTCAAGTCTAACAAAGAAATTAGAGATTTAGAAAAGGAGGAGGAAAGAATATGGTGATAATTTTATGGTTATCTTTAATGGTTAATATAATTTTGTGGGGTGCTAATCTTTACAAGGCAAGAGTCATTCAAGATTACGAAACAAGATTACCAAGGCTATACCAAGAGTTTGTTGATGATGTTAGGAGATGCAAGTCTTATTTAGACTTTGAAGAACGAGCTTCGAGAGAAACCAATGTCAGGAAAGAATTAAACTATATGATTGATAAGTATGCAAGTTATTGCAGAAAAGAGCAAAGCAAATTTGAAGATATAGAAGATATACTTGAAGAAGCATCAAAAGGATATATAAAAAAGAACTAGGAATTAAAGTGCGAAACAAACCTAGTTCTCATCAAAAAATAGGGAAGTCTTTACCTATATTGTATCAGAAAAAAATAGGAAGTCAAGGAGGTATTAACATGACAGCTAAAGAGATATATAAGTATTATGAACTAATGATAGAAGACGTTGAAGATGAAGAAAAAAAAGATGAATTATTTGAAAAACTAGAAAAAATTGATGATTTATTAAGACCATTTGAAAAAGAACTTAATGCAGAATTAGACAAGCAAGATGATATGCTACCGTATTATAATCCATCAGACATGGCTAATGAATTTAATCAATTAGAAAGGATGTGCTAAAATGACTTACGAAGATTTAGAAAAAGCAAACAAAACAATTAAAACTACCGACATTAAAGGAAAAGAATATGCAGAAGTGAATCAAAGAATTAAAGCATTTAGGATGCTTTACCCTGATGGATACATAAAAACTGAAATTATTAGCAATGAAAATGGAGTTTGTGTTATTAAAGCCCAAGTTGGAAATTACGAAAAAGATGAAAATGGTCTTATTTTAGTAAGAATTTTAGGGGAAGGAACTGCTTATGAAAAAGAGGGAAGCACATTTATTAACAAAACTTCATATATAGAAAATTGTGAAACTTCAGCAGTGGGTAGAGCATTAGGAATGTGTGGAATCGGAATTGACACTTCAGTAGCAAGTGCAGAAGAAGTTGAAAATGCAATTATGCAACAGACAGTTGGAGAGCAAGTAATAGATGAAACACACGCACAAGCATTAGTCGCTTCAATTAGTAATGCGAAATTAGATGAGGCGAAAGTTTTAGGAATATTGGCAAAGTATGGTTATTCAACAGCGTTAGAAATTAAAAACAAGGATTATGGGAAAATTGTAAATGAATTAAAGGCATTAAAGGAGGGGTAGTATGTGCGAAAAAAGTCCTTTTGAAGAAATATGCAAAGAAGACTTTGAACAGTTTAGAGAACTTTCAAGACGATTTTCAAAAATAGATATGACGGATATTGATGGATTGAATGAGTTATGTATTGATAGTTGGCTATTAGCCACAAGATGGAGTGAGATTCAAAGCAATTCTATTAAGTTATCAAAAGAATTTGGAATAAATAAAACTGATTTCAATACATGGGCTTATCAAAAATACAGGCAACTTCAAGAAATGCACATAACAGTAAGAAGTTGGTACAGAATGGCAAAAGAAGAGTATAAAGCAAATATGATGTTGGAGGGATAATATGTTCAAAAAGCCAACTTATGAAATGTTGAATACAGAATATGTAATAAACGAAAAAACAATTTTTCAAATAGCAAAAGAGCACAATTATGCAATAGGAACGATATTTAATTATTTAAAAAAATATAATATTCCAACTAGAAAAGCAATGACAGAAAAAACAAAAGCTAAAATAAGCAAAAGTCAACTAGGGAAAGCAAGCAAGTTAAAAGGAATTAAGTTAAGTAAGGAACACAGAAAAAATATCAGCAAGGCTAAAATGGGAAAATACAGAATAAATACTGAATTTGGTGGACATGAAAAGAGAAGAAAGGACGGATATATATCAATATATTTGCCTACTCACCCTAATTGCAATAAAGAAGGATATGTTATGAAACATCATCTTGTTATGGAAAAAGAAATAGGCAGATTGATTATGCCTAACGAGGTAGTCCATCATAAAAATCATATTAGAGATGATAATAGAATAGAAAATTTAGAATTGATGACACATAGTGAACATGCAAGATTGCACATGATAGAAAGGCAAAAAAGGAGGAGATTACAATTAACCAAGTAATTTTATTAGGACGCATAACTAATGATTTAGAACTTAAAAGCACAAATAGTGATAAAAAATACACGAAATTTATTCTAGCATGCAGACGAAACGAGAAAGAAAGCGATTTTATTTCCTGTATTGCATGGAACAAAACAGCAGAATTTTTAACAAAGTATATGAAGAAAGGTAGTCAAATTTGTATATCTGGAAGAATACAAACAGGAAAGTATGAAGATAAAGATTCAAAAATGGTATACACAACAGATGTAATTGTAGAAGAAGTTGATTTTGCAGAAAGCAAGAAAGAAACAACTACAAGCCAAGAACAAATCAACAACTCATCAGTTATTGACAAAGTAACAGATGATACGAGTAAACTCCCATTTTAATTTGGTATTAGCTTGATACTAGATAGAGTTAATATAAATTTTATGTATTTTTTATTGTACTGCTCTTTTCTTTTATTTTATTTTTTCATACAACTTATTAGCCAATTCTAGTTTGACTAATTTAAAGGGGTGAAGAAAGTTGTCAATAGATTATACAGGATTTGCGTTCCCAAAGGGGCAAAAAACGGTTTCAAATAGAAAAAAGAAAGATATTAGTAAAACTAATCGAGAGGAAATAAAAAAGCTTTTTAAAGGGCGTTGTGGGCTTTGTGGAAGGCAAGGAGTACATGTGCATCATATAGAGTTCCGCTCTGAAGCACCGTCCAAAATAGATGATTTAGAAAATTTGTTTTTACTGTGCGTGGAGTGTCATCGGGAAAGTCCATGCACATAAAAAGTATTGGCAACACAGATTAATAAATTTGAGAAAAAATTTCAAATAATTCTTTACAATAGGAAAATGTTAATATATAATTTAATTACAAAAGATACCCTGGATAAATTCAATAAGATACGAAAAGTCTAATAGGCTTTTTATATACAAAAAAGGACTTCATTTTCCAGGATAGGTGAAGCCCTTTTATTGTTTTTATGGAGGACAAAAGATGGCAGAGAGAAAATCACTAAGTAAAAAAATAAGATTTGAAGTTTTTAAAAGAGATAATTTTACATGCCAATATTGCGGAAGACCTGCACCAGACGTGATTTTAGAAGTAGACCATATTAACCCAGTGAAAAATGGTGGAGATAATAACATATTAAATTTAATAACATCATGTTTCGATTGTAATAGAGGTAAAGGGAAAAGAAAATTGACAGAAAATGAAGAAGTGAAATTACAAATGGAACAGCTGAAAGAAATAAATAAAAAAAGAGAACAACTTGAAATGTTATTAAAATGGAAAAAAGAATTAGACAATTTTGAAAACGAACAAGTTGATAAAATTGAGGAAATTTTAAACAAAAAGACTAATAAAATTTTTTCGGAATATGGAAGAAAAAAATGTAAAAAGAATATTAAAGAATATGGCTTTGACGAAGTATATGAAAGTGCAATTATTTCTTTGAACCAATACTATAACGAAAAAGATGAAGATAGTGTTGCTAAAGTTTGCGATTATATTGGGAGAATTTGCTATACAAGAAGAAAACAAAAAAGTAATCCTTTGGATTATAAAATAAATTACTTATGCAAAATAGGGGAAAATAGACTAGATTATTTTAACAATATTACAATTCGATTATATTTAAAAAAACATTTTGAATTAGATGATTTTGATACGTTAAAGGAAATATTTATATCTTCTAGGAATTGGACAGAATTGGTAAATAGCTTGGAAGAATATTATGGGGAGGACTTGTAATGGCCATATATAGAAATATACATGTCACCTTTTGGTCAGATACGAAAATAGTAGATGATTTTACGCCAGAAGATAAATATTTTATGCTCTATTGTTTGACTAATAATTATACCAATCTTTGTGGCTGTTACGAAATAAGCATTAAACAAATGTGCAGAGATTTAGGATATAATGAGGAAACAGTAAAAAAGCTATTGCAAAGATTTCAAAATGTTCACAAAATAATATATTATGATGAAAATACAAAAGAATTATTTATAAAAAATTGGTATAAATATAATTGGACTAAATCAGAAAAGTTAGACAAACCGTTATTGGAAGAGATTAAAAACATCAAAAGTGTTGAATTTAATAGGGTTCTGGTAGATTTATATAATAAAAGAGATACGGTATCTATACCGTATACATACCCTATGGATACAACTGATACTGATACTGTTACTGATACTGTATCTGTTAATAATAAGAAAAAGCAAAAAAAACAATTTGAACCACCAAGTTTGGAAGATATAAAGAAATATATTTGCGAAAAAAAACTAAATGTTGATTCTGAAAAGTTTTTTAATTACTTTTCTGAAGGCAATTGGATAGATAGCAAAGGCAACAAGGTTAAAAATTGGAAGCAAAAGTTGTTAACATGGAACGGCTATTCAATTAATAAAGGCAATAATGAATTAAAAAATGTTGTAAAAGATGACACCCAATTTGGAGATTTAAATAAATTTTATGCAAATTAAGGAGATGGTTACAGATGAAAAAAACACAGAAAGATAGAGTAATTGATTATATTAAACAGTTTGGTTCCATTTCTAGTTGGGAGGTTTACGCAGATTTAGGCATTACGCAGTTAGGTGCTAGAATAGACCAATTGAAGAAAGAGGGATTTGTATTTAAGGCAGACTGGGAACATAGCATAAACCGATTCGGAGATAGGGCCGGTTACAAAAGATATTATCTTGAGGAGGCAAATTAAATGATTAACATTGGACATAGGTTTGTTAAATCTACAGGATATCATGACGGTAAACTTCACGAAAACAATGGTGGTAGAAATCATTATTGGGAAGTGATTGAGATTTATCCAAACAAAATTAGTTTTATGAAAGATATCTTGCTATGTAAAGAACTTAATTTGGGGTATAAAGAATGTTTTTTTAGGATGGACGTAAAGGAGGGCGAAAATGAAAATAGAAATACCAATGAAATTGCCTAGCTTGAATGAATATATAAATGCCTGCAAAAATAATAGATTTTTTGGCGGAAACATGAAAAAACAAGTAGAAGATGACATATCTTGGTATTTAAGGAAAATGCCAATGTATGAAGTGCCTATTAAGATTAAATTCACATGGATTGAAAAAAATAGAAAAAGAGATTTAGACAATGTATGTTTTGCCAAAAAATTTATACTCGATGCAATGCAAAAGTGTGGCAAAATTTCTAATGACAATCCTAAATATGTCAGAGGGTTTGAAGATAAATTTGAGTATGGCGATGATTATAAAGTCATAGTTGAAATTGAAGATGTGGAGTGATGCAAATGATAATTAAAATGTGTAGAACGGACAGGGAAAAAAGCCTTTATAAGTGCGACAGATGCGGTAAGAAATGTTTGTTACACGAAAAAAAAGGAATTTATGTAGACAATGATTATAATAGAGCGGTTAAGCAATGGGATTTATGCTTGAGATGTTATGAAGCTTTGGAGAGAGGAGTTGAGCATAGGAAATGACAAATGCTAATAAGTATTTAAAAGAGGGAGTAGATGTAAGGAAGTTAGCCGAAGAATTATATAATTATTTAACTAATATAGAAACAGAAGGAGCAATAACAGAGACAATAGAGCATTTCTTTGGTGCTTCATGTAAACCAACTCTATCAGAAGATGAGAAAGTTATATTAAGGAATATAAATGATATGTATGTAATTATTAGGAGAGATGATGGGGGAGAATTATATTTTGATAGAAGCGACGGCTATTGTTTCAATAGTGTTAGAATTTTTAATCATCTATTCCAATTTATTCAACCACGGAGAAGAATATAGTATAAAGGAGTTGTTAGAAGATGACAAATGCTGAAAAGTATAAAGCCTACAAGTTATTAGACACGAGAACAAATAAGATATTATCAATTCTTTATAAAAGTGAACAATTTGAAATTGACGAGTATATTGAAATTGCAGATACATTAAAATTACTAAAAGAAGAATTATGGTTGGAGGTGTTGCACAATGACTAATGCAGATAAGTATTTAAAAGAAGGAGTAGATTTAGTAGAATTAGCAAGAAATTTATATCACTATTTTGAGGAAGAGGGACAGAATTATCCTTGCGATATAGTTAACTTTTTTGACAAGTCGCTCAAATCAACGCTAACAGAAGATGAGAAAGTGATATTAAATAAAGTCAATACTGACATTTATGCCAAGATTGGAAGATATAAAAATGGAGAAATAATATTTCGCAACATACATGATTCATATATTGTACTTACACCTTATTTTAAATTTGAAAATATGTTTCAATTTATTCAACCACGGAGAAGAATATAGTATTAAAGAATTGTTAGGAGATGATGAATAATGTTTGGAAAATTGAAAGTGAAATTATTTGAATCGAAACTTAACAAATGCAAAGATAGAGCGAATAACTTATACATACAAAATGGAGATGTTGTTGTTTGTGAATATTGTGGACAACTATTGCCTAAAAAAGAAGCAGGCATAATATATGACATTGAAAAAAATAAAATAAAATTCCATCACGAAGATTGTTTCCAAAAATATGAAAATCATCCAACGGAGATTAAACCAAAGGAGGAATAAAAGTGAATGAAATAAAAAAAGAAGATTACATATTAACTAATTTGAATCCTAGTTTAGGTTGCTTTACAATTAGGCTTTCAGACGGTAAGGAATATAAAGTATATAAAGATGAAAGTAAAAAATATTATATTAAAAAAGATAAAGAAAAGTATTATTTGGACAAATACGTTAAGAGATGTTTCGATAGTGAGTGTAACGTATACAATGATTGCGGAATATAAAATATCTGATTCACTAGGAGATGAATAATGTCATTAAAAGATAAAATTAAACAAAACGAAAGTAAGAATATAACTTGTAAAGATTGTAAACATTTTGAAATGTTAAAGGAGTGTGGATATTGCAATAAAAAAGACAAGCTAATACTGTTAGAATATCCACCTAATAACATAGAGATATGTTTTGAATAACGTCAAGGAAAAGACGCTAAAACCTGCATAAACAAAACATGAGTTTACGACAAGGTCAAGTCGTTAAAACCCTCCGACAGAGTGCCCTCAAGTCGCAAACAAAAGGGGCAAAGAGCTATTACGTAAGTGTATGCGTGACGCTCCCATGGGGTTCGTTTAGGCGGACGGCGTTGCAGTCGGAACAAGGGATAAAATCCGACAAATAATATGTGGTGGCGGAATAGGTAGACGCAAGGGAGCATGAGCCTGATATATGTCATTGCGATGCCAGTAGGAACAGCTGGAAAGATATATTATGTTAGGTGCAAATCCTAACCCGCATATATTATTTTATTTATAAATTCAAAAAAGTTTGTTTAATATATTATTTTTTATAAATTATTAGGAGGTAAAGAATGAGAGAAGCAGATGTTATACATGGATACTGTAGACAGGATGGCGTTCCAACACCTGATAATCCTATTCCAATAGAAACTTATATAATTGAAAAAAGTGCAGATAAACTTTTTGAAGAGCTAGGATATAAAAAAGAAACGTTTAAGGAAGATAGATGTTATTTATTAAGATTTAAAAAAGATAACGATAATGTAATTTATTTTGAAAGGGATAAGACGTTTCATAAATCTGGAGAATATGATGGAATGCATGATAGTATATCAATGCAAGAACTAAAAGCAATAAATATGAAGTGCAGAGAGTTGGGATGGAGTGATGAATAATGGCAGGTTTAGAGATTGAGGATTATATAAAGAATAATAATTTAGTACTAGACACTTTTACATTTGTTGAGAATATTAAATTAAAGGTTGGTGATGAACAATGACGCTTGAAGAAGCGAAAGAGATAATAAAAAATTTAGTAGAATATGCAGAATTAGATGAAACGGAAACAGAAGCAATAGAAATAATTTTTATAGCATTAGAAAATGATAAAAATTCTTTTAAAAAGCAAGTTGAAATAACACAAGAAGCTAATTCTTTATATGAGAAAGAAAAAGAGAAAAATATAAAACTAGAAAAAGAAATAAGAGAGAACTATATACCAAAAGAGAAAGTAAGAGAAAAAATAAAAAGTATAGAAGCTGTATTAGGCTTAACAACTTATGATGAAACAAAATTGAATGCACTTTACGAACTTTTAGAGGAGTGATTATATGTATTTTATAACAATGTTAGAAGGCAAAGATGGTTTAGGAAGATGTGTTGGGTACGTAAGTGATTTTAATGAAGCTGAAAAAATTGTTAAAAATAATATGTACGACATCTGGGAACATATATACGAATACGCCATCATAGAAGAAATTGACGAAGGAATATACCAATGGTGCGAATATCCAAAGTGGCACAAATACAACAAAGAAGAGAACAAATATGAGTCTTGCGAAAGACCAGAATGGGCGAAATGATTCGCAGGGTTTGGAATAGGGTAGGTGAGATTATGGAAGATATAAAAGTAGGAGAATATGTTAGAACAAAAGAAGGCAAAATTGGTAAAATAACTGAAATAGAAGGAGATTTGTTTGAGTTTGAAAATGGAATTGGATATTTTTCTTTTAATGACTACAAATTTTCTTCAAACATAATAGACCTTATAGAAGTGAAAGATGTTATAGAAGGAGTGTATATACCAGAAGCAGCTTATGCTAGGTGGTTTATAAATGACGACTCTTCCTTAAAAGCATTAAAGGAAATGGTAGCAGAGAAGAGCCTTGAAATTAAATCAGTTGTAACACGTGAGCAAATGGATTCTATGAAATATGTGGTAGGTGATAAAGAATGAGTGAAGTAGATAAACTTTTCGAGGTGTTGGGATATATAAAAGCAGATATGAGTCATCAAAGTTATGTTGTATATTTTAATGAATGCAACGAAATAAACTTTTGGTTAAAAGATAAGACAATTAGTGCAACTATAGATGAAATTACAATGCAAGAACTAAAAGCAATAAATAAAAAATGTGAGGAGCTTGGTTGGAATGAGTAAAAAAGATGTTGTGTTAGCTATTATGGTATATATAAAAAATGTTATTGCCTTAATATGTTTTACATTTTTGGCAGTTATATTTCAAAAATGGTGGATAGTATTTTTTAGTATTATATTTTGGAGTAGTGTAAGCACAAAAAGGGGTGGTGATAACTAATGGAATTATCAGAAGAGCCAAAAGATTATTGGAAAGAAGGATTAGACTTAATTGATAAGCTATGGAATACCGATTATGGAACTGTAAAAGATGAATATTTAGGAACAACAATAGAAGAAGTTGTATTAACAACAGGCGGTTGGAGTGAAAATGAAGAAGCTATTAATGTTATAGCAGATAGTATGTTTTGGGTACTATATTGGCAGAAAAGCGAACGTGGTGGAAAGTATACATTTAGGAGGTCGATTTAATGGAATTATCAGAAGCCAAAGAAATATTAAAAGATATGAAAGAGAGTATGGAACAAAGTAAAAAAGATATTACTATTGATAGTATATTAAAGGCATTAGAAGATTCTGTAGAAGCTATAGATACAGTATTAAAAGCATTAGAAAAATTTGAAAAACAATTAGATTTAGATTATGTCGACAAAAATTATATAAGTAAAGATGAAATAAGAAAGAAAATGGATAATGAAGAAAAATTATTCTTTGAAACAAAAGATGCTAGATATGCAAATAGAAGAAAAATTTTAAAAGAACTATTAGGTGAGGAGTGATTATATGAATGAAGAAGAAAGAACTTTAGTATTTGTTAAACACTACTTAGAAGATGATACAGGCACATTTAGAATAACTAACGAAGATATTAGAACTTTGTACACAACAATTCAGCAAGAAAAAGAAAAGGATAAAAAACTAGAAGAACAAAGAAACGAATTAATTAAAGAAAAACAAGAGCTAACTACAATATGTGAAGAAAGTGTTCCAGAACATCAGTTGGAAGAATCCAAAAAAGTTATAGATATGATGGCAGAAGATTTATTTAATGGGTTTATACTTAGCTTTAATAGTATAAAACAAACTAAAGAATACTATTTTAATAAAGCAAATGAGGATGAAAGATGAGTTCAAGAGGTGTTTCATTAATTGCATTAATTATTGCAATTATTACAATAACCATTTTATTTAGTATTGTATTCGGAGAAATGTTAAAAACTAATCCCACATTATATGAATTAGAAAGAAACCAATATTGCCCAACGTGTGGCAGAAGATATTAAAAGGAGGAATTGATTATGATAGGTTTAACAATAGTTTTAGAAGTTATTATTTTTATTTTAACAGTAGTGTTTTTTTATTTATCAGATGAAGCTGATAATTGCAATTTGTTATTTATGTTTTTAGGTATAATTTTTTTTATAGCTATAATTGTTATTCCTATTACAATAGGAGAATTGCATGGATATATAGATTACAATGAAAGTAATGATAAGGACTTGGCTAGAATTACAGCAGTAACACAACAGCAAACAGCATTTAAGACATTTTATAGAGTTGAAGTTGAATATTTAACAAATACACCTCAACAAGAAGGTTTTGTGCAATATAACAGAATTGAAAAAGATGTCTTTTATTGTTATTACGAAAATAAAGAATTGGTAGAACAATTAAAATCACATTTATATGAGGAATTATGGATAATAAGTGGTTACAAGGGTGGATATGAAACATATAAAGATTTTGGGACGAAACTTATCAAAGGCATCGAACTTAAAAATGAAAAAATTAAGGAGGGTAAAAATGAAACTAACTGAAAAAGAATTAAATGAGTTCCCTATTGGAACTAAAATAAAAACACCAACAAATTATGAACTTATAAAAGCAAGTAAAGATGAAAACGATAATGTTTGGTATAGCGATGAACTGACAGGTTGGTTTGATGACCAAAAATTATCAGAATTTGAATTTTGCAAAGTGGAAATCCCAACATATATAGAATACATACCACCTAAATCTATTTTAGATGAGAAAGAAAAAGAGTATTTGAGTTTTGTGATTAGACCGTGGAGAAACAAAATAGGCTATATAATAAAAAGATATGGTGCTGCCAAAGAATGGATTGAAATATACCTAAAAAAAGGCGATTCATACACTAATTTGCCACTTTTTAAAAAAGGCACAATGTATAAAGGTATGGAACTAGATAAAGAATATTCACTTGAAGATTTACGGCTTATAGTTGACGAAAAAATACAAATGTAGTATACTAAAGAGGGCGAAGCTTATGGAATATCCAAAAATAATGTGTAAGTTTTGCAAGGAATGTATAGGAATGAAGTTAACAAGAAAATTAATAAAAACAGAAAGTAAAGTAAATAGTGACACTATCGTTACTAGATGCGAGAATTACTATTCAAAAGAAGAATTTAAGAGCGATATTGTGTAAGTATTGCTCTTTTTTCTTTATTTTGATAAACTAGAGGTATGAGAATGGATAAATTAAAAATAGAATATGTGAGGTGAAAAATGCAAGAAGCTAAAAGAGGCAATACAAATGCTTTAAAATATAAGAACGAGAAAGAACTAGAAAAAGGAATTGAATCATATTTCAGAGAATGCGATGAAAAAGAAAAACCATATACAGTTAGTGGACTTGCATATTCACTTGACATTGACAGACATACATTGATAAATTATGAAGAAAGAGATTCGTTTTCACCACTTATAAAAAAAGCAAAAGCTAAAATACAAGCACAGTTGGAAGAAAATGCACTTATAGGCAAAGGAAATCCAACTTTTACTATATTTAATTTAAAAAATAATTATGGTTGGAAAGATAAAACAGAAATGGAAATTAGAAAAGACCCTATTGAAGATTTAACACCGCTATCTGAACTTTTAAAAGGAGATAATAAATGAATCTAGTTCAAACTATAAATTGGTGTCCGTTTTCTCAAAAACATAAAGATTATATTAAAAATGGATTAAAAAATATAATGAATGTTGCTGAAGGGGCAGTTAGAAGTGGCAAAACAATAGATAATTGTATTATTGCTCAGATGTATTTAGAAATATGCAAAGACAAGATTCATTTGGCTAGTGGGAGTACATTAGCAAACGCAAAGTTGAATATTGGATATTGCAATGGATTTGGCCTTGAATGTTTATTTAAAGGAAGATGTCGTTGGGGAAAGTATAAGGATAATGATGCACTATTTATAGATACTAAAACAGGAGAAAAAATATTAATTTTTGTTGGTGGTGGAAAGGCTGATAGCTATAAGAAGATACTAGGCAATTCATACGGGCTATGGATAGCAACAGAGGCAAACGAACACTTTGACGGCGATGATGCACAAACAAGTTTTATAAAAGTTGCATTTGACAGACAAATTGCATCAAATCAAATGCTTACTTTATGGGATTTAAACCCTAGTTATCCTAATCACCCAATATATACAAGATATATTGATAAATGGGCAAAAGAAGGGCTTGTGGGTGGATACCAATATCAGCATTTTACTATTGACGACAATTTGTCAATTACAGAGGAAAGAAAAAGACAAATAGAAAGCAGATATGAAGTTGGTAGTATATGGTGGAAAAGAAACATTAAAGGGATGCGTGTTAGTGCTGAAGGCGTTATATATGTACAATTTTGTAATCATCAAGAATTATTTATAAAAGACAATCCCGTTGATGAAAATGGGAAGCCCATAAACTTCATGATCATTTCAATTGGAATAGACTATGGAGCTAATCAAAGCTCAACTGCTTTTAAAGCAACAGGAATAACTCAGTATTTTAAAGAAGTATGGACTTTAGACGAAGAAAAAATTGAAGGAATAAATGCCCCAGAAGAAATATATCAAAAATTTGAAGAATTTTATAATAGAGTAGTATCTAACTATGGCAAAGTAAACTATGCTTTTGGGGATTATGGCTCACTTGGGCAAATAATTACATTTGGAATAAATAAATATTTGCAACAAAAAGGAATACCATTGCAGGTGAAAGATTGCGTAAAAGGGAAAATAACAGATAGAATACAACTTGATTGTCAGTTGTTTGCAAAAGGTAAAAGATATATATTAAAAAAATGTAAGCACATGATTGAAGCATATAGTCAAGCAGTATGGGATAGCAAGCACCCAGACGAAAGACTAGATGACGGAACTTATGATGTTGATAGCCTAGATGCAAATGAATATTCATATTTTAGCTTTTATGACAAGTTTATGATGAATATTAAAGAACCTAACGCATTCAATATTATGTGAACATTGATAAATAAGCATTTGCAAGATTTTGTATGTAATAAAATGGAAAAAGTATCAAAAATTCCCGAGGAAACACTTTGAAAAAGTAGGTTAAAATTTACATAATAATTTTAGGAGGGTGGAATGAATAAAAGAATAAAAAAGAAAAAAAGAGAAGAGAAAATTGTAAGACAAATAGTAAAGGATTTATGCAAGAATGCAATGGAAGAATTAGCACTTAAAATGGAGAAAGAGATTTTATATGGGAAAGACAACGCAAAAGAACCTATTGGCTTAGCAAATTATTGCAGATGTGAGGTGAAAGAATGAAATTAGAAAGCATATTTATTGATAGTAAGAATGGGAAATTTGAGATTAACGGACAAGATGTATCAAGTTGCACTAGTTTATCAATAACTTTTTATGATGGTAAGTGGGCTGTTGCCACTCAAAATAAATATTATTGCGATAAATTATCAGATTAAGGGGTGAAAAAATGAAATTAGAAGATTTTTTACAGAAAACGTATAATTACAATCCAGATGTAAAAGATGCGATTAAGACGTATATTACGCAATGGAAGAGTTGGTATCAAGGAAACGTAAAAGCATTTCACAATTATTACATTTATAACGGGCAAAAGAGAGTAAACAAAAAAAGATTTACCATGAACATGGCTAAAGAGATAAGCGAGGACTGGAGCGATATTCTTTGGAGTGAGAAATGTAAAATCAATATGAAAGATGACAACTCACAAAAAGAATTTGACAAGTTAGTTGATGAATTGAATTTGTATGTAATTATCAATCAGTCAATTGAAAAGTCAGGAGCATTAGGAACGTGTGGTACAGTAGTAAGCGTATATGACATCATAGAAAATGAAGATAGAATGGTTTTAGATGTAAGCAATGCCAAAACAAGAGTGGATATAGTAAACGTTGATTGGGTTTACCCTCTAACGTGGAACAATAAAGGAATAACAGAGTGTGCATTCGGAAGCGTTGAATATATCAAAGGGAAAAAGTATGTTATATGCTCAGTACACAGATTAAATGAACTAGGAAACTATGTAATAAAGAATCACTTGTTTACAGACACCAACGGAAACTTATCAGAGATAACTGACGAAACAACGCAATCAGAATTTGACACAAAATCAGATATAAAATGGTTTAGCATATTTGAACCTCTTCTAACGAATAATTTGTTCGATAATAGCCCTTTCGGAATACCACACTATGCTAATGCACTAGACAGCTTAAAGTTCGTAGATTTGGCGTACGATGCGTTAAAAGACGAAATACAAAACGGTAGAAGAAGAATATTTGTTAGTGCTGAAATGTTGAATTATGATGATGGAACACAGAAATATACATTTGACCCTAACGATGTAACTGTTTATCATTTGCCAAAAGATGCAAATAAAGACACAATGATACAAGCAGATGCTGACCAATTAAGAACAAGTCAACAAATAGAAACGCTGAACACTAATTTGAATATATTAAGTAACAAAGTAGGACTAGGAGATAACTTCTATACGTTTGACGGGGCTAATCTAACAACAGCAACAGCGGTAATGAGCTCTAACTCTAAACTAGCAAGGCGTAAGAAAAAGCTAGAAGTAGGCTATGAAAGTGCAATATATGATCTAGTAAAAGCAGTATGCTATGCATCAACTGAATTTGGAAGCTATAATATTAACACGGAAGATATGGCTATTAAATTTGATGATGGCGTAATTGAGGACGTAGAAGCAATGAGCATAAGAGCATTAAGAGAATACAACGCAGACTTAATAAGTGGCGTT
>Ga0265301_10001870_pt1 | contig 26095 bp, 17 predicted proteins | sample AusTroGonzalo_MG_2_FD_193488 | JGI IMG/M metagenome (GOLD analysis project Ga0265301, IMG submission 193488) | Bovine rumen microbial communities from tropical cattle in Woodstock, Queensland, Australia - Gonzalo_04 | ecosystem: Host-associated > Mammals > Digestive system > Stomach > Rumen ... | reverse complement strand
CTGTTTCAAGAAGTATTTCGGTATGCAGCCCAAGGAGTTTATGGATAGCCTCAACACTTAGAACTGCAAAAAAATCAAAATTATCAATTGGCAATTATCAATTGTCAATTAATTATAGTATCTTTGCACTCGGATATCTTAATCCAAAACTTTAAAATTATGGCTAAACAGAAAAAATTCATCCTCCAAGAGAGCGAAATCCCAACACAGTGGTACAACATTCAGGCAGATATGCCCAACAAGCCCATGCCGCCCATCCATCCGGCTACCAAGCAGCCCTTGGGTGTAGACGATTTGGCACACATTTTCCCCCGCGAATGTTGCGTACAAGAATTAGACACAGAACATCGCTGGATTGATATCCCAGAAGACGTGCTCGATAAATACAAGTACTATCGCAGCACCCCGTTGGTACGTGCCTATGCCCTCGAAGAGGCTCTCGGCACCCCTGCCCACATCTATTTCAAGAATGAATCGACCAATCCTCTTGGTTCACATAAGATCAACTCTGCCCTACCCCAGTGCTATTATGCCAAGCAGGAAGGTACGACCAACGTAACCACCGAGACTGGTGCCGGCCAGTGGGGCGCTGCCCTCTCCTATGCCGCTAAGATCTACGGCCTTGACTGTGCTGTCTATCAGGTAAAGATCACCATGCAGCAGAAGCCCTACCGCTCCAGTATCATGCGCACCTTCGGTGCTGTCGTTGAGGGTTCTCCCTCGATGTCTACCCGTGCTGGTAAGGATATCCTGACAAAGGACCCCACCCACAGCGGTTCACTTGGTACAGCCATCTCTGAAGCAGTTGAACTGGCAACTACTACACCCAATTGTAAATACACCCTCGGCTCTGTGCTGAACCACGTAGGCTTGCATCAGACCATCATCGGTCTGGAGGCCGAGAAGCAGATGGCAATGGCTGGCGAGTATCCTGACATGGTGATTGCCTGCTTCGGTGGCGGTTCTAACTTCGGCGGCATCGCCTTCCCCTTCATGCGCCATAACCTGAGCGGCGAGCGCCACACAGAGTTCATCGCTGCCGAGCCAGACAGTTGCCCGAAACTTACCCGCGGCCAGTTCCGCTATGACTTCGGTGACGAAGCAGGCTACACCCCGCTGTTGCCGATGTATACCCTGGGTCATAACTTCAAGCCCTCAAATATCCATGCTGGTGGTCTGCGTTACCATGGTGCTGGTATGATCATCAGTCAACTCATAAAGGACGGCTATATGAAAGGTGTTGACATACCTCAGTTGGAGACCTTCGAAGCCGGAATGCTCTTTGCCCGCACGGAAGGCATCATCCCTGCTCCCGAAAGCACTCACGCCATCGCCGCCACTATCCGCGAAGCCCTGAAGTGCAAAGAGACGGGCGAGGAGAAAGTCATTCTCTTCAACCTCTCCGGCCACGGACTTATCGACATGCCGTCCTACGAGGCTTACATCAAGGGTGACCTGCAGAACTACACCGTCACCGACGAGATGATTGCAGAGAACCTTGCCGAACTCGACAAGCAATAACATAAGAATCCCCGCCATTGTATGTGGCGGGGATTTTATTTTAAACTATAAATAAGGCCATTAGCCAAAATATCATTATACGAATTTCAATCTGGAATCGAAATCCTTGGCACCACCTGTTTCGTTAAAGAGTTTCTTGAGCAAACGAACACGGGTGTTGGTAATGGTTTGAGGCGTAGAAATCGTTAAGGTTGCTATTTCGGTAGGTTGGAAGTTATAACGGATAAGTAGACAGATATTCTGTTCCTTGGTAGTAATTGGTGTCAGCAGCAACTGCAGGTTGGGATTAAGGGCATAGGCATGTTGTGCCAAAGCATTCATATCCTCATCGGTTGCCATCTTCCCCTTATTGGCTGTAGCGTGGAGACGGGCAATGACGGCCTTCAACTGTTCTGAATTCTCATGCTCTTCCCGTTCTTTCTGCTTCCTCATCTGCGTCAGTTCCTGACGAGTCAGATCATATTTCTGCTGACTCTCAACGAAACGGGCATTCAGTCTGTCAATCCGTCGACGACTATACCAGATAGCAACGATTGTGACAAGAATAAGCAGGAGAATGGTAGCGAGCAATGCGATTGTGGTCTGGTACTGACGGCGCTCTTTCTGCTGTTCGTCGAACTGCATCTGTATGTCGATGATGCCTGCAGCGTCATTGCGCTGGTACAGATCATGATAGACCTCGTTAAGCCGTTGGCTATACACTGCAGCCTTCGCCGTTTCACCCCGATTCATCAGATAGTCTATCAACTGACGGTAGGAACTGATACAGACATCAGGCGAGAAGGAGTTGATTAGTTGATACCACTGCTCAGCAGCATTGACAGTATCCTTTTCCGACAGATAGATATCTGCCAGCAGTTTAGAGGCCCTGTCGGTAGGTGATTCCTGTAAGGTTTCCAGCAACAAACTCTTTGCTTCACTGCGTTTTCCTTTGTGAAGCAGATAACTGGCCCGATTGACCAGATAGGTGGCATGAATCTCTCCATTCGTATAGGGGGCGTATGGTTTGGCTTGCTCTGTATAATAGTGCAGACTGTCGGTCTCGCCAAGCATATCAAAAATCTGAGCGATATTGTTAAGAGTCCTGACAGTCCAATCATTGTTTTTGCATTGTCGGGCCGAGGCGAGGGCTTGTTTGTAATAGCGCAAGGTTTGTGTATAGTTGCCCACGTTGTCGTTGACATCGCCCAACACGGCATAGAGATACCATTTGAAGGCGGGGCAGTCCACATCATGCGCCATCTGCTCGGCACGTTTCATCGTCAATACGGCCTCGTGGGTCTGCTGTTGTTTATAAAGGATGATGGCATGATGCAGCAAAGCCCTCGACAGATGTATCTTGTCGCCGCTGTGCTCATAGTATTGTCGACTGGTGATTATCAGCGAGTCCGATGCCGTATAAAGTCCTGAACGGTGCAGAGCCTCGGTATAAAGCAGGCCATAGAGCGCGTGGTCTGCTACGTTCATTGTTGTATCGTTCCAACATGGGGCAAGTATCCTGACCACAGAGTCGGGCTGTTCGAAGACAATTTGCTCGGCCCTTGTAAGAACTTCATTGTGGGACTGCTCCTGAGAGCAGCCCACAAGAAAGAGAGAGAGAATAAAGATGGCTATCGAGGTCATTTCAAACGGAAAATAACAGGTATCGTATACTTGACTCTTACCGCCTTACCCTTTTGTTTTCCAGGAATCCACCTGGGCATACCCTCTATCACTCTGACAGCCTCAGAATCAAGCGATGGGAACACCTTCTTATGTAACTTAATATCAGACACACTGCCATCTGTTTCTACCACAAACGAAGCAATCACCCGACCTTCTACCTTTTGCTTCAGGGCATCAGCGGGGTACTTGATGTTTGCGCTCAGATAATCCAACATGGCCTGCATACCACCAGGGTATTCCGGCATTTGCTCGACGACATCGAAAACCTTCTGGTCTTTATTCTGCGACACCACTGTCTTCTGTGCATTGACCGTTGTGAGGCAAAACACTGCCATCATTGACATTAAAATAAGTTTCTTCATTGTTCTTTTAGTTGTTAAATGGTTCTACATTCTGTTCTTTTGGCTTATTGCCTTGTCCGGACGGTGCAAAAGTAGGACTTTTCCTGCAACAATGCAAGAAATCCATTACATATTATTACATCAGGACGAAAAAAATCCATATTCGTCCGATGTGTAAAATTGTGTAGAACCGCTTTCATTCCCCTTAAAATAAAGAAATCCCCCAACATCACGTCAGGGGATTTCTTCATTCAACAACTAAAAACCTATTAACTTATGCAATATCAATCTGTCTTGATACCTTTACTTTCTCTTCAATGAGTTTGGGAAGTTCAACGGTGAGAACACCATGCTCCACCTTGGCGGAGATATCCTCCTTCTTCACGTCATCGGGCAGAATCAACGTCTGCTCGTACTTTGAGTAAGAGAACTCCCGACGCAGATAGCGCGTGTTCTTATCTTCCTCCTTCTTCTCGTTCTTCTGTTCCAACTTGATGATCAGGTTGCCCTCATCATTGATGTGTACATTGAAGTCCTCCTTTTTCATGCCCGGTGCAGCGACCTCCACAGTGTAGGCCTTGTCGCTTTCTTTCACATTGATAGCCGGTGCCGTACAATTAGCCTTCGGCATAAAGTCTGTGTCAAACAAATCATTAAACACTGACGGAATCCAACTGTTTGTTCTCATAACTGGCATCATAATCTTTACCTCCTAATTATGTTTTTAAATTGTTAATACTATTCGTTATGAACTCAGCCTCTAAGAAGCATCGTTCACAAAGAATAAGGCAAGAAAAATGCCAAGGCGGAAAAGCATGTCAATCTGTCAGAATCGCACGACAGATTGACAGAGCAGCCTCTATAGAAGGAACAGAAGAAATCACGATGGAGCGTTTGCCATTGGCCTCACGGAAGTTGCATTGGCGGGGATTCCGTGAGACATAGTTAAGCACCTTGCCAAAAGCCTCGCTTTGGTAATAAGGACTGTCGGCATTGCTGACGAAATAGAGATACATCTTCTGCTGTTTCAGCATAATCTTCTCGATACCCAACTGTTTACCCAAGGCACGAAGGGGGACGACACAGATCAACTCATCGGCCACCTCAGGAATCTCACCAAAGCGGTCCTTCAAGCGACTCCGATAGGCCTCAAGGGCTGCATCAAGGTCGTTGCGGTTGGCCAGATTGTCGAGTTCACGGTAGAGCAGCATACGCTCGGAATCGTTGGGGACATACTGGTCAGGAAAGTACATCTCAATATCGGATTCGAGGGCACAGTCGTCAACGAAGCAAATGTTTCCAAAGTTAACGGACGCTTGTCTTGCTTGCGACCTTTGATCTTGCATGGAATCAGACTCAGCGGGCATAGGCATCTCGTTGCGGAGTTCAGCCATGGCCTGATTGAGGATTTTCTGATAGGTCTCATAACCCAGATCAGAGATAAAGCCCGACTGTTCGGAGCCCAGAAGGTTACCAGCACCACGGATATCGAGGTCCTGCATGGCGATATTGATGCCAGAACCGAGATCGGAGAAGTTCTCGAGGGCCTCCAGACGACGGCGCGACTCCGGATTGAGTGCAGCCAATGGTGGTGCCAGAAGGTAGCAGAAAGCCTTGCGGTTGCCTCGACCCACACGACCACGCATCTGATGCAGATCGGAAAGGCCGAAGTTATGGGCACCATTGATAATAATGGTGTTGGCATTCGGGATATCGATGCCATTCTCGACAATCGTGGTCGATAGCAACACATCGTAGTCGTAGTTCGAGAAATCGAGCACGATCTTCTCCAGTTCCTCGGGCTTCATCTGTCCATGTCCGATGGCGACACGCGCATCAGGGATATACTTATGAATCATCTCAGCGATATGGGTCAGGTCACTGATACGGTTGTTGACAAAGTAGACCTGTCCATTACGCGACATCTCGAAGTTAATGGCATCGGTAATAATTTCTGCACCAAAGGTGTGTATCTCCGTCTGGATAGGATAGCGGTTGGGAGGCGGTGTCTGGATGACACTTAGGTCACGGGCCCCAACGAGCGAGAATTGAAGGGTACGCGGTATCGGTGTAGCCGACATTGTGAGGGTATCAACATTCGACTTCATCTGGCGCAGTTTCTCCTTCGTAGACACACCGAATTTCTGTTCCTCATCTATGATGAGCAGGCCGAGATCCTTAAACGTCACCGTCTTACCGATGAGTTTGTGCGTACCGATGACAATATCTATCTTGCCATCAGCCAGGTCTTTGAGCACCTGTGTGGTCTGCTTGGCACTCTTGGCCCTCGTCAGGTAATCCACCCGCACGGGCATGTCCTTCAGACGAGAGGAAAAGGTACGGAAATGCTGATAAGCCAGAACCGTTGTCGGCACCAGCACCGCCACCTGTTTTCCGTCGCAGGCCGCCTTGAAGGCCGCACGTACCGCCACCTCGGTCTTGCCAAAGCCCACATCACCGCAGACAAGACGATCCATCGGACGGTCACGTTCCATATCCTGCTTCACATCAAGTGTCGCCTTCAATTGATCGGGCGTATCCTCATAAAGGAAACTGGCCTCCAGTTCGTGTTGCAGATAGGAGTCGGCGCTGAAAGCGAAGCCCTTCTCACGACGACGTTTGGCATATAGTTTAATCAGGTCGCGGGCAATATCCTTGATATGTTTCTTGGTACGCTCCTTCAGCCGTTCCCACTGGCCAGTGCCCAATGTCGAGAGACGTGGTGGCTCACCATTGTCCTGCGATTTATATTTCGACACCTTATATAAAGAGTGGATGGATACATAGATGCTACCGCCACTATTGTAGAGGATCTTGATCATCTCCTGATAGCCATCTCCCTGCGGCATGCGCACAAGACCACCGAATTTACCCACGCCATGATCGACATGCACCACAAAGTCGCCAATCTCAAACTGCTGAATTTCTTTCAGCGTAAGGGCCATCTTACCACTACGGGCCTTGTCGCTCTTGAGGTTGTACTTATGGAAACGGTCGAAAATCTGATGGTCGGTAAAGACGCATAGTCTCAGATCATCATCGGCAAAACCTTCATGGAGGGTCTTTTCCACAGGAGTGAACTCAGTCGGAGCCGTCCCCATTGAGTTCAGAATCTCACGAAGGCGTTCGTTCTGCTTCTGACTGTCAGCGAGGATACAGATCTGATAACCTCTCAACTGGTAATCTTCGAAGGATTGCTTCAGCAGATCGAAATTCTTATGAAAGAGGGGTTGGACGGTAATATTGAAGTGAAGTGTGGCGTCAGGCTGTACTGACGGACGGTGACCGAACTCGATACGTCGGAACGTACCGGCATCTGCCATGAACTGCGCACCCGTGATGAGTTGCGACTCTTTGTGCATCTGGCGTTCGATCTCCTCACGTTCCATCTCCGTTGCCTGTTCTATCAACTCGATCTTGGCCTGAGAGGAGAAGCCCTCCTGATAGGCTCGGTCGATGGCATCACGTACATAATGATAATCCTTCGTCACCAGCACCGTATCCTTAGGCACAAACGAAAGGAATGGCACCTTGTCATCAACGGTCACCAGTTCTGGCACAATCTCTATCTTATCCCGTTGTTCCTTCGACAACTGGTCCTCCACCTCAAAAGTACGGATGCTGTCGATCTCCTCACCAAAGAAATCGATACGGTAGGGATATTCACAACTAAAGGAGTAGACATCGAGGATGGAACCGCGCAGGGCGAACTGACCTGGTTCATAGACATAATCCACCTCACGAAAACCGAATTCGCGCAAGGTTTTCTCTATCCCTACGACGGCTATTGTCTGTCCCTTTTCCAAGACCAGTGTCCGCGCATCGAGACTCTTCTTCGACACCACCATTTCAGCCACAGCCTCGGGATAGGTCACGACATAAACCGACATTTCCATTCTTGCCATTACCTCCGTACGGAGGATCTCACTGGCCGCATCACGCTGGGCATATTTAATGGCACGACGATAACTACTGGGGAAGAAAAGTACCCGTCTGTCGCCCATCAACTGTGTCAGATCGTGGTAGAAATAGCCTGCCTCCTCAGCATCCTGGAGAATAAAAAGCAAGGGATTCCTGCACTTTGACGACAGACTGCCGAAAAGCATCGGGGCGCTGGAGCCCAATAGGCCCTCGAGGAAAATCGTCTTTATCGAAGATTTCCCCATCGTCTGCGCCAATGCCGACACCTGTGGCAACTTGGCATAAACTTTCTCTAATTCCTGTATATTCATTAGAAATTGGTGCAAAATTACTAAAATTTCTGCGATTAGCGCATGCTTATCGGAGATTTTTATTAATTTTGCAGCGTAATATCTCAGATTATGCACGCAAGCGACAGTATTGTTATCATTCCGACGTACAACGAGAAGGAAAACATCGAGAAAATCATCCGGGCCGTGTTCGGACTGGAGAAATGTTTCCATATCCTCGTCATTGACGACGGTTCCCCCGATGGAACGGCAGCCATTGTCAAGAGCCTGATCAGTGATGAATTCAGCGACCGTCTGTTCATCCTGGAGCGCAGTGGAAAACTCGGTCTCGGTACGGCGTATATCGCTGGTTTCAAGTGGGCTTTGGAGCACGACTACGAGTACATCTTCGAGATGGATGCCGATTTCAGTCATGATCCGCACGACCTGCCCCGTCTTTACAGTGCCTGTCATGACAAAGGCTATGATCTGGCCATCGGAAGCCGGTATATCTCTGGCGTGAATGTTGTTAACTGGCCTGTCGGTCGCGTATTGATGAGTTATTTTGCCTCGAAATATGTGCGTATCGTGACAGGCTTCAAGGTACACGATACCACAGCCGGTTTTGTCTGTTACAAGCGTCGTGTGCTGAAAACCATCGAACTCGACAAGATACGTTTCAAGGGTTATGGTTTCCAGATTGAGATGAAATACACCGCTTATAAGATTGGCTTTAAGATCAAGGAAGTCAGCGTCATCTTCGTCAATCGCTGTGAAGGAACGAGTAAGATGTCCGGAGGCATCTTCGGTGAGGCTTTCTTCGGTGTGATGCAACTCAGATGGGACGGCTGGATGAGGAAATACCCGAAGATTAGTGAATAGAGATTAGTGAACCGTGAAAAGTATAATTAAGATTTTATATAGGGTTTATCAACTGGTGATAGGATTGCCGTTATTGGTGATCCTGACAATTGTGACGGCATTGGAGGTAGGTATCGGCACCACCATCGGAAACGGCCATTTCTGGGGCTATTATCCGGGACGCTGGTGGGGAAAACTCATTCTGAAACTGTTTCTGATTCCCGTCAAGGTGGAAGGCCGTGAACATCTGGAGAAAGAGCAGAGTTATGTGTTTGTCGCCAACCATCAGGGATCGTTCGACATTTTCCTGATCTATGGTCATCTGAACCGCAACTTCAAGTGGATGATGAAGCAGGCGCTGCGCAAGATTCCCTTCGTGGGCTATGCCTGTGAGAAATCGCACCAGATATTTGTCGACAAACGGGGGCCCAGCAAGATCCGCAAGACCTACGACGATGCCCGTGAGATCCTGAAAGAGGGATATAGCGTGACGGTGTTCCCCGAGGGCGCCCGTACCTTCACCGGTCACATGGCACACTTTAAGAAAGGCGCCTTTGCCCTGGCCGACGAACTGCAACTGCCCGTCGTCCCCCTAACCATCAACGGCAGTTTCGACATCCTGCCACGCATGAAAGGTTTCAACTTCATCAACTGGCACCCGCTGACACTCACCATCCATCAGGCCATCTATCCCATTGGTCAGGGACCTGAGAATATCGATGCTACTATGCGACAGGCATACGACTCCGTCATGTCGTCGCTCAACCCCAAGTACCAAGGATTTGTGGAGAACCCCGACCAATGATTGCACGTGCACCCTATCTGTTCTTGCTGCTGATCATCATTCCTGATCTGTATTTCGACCTGCACTACTGGCGGCACAAGTATGCTCTCGGCCGACGGTTCTTTCACTGGCTTCCCACCATCGGACTGGTGGCCTACACCATCCACTTGATGTATGAGAAGAATTTCATTCCCGACAATCCCACCATCATTTATATATACCTCTTCCTGATAGGACTCATCGCTGTCCCCAAGATGGTGTATATGCTCTTTTCTATGACAGGACTATTGTGCTGCCATCTGTTCCACCGCAGAAACAATTACGGCAATCTGTTAGGACTGCTCTGTGTGCCCATCCTCTGGTATGTTCTCATCTACGGCTCGTTTGTGGGATTCTCCAAACTGGAGGTCAACCGCCACACCTATACCTCCCCCGACCTTCCCAAGGCTTTCAACGGCTATCGCATCATACAGTTCTCCGATGCCCACGTGGGGTCGTATACCGGCAGTCGGAAACAGATTCTGCAGCGCGCCATCGACAGCATCAATGCCCTGCGCCCTGACCTGATTGTTTTCACGGGCGATCTGCAGAACACCAAGCCGGAGGAACTTTACAGCCAAATGGATATTCTCTCACAACTGAAGGCCAAGGATGGTGTCTATTCCGTACTCGGCAACCATGACTATGCCAAATACGTCAACTGCAGCGAGGCGGAGAAGGAAGCCAACTGTCGGGAGATTATCAGTCTAGAGAAGCAATTAGGCTGGACACTGTTACGGAATGAGCACCATTATATAGAACGGGGAAAGAGCCGGATGGTCATTGCCGGTATGGAAAATGACGGCGACGGCAAGCACTTCCCCCAGAAAGGCAATATCAGTAAAACACTGAAAGGAGTTGACGACGATGATTTCATCCTCATGCTGGAGCACGACCCCTCTTCCTGGCGACGTAAGATCATCCCTGACAGACGGGCGCAACTCACCCTGAGCGGTCACACCCACAAGATGCAGTTCTCACTCTTCGGATGGTGTCCCCTCTCACTGACCGGCAAAAAAGTCAACGGCTGGTATCATCAGGATTCCCAATCCCTGTTTGTCTCAGCAGGATTAGGCGGACTGATCCCCTTCCGTTTCGGTGCCCCGGGTGAGATTGCCGTCATCACCCTCAAGGCCCAGCAATAGAAACAAAACAAGTACCTCAACCATGAGTCATTCAGATAATCTCTTCATGTTATTCGGATTATTTGAATGACGTGTTCAGATAATCCCTATAGGGGTATAGAGATAGTCTGAATGAGTCGTTCAAGATATCTGAACGAGGCATAGATGACATCCCTTACATTCGGCTTATTCTTTTCTCATGGCGGCGTTTGATACGGTCGGCGATGGCGTCGCGGCACCAACGGTTCAGGAAGGTATGAAAGCGGTCGTACCTCACCCCACAGGCGGCGGCGATGTCGGCCTCCGTGCGGTCGGTGGTGCGATACATCTCCACGGCCTCGGCATAGACCTCCGCCATCGGGGGCGTCGTGCGCCGCTGGTTCAGCGTCGGCTTACGCTCTTTCGGACGCTCCTTGACCAATCGGCGGTGAAGGAGGATCACATGTTCCTCCAGGTCGGCGGCGTTCAGGCCCAGTTCCTCGGCCACCTCAGGGATGGTGAGAAAGGTGGTCTGCAGCATATTCACCGCAAGGGCATATAGGGCCATTGTGTTCTTTGTAAGTTTGCGACGGGTCGGCTCGTTTTGTCGGAGGATGGTTCGCAGGCGGTTGCGCTCTTCCAGCACCTTGGGATGGTTGCGCTTCAGATAGAGGCGCAGGCGCTGGTCGGTATGACCAGTCATCTGGGCTATCTCGGCAAGGCTCTTGTCAAGATGGCCGATGCTCCTACAGGCCTTGATGGCCTCGGCATAGCGGTCGCTAGTCATATCGTTGATGTCTTAATATATATCCCCGCCGACTGTCACTCGGCGGGGATGAAGAGGATTAAAATCTATCTCAGAGAGGGATTAATTACTAACCCATGTGATTCTTGCCAGACCATGACCTTTGCGTTCGCCAGTGGAAGTAGAGCCACTAGTAACGCCGCCAATGTAGCCAGAGCCGCCAGCGCCACCGCAATCACTATAATCAAGTGTTTTTTGAGAAGCCTTACCGCCATAATAGCCACCGCCACCGCCGCCAGCACCTTGTGTTCCCCAGCCAGCGTATGTTGTCTTAGAAACGCCATTCTGTCCAAGGCCAAGCGCATAATAATTGGTTGATGAAGCACCTGACACCTTTGGGATTTGATCACCATATTGGTTTCCTCCGACACCAAGTGAATATGCATCCATACTTGGGCCTCCGGTAGCGCCGCCACCATGGCCACCGACCTGATGACCCGCATGGCCACCACCGCCACCGGCAACAATCAATACCGAACTCTTCGTCGAACTAGTGTTCAGAAGAGTGTACAGTGTACCACTTGATGTAGCGATATGGGTTGCACCACCACCGCTGCCACCACTAGTTGCTGCACCGTTGGTTGAAGAACCGCCACCTTTTCCACCGCCATTATATCCACCATTAGTGGCACCGACCGGCGTAGTACCGCCAGGCACTCCTGCAGCACCTTGACCGCCAACACATACATAGAATGTTGTATTGGAAGTAATTGATTTGTTTCCATAGGAATAACCTCCCTTACCATAATTAGAATAGCCAGCAGGACAACTAGCATAAGGCAGACCTCCTTGTGCACCCCATACTTCTAATTTGTAAGTTCCTGCAGGAAGGGTAATATTCTGAACAGTACCAGAATAAGAGAAATCCTTTGACTTACTTGTTGCCTTGATGGTATAGGTTGCCGTACCACTATAGTTGCCAGTAGCCGTGGCTGTAATTGTGGCGGTGGTATTCGGTGTACCTCCAGGAGTCAATGCACCTGTACTGCTGTTAACAGAAGCAACATCTGGTTTGTTGGAAGAATAGGATACCGTACAGTTGGCATCTGACTTGCTCAATGTATTTGACGAAGTTTTGATCTCCCAAACATAATCCTTAGTTATTGCAGACGATTTGAACGAGAGTGTCACCGACTTGCGGGCAATACTCCACGTCTTCGTAGCACTGCCCTTGTAGTTCTGACAGCCATCAGCCATCTGGACAGTCAGCGTATAATCGCCGGCATTGGTACCGGTATTGCCGCCTGTCACGCTCCAGTTGCCGGAGGCTGACAGACCTGCCACGGTAGCCACATTACGCGTCTGCGAGGAGCCGTTATACGTCAGTGTCTGGCTGGCCAGCGTGATATCACTGCTTGCGATGCTCTTCTTGGCAATGGTGATTTCGCCAAGATATTTCTCGTCGCTGTTGCTGTAGTTACTATTGCTGCCGTCCACCTTGTAATAAACCTTATAGGTGCCTGCATTGGTACCTTTCGGGGCACTGACCCAAGTGGTTGAGTTGTTGATACGGTATGAAATCGTACCGTGGCTGGCGACTCCAGCAGTCACCAGATCTTGGGCCGACCCATTGTAAGTCAGACCAGTCTTCAATGCCGGGTCAGTCGTGACCACCGGACTGGCCTTGCCGATAGTGGTGCTGACTGACGAGCCACTATAGTCATTATGGTTGGGGTCGCCCACCACCTGCCAATAGACCGTGTACGTGGTTGCCTCCGTAGCAGTGGGGATGGCGTTGCTCCAGGTGGAAGAGGTACTTAGCCTGTACTGCATGGTACCGCCTGTGACACTACCGGCATTAACCAATGCCAGTTGCGAACCCGAATAGGTCAGATTGCTAATGGATGTCGGGGCGGTATAGGTCGGAGCGGCTTTGGCAATGTTCACGTTGACCGGTGAGCCACTATAGTCGTTGTGGTTGCCATCGCCCTTCACCTTCCAGTAGACCGTATAATCGCCTGCGTTGGTGCCCGTAGGCAAAGTCGTGCTCCAGTCCTCTTCATTCTCACTGTTGCTCAGGCAGTATTTCATTGTACCAGTACCATCCGTGACACTACCGGCAATCACCAGTGTCTGTGCCGAACCTGTATAGACCAGATTGTTAATGGCTGTCGGTGCCGTAAATTCCGTGATGGAGATTTTGCCCACGTTGACTGTGAATTCAACCTTAGCCTCCTGATATTGTGCGGTCGCCGCGCAGGTCACTTCGATTGTCGTTGTACCAGCCCCCTTAGCGGTAATGGTCACCGTACCATTGGTGGGCGTAGTGGGTACCGTAGCGATATTGGTATTGGCACTGGCCACCGTCACTGCACCACCATGGCTGGAGGTGATGGTAAACGAATATGAAGCATTATAGTCCACGTTAACGTTGTAGGCCGAGAGGTTCACGTAGCCCTCCGCCTTGCCCACGGTAAGCGTGTACGAGGCTGACTTCACTGCGTATGTGTAGTATTCGTTATCTTCCACGACGGCTGTCACCACGACGGTACCGCCCTTGGTGAAGGTTACCTTGCCCGTAGCGGCATCAATGGTGGCGCCACAGGTGTTGCCCTCGGTACCCGGACTGGGAACGGAATAGGTCACCTCAGCATTGCCGGTATTGGTCACTTCCTGTGTAAAGTGATTATGAATGGGGTCGGAATCCCACGTCACAGGCTCTGGTTCTTCTGTATCGAAACTGATGCTACCCTCAGCCTTGTTGACAAGTATCTGGTAAGATGCCGTCCTGACGGCGTAGACATAGTTAGGACCATCGGTCACATTGGCCGTAATGGTGACAGCGTCGTTACTGGGCTTGAGAATGGTCACCTCGCCGCTGTGGGCATTGACAGAGGCCACCGTCGGATCGCTGGATGTATAGGTTATTGTACCGTCTCCATCGTTGAACGAAAGATTATGAATAAATGGTTCGCAGCCATAGACCACCGTTGTATCAGTGAACTCGCCGTAGGATATACGAGCCGCAGAGTTCTGGGTAATGACGAATGGTGCCACAGCCACATATTTACTGTATTCATTGACACCTGTGACAACGACATAGGCCGTACCAGCCTTGGTATTGTTCAGGAACTGCACGGTATAGTCCTTATCGGCACCATACCGCAACATGGTGTCTCCCTGTCTTACGAAGAGTTCCTGCCCTTCACCTTCGAGAATGAGCGTGATGGGGGTATCATCGTCGATAAACGACTTGGTGGGAATGGGGTCGATGACAAGGTTTCCGTTGGGTGCAATGACCACCGAACCCATGCCGTTCCAGTTGGCAATGGCCGTCATCAAGCCCAACTGCCCAGCAGTCACGGTGATGTTGACAGAGTAGGAACCGCCGGCCTCGAAGTTGCCGTCGGCCGCAAAAGCATAGGTAGCAATCTCCTTGGGAGAACCGCTGCCGGTAATGACTTTGATCTTGACATCGCCGATGGCCTGGGGCGGAATGAGTACGTAGCCCTCGCACTCGTGCTCGGTTAAACCCTCATCATCCAGTAGTGAATGATCGCACATGATGACGGTGCCGATATCGCCTGTGGTCTCAGTGACAGTCTCATCCTCCGGCGTGAAAGTGACACTCTTTCTGGCCTCCACCTGTATGCCCTTGAGGGTAAGGCCCGAGTCTTTGCCAGGCATAGCCTTTATCCTGAGTTGCGCCATCATGTGCTTCATGTTGAGCACGGTGGATCCGTCACCGTAATGGGAATCATTGGGGTCGGTGATCTTGACGACAGTACGGTTTTCGGCCATCATCAGGTCACTGGCCTTATAGTTCTCGTCGGTGCTCTGGTTGTCCTTGACGGTAAACGTCGTCGACTCGCTGAGGGCCGTCGAGGGGTAGTAGGCGTAGGCATCGACGGTACTGTTAATACCCGCAGGGAAATAGGGCTGCGGGTCGGGTGCCGTCAGTGCGACATTGTTCTGTCCGCTACCGGCCGTCACATAATCGTAAGGAGTATAGTTCTCTGCCCCCATTGGCTTGACACGTACATTGATATGCTCGCCGGCATCGAAGGATACGATGCTGGTCAGCGCACGCGTAAAGTCCACATTGTTGGCAGTGCTCACTGAAAACCTGACCGGCACGGGTGCATCGGGATCGGTCTCCACCCACGGCTTCTGTTTCTCCATGGGATCGTCGAAGGCGCAGCCGGCCATCATCAGGGCCGTTGCCATCAGCAATATGTAATGCTTGGTGTTCATCGTTGTCATTTTTTTAGGTGGTTATATCTTTATGTTTGGCTTCGGGTCTTCCCAACCGTCGGGGGTCGTCCAGTTTTCGATGGTGGCCGACACGACGAGTTCACCCTTGTTGACGGTGATGGTGTAGGCGTATTTCTTCCCCGGCTCGAACGTAGTGGCGGGAATGGTGAAACTCTGCTCACCGCCGCCGAGGGCCACAATGATTTTCTTGCCGTCCATGTCCTGAGGAATAACCACAGCAGCATGAGCCGTAATGCCAGCATCGGTGGCAATGGTGATGGCGCCCGTCACGTCGGGATCCGGGGTCAGCACACCGTTATCGGTGCCAAAGGTGCCGCCCATGATGAGTTTGTTATTATTCTCATTGTCACCCGTCAAGGTGATGGCGGCGGCGGCAATTTCCTCATCGGTCACGCCGTTGCCCTTGATCAGACGGACAAGGATCTTCGAGCAGAGATGACGGAACGTCAGCACGCGTTCGTCAGGATTGGTATTCTTATTGATGCTCGGCAACTGTGCCCACATCAGGTCGCTGGCGCGGTAGTCATCCGTGGCCTGCTGATCGGCAGCCACGGCGAATGCGTCCGGCGCCCCTGCGGGATGATAGGCACACACCTCGACATTGTTACCGCTGGCAGGATAGTACTGCGTGTTCATGGGCATCAGTCCACCAGAGCCATCAGCACGATAGGTCGTCGGGGAATACTGAACTAGGGTCGTGCTCAGGTTGCCCTTGTCGGTCACTATGACAGAGATGTCGGTATTCTCGGCAAACTGTGCGTCCTGCAGGGCGACGGGGTTGTCAGCGGCACGCGTGGGTGCCGACACCTCGGTTGCCGACACCTCGGTATAGAGGCGTATCTCCCCCTGCACCTCGGGGTCGTTACTGCTACAGGCGGCCATTGCCAGCACACCAGCAGCGAAAAGGATGATTTTCTTATCCATAGTCTTTATATTTTGTTTTTAAAATTCTACTGTTCCGTTAGTGCCACTGCCTTCACCCCAATTCTGGATGTTATTATCAAGTCCTATCCCCGTTCGCGGATAGACGGTGAGCATGTAGGAAGCCGTTGGCGTGGGATAATAGTAGTTACGGCTGTCGGTAACGGTGGCCGTAATGGTTGCTGTGCGCGGTGCAGTGACAGGATCGTACGGGGTCACCACACCCGTCTCGGGATCGATACTGATGATGTCAGTATCCTCAGTGGAATAGGTGACGGTACCGTCGCCCGTCAGGACGATCGGATTATCGTCGAATGTGATTCCTTGCCACCAGGTGACCTCGGCCGACGGGCTCGTAAATCCGATGGTGCCCTCAGCCTTGCCGATGTTGAAGTAGGCGGTTGTCACGCATCCCAGATATTCACCCAGTCCAACGACGATGACCGTGGCGCGTCCCACGCTGACGGCGTTGGAGTAGATGAGTTTGTAATCGGTATCCTCCGTCAGCACCTTATCGTCATTATCCCTGACGGTAATGGCCGGATGAATCTCGCTGCCTGTGTAGGTGCTATACGGGATGGGGTCGACCGACAGCGACTTTCTGCTGTTTGACGACGTGCTGCCTATGGCATCCGTCACGGTTGCAGCACCCACGCGCAAGGCCAGGGCGTAGTTATGACCGCCCTTAAGTTGCGTCTCGCGGATGGAATAGGTATAGGTGCCGTCGTCGGTGTCGAACTCCAGGAAGTCGCCCTGGATGGTCTGCGGCGGCAACACGGCCGAACAGAAGATCACGTTCGCACCGTCGGCGTTCTCATAGACCAGCAGGGGGTCGGTCGCGCTGACGGGGTCGCTCAGATCGCTCAGCGCCGTACTCGGGGTGGCGGTCTCCGGATCGGCAATTCTGATGCCGCGCATGCCGCTGATGATGCGGATGGCGCTAATCGACCTCACACTGTCGACAGCCATCGCCATGATGGTGACCTTGGCCAGACGATGCTCGAACTGCAAGGGGATGGTCACCGCCTTGCCGCGCTTCAGGGCCGTCGTCTCGGCATACATCAGGTCGCTAGCCTTATAGGCGGCATCGGTGGTCTGGTCGGCCGCCACCACGAAAGATGTGGTGGTTTCCGTCACCGTCTGCGGGTAATAGGCGTAGAGGGTCGTCGAGGCCGCGCCGGACTCGAAGAACGGCTGCGGGCTGTTCGCAGCGGGTGCTGCGGTGCCGTTGCCGTTGGTCGTCGTGAACAGGGTGCTGCTCAGGGCGGTGTTGGTGGAATCGACTGCGGTCCCGGCGGCAAAGCGTACATAGAATGTCTCGCCGTTCTGGAACTGCGACTCCTGCACCTCCATGCCTGCGCGTGTCAAAGCACCGTCGGATCCTGCTGCCATCACGTTGATGGGCACCAGTCTCTGCAGGACGGGCTCTTCCTGTTGGATGTCGGCAACGCAGCCCACGAACAGGAGGGCTGCCGCTCCGCAGATAAGGATTTTCGTCGTCTTGTTCATAAATTCTTATTCTCTTTGATTCTTTGTTTCCTAAACCGTAATATTTGTCAGAAGGCTATGAAGGGGCGTACATTAAACACGACTCCTCTGGTATTCGTCTTATAACTTATTTCCATCTTCACGCCGCTCTCGCTGTCGAATCCAACGCTCCAGGCATGCCTGTTGCCGTAGTCCGAGCAGGTCCAGTAGTTGGCGCTGAAAGGATTGCCCACAGCACTCATGAGTGTCTGTACCGCCGTATAGTTGTCAGCGCAGTTATGATCGCTGGGGGGATCATCATAGATTGTATTTCCATCGCTGTCAGGGCAGTAGCCCTGTGCAGTCCATCCGTCGGTGGCAACGCCGCAAGCCTTAAACACCTTAAACCACTGCCCGGTAGATGGCAGGAACCAGGCACTGCAGCCATTCTCTGAAGGTGTGAATCCGTCTATGTCGTAGGCTTGTGCCATCGATGCGGCCTGATGGATGTGTGTGCCGCAACCGACCAAGGTCGATGTCATGGCAATGCCGTTGCTGACCGTCTTGGCACCTGAGAAATTGCTAACAACAGCCGTGCATGTTCCTTGCCCACTCGACCACACGGTTGTTTCGCCCTGTTCCAAATAGACATCCGTCAAGGCCACAGCCAGTCCGCGGTAGGTTTCACCGGTCTCTGCCGTGCCTGCATCGCCGATATAGCCGATCATAGCCACAGGGACTTCGGTCGGGGAGTTGGCACTCACGCCCGTCGCCGTGACGTAGGCATTGCCGTCTGAGCCGATTACCCAGCCGATGTGCTCGTCTGCCGTAACGTCGGCCAGTGCAACCGGATCCTTGACCGTCAGTGTGTAACTTGCGGTGTTGTTGTCGGCATAGGTATAGTTGATGCCGTCGGCTATCGTCGCCGTAATCGTCGCTTCTCCCGGACCGACGATGGTCACGGTACCTGCACCCTCGCCGCTCTCCACGACCGAGGCCACGGCGGTGTTCGAAGAACTATAGGTGGCCGTGCCGTCGCCAACGATGGTCAGCGGATTGTCGGTGGCGCGGATGGCATTGTCCGGATTGCTCCTCTTCAGTGCGTCGTACGTGTATGCCGCGCTTCCCGCAATCCTTTCGAATGTCTTGTTGACATTGTATATCTTATTGGCGGCCAGGGTGGTGGTACCTCCGAAAGCGATGGGGGTACGGACACCCAGGCCGATGACGGCACCGTCGAGTTCCGTGCCGCCGGGGAAGGCGGCCACGAACTTGGCCTTCACGGCATCGCCGTCGGCCACGGTGGTCACTGTACCGGTACGCAGGTCGGTGGGAAGTTCGTTGTCGTCAGTAAAAATATAGACGCCCACCTCCGCGCCCGCCTCCGTGCCGTCTGCGAGCGTCACGGTGAAGTTGACGAAGCATGTGTTCTGTGTCAGGCTGAACCGCCTTTCACCATAGGTACTCTCCGCCGTCATGTGGCTGTACCGCTCCACGGCCTCCGCCACAGTGGGGACGATGGCATCGGCTTGCGGATACGCCATCGAGACGATTTTCTCCTCATCTTCGCCCTCACCAAAGGTGTACAATCGGTCATCCGCACCCACCAGCACAGCCTCCAACGGCATGTCATTGGTCGGCTCAAAGCCGTCGGCAACCTGCAGGTCGCCCTCGAAGACGACCACCGAAGTCTTCCCGAAATCACTGGTAGAAAGAGGCAGAGCCCCGTAGACCTTGTCAGCATTCTCACCGGTGCCCCGCACATAGAGCATGTCGCCTGCGGCGTATGCATAGTGCTTCTCGGCCGTCAATGTGGCGCGCGTCGCAGTACCTTTGTTGTCACCGTCAACCACCGTCGCACTGAAATGGACAGGGTGTGTCGGCACCTTGCAGGCCGTAGCGGACACGTCCGTGGCGGGCTCCTGCGGGGTCATCACGTCTGACTGGCAACTCATCAGGAGCGGCATCGTCAAGAGGGCTAATATTGTCTTGATAGGCTTCATCTCTTCTTCCTTTCTTTTAGTTTAATGATAATTACGGTAACGGCCACTCCGTGGGGTCATCCGGTAATCCCGTCGGCCATCCCGGACTGCCCGTCAAGAGCCGGGCAGCCGGGGTCAGCCTGTATTCCGTTACTATGGGTTTCTCGTATCGCTTACTGTTTTTGATTTTGGAATTATACATATCTTATCTGAATTAGTATGCAAAGCACGGACGCACGGGAAGGGTGGTGCCCTTCGCTCTGTTCGTCATACTGCCGGCCGCCGTCACTGCCCAGGCCCCGTTGAGGTCGTTCTCGCACGATGACCAGTGGTTCTGGCTGAAGTCGACGTATCCCTTGCCTTCCATCTGGGCGGTCACCATCATGTTGTTCCACTGCGAGGTGGAGGGCAGGAACCAGTTGCTGGCGCCGTCGGGCCGTTCGGTGTAGTAGTGCCAGGCCGCGAAGGCTGCCGGGTAGAAGCTGCTGCCGTAGGTCTGCATGCGCTGGGTGTTGCCGTAGCCGCTGTTGGAGGTTATGTTGCGCATGACGCCTGCGCTGCCCCAGATATAGTTGCCCGTATTCTCGAGGGCCAGCACCAGGATGCGGCTGCCGCTGATCGAGGTGTCGACGTCATCGTTGGCATAGTAGGCCACGCGTCCGATGTCGCCTGCCGCATACTCGGTATGCAGGCTGCCGTCCTTGCCGACATAGTAGCCGTAGAAGCGGGACGTGGAGTTGTCCTCGTTCACCCAGTCCTTGAGTCCGGCCAGGGTCAGTTCCTTCACCACGAGGGTGTATTTCGCCGTCCTCACCGAATAGGTATAGTTCTCGCCGTCGGATACGGTGGCCGTGATGGTGGTGGTGCCAGCCTTCTGGACCTCCACCTTGCCGGTCAGCGGACTGACGGTGGCCACGTCCGGATTGCTGGACCTGTAACTGACCACGCCGTCGCCCGTGTTCGTCAGCGGGTTGGTGAAGCGGTTGTCGATGATTGTCTTCTCGACATTGGCAATGTCGTATTTAAAGAACTTAGCCTCTGCCTTCTTGATCCTGAAGGTCGTCGAGACGGCCTGGCCCAGGTAACTGCCCATACCCACGGCTACCACCGTGGCGACACCGGCATTCACGTTGTTGACGTAGGCCAGCCGGTAGTCGACGCCCTCATGGAGCAGGTCGCCCATCGTCTTTTCCGTCACGACCACGCTCGGCGTGAAGGCCTCGCCCGTATAGGTAGGCTCGTAATCAATCGAATCAATGTTCAATACCTCACTGTTATAGATGATGCTTTCGTCCTCCTCCTCCGTTGTTCCCTCCACAATCGTCGTCTTCTTCGTGGCGCCGACCGTGAAGGCGATGTTATAGGTATGCGAGCCCTGCAGTTCCTTCGTCAGGGTGTACAGGTAGTTGCCGTTGTCGGTCACCACCTCGATGAACTCCTCGTTGATGGCCTGCGGCGGCAGCATGGCGGCACAGATCACGGCCGTGTCGCCCTCGGCATTGTCGTACATCACGACAGGGTCGCCGAGGCTGTTGGGGTCGGAATAACTCTCACCCAGCGTGCAGGTCCTGCCGTCGGACACCGTAACGGTGCGGTAGCCGCCCACGATGCGGACGGCATAGATGTGGCCGACACTGTCGCCGGCCGTCACCAGGGCAACGATCTTGGCAAACTTGTGCTCGAACAGCAGTCGGGCCGTCACCGCGTTGCCGCTCTTCGTGATGGTGTCGGTGGCATACATCAGGTCGCTCATCTTGAAGTTCTCCGTCGTGGTCTGGTCCTGCTGCACGCCGAACTTCGTGACCAGGTTGCTCACCGTCTCCGGATAGTAGGCGTGGAGTACAGCCTCGGTGGAGTCACGATCGAAATAGGGCGTCGTGTAGCCCTCTCTGACAGCCGTCTCACCGACGGAATTCACGGTCGTGAACTGTGTATTCTCAATGTCGGCGCCGCTGGAGAAGTGGACATTGATAATCTCGCCGGCGTCGAACTGAGTCTTCTGGATATGCGTTCCCGCGCGTGTGGGTACATTCTTATCATTTGACACGCTGATACCGATGGGCACCTTCCCATCGTTAGCCTCCGGCATCAGGGTGTCCGTTGTACAGCCTGCCAAGAGCAGCAGCGCTGTAAGGAATAACATGCTCCTGTTCATAGCGTCATCTCGTTTTGGTTATTCCTTTGTCACATTGTCGATCACCACATCCTCATCGGTCGGCGGCGTGATGCCCGTGGAAACGCCGGCCTCCACGTCGATACACGTCAACTGGCGGCGGACGTAACCGTGCTTGTTCGCACCGAATTTCAGGCTCAGCGTGTTCTTTCCCTCATAGGTCTTGCCGTCTGAGGTGACAACCGTCAGCGTATAGGTGTCGCTTGTCTTGGTGTTCTTGTTCAGAAGAGAGACATAGATGTCCGTGGGATAATCGTCGGAATTCGTCTGCTTTTTTGTCACGATTTCCAACTTGTCGGCGTAGGTGACTGCATTGTTCAGCTGGTTCAGCGTTTCCACCAACTTGCAGGTTGAGGTCTCCGGCTTGATGGTCAGTTTCTTGACATGCAGCAGGCGCTCGTTCTCGTCCGTGAAGATAAAGGTGATATACATGCCGATACTCTTGAACGTCATCTCCGATGTGGTCACCTTGGAACCGCTGACACTGGCCACCTTAGCAGTGGAGGCCATGTACGAATAGTCGTCAGACATGCTTCCGACGGAGCCGTTCTGTCCCCTGTAGTCACAAAATGGGGAGGGGGAGTACAGGTTGAGCGTAGTGCCCACTGACACGGAACCAGTCAGCGTTCCGCTCAGCGTCGACTTTGCAACACCCAGTGAGTTCGGTTTTAGGGTGCCCATTAAAGTGGTGCCATTATATACCACCGGCTCATCATAGGTGTCCCATCCCTGGAAGAAACGGGTACCGTTGGCACCGCCGAAGAAGATGGAGCGGGTTTCATCGTCATTATCCTCAAAAGATTCGGAAATGCCGTCGGTCTTGGAGGCCATTCCGGAGGCCTCCCACTGTCCGTCAACGGAGGTCTGCTCTTCGTCACCGGCGGAGCAGCCGCAAAGGGCTGCTACGACCGTTGACAACAGGATTTTTGATATCGATAGACTTTTCATAATTTTCTTTTTGTTAATAATTACATCTACAAAAACTCCTAATTACCAATTTGATGAACCATAGGAGCAAAGTTTCTCCATTTCTACCTCTCTGGATTCGGGCTTCTTGTAATTCTTCTTTGTTTCCATAATCGTTAAATTTTAAATTGTTTATAATGTTATTACTTGATAGTCATTTCACTTGTACATTGCTGACAAGACTGCACTCCTATTGCCGATAGGTATGCGCTTATCGGGTGCAAATATAATAATTTAATCCATAAAAACAAGTTTTAAAAAAGAAAATAGGTTGTAATTTATATATATTTAACACTTTAAGTAACAAAAATGTCTTAATTCGGGCCTTTTTCCTGTAAAAAAGGGGTTCTTAAAATGGCCTTGTAAACTCGTCTTTCATTGTTCGTTGAGCAAAGTGCCTCCAAACGGGTTGAATAGTAGCACTTTACGGATCGAATAGAGGCTCTTAACGGGTCGGATAGAGGCTCTTTAGGACAGCGTTCCGGCCACGGCTGCCGGATGTCTTTAATTTAAATATAATTAAGCCCCTTTAGGGGCTAATAAATTAATTAATTAAAAAGGGTCACTTTCAAGTAAACAAGCGCAAAGCCCAAACACGATCAAATATCATTTTTCTGCCAAATAATTTGGAATTTACGGAAACTTATCGTATCTTTTTTACCCCATAATAAGTCTAATTACATTCCCCATTTCTTCTCCTTCTTATTCATGATTTTCAGCACAATCTCATTGGCACGATCGACGTAGGAGTCGTCCAGTTCCCTTATGTATAATAGAGTGGTGTTGGGATTGGTATGACCCAAGACTTTCGAGATGGCAGAGAGTTCCAAGCCGCCCTTGTAGGCGATGGTTGCCCAACTATGTCTGGGAATGTACGACGTAAGAGGTCTGTCAAGCCGGAGTAGATTGGACAGCCGCCTCAGCGCCCTATTGTATCGCCCCAATGCATAGCGATAGTCCTTGTCTGTTTGTTCTTTCAGAATCGGAAACAGGAAAGGGCTCCCCGCCTTGCTGTACTTGTTGATTATTTTCCGACAGGCGGGATTCAATGCCACCCTCACTCGCTGACGTGTTTTGTGGCGGTAATATTCAATGTGCCCATCCCTGACCTGGCTCTTTTTCAGGTAAGCCAAATCCACAAATGGCATTCCCATCGCGTAGAAGCAGAATAGAAACATATCCCGTGCAAAGGCTTCGTATTCCCTATCTTTGAGGGGAAGACTGGCCAGTTTCAATATCACCTCCTCATTGACCGACCTTTTGTCGGTTTTTGTATTGGAGGTTCTGACACGTTTGAAAAGTTGACCATAATCACCAAACCTGTTAAGCAGTGACCGTAGCGAGCGCAAATAGCATGCTGCGGTATTTTGTTTCTTACCATGTCTCAGTAGCCAGACGGAAAAGCCCTTGATATGGTCGGCCTCAAGGTCTGTCAACCTGATCGGATGACCGTCAAGGTATCTGATAAACGAATTCACTGCCGTCCTCTGGTTATCGGAAGTACTCTTACTAACAAGCATCTTTTGTCTCTCGACCTCGTGGTTCAGCAGTTCCATCAGCGTGGGTTCTTCACTAGTCTCCGTCTGTTCGTGGGATACGTTATCTTCACTCAGTTCCTCAATGTCGGCGAAGCCGTACACAAAGACGCATTTTTCTGATATCTGAATTGTTTGAAGTTTCATGGATTTATTTCTTTGGCGTAGCATCGTATACCGTATGGATGCGATGAATAATGACACTAAAGGGGAGTTATCCACATCCTGAAAACAGGATCCTCGAGAAACACACCTTCTTGGGTGATATCTATAAGTTCACGGTCACGTAAGGCCGTCTTGATTCGTGTGATATTCGATTTCGTACCAAGATTGTAATTTTCCATGACAGCCTTACTTCCAAAGTCCGTATGCACACCATCGCAAATGGCACGGATAAAGTTCAACTGATAAGATGTCAGCCCCTGTATCTGTTGTTCGAACAACCCAGAACACTGAGCCATCAGCGCTTGAACGCCATTCTTGAAATCCTCTATCGTGGTTTCCTTGTCTGTTTCTGCGAACACGTTCCATGCCAACTGCTGAACATAAGAGGAGTTGTTCTCTACGGTCTCACATATTTTCTGTGCCAGTTCTTCTGAGATATGCTTGCCCTGCTTCTCGAAACGTGAGCAAATATACGTTATCCAATCGGCTGTAGGAATCTTTTCGAGAGACATCGTCTCACCAAACTGAAAGAAGGGCATCTTACGATTCTGGAATAGTTTTGTCATTAGGTGTTTCTTACAGCCAAAGAGGCAATACGAAACATTGCGCTGATGTTGCCATACGCCACGGAGTCGTTTCTGAACGGCCAGTGAGTCACTAAATTCGCCTATTTGCTGGAATTCGTCAATACACACAACGAGATGGATACCTTGTTCCTTGGCTATCACCTCCGGAAGTTGAAGAATTTCTTCCGGCTGATAGTTCTGCGGTGTAATTCCCAGCGACAACGATATTTCTGACATCGGCTCTGGCGAGAAAGCAATCTTGGGTGTCAGCCTGACCAGAAAACGTTTGATGTTATCCAGTATCTGATCCGTCTTTGTGGCTGTCTCTTTGATAATGGCAGAGGCGAAACGGTTGTAGAAGTCGTATTCGCTACGACAGTCGTAAATATCCATAAACACCACCTTAATGTCAGAGTTTATCATCTCCGACTTTACTTTCTTGACGAGGGAACTCTTACCCATTCGACGGGGAGAAACGAGGATAACGTTGATGCCATTCTCGAAGTCCAGTTTCAGTCGCTTGGTCTCCTTCACTCTGTCGGTAAAATTATCACCCTCTACCGACATTCCGTAAACAAACGCTCTGTCCATAATCGTGCTAATTTATATTGTCCGGCTGCAAAGATACATAAATAACCATAAGTACACAAACTTGTGGACCACAAACTTGTGAACTATACGAATTTTTAACATTTCACCGCCCAAAGTCTTTTTTCCTTATAAAATTCTATCCTGCATACCTATCGGCAATAGGAGTGCAGTCTTGTCAGCAATGTACAAGTGAAATGACTATCAA
>Ga0265301_10001869_pt1 | contig 26097 bp, 21 predicted proteins | sample AusTroGonzalo_MG_2_FD_193488 | JGI IMG/M metagenome (GOLD analysis project Ga0265301, IMG submission 193488) | Bovine rumen microbial communities from tropical cattle in Woodstock, Queensland, Australia - Gonzalo_04 | ecosystem: Host-associated > Mammals > Digestive system > Stomach > Rumen ... | reverse complement strand
GGCACAAGCGCGGGGGCGCACCTCTTCCCATCCCGAACAGAGAAGTTAAGCCCCGCAGCGCCGATGATACTGCGGGAGACCGTGGGAAAGTAGGCCGCCGCCCACCCACAGCGGAAGCCCCTCGCACCATTGTGTGCGAGGGGCTTCTTGCTTTTTGGAAAAACCACCACCCTACTCTATTCTTTCATCGTATTCCTCCCAGTTCAGCATCACGGCAACATAAATTTTGCTATTTTTGCCGCTCCAATGAAAGCCAAGGAACATCACATACAAAACCTGATTCAGGAAGGCGAGCATCAAATGCTGGATTTCAAATTTGAAATTTCCGACAGCCGACGTATTGCTCGTTCACTCGCCGCCTTCGCCAACACCGACGGAGGAAGGCTTCTTGTCGGGGTGAAGGACAACGGTGCCATTGCCGGCGTGCGTTCCGACGAGGAAATCCACATGATTCAGGCCGCTGCAGAGATGTACTGCCAACCGCCAGTGCAGTATTCCACCGAAGAATGGGAAATCAACGGGAAAACCGTGCTCGAAGTCATCATTCCGAAGGACAAGACTGACAAACACAAGGCGCCTGACAGCCAAGGCAACTACAAAATCTTCGTCCGTGTGAAGGACGAAAACCTCGTTGCCGACAGCGTATTAATAAAGGTGTGGAAATCCGATAAGTTCGCCCGTCCCGCCAAAATCAAATTCACCGAATCGGAAACCACCCTACTCCACTATCTTTCTGAAAACAAAGAGATTACATTGCAAGATTTCATGCAATTGACCCACATCGGCAAAAGAAAGGCCGAAGCCATCCTCGCCGACTTCATCCTCGTAGGCACCATCCTCATCATCCAGACGAACCAAGGTACGGTGTTCAGGCTCAACGAGGAAGCCAGCGTGGTTTAGGCACTTATTTTGGGCACTTGTAAAAACAACCGCCATTTTTTCCTATCTTTACCGCCGAAATCAAAGCCCATGCCAAGGAGGTTACTTGTCATAATTATCATATTGTTTTACAGCGTTTTAGGTTTTTCACAAGAGCCTAGGCAAGACTCCATTGCGCCACAAAAACCCCGCCCCGCCCCCATCCTGCCCATCGATTCCACCTTCGTCACCTACAACCATTTCTTGTTCGACAGCATTTTCCTAAACTCCAACAAGGTCATCGACACACTGACTTTCCACGCTTCAAACCATGAGATTCTGGAACGCGGCAACACGATTTTCAGCACCTTGAGCAACACGGGTCTCGCCCATAAATCAATGAGGTTCTGCTATTTGAAACAGGTCGGGTTCGATATGAGCCTGCCTGCCTACTCCACTTATCTTCAGGGCGAGCAAAACATGATTTCATACAGATCCGTCCTACCCTACTCTGAAATCCGCTATGTAATGACGAGCGTCGACAAGGAGCAACACCTGAATGTCAGATTTGGAAGACAGTTCACGCCGCGTCTGTTCGTGTCATTCGCCATCAATTCCGACTTTTCGCCTGGAGTGTTCAAAAACAACAGGTCTCTGAATAATTATGTGTGGATTAATGCGCACTATCTCACTGAAAACCAACGCTATGGAGCGACAGCCTATTTCTATCGCAACAAGCTCGAAATGCAGGAAAACGGTGGCATCGTGAATGACGAAAGCTACACATCGCACACAGAAACTGACAATAACGTCATCCCAACCAACCTCACCGACGCCATGAATTGGGCCAAAACCGCAGGCGCAGGCTTGGACCATTACTTCAACTTGCTGCCCAGAACCAGCCAAGTCAAAGTTGAGGAAACAAAGCCCTCTCCCCTGCTCGCTGACAGCTTATCCGTTGATTCTCTTGCTTTTACAAACGACAGCATTGTGGATTCTGTGACTGTGCGTTATGAGACCAAAACGCGAAAGTTCACTTTGGGTCGCATTTGCCATCATTTCAGCTACCAACGCAACAAGCTGTTTTACAACGAGTCCTCCCCTTCCGTGGCGTTTTACCAGCCTTTCGACACCTTGCTCAACGCTTCAAAAACGACTGACACCACCATAGTCCAGGCTTTCAGGAACACGTTGAAATGGAGCAGCTTAGGCTATCAGAAATACAACGACGACGTTCCATTTTACCTTTACGCTGGCCTCACGCATGGTTACTATAACATAAAACGGTACGACTATTTAGAGGCCGAGACCGTTCCTGTCCGTAACTATCAGCAACTCAGTGTGATTGGCGGAGTTATTGTCAATTTGTTCAAGTCGACGCGCATCACGGGAAAGGCCGAACTTGTCACTTTGGGCTACCAAATCGGGGATTTCGACATCCAGGGACAATGGAAACAATTCATTGGAACTTCTAAAAAAAACTGGGGTTTTGCCACCTTTGATGTGGAGGTTAAACGCCAGAGTGCCAATTGGTTCGAAGAAAGCTACTATTCCAACCATTTCCGCTGGGAAAACGACTTCAAGGCTGCCACTTACTTGGATTTCAACCTGAAATACAACTACAAAACCTATTGCATCGGCGTGAAGCAGACCAGCATCGCGCAATATATTTACTTCGGCACCGACGCACGTCCCACGCAATTCGACGGTATGTTTAGCATCCGCGAGGCTTATCTCAGCTTCTATCAAAAGCTTTGGCGCTTTGAACTGGAAGGTTTCGCCAGCGTGCAAAAGGCGAGCAATGAGGAAGTTATGCACCTTCCCCTGTTTTTGGGCCGACTGAAAATCGCCTATTCGCAGCCCGTCTTCCGCAAGGCCGCCACCATCCAGCCAAGCATCACGGTGCAGTATTTCACCAAATATTACGCCGATGCTTACATGCCTGCCACACATACATTCTACCTTCAAAACGAGGTCGAAATCGGAAACTTCCCCTTCATTGACATGGCCGTGTCAATCAAAGTGAAAAAGGCCGACATTTACGTCAGTTACAGCAACATGTTCCTGTTGGTGGGCGACTACAACTCCTTCATCGCACCCCACTACCCCATGCGCGACAGCAAGTTCTTCATTGGGGTCAACTGGAGGCTCTTCAACTAAACACAACTCCCCATGATACAATCCGAACTCATCCCCACAACCAACACGTTATCAAGAATTAACGACACCGTTATGCAGATTTCCGAGAGTGTCGGAGAGCCCAGACTCATCAACGGCATGATTGAACAGGTGGCCAACGGCAGTTCCTCGCGGCAAATCGGCCTAACCATCGCCATCATCGGACTGCTCATTTTCACGGCGCACCTCTTCAGTGAGATCTTCAGCCGCAAGCGCATCCCCGACGTCCTGTTTCTCATCATCATCGGACTGCTCATCGGGCCGATTTTCCATTGGATTTCGCCCGATAGTTTGGGCAATGCCGGTAGCCTTTTCTCAGGCATCACTTTGGTGACGATTCTATTTGAAAGCGGTACTCAACTGAGATTCAGCGCATTGAAAGACTCCTTCCAAGGAGCCTTGAAACTCACCGCCTTCAATTTCATTCTGTCAGCCCTCGCCATTTGGCTGGTCGGCTGGCTGCTTTTGGAACTCGACCCAGTGGTCAGCATGATTTTAGGTTGCATGTTGGGCGGCACGGCCTCCGCCGTGGTCATCCCCATCGTGCGGCAGATGCGCATGTCGGAGAAGCCCGCCATCATGCTTATCCTGGAGGCCGCCATCGGCAACGTGTTCAGCATCGTCTTGGCTTTGGCACTGCTACAAGCCATACAATCGCACCATGTGGAGTTTGGCGCCATCCTTGGCGACATCTTTTCCTCTTTCATCCTCGCCACGGTGATGGGCCTCATCGGTGCCATATTCTGGGCCTTGATCCTCGACCAAATCCGCAACATCAAGTACTCCATCCTGACCACGCCAGCTTTCGTGTTCATCATCTACGGCCTCAATGAGTGGATGGGCTTCAGCGGCGCCATCGCGGCCCTCGCTTTTGGCATCGGATTGGCCAACATCGACAGCATCTACAACGCCTGGCTGAAGAAGTTCATCAAGAAAGTGCCCGTCAACCTGAATGAAACGGAGCGTTCGCTGTTCTCGGAGTTAGTGCTGCTGTTGAAGACCTTTTTCTTCATTTACGTGGGCATCTCGATACAGTTGAACCAATGGCATCCCATTGTCATTGGACTGGGAATCAGCGCCTTACTATTCGTCATCCGCGTCCCAGCCGTGCGTTTCGCCATTTCGAGAAAAGACCACATCCCCGAAAAGGAAATGGCGTTCATGTCGGCACTCAACCCCAAGGGACTGACAGCGGCAGTGTTGGCCACGCAAGCCCTCATCTACATCCCCGACGTGGAAATGGCCCTTTTCGTGCGCAACATCGTCTTTTCAGTCATCCTGTTCAGCATCGTCATCAACTCCATCCTTATCCCACTGATTGACAGGGAGAAAGGGCTTTACCGCTTCTACCTGAGCCTGTTCAACTTCAACCAAAAAGTGAAGGACGTGATGGTCAAGACCAAACAAGAAGGCGAAGCCCGCCGCAAGAAACATTCGAAGGCCCGCGAAATCGTCGACGAGGTGTTCGAATCGGAAGTCATTTCCGACATCATCAAGGAGCACGACCTGCCCGGGGCGGTGAGCAACAAAGCCGAATCGGGGAACATGGATGTGGCGGATTAGCAGGGATAGACCCATCCAAAAAGACAAAAATCTTGGAATGGTGCGAAATTCGCTTGCAAAAAATCTTGGAATGGTGTATTGTTGAAAACTATTTCGGTTTTCTGCTTGCGGAATGGAATGGCTTTACATAATTTTGCATTTGATATCTTAACTCCACAAAACACAGGCATGGCGCAATGGCAAAAGACACAGATTCAGCGAGATAACGGTATGATGGCCGAGGCGCAAGCCCCTATCATCATTTCCGCAAGCCGCAGCACGGATATTCCTGCGTTCTATGCCGACTGGTTTTTCCATCGGCTGAAAGTGGGCTATTCTGCTTGGACCAATCCCTTCAACGGCGTGAAGAGCTTTGTCTCGTATGAGAAATGCCGTTTCATCGTGTTTTGGTCGAAGAACCCGAAGCCGTTGCTTGATCATTTGGATGAACTGGAGGAAAGAAACATCGGCTGCTATATCCAATACACGTTGAACGACTATGTGAAAGAAGGCTTGGAAAAGGGCGTGCCACCTTTGGAGGAAAGAATAGACACCTTCAAAAGGTTGGTGGACAAATTGGGCAAAGGCCGTGTGATTTGGCGTTTCGACCCGCTGATCCTGACCGACCAAATCGGTTTGGATGGCTTATTGAGGAAAGTGGAAAACATCGGCGACCAACTTTTGGGCTACACCGAAAAACTTGTTTTCAGCTATGCCGACATCGCTTTATATAAAAAAGTTGAAAACAACCTCAAGAAAAGCCATGTGAACTATACGGAATGGACGACCGCCCAAATGGAGGAATTTGCCCAAAGGATTTCGGAACTCAACCAAAAGTGGCACTACCAGTTAGCCACCTGTGGCGAGAAGATTGACCTTGCGCCATACGGCATCCAACACAACCGCTGTGTGGATGATGATTTGATGATTCGCTTCGCACACCACGACAAGGATTTGATGGACTTCCTCGGTGTGGAGATAAAAACCATTGAAAACTCCTTGTTTGGCACGGAACCGATTCCTGCCAATGCCATTATGCTCAGCGAAACGCAATACGCCATAAAGAAAAAGGACAACCGCGACAAAGGCCAGAGGCAGTTCTGCGGCTGCATGGTCAGCAAGGACATTGGCGAATACAACACTTGCCCGCATTTGTGCGAGTATTGCTATGCGAATGCAAGCAAGGAAAAAGCACAAGAGAACTATAACAAACACAAAACGAATCCGTTGGGAGAAACGATTACAGGAAACTAACTTATTTACACAATACAAACCCAACAAGAAATGAGCAATCTAATCAAAACGGACACAAACTATGCTGAATGGATTAAAAGTCTAAGTTTGCGATTCAGGCAAAGTCAAATCAAGGCTGCTGTCAAGGTAAACAGCGAACTCATCCGATTTTATTGGGAACTGGGACGAGATATTGTGGAGTTGAAAGCAGAGGAACGTTGGAGGGAAAACTTTTGGGAAAACTTGAGCCATGATTTGCAAACGGCGTTGCCTGGTGTAAAAGGTTTTTCGATTACAAATCTTCAATACACCCGAAGGTTCTATCTGTTATATTCCATGACGATAAACGAACACCCTCAAGTTGGGGGTGCTTGGGAAAATGGAATGTCTGATAGCGAACACCCTCAAGTTGGGGGTGTCTCAAAATCAATTCATTACCGATATGAAAATGAGATAATGCCGCCTCTTGTCACACAAATTTGTTGTGTGCCATGGGGACACCATAAACTCATTATAGACAAACTGATGGGACAACCCGAAAAAGCACTTTTTTACATCCAGCAGACCATCAGACACAACTGGTCTCGTTCCGTGTTGCTCAATTTCCTTGATTCCGACTTGTTTGAAAGACAAGGCAAGGCCGTCACCAATTTCGAAATGACGCTGCCTGATGCACATGGCGACTTAGCCCAACAATTGCTCAAAGACCCTTACTGCTTTGATTTTGTGCAACTCACCGAAAGATTTAACGAGAAAGAACTGAAAGACGAATTGGTCACAAATGTTGAGCGTTTTCTGCTTGAGATGGGAAACGGCTTTGCATATATGGGACGTGAACACCGTATGCTGGTAGGTGAAACGGAATTGTTTTGCGACATGCTTTTCTACAACACCTATTTGCACTGCTATGTGATAGTGGAGGTAAAGACAACCAAGTTTGACAATGCTTTTCTTGGGCAATTGAGCGGATATGTTTCCAGTGCCAACCATCTGTTGCGCCGTGAAGGCGACAATCCGACGGTAGGTCTGCTCATCTGCAAAAGCAAGGACAATGTGCTGGCCCGATATGCCTTGGAAGGTTACAACCAACCGTTAGGCATTTCAGAATATGAACTTTCAAAGATTTATCCTGCCGAGTTCAAAAGCACCTTGCCAAGCATTGAAGAAATTGAACGAGAATTGAAAGACAAATGAAATAATTGGCATAGACTCATTCATACCAATCCAACACCGGACACAAGACAAAGGCTTCGGCGGAGCGCGGAACTCCTTGGCGGATTGGGATGGTGATGCTCCCCTATCGATGAGGCTATACGGGACGGCGGGGGATGCGCCCAAATAGTGAAGAAAAGTATTTCTAATTGTTTATAAATAGTGCTAACAATTTGTATTTTTGCGGTATGAATAAAAAGCCAACCAAAAATGGAAAACGAGATGTTACAAAAAGACACCTTTGATGCAATCAGGGAAATAAGCGACGGTATTATAGCCATTCGTCAAGGATATAAATGGGGACTTGTTGACAGTGCGAATCATGAGCTAATGCCAATAATTTATGATTACATTTCGCAGGAAGATGGTAAGCTGTGGGCGCGTTATAGAGGCGAAAAGTTCTATATCCCATTAGATTGGTTGCCTCTAAAATATGATTGCATATATGGTTTTGGCGAATACAATTGGTCGAAGGTTGTAAAAAAAGGCAAGATTGGAACGATAGATAAGGACTTTAAAGAAATCATCCCATGTCAATATGATTACTTTTTTGAAAAACAAAATGTCATACAAGCAGGGAGAAAGATTAACGATGATATCGAGAATGATATATATTCATACGACGGCAAGAAACTATTGGAAAGCATATACTTTCCAGCTTTTATTGGAAGTATCATTGGAAAAAAGGATGATAAAGGCATGAAATATGGTTTAATAGACGAAAATTATAATGTTTTAATTCCATGTGAAAACGCCTCAATCAAACTCGTTGATCAATATAAATACAGAAACTATTATGACATAAAGCAAGTCGGAGGATACCATTTTTTATGGAAAAAAGGAAAAGGTTTAATAGACATAGGATATGAGAAAATAAAAAAGACAGCAACTAGCTTGTTGTTTTGCAGCAGAAAACAATCATATCCAATTTATGCAAACCATGCCAACTGTATAATGCGTAACATAGCGTATGCAACAAACATCAATGGATTATCTGCAAATAGAGAGTATATAGATGTTTATTCAGAGGACAAATTGCTAATATCATATTGTCCAGATGAAATAATGCTTTATAATTCGACAAAGAACGGTTTATTTATTTGTCAAAGTAAAGAGAATGGAAAATATGGATTGGTCAGTGAAGCAGGATATAAAACGCCATTTATCTATGATGAGATTAGAATTGATAATAAAAAGATAATAGTAGCAACAAGAGATGCAAGATATGCTTTTGTAGAATACAATGCTTCATATGATTATAGCACTGGACAGCCTATTGTAAAAACAAATAAAGTTCTAAAAAAGGGCATTGTAGACATTTATGACTATGATGGCAATATCATTAAGCAAGGGATTGATTTTGAAAAATTTGACGCAAATTCAACAGAGTTTATTGAAGGATATTTACGTTTACATATTGACAAAGGCATTGCTGTTTTCAAAGATTCAAAACAAATCATTAAAGAAAATACTTATGATGAAATTGGAAGTTTCATAAAACACGAATGGCATTATTCCAAGAGTGAGTATTATGATACTGGATATTCAATAGTTAAGAAAAATGGCAATGCGGGAGCAGTAAATTGCGAAGGGAGGCTTATTGTACCACTTATCTACCAACAAATCGAATTGCTGAAACTATTCAATTATAGAGGTGGGAAACAATCGAGTTCAATACTTATTGCTCGCAATGAAGACAAGTTAGCTTTCTACAAAGCAGACAAAAGTTTGCAAAAACTTGAATACTCTTTTATTCTTACTGAATCGACCGATGATGGTTGTTATATTGTGTCAAAGGATAAGATTCCGATGAAATATAAGAGTATAGGAGATTTAAGAAGCTTTGAAATTTGGGGAGATAAATTTGACTGTTCGAAAATTATTGAAGTGACAGACGAAGAAACTGGAAAGACATATTTTGAAAAAGACCCGCAATATCCTAATGCGCATAATCATTTGTTTGGGAAAATCGATCAATATGGAAACGAAGTAGTTCCATGTGAATTCTCAATTACAGAAATCATAAAGAAAACTGTTTCAATAAAGCCCCAAAATAAGGAATACATAACTTTGGAAGAATATGAAGACATAAAGATTGTAAGAGATAGCGAAAGCAAAAAAGTTGGCATATTGGACAGAGAAAACAATACTTTATGTGATTTTATCTATGAAACGATATATAGTTTTAATGACAATGGGATTGCAATAGTTTCGTTAGGCAAAGGAAAAGACGGCATTATCAATAAAGATGGAACTTTACTGGTGCCATGTGAATATGATATTCATTTTTCCAATTCTTACGGGATGAGTGGAAAATACAATGGCACTACGTTTTACATTGTTCAACACGAAGGGAAATATGGAATGATTGACGAACAAGGGAATCATATCATCAAATGCGTTCATGAGGAGTTATCCATAGACCAGGTCTTGTTTCAATATGGCTTTGTGACGGCCATTAGGATTTATAAAGATGAAACAGGTGCTATTAACAGAAATAAAAACACAAAAGGTATTATTGACATTTGTCATCCCGATTTGTATTTGTTGGAGCGCGAGTACGATAGTATTGAATTAAACAACAAGTATCTTTTGGAGAAAGAGAATGTAATAATAGCAAAAGCAGAGCATCGACGGACAGCGGTGAACACCAACACAAAGGAAATTCTGTTTGATATTTACGACGCATGTCTGCGAGACGTGAAGATATTAAGAAAGGATATAGCTGTTGTAAAATATAAACAAGATGAGAACGAGGTGCATCGTTTCTTTTCAATCAACCGGAATTGCTTTGTTGAAGGATATAGTTATGAAGATATTGGTCATGCAGGTGAACACCATGTTCAAGTAAGAAAGAACGATAAGTGGGGGTTATTTAACATCGATACTTATGTTGAAGATATTCCTTGCGACTATTTTGAAGGTGCAACACCACATTTAGAGTTTATGTTCTATTCAAATAGTGAATATGCAGCAGTAAAAAAAGATGGATTATATGGTTATATTGATAAACACAATCAGCTAGTTATAGATTATTCATTCCATTATGCGGAATCTTTCTCGGATGGAAGAGCTATTGTAAAAACAAGTGGAATGATAGGCGATTACCCCGACGAAGGAATTTGGGGAGTGATAGATTCCAAAGGAGTATTGCTTAGCGATGGTTATCAGAAATTGTTACCATTTAGGGAAGGATTGTCGGCGGCATATAAAAATGGTAAATGGGGGTTTATTGATAAAGAAGGGAAAATAGCTATACCATTTAGGTTTACTAAAGCCAGATCTTTCTCTGATGGATTAGCTGCCGTGGCTTTTAAGATACGCTATGGATACATTGATAAACATAACAAAACAGTAATCCCATTTAAATATATTGATGCTTTTGAATTCCGCGAAGGTCATGCCAATGTATACACATCAAACGACGGGTATGGTGTTATTAGTAAAGATGGTGTAGTTGTAGAATGGACAAATAAAGAGCAACACGATTCGTACGATGATTACGATGATACTGATTACATGAGGGATAGTTGGGATGCGATGACGGATGGTATGTATGGAGATATGCCAGATGGTTTTGATGGGGATTATGATTTTTTAGGGTACTAAATTGGTGTCAACAAATACAGATCAAAAGTGCCGGAAACATGAAAAACCACACATTGATAAAAACCATAGTCCTTATTTTGTCCTGGCTCACCCTGTCGCCGCTCCTACTCATCCTTGACGGGCGGTGGAAACTGTTATCGAAACGTTTACGGAAATTGTTTTTCTTCTTTTCACCACTGATGTTGATTGTCTATATGGCAATTCTCATTGCTTGTTACCTCTTTTATTGTGAACATTTTCGTGTTCGGTATTTTGTTAAGCCAAAGGTGGTTGAAAACATCACAGGTGATTTCAGAAGCGAGGATGTTTTCTCTGCTATGGATTATGATAACTATAATCAGTATTAACTAAATCCTTATCGAAAATGAAAACAACAAATCTAATCTACTTTGCTTTCATCCTAATGTTGGCATGTTCATGCAACAGCCACAAATCAAGCGATCCCATCGTTAAGGAAAAAACCAATATCCGCAAGGACAAGTCCAAATTGTTCAAAAACTTGTCAAAAAAGGAGGGCTTAATTGAAAAATGGTTTGTTTACGACAAACCTATCAACGGTTATGAGGTCAAGATTCATTGGCTGTGTGATAAAACATACGGATACTACGGAACAGGATACTTCTATTTCTCAAACGACAGTACAACGAAAATCCTAACCCATGCAATTGATATTGACGGCTGGTTTGACAAAACGGGGTTGACGGATACTCCCGATACCATAGTCCTGAATCAATATTACGAGGAAGCATTGCAACCCTACTTGGATTGGAGGACTATTGTCGGGTTTGCCGATTACAACTTTGACGGCAAGATAGACCTTGTTATTTGTGAATCACCAAGACCATGCCACGGTTTTGACCCAGATAGTTGTCTTGACTGCGAGACTTTTGTATTTTATTCTGATTATCCAGAAGGTTTTGTGCAAATCCTCAATGTTCCTTTTTACAGATTATCCACTGAAACTTGCCGAACCTGTTGCACATTTGATACAAAGAACAAAACACTGTTGCTGCTTTCACATGGTGGCGCTTGTTGTTATACGTCAGAAACCTACTATTTTGAATACGGGCAGCCTTATGAGTCGATCAAAATTGTCCATGAAGAAAGGGGTGATGGGGTAATTGATGACACAACCTATCACTATTACAATTACAGTTGGTAAAAACTTGCCACTTCCACCCGACCATTTTCCCCGATTTTTGCAAAGTGCAGTTGGCAAATTTTTACGATTTTTACGGGTTTTATAGGAAAACTGTATTTTCATAGTCCGAAATTTATAGGAAAAGTGTATTTTTGCAGGGTAAAATTTATAGGAAAACTGTAATTTATATGCTTAAGAGAAAGATACAGAGCTATTTGGAAGATTATCTGAAGTCGGATTCCAACAAGATGCTGATTGTGGTCGGAGCGCGACAGGTCGGAAAGTCGTACATCATTCGCCATGTGGGAAAGCAACTTTTCCCCAACTTCGTGGAAGTCAATATGGCCGAAGACAGTTATGGTCCAAGGACTTTCGCCAATGCAAAGACTTTGGAGGATTTTTATCTCGCTTTGAGCACCGTGGCCGGCAACCAATTGAAAGACAAGCACAATACCCTTGTCTTCATCGACGAAATCCAAGCCTACGACCATCTGCTTAGCATGGTCAAGTTCCTCAAACAGGACGACCGCTTCACCTATATTGCAAGCGGTTCGCAACTTGGCATCACACTCAAGGAAACGCCGACCGTCCCTGTGGGCAGCATCCTTATCAAACACATGTACCCGCTTGATTTCGAGGAATTTCTATGGGCAAATGGTGTAGGAGAAGAGGCCATCAGCATCATGGAATCCAAAATCAACCGACGCGAAAGCCTTTCCGAAGCTCTGCATGACAGAATGATGGACTTGTTCAAGAAATACCTGCTCATCGGGGGACTTCCCGATGCCGTAAACAGTTTCATCAGCCGGAAAAACATCGTCGAAGTGCGTGAGATTCAACAAGAAATACACCATCTCTACCTCCTTGACGCAGCCCGTTATGAGCAGGAAAGCCAACGGAAACTGAAGATTCAGCGCATTTTCGAGATGGTTCCTTCCAACTTGGAGAACAAGAAGAAAAGGGTTGTAGCAGCGAAGATTGAGGAAAAGAAAGAAGCAAGGATGAGCGACTATGCCGATGAGTTCGAGTACCTTATTCATGCAGGTATCGCGTTGCAGGTGCAAGCCATCAGCCAGCCTTCCTATCCTATCATCGAAAACAGCGGCAAGAATCTGCTGAAGCTCTATCTCAATGATGTAGGCATTTTTACGGGAATACTATATCAGGAACAGATTCAAGCCATTATGAACGACATTCGCAGCATCAACCTCGGTTCTGTGTATGAAGCCGTTGTGGCTCAAGAATTGGCAGCCCACGGTTTCAGGTTATGCTACTACGACAACAAAAAGTTGGGCGAAGTGGATTTCCTCATCGATGACACGGAACATCTTTCGGTGACTCCCATTGAAGTGAAATCAGGGAAGGATTATTATGTCCATAGCGCGTTGTCGAATATTCTCGCCATCAAAGATTACAACATTCAACAAGCCTTTGTCTTGAACAACGACAGGGAAATCCGCGTCAAAAACGGCATCACCTATCTACCTGTTTACAGCATCATGTTTTTCAAAAAGCACACCTTGAAACAATTAATCTTGGAATAAGAACACAGCCATTTCCCCCACCTCCACCCGACAATTTCCCCCGATTTTTGCAAAGTGCAGTTGGCAATTTTGATGGTACAGATTAATTATTTATAAAGTGTAAAAATTACACATTATAAGCCGTTAAAAACCATATATTTACATTTTAAAAACAAAATAAAGTGTAAATTTTACACGTTTTTCCATTGCGGGTTTCGGAAAAAGCCGTATTTTTGCGTCAAATTTACACAATATGGAAGAGAAAATGTATTGCTACAAGTACCCTCACCCTGCCGTCACGACGGACTGCGTGGTGTTCGGCTTTGACGGGCGCGACCTGAAAGTGCTGCTCATCGAGCGCGGCATCGAACCATACAAGGGCTGCTGGGCCTTCCCGGGTGGCTTCCTCAACATGGACGAAAACGCCACGCAAGGCGCGCTCCGCGAACTAGCCGAGGAAACGGGTCTGAAGCTCGAACACATCAAGGAGTTTGGGACCTTTTCCGACGTGAGCCGCGACCCGCGCGAACGCGTGATTTCCATTGCCTTCTATGCCTTAGCCAAGAAATCGGACGTGAAGGGCGGCGACGACGCAGCCAAAGCGCAATGGTTTGCCCTCAACGAGGTGCCGCGCCTCGCCTTCGACCATGACTACATGCTGCGAAAGGCCATGCAGAAACTCAAGGAAGACATTCATTTTGAGCCTATTGGCTTCGACCTCTTAGGCGAAAACTTCACCATGCCGGAGCTGCAACGGCTCTACGAAGCCATCCTCGGCGTGCACTTCGACCGACGCAACTTCTACAAGAAAATGCTGCAAACGGGCATCTTGGACGAAGTGGAAGACCTCGACGACAGCCGTCCCGCTTTTTTCGGTGAGCGCCGCGAGATGCGGAGCATGGACATCGGAGCCTTGTTCGGCGGTGCAGCCAAGGAAACGCAATCCTCCTACCCTGCCCCGCGCTCCGACGACGACAGCCGCCGCAAAAAAGGCACGCGGTTCTCGTTCAACAAGAAACGCTATGACGAATTTAAGGAGGATAATAGTTTTCGACTGGAGTTTTGATTAGTTAGGAGGTATGAGGTAGGAAGTATGAGGTAGGAATTTTAAATCTTAAATCTTTGAATTTTAAATCTTTAAACCACAAAAAAAACAATGAGTTATGGAAACGAATGACATTAAAAAGACGCAGGTTTATAACCTGATCATTTTAGACAAGAGCGGCTCGATGAGCAGCATCGCCAAGGCCGCCATCGCCGGATTCAACGAGACCGTGGGCGGCATCCGCTCGGCACAAGAACGTTTCAAGGACACACAAGAGCACTTCGTCTCGCTGATGATTTTCTGCAACTGCGAGAAGACCATGGTCTACGACATGGTGCCTGTTGAAAAAGTCAAGGAGCTGACTTCCAACGAATACCGTCCCTGCTGCTGCACGCCGCTGTATGACGCCATGGGCATCAGTATCAACGCCTTGTACAACGCCATCAAGGACAAGGAAGATGCCACCGCCGTGGTGACCGTCATCACCGACGGACTGGAGAACGCCTCGAAGGAATACTCTGGTGCCGCCATCAAGGCCCTTGTGGAGCGCATGAAGGACGAGGAAGGCTGGAACTTCGCCTACATCGGCACCAACCAAGACGTGGAGGCCACCTCGCGCTCGCTCAGCATCGACAACCACATGGCCTTCGCCGACGACGAGGCTGGCATGAGTGAGGCCTGGGCAAGAGAACGCAAGTCGCGCACGAGGATGTACAGCCGCCTCGAAGAAGAACGGGAAATGACCGCCGCCATGCCTTCTTTCGCCCGTAAGCTGTTCCACGCCAAGTCGAACCGAGAAAACCGCAACTACCGAGAAATGAGCGAGTTCAGCCACCGCGTTACGCCTGAGTTCATCAGAAGCCTTGGCGCGAATGAAATCTTCGTCTTTGGCAGCAACTTGCAAGGTGCCCACGGTGGCGGCGCGGCACGCCTCGCCTATAAGGAGTTTGGTGCCATCATGGGGCAAGGCGTTGGCTTGCAAGGACAAAGCTACGCCATTCCCACGATGCAGGGCGGTGTGAACACCATCAAACCCTACGTGGACGAGTTCATTGCCTTCGCCAAGCTGCACCCCGAGTTGACCTTCCTCGTCACCAAAATCGGTTGCGGCATCGCCGGCTTCAAGGCTGCTGAAATTGCGCCCCTGTTCGCTGGTGCGGTCAATGTGGAAAATATTCATTTGCCGCAGGATTTTTGGGAAGAACTGGTGTAAGGAAAAGCACTATGAAGATTATGAACCATGCCGAGAGAAGTGGGGACTTCTCTCGGCTTTTGTCTTTTCAGGGTAATTGCATGATTTTCACAAACCGTATCGAAGAAAACCCTATTTTTGCATCCAATCAACCTCAAAACCTATGAAAAAAGTTGTTTTCCTTACCTTATTAATGGCCCTCGGAATCGAGGCTTCGATGGCCTGCACCAACTTGATTGTCGGCAAAAAAGCCTCCACCGACGGTAGCGTGATGTGCACTTACAACTGCGACGGTTTCGGCTTCAGCGGCTCACTGTCCTACAGTCCTTCAGGGCGACACGAACCTGGCGAACTGATTGAGATTCGCGGCTGGGGACCTTCGCACAAAGGTCGGTATGTGAAGCAGGTGGAATACACTTATAATGTCGTCGGCCTGATGAACGAAAAGCAGGTGACCATCGTAGAGACCACCTTCGACGGTCGGTTGATACTCGTCAACCGAGATGGCCTTTTGGACTACTTTTCGCTGATGCGCCTTGCGCTGCAACGCTCAGCCACTGCCCGCGAAGCCATCAAATGCATGGCAGAACTGGTGGAGGAATACGGCTACAACAGCAGTGGCGAGACACTCACCATTTGCGACCCCAACGAGGCTTGGATCATGGAAATCATCGGCAAAGGGCCGGGAAACAACGGCGCCGTTTGGGTGGCCTTGCGCATCCCTGACGACTGCATCTGCGCCCATGCCAACATCAGCCGCATCAGGCAGTTCCCCTTGGAAAAGAAAGGCAAATACGCCAGCATCAGCAGCAAGAACCTCAAGCACATCAACCGCCCCGAGGTGGAATGTGTCTATGCCGCCGATGTCGTCAGTTTCGCCAAGGAATGGGGCTTCTATTCGGGCAAGGACGAAGATTTCTCCTTCCGCGACGCCTACTGCCCCATCGACTTCGAGAACGTGCGCTACGCCGACGCCCGCGTGTGGAGCTTCTTCCGCCACCACTACAGCCATGAGGAAATGGACAAATACCTGCCCTACATCAATGGCGAGTTTGACAAATGCGAACATCTACCTTTGTGGATCAAGCCCGACAAGCCGCTCTCTCTGCGCGACTTGCAGAACGACATGCGCGACCATTTCGAGGGCACGCCGCTTGACATGACCGCCGACATGACCGCAGGCCCGTGGGGGATGCCCATCCGTCCACTGCCAATGCATTTCAAAGACAGCGACAGCATCCCGTATTTCCGCGAACGTCCTATCGCCACGCAACAAAGTGGCTTCACCATGACCTGCCAGATGCGCTCATGGCTGCCCGACGATGTGGGCGGCGTCACTTGGTTCAACTGCGACGACGCCAACATGGTGGCCTACGTGCCGCTCTACTGCTGCATCACGCAGGTGCCCGACTGCTTCCGTCCCGAGAACAACCCGCGCACCGAGTTCAGCGACAAGTCGGCCTTCTGGATGAACAACTGGGTAGCCAACATGGTCTATCCGCGCTATTCCATGATGATTGGCGACTTGCGCAAGGCACAAAACGAGTTAGAGGACTATTACTTCGCCGACCAAGACAGTGTACTCGTCGCCATCAAGGACATGATGCCCGCCGACCGACGGACTTACCTCAACCAAAAGAGCATCGCTTACGCCGACCGCATGATGACGCGCTGGGACCAGTTGGCCAAGTACCTCATCGTTCGCTACAACGACCAAGTCGTGCGCCGCGTGGACGAGAACGACCAATTCCTCCGCTGGGGCCACGACACGCCTGGCTACGACCAGCAATTCATTGATGCCATTGGCAAGAGCACAGGAGACAGATATCGCCTGAAAGAGGTGATTAAACGAAGGGAAAGGTGACGCATCATGGGGCAATGGCAAAACATTCCTCTTATCAAAAGATTTTTTTCAAACAAAACACTCCACTATCAAAAAAAGTCGTATCTTTGCAGCCCGTTTAGAACAACAAATTTATCGTAAAAAGAAGAGAATTATGTATTTAACTGCAGAAAAGAAATCAGAGATTTTCAGCCAATACGGCAAGAGCGCTGCCGATACTGGTTCAGCAGAAGGCCAAATCGCTTTGTTCACCTACAGAATCAAGCATTTGACGGAACAAACAAAAGTGCATCACAAGGATGTGGCGGCCAAGCGCGCGTTGGTTTGCTTAGTAGGTAAGAGAAGAAAACTTCTCGATTATTTGAAGAGAACCGACATCGAAAGATACCGTAACATCATTAAGGAACTGGGTATCAGAAAGTAAGACTTTCACATGCCCAAGCCAAAGCAAGAAAAGGCAATCACGCATTGCCTTTTTTTTGCTATTTATCGAATTACCCATCAATTATGCTAAACGCTAAGAGAAAACAGTAAAAAATCATTAAAATCATGGGTCCACAAGGATTTACACAAACCATCAAAATGCCTAACGGTCAGGAGATTACGTTGAACACCGGCCGTTACGCCAAGCAAGCCGACGGGTCAGTCATGCTCCGTTGCGGCGACACCGTACTTTTGGCTACCGTCTGCTCCGCGACGGAAGTAGCCCCTGAAACCGATTTCTTCCCCCTGTCTGTCGACTATAGGGAAAAATATTACTCCACGGGCAAATTCCCGGGCGGTTTCTTCAAGCGCGAGGCCAAGCCCTCCGATTACGAAGTGCTCATTTCGCGCCTCATCGACCGCGCTTTGCGCCCGCTGTTCCCCGACGACTACCACGCCGAGACCATCGTGCAAGTCAACCTCCTGTCGAACGACAAGGAACAAACTCCCGATGCATTGGCAGCCTTGGCCGCCTCTGCCGCCATCTGCGTGTCCGACATCCCATTCCATGGCCCGATCTCGGAAGTGCGCGTGGCCCTCATCGGCGACGAATACGTTATCAACCCGACCTTCGCCCAAATGGAGGAAGCCCGCCTCGAACTGATGGTGGCCGCCTCCATGAAGGACATCTGCATGGTGGAAGGCGAATGCAAGGAAGTGTCTGAGCAAGAGATGCTTGGCGCACTGAAAGCTGCCCATGAAGCCATCAAGATCCAATGCCAAGCCCAACTTGACCTGATGGCGCAAGTCAACAAGGCCAAGCGCGAATATTGCCACGAAGTGAACGACGAGGACCTCCGCGCCGAAATCGAAGCCAACTGCTACCAGCCTTGCTATGACTTCGCCCTCACCGGTTGCGCCGACAAGCACCTCCGCGAAGAGACCTTCAGCGGCATCCTCGACAAATATCTCGAAAAATACACCGAAGAAGAGCTGGAGACCGTGAAGCCTTTGGCCAAACGTTATTTCCACGATGTGGAACGCTCGGCCGTGCGCAACGCCGTCCTCAATGAGCGCATCCGCCTCGATGGCCGTAAGACCGACGAGGTGCGTCCCATTTGGACGGAAGTCGACATCCTGCCCAAAGCACACGGCTCGGCGGTGTTCACCCGTGGTGAGACACAGGCTTTGGTGACCGTCACCCTCGGCACCAAGCTCGACGAACAGACCTTGGACGGCGCCGTGGTGGAAGGCACCAAGAACTTCACGCTGCACTACAACTTCCCTGGCTTTGCCACTGGCGAGGCCAAGGCACAGCGCAGCACCAGCCGCCGCGAGATCGGTCACGGCAACCTTGCTGAGCGCGCCCTCAAGACGATGGTGCCGCACGACGAGAGTATGCCTTACACCATCCGCATCGTGAGCGACATCCTCGAATCCAACGGTTCGTCTTCAATGGCCTCAGTGTGTGGCGGTTGCCTCGCATTGATGGACGCTGGTGTGCCGATGCGCAAACCCGTTGCAGGTGTGGCTATGGGTATGATTTCAGACAGTGAGACCGGCAAATACGCCATCCTCACCGACATCCTCGGCGACGAAGACCACCTCGGCGACATGGACTTCAAGGTCACAGGTACCCGCGACGGTATCACCGCTTGCCAGATGGACATCAAGGTTGACGGTCTGTCTTACGAAGTGCTGACCGAAGCCCTCGAACAAGCCCGCCAAGGCCGCTTGCACATCCTCGACGAGATGGCCAAGACCATCACCGAGCCTCGCGCCGACTATAAGGAGTTCGTGCCGCGTATCGAGACCATGTATATCCCGAAGGATATGATTGGTGCCGTCATCGGACCTGGCGGAAAGATCATCCAAGAGATGCAGAAAGAGACCAACACCGTCATCGTCATCACCGAGGACGACCAGAAGGGTATCGTGGAAATCGCTTCGCAGAACAAGGAAGACATCGAGGCCTGCAAGGCCAAGATTCGCGCCATCGTGCAAGTGCCCGAGGTCGGCGAGGTCTATCACGGCAAGATTGTTTCCATCATGGCCTTTGGCGCTTTCGTGGAAATCATCCCCAACAAGGACGGCCTGCTCCACATCTCCGAAATCGACTGGAAGCGTTACGAGACGATGGAAGAGACCGGCCTGAAGGAAGGCGACGAAATCGACGTGAAGCTCGTCGAAATCGACCAGAAGACCGGCAAGTTGCGCCTGTCGCACCGTGCTTTGCTCCCCAAGCCGGAAGGCTATGAAGAGAAGAAGGGCGGCAATGGCGGCGGTCGTGGCAACGGCGGCAACCGTGGTGGTCACGGCGGTGGCAATCGCAACGGCGGTGGCCACGGCAATGGCGGCGGTCACAGAAGATAAGCATTTTTAATATGGTGTTTTGGCGGACTTACCGCCTGCCAAAGCACCCAACTAACTGAATATTTTGAACTAAACAAACGGTAAATGAGGCAGTTAAAGATTACGAAGCAGGTGACGAACCGTGAGACCGCATCTCTCGACAAGTACCTGCAAGAGATTGGTAAGGTTGAGCTGATTTCGGCCGAAGAAGAGGTTGAATTAGCCCAGCGTATCAAGCAAGGCGACAAGATCGCGTTGGAAAAACTCACCAAGGCCAACTTGCGCTTTGTAGTCTCCGTAGCAAAACAGTATCAGAACCAAGGCCTTAGTCTTCCCGACTTAATCAACGAAGGCAACTTGGGACTGATAAAAGCCGCACAACGTTTCGACGAGACCAGAGGTTTCAAGTTCATCTCCTACGCCGTGTGGTGGATCCGTCAGTCCATCCTACAGGCTTTGGCCGAACAATCGCGCATTGTCCGTCTCCCCTTGAACAAAATCGGTTCCATCAACAAAATCAACAAGACTTATGCTAAGTTAGAGCAAGAGTTTGAGCGCGAACCCAATGCAGAGGAGATTGCCGAGGTTTTGGAAATCACGGAGCAGGAAGTGAAGGAGTCGATGAAGAACGCCGGTCGCCACATCTCGATGGACGCACCGCTCGTGCAGGATGAGGACAACACCATGTACGACGTGCTGAAGAGCGAGGAGGCCCCGACGCCCGAGACCGAGCTTCTGTATGAGTCGTTGCGCAAAGAAATTGACCGTGCCATCTCCACCCTGACGCAGCGGGAACAGGATGTCGTCCGCCTCTATTTCGGGCTGAACGGCAGCCACCCGATGACCTTGGAGGAGATTGGAGAGAAATTCGACCTGACTCGCGAGCGCGTGCGCCAGATCAAGGAAAAGGCCATACGTCGGTTGAAACACACCAGCCGCAGCAAGATCCTAAAGAGTTATCTCGGTTAAGAATCAAAAACGCCCCTCAAAAAATTGAGGGGCGTTTTTGTTGGTGACTTATATGATCGCTCACGACGCCTGCTTCGACGCCGATCGGCTGGATTTAGGGCGTGTAGGAATTACCCCAGACCTTGAGAAGATGACGACGGAAAAAGGCAAAGAGTTGGCACAAACAACATAATGCGCAGCCATTTCGACAGCAACTTCCACCGCCCATCCAAGATGAGCAATAGCGGCGAAAGGGTGAGCCATGAGAGGATTATAGCTAGGGATTTGAGAAAGGTGTAGTTGCCTGTTGTTGGGTTCATGATAGTATTTCTTTAACCATTTAGTTTCTCTATCGCCTTCTCTGCCGCCACCTCATCGAGGCACACACCATTGCAAAATACATCCCAGGCTGCATCCTTGTTCTTGAGTTGGAACAGTTTTGTCCGCATCGTGAGGTTAGTACAGCCATCATAGATCTTCCGCAAATCCTTGGGCAGTGCCTTTGAGACCTTCTTGCGACACCCCATCCACTCATTCCACAATTGCCATTCAAGCTCAATAGCCTTATGGTGTTCCACCATACCATCTTTCTCGTTTACACTGAATGCATTAAGCCAATTCTCATCCTCCTGTTTGAGGAACGCCGAATAGGCATCATCAATCATGCGGGAAGTAAATGTCGAATCGGGGAACGCGACCTCCTGACCTTGTCCGAACAGCAGCAAGTTGTGGAACGATGCCTTCCAAAGATCTACGCTTTGCTTCTGGACACCAAGGATATACAAACCTCCAATGCTGCCATTGTCTTCATGTACCACCACCTCGTAAACCGCGTCGTGATACCGTTCCCACTTTTCTTTCTCCTTAATGAAAAGCTTCATGTAATTGGGCCACAACGTGTCAAGCTGCAGGAACTCCGCTTCGATTCGCGCCTTGTATCTTTCGTATTCCGTGTAAGCAAGCGTACCCTTTTCAGCATTACAAGCCATACCGTAAAGCATTTCCTTAGCCCTTTCGACTTCATTCTCATCTGTCGATTCATTGAACACAGTCCAAAGAGAATCTTTGGTCCTCTGATAGTCATCCCAGGTCTTTCTTGGGGTTTGCTTGGCAATACTGTCACTCAAAATGATATTTTCAGAATTGCTCTTATTGTCACAGCTAAAGCAAAACAAAGCAGAGACTATTACCACTATTATCTTTATTGTTCTCATGTATTTTGATTGTTATTAAAATTCAGTATTATTAATGTCTTGCCCTGTATTTCTCCGCAAATCCTCCCAGTACTCATTGCTACCCCAACCCAATGCTCTTGCCAAAGATTCGATGCTCAACATCATGTCTGAACCTATCTTTTCTTCAACATCTTTAGGGTAAAAATGCCACAACTCATCCAGACATTTGATTTTATAATCCACCGCTTGCGATACTATTGGAAACAACTCCTTCATGCGTTCTTCCCTTATTTCCAATCTGCGTCTTGTCTCTTCATCAGCAGGAATTTCCCTATAATGGCCGGCATCGATGTTTTCATTTATGACATACCTGTCTTCTGCATTTTCCAATCTGGCTTGTATGGTGCCATCTATTTCTTTAAATCGATAGTGGTATGTCGCACAATGAAAAGTATAGGGTTTCCAAGTCTCTCTTGTAGTCCTGCTCTCAATCAACAATTCATTGGGCGAAGGATGGATTTGTTCGGTAATCCAATCCAAATATCCCTTATCTGGTGGCATTATTACCCCATTCATGATAGTTTTATGCCAAGCAACATACTCAAGACGATAAGCCTTGAAATATAAGTCGTGCCTAAACCATCGTTTGATATGAGGCAGTTCTACTTTACCTGAAAACGCCTTCGTAAAAGTCCTACCGCCTTCGGTATACTGTGACCACTCGGGCAGCCTTGGGATTTGCGAGTCGCTTTTGCGATAGCGGCATTCGCCTTCCGGTATGACTCTGACTTGTATTCTATATTGTATCATGATAGATGGATTTATTCAAATTTTGGCAAGTGATATTTCGTCACCATTGCAAACTCAAACACTATCTCCCTAAATTGACTGGGTAGTTTGTGGATGGCCTTTGCTGTGATTTCTTTGGGAATCTGTCCGTAATATGCTTCAGCGATGCCTCCGGCAATACAGGCTTGCGTGTCGCTATCGCCACCCAGCGAAACGGCCAGACGGATGACGGACTCGTAGTCTTCGCCATCCATGAAGGCCATGATGGCTTCGGGAACGCTGCCTTCACAGGAACAATCGAAACTGTAACTTGTACGGATTCCCTCAATCGTGTGACCAAGGTCGTAGTGGAAGTTCTGCACGATGTAAGTCTTTATTTCCGCCTTGCTCGCATGATGGCGAGCCATGAAAATGGCAGCCGAAACGGCTTGGGCGGCAGTAATGCCTTGCTCGCTGTCGTGCGACACCTCTGCCGACCGTTTCGCGACTTCCAAAGTCTCTTCCATGTTATCGAAAGCCCATCCTATTGGACTGACACGCATTGCGGCCCCATTGGTGAAGGAGCCGTATGGCTGAGGCTCATCGCTGTTGAGCCACGCTTTAGTGGCATGACTGAAGCCTGAACTGGGATACATCCTCCCGTATGTTTGCATGATTTTGACCAGGGTCGCATGCTGATGCTTAGGGTCGCGCATCAGCCAATCGGCTACGGCGATGGTCAGCACGGTGTCGTCGGTGAACTTGCTGCCTTTATCGAACAGCTCGAAATCCGTAGTCTTGATTCGGCTGTTGTGGCCTTCAAATCTTGAGCCTATGATATCTCCAATGATTGATCCTAACATGATTTATACTTTTATAATGTTGATATTAAGCTTATTATCGCAATGTCTTGTCTCCTTGCAAAGTTAATGATGAATATTTACGCTCCGCAAGAGGTGTTGATAACTTTTTTCCCAACTTCATCTGAATCCAATGCTGCCCTTGTTTTCCGATGTGGTGTTGGGATAATCCTGCTCAATGCGAGGATAAATCCTATTGTAGTCATTCATCGCTTCGCCAATGACACGATAGGCACAATCAAATTCTTTCATGAAGTCTTTTGCATTGGCGATGGCAGTCTGATAGGAGCAGCAGAAGTGGTCGTCAAGCACGACAAAAGTAGTAAGGGTATTGTTCGTATTGATGCAATTTGCAGCTCGTGTCCAGCCAGCCATACTCACTTTCCCGAAATTGTCATCTCCAAAATCGTAAAGGAAATACAGATGTTTTATCCTTCTGTCAAAGCTATCGCCAATGTAAATGCGAAACTGGTTGTCGTTTTTGATGACATACAATGTGCCATCTTGCTTCTCGTGGCGAAACCCTTGCTTGTCTAATTGCTTGCAAATACTGTTTTCCAACACCTCTTTGCTTTTGGCTCCAGTGAACCAAATGGATGCGAAGATTGTACCAGCTAAGAAAATGATGCAAGCTGCCCAAGCAAAAAATGGAGAAAGGCTAAACAAATAATACAGTGACCAGCCTGTCACTCCACAAAAGGCAAGGATTCCGACGACATAATCAAGGATTTCTTTCTTTTCGTTTTCAATAGAATTGCTCATGGTTGTATTGTTTTGCGTCTTATTCTGACGCAAAAATACTTCAAGCAATCATGTACCTTTGAGTTTTACAAGGCTTGCAAATCTACTAATTCGCGGGGCAAGGTGATTTTCTTCGGTTCACCTCGTTTGCCTGTGATGAAATAATGCTGGGCATAGACATAATCGAATTGCTTGAGAAAAGCTTCTCGTATGCGGGTGCATTTTTCGTTGATGGAGTTTTTGCTTGGGTCTGTGATGTCTTGAATACTTCTCAAAATGTTTTTCTCCATAACCCTGTTGCTAATTTGTTTGTAGATGTCAAGCAATTCGGAATAAGTAATTGTTCAAAATTAGTTTACCGATTAATACTATAATAAATCAAACCACGTTAGCTCTATGAATCGCAAAAAGAATAAATATGAGAGTAACGACACGATTAGAGCTAAGCGAATTGCAGCGGCGGGAACTCGAACGGGGATACCGCCAAGGAGAGAAGCACTGCTTCAGGATGCGTTGTCTTGCCGTGCTTCTGAAAGCGGACGGCATGTCCGCCGCGAAAGTCGGCGAGAGGACGGAGATGGAACACCATACCGTTGCCAAATGGTTCAACAGGTACAAGAAGGAGGGCATCAAGGGCCTGGAGACACGTTCCGGCAGGGGGCGCAAGCCGATAATGGACTGCTCGGACGAGGAAGCCGTCCGCAAGGCCATCGAGCAGGACCGGCAAAGCGTGAACAAGGCTCGGGAGGCATGGCAGCAGGCCAGCGGCAAGGAAGCCAGCGAGTCGACGTTCAAGCGTTTTTTATCAGCATTGGCGCAAGATATAAGCGTATAAGGAAACGCCCAAGGGGAAAACCCTCGCCGCAGCTCTACGAGTACAAGGCCGAGAAGCTGCAAGAACTTGAACAAAAAGCGGAAGCAGGCAAGATAGACCTTTACTATGCCGACGAGAGCCATATCTGCACGGAGGGCTATGTCCCCTACGGCTGGCAGTTCCGGGACGAGGATGTCCACATCCCATCCCAGAAGATAGCCCGCCTCAACATATTCGGCATGACGACCAGGGACAACCGCTACGAGGGCTTCACCTCGCGGAGCAGCATTACCGCCGAGAAGCTGTCGGACTTCCTCGACAGACTGTCCCTCCGACCCAGGGGAAGGAACACCGTCATTGTGCTTGACAACGCCAGCATCCACCGCAGCGGCATCATGAAGGAGATGAGACCCGTTTGGGAAGGCAGAGGGCTTTTCCTCTTCTATCTCCCGCCGTATTCGCCGCATCTCAACATTGCGGAGACCCTGTGGCGCGTGCTGAAAGGCAAGTGGATACGTCCGCAGGACTACTTGTCCACCGACTCCCTCTTCTACGCAACCGACAGGGCTCTGGCTTCGGTCGGCACTTCTCTGTTCGTCAACTACTTCCATTATGCAGCTTAATTTTGACTACTTACTTA
>Ga0265301_10001866_pt1 | contig 26121 bp, 17 predicted proteins | sample AusTroGonzalo_MG_2_FD_193488 | JGI IMG/M metagenome (GOLD analysis project Ga0265301, IMG submission 193488) | Bovine rumen microbial communities from tropical cattle in Woodstock, Queensland, Australia - Gonzalo_04 | ecosystem: Host-associated > Mammals > Digestive system > Stomach > Rumen ... | reverse complement strand
TCCGACAGTGCATGAACTTCTTCAATGAAAACCTAAAGTAACATCCTATATGAAACGACTAAAACTACTACTATCTACTATGCTTCTGTGTGCGACTGCTGCAGTCTGTGCACAGGATGGTCAGTCTCGCGTGTGGAAGCCCTTCACCCACGAGCCTTCGACTGCCGACATCATTGTCCGTGTGAACGACTATTGGCAAAAGAACCATAGTCCCCAGGTGCGCTCCTTCTGGGACGAAGCCGCCTATCATACAGGTAATATGGAAGCCTATCGACTGCTTGGAAAAGCCCAGTGGCTAGCCTATAGCGACGCATGGGCACGCCACAACCAGTGGATGGGTGCTCAGGAGAAAGACCCTTCCAAATGGAAATACAAGACCTATGGTGAAGGACACGACTTCGTGCTCTTCGGCGACTGGCAGATTTGTTTCCAGACCTATCTCGACCTTTACGAGATAACCCCCGATGACTATAAGATAAAGCGAGCCATCGAAGTGATGGACTACGAGGCGCGCCAGCCCCAGTGCGACTTCTGGTGGTGGGCCGATGCGCTCTATATGGTGATGCCCGTGATGACCAAGCTCTATAAGACCACGGGCGAGGTGAAATATCTCGATAAACTTTACGCCAATTATCGTTGGGCTGACGAACTGATGTACGACACCGTGGCCCATCTCTATTTCCGCGATGCCAAGTACATCTATCCCAAAGCCACCACGCGTAGTGGCGGCAAAGACTTCTGGGCGCGTGGCGATGGTTGGGTGCTTGCAGGCTTAGCCAAAGTCCTGACCGATATGCCCAAGGACTATTCTCATCGCGCTTTCTTCGAACAGCGCTTCTTGGAACTGGCCGAGGCCGTGGCCCGCTGTCAGCAACCCGAAGGCTATTGGACACGCTCCATGCTCGATAAGGACCATGCCGAGGGACCGGAGACCTCCGGCACAGCCTTCTTTACTTATGGTTTGTTGTGGGGTGTTAACCACGGATTACTGTCTGATGACCAGTACGGACCCGTAATTCAGCGCGGTTGGGACTACCTCACCAAGAAAGCCCTGCAGCCCAGCGGTGCCGTAGGTTTCGTGCAGCCCATCGGTGAGAGAGCCATTCCCGGTCAGCAACTCTCTGAGAAGAACGAGGCCAACTTTGGTGTTGGCGCTTTCCTCCTGGCTGCCTGCGAACATCTGCGCTACGAGGATCGTCAGGCTGGTGGCGAGGTGAAAGTGACCATCACCAATAAGAGCAACGATTTCCGTCAGCAGTTAGTAGAGCTCGACGAGGCAATGGTCGATGTACAGCTGGGCATTCATGGCGGACGCCAGTTCATTGTCTATGATGCAGGCGGACTGGAAGTGCCTTATCAGCTCACCTATAACAAGAAGATTCTCATCGATGCCGGCGTGCGTCCCCGTGGCACACAGACCTTCTACATCCGTAAAGGCATGCCTATGGTCTATCAGAACGTGTGCTATGGCCGCATCTTCCCTGAACGCAAGGACGACTTTGCCTGGGAGAACGACCGTGGTGCCTACCGCATCTACGGTCCCGCCTTGCAGCGTACAGGTGAGAAAAGCTATGGCGTTGACGTGTGGTCGAAGAACACCCCCGAGCTGGTTCTCGACCAGCGTTACTGGATAGAAGACGTAGTGATGATGCCTGCTGTAGAGAAGCTGCGCCGCGAGAATCGCCAGCGTGGTGACTCTCTCTATCGTTTGAACTCCTACCACAACGATCATGGTCGCGGCATGGACCTCTACAAAGTAGGTCCCACACTGGGTTGTGGCACGCCCGCCCTGATGGTCAACGACGAACTTCTCTATCCCTATTGCTTCAAAGACTACGAGATGCTGGACAATGGTCCGCTGCGCATGACGGCCCGTTTCACCTATCATCCCACCGATGTTCAGGGCGACACCGTTGTAGAGACACGCATCATCCAGTTGGACAAAGGTTCCAACTTCAATAAGATGATCGTGAGCTACGAGGGTCTCAAGCATCCCGTCAAACTGGCTTCAGGCGTAGTCATCCACTCCGAGGATGCTAAGAGCTATGTTCTTGGTAAGAACTACGTGCAGTATGCCGATCCCACCGACAATGTAGAGGTGAACAACTGCCAGCTCTTTGTGGCCACCCTCTATCCACAGGGTGTCAACCAAACATTGATGAAGAAACTTGCCAAGCAGAGTGGGGGAAACGAAGGTCATGCCCTTGGCATCAAGAACAACTACAAAGGCGAACCCTATACCTATTACTTTGGTTCCGCCTGGTCTAAATACGATGTCCGTTCACAGGCCGAGTGGCAGCAGCGCATCAACTGGACACTCTCCAGTCTGCAGCAGCCCTTGAGCGTGAAATGGCATAAGACCAGTAAATAACCCTCTACCGCCGAACAAATAACGGTATCCCATCGGCAGTAAATCCGTCAAACGGGCAGTAAAGCGGCACTTTTCAAGTTGTAAAGTGGCACTTTACTGCCCGCAAAGTTTTACTTTCGAGTTCTCATAGTTAAACTTTCCTATTCCAATAGCATAACTTTTGCATGAAATCCAGCCCCTAGATGACTCATTTATAGGGGCTAGATTAGTGCAATCTAGACCCTAGACTTCTCAATTCTAGAGTCTAGAAACGTCCAATCTAGACTCTAGAAGCATCCATTCTAGACTTTAAAAAGTTCATTTCTAGAGTCTAGATCTGCATCAATACTTCAACTATTACATCCAGAAACGCCTTTTTTTGCCTTTCAATAGTCATTGTTTCATTATGCAGTATCGGCTGTCTTGGCACACGATAGGGTTGGATTCATCTCCCAGCTTAATATATAGTGACGTTTTGTTACACATTTTCCCAAGTAACTCTTGCAACATTCAAAATTTTGTTCTACCTTTGCACATAAGTACTGGCGCAGAACTTCAGCGGAGGTGGCCAGTGCGATTTTTGAGGAAATAATAACAGCATTAGCAGTTATCTCGGAGAACATAGAAACCTGAGAAATTTCTAAAGAAAAACCGAAGAAGTGATAATTGTGAATGTCTGCGCTTATGGCGTGGACGTCACTTATCATTCGGTTGGGCAATCTCAGGGCCTCTATGTTCGATAAGGAGCGGACACGCTTTTTCGTGCATAGAGATCTTGAAGTATCAAGCCCAAAGAATCCGATAAGTGCTTATGCCAAAAGCTATAAGCGCAAAGAATGCCAAAAAAAGAAAGTAATCTTTCCTGTATAGATATCAGGGAGGATGACCTGTCGGATATATCGCCGGAAGTGTTGGCAACGCTTCTGCGTGATCATACCACAGGACGTAATATCTTCTGGGCTACTCATGACTATGAGGCGCTTGGGAGTGAATATGATTATCATGCCCAGATATTGCCTGAACTGATAACGGGTGAGCATGGAATGGTAATCCGCCCTCGTGTGCTAAAAACTAAAGAGAACCAAACTGATAGGGCCAAGGGAATGGCCGAAGTGTTTACGTCTTCGTGGGTATGTAATGCTCAGAATAATCTCGTGGATGAAGCTTGGTTTGGCAGGAAGGATGTCTTCAATGTTGAAGACAGTGAGAATCATACATGGAAATCAACTACAGAAAAGATTGTGTTCCCAGAAGGGAAGACATGGAAAGACTATGTAAGGGCAACACGCATGGAGATGACTTGTGGCGAGGCTCCTTACCTGGCTAGTCGTTATGATACCACTACAGGAGACTCAATCCCTTTAAAACAACGAATTGGCTTGCTCGACAGAAAACTACGGATTGTCTCAGAGAATACAGAAACAAGTGGGGAGTGGCTCGACTGGGCACAAATCGCATACATGAACACCTATGGTTATGAATGGCAGGGCGATAACTTGTTGCTGGCTCGTGAAGCTTTATTATGGAGTTTTATAGAATACTATAAAGATAAGTTTGGCAAGGAGCCACTCCTTAGGTCTGTCAATTATATCGCCTATATTATTTCTTGGAACCTTTGGCAGATGGATGGACTTAAAGGTGTTGTGCCTGATAGCTGTAAGAATGGTGTAACGGAGAAAATCCAGACTTTATTTGGCGAAGAAGAGCATATAGTGAATTGTGCAGGTTGTCAGCAGGACGACTTGCGCAGACATAATGGTACGTATTGCCTAATTCGTGACTGGCCAAACAAGAAAAAGAAAATCCGCTTCATTGACCTTATTAAACGATAAAGACCTATGGCTACATTTGAATCCTCTTTAAAATCAAAACTAATTTACGTCTTTGCCATTAGTGACGAAAGACACAGCGACTGTCTGAAGATTGGGGAGACAACGCTTGACGAAGATGACGGTTCTAACCTGTTTAACAATAATGAGGCATTACAAGAAGCAGCCCATAAACGTATTCGTCAATATACCAAGACGGCAGGTATAGCCTATCAGTTGTTGCATACTGAAATATCCATCTTTGTGCGCAATGGTATGATCTTTACTTTCAACGACAAGCAGGTACATAAAGTGCTGGAACGTTCGGGTATCAGGAAGAAAGAGTTTGAAGGCGTGAAAGGTGCAGACGAATGGTATTGCTGTGATTTGGAAACAGTCAAGAAAGCCATTCATGCTGTAAAGCAGGGGGAGAGCAGCCTGCATCCCAGCGAAGTGTCGCAAGGCAAGACGCCTATCATTTTCAGACCAGAGCAACGTGATGCCATTGACAAAACCATTAAGCGTTTCAAGAAAGGCAATCAGATGTTGTGGAATGCCAAGATGCGCTTTGGTAAGACACTCTCTGCCTTGCAAGTTATTAAAGAGGAAGGCTTTTCCCGTTCATTGATATTGACCCATCGTCCTGTCGTAGACAGCGGATGGTATGATGATTTCAAGAAGATATTCTATGATCGTACTGATTATTCCTATAGTTCAAAGGGGAATGGTGAGGACTTCAATCATCTGAAGAATAAAGCACAGCATTTCATCTACTTTGCCTCGATGCAAGATCTTCGAGGTTCAGAGCAGGTGGGCGGAAAGTTCGATAAGAATGATGATGTTTTCCGTATATCCTGGGATTTTATCATCGTTGACGAAGCGCATGAAGGCACCAAGACGGAATTAGGTCAGAATGTATTGCGTGAGCTCATTAAGTCTGATACGAAGGTGTTGCAACTTTCAGGCACGCCGTTTAATCTTTTTGATGACTACTCCGAAGAAGAAATCTTCACTTGGGACTATGTGATGGAGCAGCGTGCCAAGCAGGCCTGGGCTGTAGATAATCCATACGAGCCCAACCCTTATGCTTCATTGCCTGCCATCAATATATATACTTACAACCTAGGAAGCCTGATGAGTGAGTATGTGGAGGACGAGAAGGCATTTAATTTCCGAGAGTTCTTCCGTACTAAGGACGATGATACGTTTGTTCATGACAAGGATGTAGACCATTTTCTTGATTTGTTGTGTAAAGAGGATGAAGAAAGCCTTTATCCCTATAGCAATGATAACTTCCGTCGTATATTCCGCCATACGCTTTGGGTGGTTCCTGGTGTGAATTCAGCCCGTTCGTTGAGTGCGAAACTGAAAGCACACAACGTATTTGGAAAGTTTCAGATAGTTAATGTGGCAGGTAATGGTGATGAGGATGAAGAGAATGATGAGGCCCTACAGATGGTCAACAAAGCCATCGGACCAGATTCCGATGAGACCTTTACTATTACACTGAGTTGTGGACGACTGACTACGGGTGTTAGCATCAAGCCTTGGACGGCAGTCTTTATGATGGCGGGTTCATTCAGTACTTCTGCTGCGCAGTATATGCAGACCATATTCCGTGTGCAGACTCCCTATGAGATTCATGGACGCATGAAAGAGCAATGCTATGCATTCGACTTTGCTCCGGACCGAACGCTGAGGGTATTGGCTGAAACAGCGAAAGTGAGTGCCAAGGTTGGCAAGCAGACGGAGGAAGACAGAAAGATTTTGGGCGATTTTCTGAACTTCTGTCCTATTATCTCTATTGATGGCTCTCAGATGAAGCCCTATGATGTGAACAAGATGATGGGACAGCTGAAGAAAGCTCAGATAGAAAAGGTGGTGCAATGTGGCTTTGAGGATGGCGCACTCTATAATGACGAACTGCTGAAACTGACAGATGTGGAATTGAAGGACTTCGATGACCTGAAGAAAACTATTGGTCAGACAAAGGCGATGGGCAAGACTGGAGATATTGACGTCAATAATCAGGGGTTTACCAATGAGCAATATGAGGAAAAGGAACGACTTGAAAAGAAACCCAAGAAGGAACGTACACCAGAGGAACAGGCTCGGCTTGACGAATTGAAAGCCATGAGCAATCAGCGACGCAATGCCATCAGCGTACTTCGTGGAATTTCTATTCGTATGCCTTTGCTCATCTATGGTGCTGAACTCAAGAATGAAGATGAAGAAATCACCATCCATAATTTCTCTTCTTTGATTGATGACCAGTCGTGGGAAGAGTTTATGCCTAAAGGTGTTAACAAGGAAAAGTTTGAGAAGTTCAAGAAATACTACGATCCAGATGTGTTCCGTGAGGCAGGCAAGCGTATTCGTGAAATGGCTCGTGCAGCTGATAAGTTCACCATTGAGGAACGCATAGAACGTATAGCCAGCATCTTTAATACCTTCCGTAATCCCGATAAAGAGACTGTGCTGACACCTTGGCGTGTAGTTAATATGCACATGAGTGATTGTTTGGGAGGTTGGTGCTTCTGGGATGAAGATTTCAAGCAGATGATATCTGTTCCTCGTTGGGTGAACCAAGGGAAGGTTACAAATGATGTGTTCCGTACTGACAGTCATATCTTAGAGATTAATTCCAAGAGTGGTCTCTATCCTCTTTATGTTACCTATAGCATATATAGGAGCAGAGTGGAGGACGCCAAGCTGAAATACGGTGAGGTGGGACTTGGATTCTCCAAAAGTCTTTGGGATGCAACCATCGAAGAAAACATCCTCGTGGTTTGTAAAACTCCTATGGCTAAAAGCATTACCAAACGTACCCTTGCAGGCTTCCGAGATACAAAAGTCAACGCACAATATTATCCTAACTTAATAGAGAATATTTCTGAACGATCAGAAGTTGTTGTCAATACCTTCCGTGATGGCAAGCACTTCTGGAATATCAATGATAATATAAATATGAAATTTGATGCAATTGTAGGTAATCCGCCTTATCAAATAACAATTGATAGTCAGCGAGGGTTGGCTAGTCAAATATTTCCTGATTTTATCAAGTTGTCTATCAAACTAAATCCAAAGCACACATCCTTGATTACACCGTCACGATGGTTTACGGCAGAAGCTCAAGATGGTTCATTTGTCAAGTTGCGTGATTATATGAGAGAGAATAATCATATTGTCAAAGTATACAATTACCCCAATACGAGCGATTTATTTGATAAAGTGGAGATTGCGGGTGGTGTTAATTATTTCTTATATTCAGAAATGTATAATGGTGATACGACTTTTATAACTAAGGTTAATTATAGAGAAGAGCAAAATGAAAGACCCTTATTTGAAGAAGGATTAGATATCATTATCTCTGATAGTAATGTTTATAAGATAATAGAGCGACTTCGAAAACAAGGATTTACTCCAATGTCTAATTTAACAACGGGCCGTGATGCATTTGGAATTACAGGGAAAAAAGAAAAGGTTAATAGTATAAGTAGTACTGATTATTTCGAAGGTGCGATTGAATTAAGATGTGCATATGAAGAAATAAGATACATTGATAGAAAAGCGATTACTCGTTCGATTGACGTTGTTGATAAATGGAAAGTTTTTACATCTAAAGGAAATGGTGGAGCTGGTACATTAGGTGATGGAAAACCCGTTAGTATTATTGGGAAAGCATATATTGGAAAACCAGGCAGTGCTTGTACAGATTCTTTGTTGCCATTTGGAAAATTTGCCACAAAAGAAGAAGCGTTAAACCTTCAAACATACATGAAAACTAAATTCTTTAGATTTTGCGTTGGTATATTAAAGACTTCGCAAAACCTATATCAGATTGTATACAGATTTGTTCCAGTTCAAGACTTTTCGAACACAAGTGATATAAATTGGCATAAAACGATTGAAGAAATTGATGCTGAATTATACAAAAAGTACAACTTGACTGATGATGAGATTGCATTTATCGAGTCGATGATTAAGCCAATGGAATAATTAACTTCGCCTATGCAAGAGCAGACAGCATGGGCGGAGTATTTTTACGTATTGACGTTATCCGGATAGTGACAAGGCGATTGCCCTCGATGTCGTATCGGATGGGGTGGGCGAAGGATGTAGTCTTTCCATCGCTGATTAACGAAATGTCGATGCCGCGACGTTGGAACTCGTCGATGAGGGCCTGGTCGTGGTAGGCACGCATGCTGGTCCATCCATGATTGCCAGCCTGACTGTTGAATGTGTTAACTAACTCGGTGATTTGCATGTCTGCAAATTGCAGCGCATAGCGAATGTAATAAATGTGTTGTTGCATAACTTTTTGTTTTTGAAGTGAATATTTTATTCTTCCACATCGTCTCTACCACCGTGGCTAAGTCATTAGAGCTCGGTTGGTGAGTCTGCCCGAAGGCGACTGCTCTTGATGCTTCTTGTGCAAAAATACACATTTTTAATAATATGACCAAATAATTCTCTCTCTTTATTCCAATATCTTTGTACCTTTGCAATCTTAATGGACGAAAAAAGAAAAAAGCAGCTAGGCGGGAATGCTTAGCTGCTTTTATATTACCTCGGGCTTACTGCTTACTTCATGATTATCTTACCCTTCACGATATTCAAACCTTTGGTGGGGTTAGCCATACGGCGTCCCAGCAGGTCGTAGAAGTTGTTATTTCCTTCGCTTGTAGTGGTGAGAGTATTGATTCCTGTTGTCATGCCTGCTATGTCAAGAAGCTCACTGCTACTACCAGATAGCTTGATGAATGCCTCGTGGTCGTTCAGCTCTTCACCTGCATACTTAGAGAATGCTAGCTGTGAATTCTCGTAGCTCAGCACATAGTAGTCGAACTCTGATGATTTTTCTGCTTTTACAGTAGAGCCTTCGAGGATGTTGTCAGAATAGTCGGCTGTGCTAGCTTCATTCTGTGACGTTAACTTAACGGCATCGGCTGTTGTCTTCTTTAGGAGTACGCCCTGACCGGCGTTGATCACCTTGTCGGCAATCTCCGTCAGTGTGACTGTGGTGCCATCCAAGCTTGCCTTGTAAACCGTGGTGTTCTCGTCTGCCTTCATGTTGACGGAACCATTATAATAGCTTGACCAATATTCGCCTCCAGCACTAATAGTGGCCACATTATTGACAACACTACCCGTATAAGGACCTACAGCATATATCTTGAAACGGTATGTGCCAGGCTCAGCCATGACTGTTATGCGAACGGTGGCAAGTATCTGCGCTGCTTCAGAACCAGAGATCTTATAAGTACCCTTGTACCAGCTGGGCTGCTCAAAGGTACTCCATGGAATGAACTCTATCCAACTTCCCTTGTCGGCTTTGGGGAGTGTGACACTGGGATTGGCGTAACCAATCGCTACGTCAAGATCACTTAAACCAAGTTCAATGGAAGGGGCTGCGTCACATTCGTAGTTAATGAGAAGACCGTTCCAAGAGGAAGCGTCGCCTGTTTGCAGGCCATACTGCCCTCCTTCCTTTCCGACAATGTCAAAGCAGAGTTTTACGTAGGGTAGATACGTTGACATTCCTTTGTTAAGTACTATCGTTCCGCTAATGCATCCATACCCTGCTACGTGAGCATCGGGCAGATGACCATCTGACTCCCAAGATGGAGCGTCGAGGATAACCTGTGATTCGCCACCTTCAACAGCGTCGGTCTCTACATACCAATAGCCTGATGTTTCGTATCCGTTGTCAAGTCCCGTTGTTATGCGGGCTATCCCATCGGAACCATTCCATGTTTTAGTCTCGGTTTGTGCGCTTGCTGTCTGTGTGGTAAAGGCAAGCAGCAGTGTAGCGAATAGCATTGCTGCTGTTCGTAAATTCTTCATAAGTCCTGTTTGCTTATTTGTTTGGTTAATAATTACTATGGTTGTTATATTTGCGAACAAAAAAGCAGCTAAGCGGGAATGCTTAGCTGTTTTTTATTGTCAACTCATAAAGGTTTAGTATGCGAAGAGGGGATACTCCTTCATCTTCTCGTTGACGCGAGCGCGAACGCTAGCGATAACCTCCTCGTTGGTGGGATCGTTGAGTACTTCCTCAATCCAAGCAGCAATCTGAACCATGAGGTCTTCCTTAGCACCACGAGTGGTGATAGCAGGAGTACCCAGACGGATACCAGAGGTCTGGAATGCGCTGCGGCTGTCGAATGGAACCATGTTCTTGTTCACGGTGATGTCGGCAGCAACCAGTGCGTTCTCAGCTACCTTACCAGTCAGCTCAGGATACTTAGAGCGCAGGTCAACCAGCATAGAGTGGTTGTCGGTACCACCGCTCACGATGCCGAATCCACGCTTAACCAGCTCGTCGGCCAGAACCTTAGCGTTCTTCTGTACCTGCTTAGCCCACTCCTTGAACTCAGGCTGCAGAGCCTCGCCGAAAGCAACAGCCTTGGCAGCGATCACGTGCTCCAGAGGACCACCCTGCTGTCCGGGGAATACGGCTGAGTTCAGCAGCTGGCTCATCATCTTGGTTACACCCTTTGGAGTCTTCAATCCCCAAGGATTCTCGAAGTCCTTACCCATCAGGATGATACCACCACGAGGACCACGAAGTGTCTTGTGAGTAGTAGAAGTTACGATGTGAGCATACTTAACAGGGTTGTCGAGCAGACCAGCGGCAATCAGACCAGCGGGGTGAGCCATGTCAATCATCAGCAGAGCGCCAACCTTGTCGGCAATCTCACGCATGCGCTTGTAGTCCCACTCGCGGCTGTAGGCACTACCACCACCGATAATCAGCTTTGGCTTGTGCTCCAGTGCCAGCTGCTCCATCTCGTCGTAATCTACACGACCGGTCTCCTTGTTCAGGTTGTAACCGATGGGGTTGTAGATCAAACCAGAGGTGTTTACGTGTGATCCGTGCGACAGGTGACCACCGTGATCCAGGTTCAGTCCCATGAAAGTGTCGCCTGGCTTCAATACGGCCAGCAGTACGGCTGCGTTAGCCTGTGCACCAGAGTGAGGCTGCACGTTAGCATACTCAGCATCGAAAAGCTTGCAAACGCGGTCGATAGCCAACTGCTCAACCTCGTCAACTACCTGGCAGCCACCATAGTAACGGTGTCCAGGATAACCCTCGGCATACTTGTTAGTCAGGTAAGATCCCATGGCTTCCATTACCTGGTCGCTTACGAAGTTCTCGCTGGCAATCAGTTCAATACCTTTCAGCTGACGCTGATGTTCTTTCTCGATCAACTCGAAAACGGTGTTGTCTCTTTTCATCTTTGTTTATTTTTGGTTGTTTAACATATAAGTTTTTGTTGTTATGCAAGACAGGCGTCCAACTCCTTGGTGATGAGTTCTTTATCCAGATGCTGACCAATGAAGACCAGCTTCTGCATGCGGTCGCCATATTGCTCGTCCCAGTCGGCACGCAGGGCAGCATCGCGCTGCATCATCATCTCAAGTTCCTCCTTAGGCATGGTGGCAAACCACTGACCTGCCTGACGCAGACCGACCTGCTTGCCTGCTTGCTCGAAGAGGTAGCACATGTCCTGCTCGTCCTTGAAGTAGCAGATACCTTTAGCACGGATGACTCCCTTAGGCCATTTGCGGGCTACGAAATGATCGAAGAGTCCCATGTTGAAGGGACGGCGACGATAATATACGAAGGTACCGATACCATATTCCTCAGCTTCGCCTTCATCGTGGTGGTGATGGTGGTGATGATGATGGTGGTGCTCATGTTCGTGCTCATGCTCATGTTCATGCTCGTGTTCGTGCTCATGCTCATCATGATGGTGTTCATGTTCTTCCTCTTCTTCTTCCTCCTCCTCGTGGTGGCGTTCTACCTCCTGAAGCCATGCGGCAGAAGTAGCCACACGATCGAAGTCGAACATATCCGTGAAGAGAATCTTGTCGAAGTCCACATCGCCATAGTTGCACTCTATAATCTCAGCCTTAGGCTGAATGGTGCGGATGATGGCGCGTGTGCGTCCCAGTTCCTCGGGTGTTACCTCGGCAGCCTTGTTCAGCAGTACGATATTACAGAACTCGATTTGTTGGATGACCAGATTCTCTATGTCTTCCTCGTCGATGTCGGGGCGTGTCAACAATTGTCCGCCTTCGAACTCGTCGCGCATGCGAAGTGCGTCAACAACGGTGACGATGCAGTCCAAGCGGGGTACACCGTTCTCCACAACCTCGGGAGCCATCGATGGGATAGAGCAGATGGTCTGTGCAATAGGTCCTGGCTCGCAGATGCCACTGGCCTCGATGACGATATAGTCGAAGCGTTGCATTTGGATAATATCTTGCAGCTGCTGTACCAAGTCCATCTTCAGCGTGCAACAGATGCAACCGTTCTGCAAGGCAACAAGGCTGTCGTCCTGTTGATTTACCACACCGCCTTGTTGAATCAATGTGGCATCAATATTTACTTCGCCGATATCATTGACAATAACGGCAAACTTGATTCCTTTGTTATTAGTAAGTATCCTGTTCAGTAGTGTTGTCTTGCCGCTGCCCAGATATCCTGTAAGCAGCAATACGGGAGTTTCCTTCATCTTCAATTGTCAATTATCAATTTTCAATTAAACAAGTTCTACTTTGTTGATATCCTGTTCTTTCTCGCAATAGTGGCATGTGAGGATGCCGTCAGTTACATGGAAATAAGTGCTCATTGGTTCGTTGTTGGTGATGCATTTAGGATTGTTGCATCGCACGATGCCATGAATCTCGTCGGGAGTAATAACCTGTTTCTTCTCAACAACCTCAAAGTCCTTGATGATGTTCAGCACAATGTTGGGAGCTACCACACTCAGGCGGCTAATCTCTTCATCGGTAAAGAACTTGTCCTCAACCTTGATGATGCCTTTCTTTCCCAATTTCTTCGACAGAAGATTGTATCCGATGGTAACTTGAGTTGATAGATTCTGGAGTTCCAGAAGTTGAGCCACCTGATAGGTCTTGTCGCTGGGTATATGATCAATTACGGTGCCATTCTTGATGGCGGCCACAAGCATTTCTTTCTTGTTCATAGGATGATGGTTTTGTCGTTCTTAACTTCATCGAGCGTGATGCCGAGCACATCGCAGAAGATGGCTTCGCGTGCAAAGAGTCCGTTGCCAGCCTGCTGGATGTAGTATGCGTGAGGATTGTCATCTACCTCGTAGGCAATCTCGTTCACGCGAGGCAGGGGATGGAGAATCTTCATGTTGGGTTTGGCGCTCTTCAGCAAGTCATTATTCAGTACGTAGACGTTCTTCACGCGTTCGTATTCCATTAAATCAGAGAAACGCTCCTTTTGGACACGTGTCATATAAAGAATGTCGGCATCGGCAATAACCTTCTCGTTGAAAGCTGTATGCTCTTGATACTTGATACCGTGCTCGTCGCAATAGAGTTTGTATTCCTTAGGCATGGCCAACTCCTTAGGTGCCACAAAGTGGAACGTAGGGTTGAAGTGGCGCATGGCCATGAGGAGAGAGTGAACGGTGCGGCCGTATTTCAGGTCACCCACCATATATATATTAAGATTGTCGAGTGTACCTTGCGTCTTGTAAATGCTATAGAGATCGAGCATGCACTGTGAGGGATGCTGGTGTGCACCGTCGCCTGCGTTGACGATGGGGACAGGAGCTACCTCTGATGCATACTGCGCAGCGCCTTCGATGTAGTGGCGCATCACGATGACGTCAGCATAGTTGCTGACCATCAGGATGGTATCCTTTAGGGTCTCACCTTTAGTGCCACTGGTTACTTTTGGATCGGCAAAGCCGATGACGCGTGCTCCGAGGCGATTGGCAGCTGTTTCGAAAGAAAGACGGGTTCTTGTACTAGGTTCAAAGAAAAGGGTAGCGACAACTTTACCCTTGAGAAGTTCACGGTTGGGATGCTTTTCAAACTCCTGTGCCATCTCAATCATGTAGAGAATCTTTTCTCTAGTGAGATTGGCAATGGTGACGAAATTATGCTTGTCCATGATTGACTTTTATTATTTCGACTGCAAAGGTACAAAAAAACGCGATAATACCAAAAGGAATTTTTGTTTTTATATTTATTTATAGTACCTCTGTTGGAAATGTAAAACTGATGAAGTTGGACCACATCTCGGAAAAAGTCAAAATTATTTGGTTTTTCGCTCGAATTACACTACCTTTGCACCCGCAAACATTTATTCATTAATTAATTAAGAAGAAAAAAATGAAAGCATTTGTATTCCCTGGACAAGGAGCGCAGTTCGTAGGAATGGGTAAGGATCTCTACGACAACAACGCAACAGCAAAGGAATTGTTTGAAAAGGCTAACGAGATTCTAGGTTACAGAATCACAGATATTATGTTTGAGGGAACTGATGAGGACCTGAAGCAGACCAAGGTTACTCAGCCTGCTGTGTTCCTTCACTCTGTTATTTCTGCCATCTGCATGGGTGAGGACTTCCAGCCTGCAATGACAGCTGGTCACTCACTGGGCGAGTTCTCTGCATTGGTAGCAGCTGGCGCATTGTCATTTGAGGACGGCTTGAAGTTGGTTTATGCTCGTGCTATGGCTATGCAGAAGGCTTGTGAGGCAGCACCTTCAACGATGGCTGCCATTATTGGTCTGCCCGATGAGAAAGTTGAGGAAGTATGTGCTGGCATCAATCGCGAGGGTAATATTGTTGTTTGTGCTAACTACAACAACCCTGGTCAGTTGGTTATCTCAGGTAATGTTGAGGCTATCAACGAGGCTTGTGAGCAACTGAAGGCCGCCGGTGCTAAGCGCGCATTGCCTTTGAAAGTGGGTGGCGCATTCCATAGCCCCCTGATGCAGCCTGCTAAGGATGAGCTTCAGGCAGCTATTGAGAAGACTGAGATAAAGACTCCTAAGTGTCCCGTTTATCAGAATGTAGACGGTAAGCCTCATACTGAGCCTGCAGAGATTAAGAAGAACCTCATTGCTCAGCTCACCAGCAGTGTTCGTTGGACACAGTGCGTGCAGAACATGATTGCCGATGGTGCCGATGACTTCACAGAATGTGGTCCTGGTAAGGCACTGCAGGGCATGATTGCCAAGATTAACAAGGAAGTAAGTGCTCATGGCATCGCATAAAATTATCATCTATCAGATTTTCACCCGTCTCTATGGTAATCGTAACAATAACCGCAAAGTTAATGGTACGATAGAAGAGAACGGATGTGGAAAAATGAATGATTTCACGCCCAGTACCCTGAAGAAAATCAGGGAACTGGGCGTAACTCATGTTTGGTACACAGGTGTGATTCGTCATGCCACCCAAACAGACTATTCGGCATATGGTATTCCTCGTCAGCACCCAGCAGTGGTAAAAGGTAGGGCAGGCTCGCCTTATGCTATAACAGACTACTACGACATTGATCCAGACCTGGCTGTCAATGTTGGCAAGCGCATGGAGGAGTTTGAATCTTTGGTTTCTCGCACACACCGCGCAGGACTGAAGGTTATTATTGATTTTGTGCCTAATCATGTGGCTCGTCAGTATAAGAGCATCTGCAAACCTGCGGGCATTCGTGATTTGGGAGAAGATGATGATCCCAACGTAGGTTTCGATCCTCAGCGTAATAATTTCTACTATTGTCCAGGACTGCAGTTCATGCCTTATTTTGACCTCTATCATGGTGAGGCGGAACCTTATGTGGAGATGCCTGCCAAGGCTACGGGTAATGACTGTTTCCACAATGCACCGGGGCGCAATGACTGGTACGAGACGGTGAAGTTGAACTATGGCAAGGACTACAATGGTACGTGGTCAATGCTCAACGAGCAATGTTCAACTTGGCATAAGATGTTGGACATTCTGCTCTTCTGGGCAGGGAAAGGTGTAGATGCCTTCCGCTGTGATATGGCAGAGATGGTGCCAGCTGAGTTCTGGGCATGGGCAACGGCTCGTGTTCGTGAGCGTTTCCCACATATCTATTTCATTGGAGAAGTGTATAATCCCAACGAATACCGCCATTACATTGCTTCTGGTTTTGATTATCTCTACGATAAAGTTGGAATGTATGACGCTATGCGCGACGTTGTCTGTCATCGTCGTAATACAGATGCAATCACATGGGCATGGCAACAGACTGACGATATACGCGACCATATGCTCTATTTCTTAGAGAACCATGATGAGCAGCGTATTGCCAGTGACTTCTTTGCAGGTTCTGGAGAGAAAGCAGTACCGGCCTTGGTTGTTAATGCCTTGATGCAAAAGAACCCATTCATGGTCTATGCAGGACAGGAATGGGGTGAGCGTGGCATGGATGCAGAAGGCTTTAGCGGACAAGACGGTCGTACAACCATATTCGACTATTGGTCGTTTGCAAATCGTTTCTCACCTCTTACTAATATATATAATAAGGTGCTGAATATTGCTGTTAAGGAGAAAGCTGTCAGTGAAGGTCAGATGTTTGATGTGATGTATGCCAATGGACAGTACAATCGTCAATATGCTTTCATTCGTAAGGCTGGCAAAGAAATGCTGTTAGTGGTTGCAAACTTTGATGATGCTCCATTGACTATGCAACTCATGATACCTGATCATGCTTTCAATTATTTGGATATTCAGGAAAAAGCTTATCAGGCAACAGAACTATTAAGTGGCGAAACCTCTTCAATGGTGTTGATGCGTGATAACACGATAAACGTTCCTCTGAAAGAAAGAGGCGCAGTGGTCTATAAACTGAAATAACGATGGAAGAGTTTATATTGAACGAGCACCATAAGGAAGAGTTTCCTCCTGCACATACTGCGGAACATTTGTTGAATCAAACAATGATTCGAATCTTCGGATGTGGGAGAAGCTATAATGCTCATGTGGAACGCAAGAAAAGTAAGATGAGCTTCCATTTGGATCATAAGCCTTCTCGTCAGGAAGAAAAGGAGATAGAGCGTCGCATGAATGAATTGATAGAAGAGGATTTGCCTGTGACCTATGAATTCGTGACACGTGATAGTATTCCGGAAGGTGTTCAGGTGGACCGTTTACCTGATAATGCCAGCGAGACTATCCGACTGGTGAGAATAGGTGATTATGATGTTTGTCCATGTATTGGAAAGCATGTCCGTTCTACATCTCAGATAGGCCGATTCGAAATGCTGGGAACTAATTGGGATGAAACGGAACGTTCGTTCCGGGTGAGGTTCAAGATTGTATGAAAAAGAAATAGCTCTCTGATTAGAGGGCTATTTCCATATATACCGGATAGTGATCTGAATAACTAAGTTCTTGTTTGTAGTAGTTCACACCATCTATAGACTTATCGTGGAAGATGTAGTCGATACGAACTCTTTTGGCTCCACGGTATGTGAACATGAAACCATCGCCACACTCTTTGAATCCGTCTTCCAAGTCTCCAAGCATGGTCTTATAGACATAGGAGTAGGGCACGTCATTGAAGTCACCGCATACAATAACAGGGTGGGGGGATGATTGTATTTTCTCTGCAACAAGATTGGCTTGTTGAGCACGTGTTGCCATACCCATGGTGTAGTTGCCGTAGAGCGCCTTGATAATAGCATTCTCTTCAACATCCACTCCTTGAGCTTGCATCTTGGCTGCTTTGTGGAGCGTGCGGTTGAAACCTGTAGTCTCAAGGTGTACGTTGAATACACGAATGGTTTTACCTTTGATGTTGATGTCGGCCCACATGGCACTGTTGTTGGTGCTGTTACCAAACGAGATAGTCTCAGAACCCTTTATGGGAAAACGGCTGTAGATAACCATATCGTCCAGACCTATAGCCATATAAGGAAAGTTCTCTTTGTATTTTGTAGAGTTGAGCTTGTCGCCACTCGCGTCAAGATATTCCTGCATGCAGAGAATGTCAACATCATGCTTCTTCATCTCAGAAAGAATGTCTTCTGCCTTAAATCCCGATGTCTCTCGTCCAAAACGTGCTACGTTGTAAGTTGATATGGTGAAAATATCGCCAGTCTTTTTCCAGCCAGTAAAGATTTTAAACTGATGTAGCGTTCCTACATAGGGAATGCTGAAGAGAATGGCAACGATGGGAACTACAGTCCAATGCCAACGGCGACGAATAATCCAATATATTAATAAAATAATATCTGCTGTAATGAGTAGGGGGAGTATATAGACCAACATGGCCAATGCTGTACTGGATGTGGGGTCTGCACTACCGCCGAAGATTCCAAACAAGGTAAATGTTGCCATCAACATGGTGACAACAAGAATCATAAAAGAAAAATACTTGTAAATTGCTTTCTTGCCCATGGCAAATTATTCTCCGATGAATTTCTTAATGGTCTCCAGTAATTCTTCAACCTTGAAGGGCTTGGCTAAGAATAGGTCACAACCTGCCGCTTTGGCTTCTTGTATGTTTTCGTTGAAGGCATATGCACTTAGTGCAATGACTGGCGTGTCGGGGTTGATCTCTTTAATAATGCGAGTGGCGTCAAGACCATCCATTTCTGGCATTCGTATGTCCATCAGAATAAGGTCGGGCTTCTCCTCTTCGTTGAGCGTAACGGCTTCAATGCCGTTGTGGGCTCTGAGAAGACGATAGCGCTTCTGTAGGACGATGCGAACCAACTCGTAGTTGCTTTCTTCGTCTTCCGCAACAAGTACGGTCTTCAGTTCTGACTCGTCCTTTCGGTTGCTCACGCGCAGTGTTCGCATGTTTTGGGTCGTGGTACGTCCAGTCATGCTCATGCCGCCAAACGAACCATGGAAGGGAAGTGTAAAGGTAAAGGTGGAACCTTCGCCTAACTTTGATTTGACGGTAATACGTCCGCCCATTTTCTCAACGATAATGCGGCACAATGCCAATCCCAGTCCGTAGCCTTTCTGCTGCTCGGCATCTTTCGAAGCGTATGTGTCGAAAATCTTATCGATAAACTCTGGGGCAATACCTGAGCCTGTGTCACTGACATAGAACTCTATGGTTGACCCTTCGTTGATTAGTCTATAACCATAAGTGATAGTGCCCTTCGGCGTGTGTTTCAGTGCATTAGAAATCAGATTGGAGAAAACCTGTGTGAGTCGGTTCTCGTCTGTTGTCATCACAACAGGCATGTTTGGCTTTGTCCAAGTCAAATTGACTGTTTCAGAACAACGGAATTTAAACAGCTGCTTGATGCTTCCCATCAGGCTGTTTAAGTCCGTAGACGCATTCTTGATGACAATTTCGCCGGATTCAACTCTTGAAAGGTCGAGAATCTCATTGACAAGACTTAGCAGACGACTGTTGTTGCTTTCAATGATTTCCATGTATGTCATTCGCTCATCAAAAGAATCGGTTTCGGCCATGATTCTAGAGAAACCTTCAATGGCGTTGAGGGGTGTTCTGATTTCATGGGACATGTTTGCAAGGAATAATGATTTCATGCGGCTGGCCTTCTCGGCTTTAGCAGCTTTTTCCTCATATTCCTTCAGTTTCTTGTTTGCCTGCTCTAATTCTTGATAGGCTAAATTAAGCCTATGATTCGCATCAGCAAACTTCTGCATTAATATTTCTTTCTCGTCTTGATTCATCACCAATTGTGCGCTGACTTACTATCTATAGATATTTCAGTATGCAAAATTAATAGTTTTTTTGAAAACGAGCAAATAATAGTGCGTTTTTTTTTCAACAAATTACCCTCTTTTTGCTTTTTCCCAAGTTCCACTGGTGTGATGACTTAATAAATAGGTCACTCCCTTGAATACGTTTAGGTTCATAAAAAGAAAATAATATGGCACATAGAGTAGTTTATGCTTCTTGCCTTTCGACGCAAGATACCATCCAGCCAGTGCAGCAAGATAGAACAGCAATTGGGCTAGTCCGACTAGGTCGTAGATGGTACCAGCATTTCGAATGACAAGGGCTAAATTGACGGGTATAAGCATCGTCATCGCAATAGGAGTGATGCTCCATCTTAGTACACGGTGGGACACGAACTGGAATGCTACTTTGGGATAACGGAATGGATTCATTAAACTGCGCAACCACCAGATACTTTGCAGTCCGCCTGCAGCTATTCTGCGTTTTCGCTTTGATTCCTCATCGAGATTGGCAGAACCATATTCCATAGCGTAGGCTTGATTTGTATAGGCAATGCGATGCCCGTCCTTTACCATCAACATTGAAATCATGAAGTCGTCGAGTAGGGCATTGGATGGTGCTTCGTGGTAGTCGCTGATTTTGATTGCAAAGAGCTCGCCCGCAGCTCCCATGGCAGAGTAAAGTTCACTATCCCATTTCTTTAGAGCACTTTCGTATTTCCAATAAAGTCCTTCACCCTCAGATGCTATCTGACCGAATCTTCTTGAAGCAACTCTTTTTTCGCCAGAAACGCAGCTTACGTTGGGCTTCATGAATTGTCTCATCACTTCCCGAATTGCATCTTCGTTGAGCATGGTGTTAGCATCGGTGAAAACCACATATTCGGCATTGTTGTTCTCCAAACCATGCTTGATGGCAGCAGCTTTTCCTTTTCTCTCTGGATGGTACACTATTTTAATGTCAGGATACTCTTTCAACTTTTGGAAAGAGTTGTCAGAACTTCCGTCTATAACCCACATGACGGTGAGCTTCTCTTTGGGATAGTTCAGGTGGTTGATGTTTTCCATCTTCTCCTCAATGATGTCTTGCTCGTTGTAGGCGCAAATCATGAGCGTGACATCGGGGAATTCCTGCTCGTTTAGAGGAAGAATGGGATCAACTGACTTAAATGCAAATAGTCTTCTGATTTTCAAAAAGATAAAGAGAAAAGCTCCGTACCCTACATAAGTGTAGAGTACGAGAGCCAGTAAACACCAAAATACGAGTTTTGTTATCAACATATTATTTTTATTATTTGACTACCACCTTCTGCCCGTTTACGATGTAGATGCCTCGCTTGACGCCATCAAGGCTGGTCGCATTTCTGCGAATCAGTCTTCCGTCAAGACTATAGACGTTGACAGATTTCGGTTGGTTGGTCTCGTTATCTATGTTTGTTTTTATGGTTTCCTCGTTGAGGCCGCCATAGAAGTACAGGCGGAAGTTGTCGAAGCAGCACCAATATGAACCCTGCATGTTTGTGGTGCGTATGCCCAGTTGTAAGGTCTTGTCAGAAGACTTCTCTTTATTGCAGAAGATGAAGTTCTCGTAAAGTCCTTTGGCAAAGTATCCGCTTGCTGAAGCCATGTTGTCTGGTATGTATTTTCCATTCACTAGCTTTTCTCCAGTAGCCGTTTGCTTACTCTGAGCATCGGCTGCGATATGGGCAATCTTCTTGAACTTATTGCCCATGTAGATGTTGACGGATACGTTGTTGGTTCCGTTCACATAGTCGTTATAGGCAGCCTCGTATTTCCCAGGACGATGGAATCCTTGTACCTTCATCTGGTAGGTGCCTGGAGGCATGTTTTTGAGTATTTGGTTGATGTTGAATGTCTTCTCGTAGAACTCTGCGCAAGAGTAGTTGATGGCTGGGGCTTCCGACCAGCCTTCGGCAGAGTCCATTCCTGCGTTCTGTATCTTGTATGTGATATCAAACGGCTGGGTTATTTCTATTGGAGTTGTGTTGTTAAGGAATTGGTACACAGCCTGTTCGGCGTCGTTCGTTAATTGAGAGATGCTGCCTGCTTCCGTGGCGCTTTCCAGAAGTTCCTCAATGTTGTTTAGCGTGCTGTTGAACGCCTCGTCAGCACCTTCATTGTTCTCTGTGTGAGGCACGTCTTTCAGGGGTTTGATGTCCTTGACTAAATCTCTCACTTCTTCTTTCAGCACTTCTAGGGCGCTTGATTCAAAACCGCCGGCTTCTTCGGCAGTAAGAATCATCCACCGTTGGGCTTGGGCAGTATTGGCAATGTTGAAGTTTTGTGAGGATACACCACCAGTGGAGGTGCCAGTCAGACACTTGGGTGTCCAGTTGGATTCTGGATGAATAATCCAATAGCCGCGTTTTGCGTTGGCACCTAATCCTACGTCAATGCGTCCCTTCATCAACTGGAGGTCCTCAGTGTCGCTAGGTTCTGTGCATTCAACGGTTTTGAATATGACGTTGAATGACAGATACTGACCTGTGGCTGCATTCCGGAACTGATAATACTGGTTGTCGGGCGTGAACGTGATGTACCATGCCAAGCTGTCGTTTTCCTGAATCTCTGCAGCGTTGGCATTTTTCTGGATAAGCTTTCCACTTTCGTTAACTCCCAGATACGATGCGTAAAGACCGCAGTCTTTTGACTCGTTCTTCAGATAGTATTTTGTCTGGTCATCCTGTTCAAATGCGTAGTAGGGGTCGGCATGGCGGCTTTCGTTGTGCTCAAGTCCGTCTTCTCCTAAGGCCTGACAAAGCATGGCGTTGCCCAGATAGAGTAGGGTGGATCCATTGTCTTCACCAGCTCCGTTAACACCATAGGGCCACATGTGGATGGCGTCGCCATGCAGATAGCCGTCGGTCGTGTTGTCCCAGAATCGGATGGCAGCTGTTGTGCGTTCTCCTATCCAGTCTCCTGTGTTAAAGCCAGCACGCAGGTTGCCTTTGCTCCATTGTGTGGAATAGTTCACCAGTCCCAGACCGTGCATCATCTCGTGCATGATGGTACCTGTTCGCTGATACGACTGCTTTGGCCCCACGTTCATCCAGGGCACTGGCTGATATTTGCAATCGGCAGTCTCTGTTCCAGAACCGTAGCCTATGTCGAAATGGCGCGATGCGCTGGTCATGGCGTTGTAGTATTCGCAAGCGGCGGTGGCTGCGTTTCTGATACGTGTCTGGGTGGCTTCGTCTCCAGCGTCACGTAGATTGAAGGTGACATTTCCCTTTGGTACGGTGTGGAACTTGATCACCTCGCCATAGGCCACCTCGTCATCTTGGTTCACCACGTAAGCTCTCATGTAGTAGGTTGTGCCTGGCTTCAGGTCTTTCATCCAGTAGATGGCGCCATTGTTCGAGAGGGTACTTTGATTGACGTTGTCTTCTTTGGTCGGGTTGTTGTGCTCGGCATAGCAAAATCCGTACGTCTTGATATCTTTGCCGCCGTTAGAACTGGCAGCCTTGATGCGTCCGAAAGCCATCGTGGCTCCGCGTACGAAACGGGTGTCGGTTTCCACCGTAGGCTTTTGCGCGTGAAGGTGTGTGTTAGCCGCTACTGTGCAAAGTAGAATAGTTAGGAGCTGTTTTAGATTTCTCATTGTAGTTTCAGTTAGTATAATAATCATGGTTGCAAAGATACAAAGATTTTTTGGAATGACCTAACGTGGTAGTAATTTTATATTTTGTTTCGCGCGTACAATAATATAATTCTCTATTTGCCCTTGGATTTGTGAAAATCGTAAATTGTAACGTTGACATTGCAATTTTTCCTAATTTTGTTTGGCAGTGTGCAAAAAATCACGTAACTTTGCGCAATAGAAAATAAATAATATTATTGTTAATCGTAAATAAAACTATCTTATGAGTCAAAAAAGAGTTTACCTCTTCGGCAATGGTAAGGCCGAAGGTAATGCAAAGATGCGTGAGGAACTCGGTGGTAAGGGAGCGAACCTTGCCGAGATGAACCACATCGGTGTGCCTGTTCCTCCAGGTTTTACAATCACTACTGACTGCTGTAATGAATACTATCAAGTTGGTCAGGAGAAAATTATGGAGCTGCTCAACGATGACGTGATGGCAGCTGTGAAGCATATAGAAAACCTGATGAACTGTAAGTTCGGCGATGCTCAGAATCCTTTGTTGGTATCTGTTCGTTCTGGTGCCCGTGCCTCTATGCCTGGTATGATGGATACCATTCTGAACCTGGGCTTGAACGACGAGGTTGCCGAGGGTATGGCTAAGAAGACAAACAATCCTCACTTTGTGTACGACTCTTATCGTCGTTTCGTACAGATGTACGGCGATGTTGTACTCGAGATGAAGCCCGTTAACAAGACTGATATCGACCCATTCGAGGAGATTATCGAGAAGGTTAAGAAGGAGAGCGGTGTTGTTCTGGATAAGGATCTCTCTGTAGAGGATCTGAAGAAGTTGGTTAAGCTGTTCAAGGCTGCCATCAAGGAGCGCACTGGTAATGACTTCCCCAACGATCCTATCGAGCAGCTTTGGGGTGCAATCTGCGCTGTGTTCCGTTCTTGGATGAACGAGCGCGCTATCCTGTATCGTAAGATGGAAGGAATCCCCGACGAGTGGGGTACAGCCGTATCAGTAATGGCAATGGTATTCGGTAACATGGGCGATACGTCAGCTACTGGTGTATGCTTCAGCCGCGATGCTGCTAATGGTGAAAACCTGTTCAACGGTGAGTATCTGGTTAACGCTCAGGGTGAGGACGTTGTTGCCGGTATCCGCACACCACAGCAGATCACCAAGATCGGTTCTCAGCGCTGGGCTGAGCGCGCAGGTATCTCTGAGGAGGAGCGTGTTGCCAAGTATCCTTCAATGGAGGAGGCCATGCCTGAGATTTATGCCGAGCTGAATGGTATCCAGGACAAGCTGGAGCACCACTATCACGATATGCAGGATATGGAGTTCACCGTACAGGAGGGCAAACTGTGGTTCCTACAGACTCGTAACGGTAAGCGTACTGGTGCTGCTATGGTTAAGATTGCTATCGACCTGCTGCACGAGGGTATGATTGACGAGAAGACTGCTATCCAGCGTTGCGAGCCTCAGAAACTCGATGAACTGCTGCACCCAGTATTCGATAAGAAGGCTCTCTCTGCTGCTAAGGTTATCGCACAGGGTCTGCCCGCTTCTCCAGGTGCTGCTTGCGGTCAGATTGTATTCCATGCCGACGACGCTAAGGAGTGGCATGAGAATGGACATAAGGTAGTGCTCGTACGTATCGAGACCTCTCCTGAGGACCTCGCTGGTATGGCTGCTGCCGAGGGTATTCTGACTGCTCGTGGTGGCATGACCTCACACGCTGCCGTTGTGGCTCGTGGTATGGGTAAGTGCTGCGTATCAGGTGTGGGAGCTCTGAATGTAAGCTATAAGGATAAGACTGTCGAGATCGACGGTGTGGTATATAAGGAGGGTGACTATATCTCTCTGAACGGTACAACTGGTCAGGTATATGCTGGCGAGGTTCCAACAAAGGCTGCTGAACTTTCTGGCGACTTCAAGGAACTGATGGACCTCTGCGACAAGTACACTAAACTGCAGGTTCGTACCAATGCTGATACTCCACACGATGCACAGGTAGCTCGCGCTTTCGGTGCCAAGGGTATCGGTCTTACACGTACTGAGCACATGTTCTTCGAGGATCAGAAGATTGTTGCTATGCGTGAGATGATTCTGGCTGATAGCGTTGCCGGACGTGAGAAGGCTCTTGCTAAGCTGTTGCCTTATCAGAAGGCCGACTTCAAGGGTATCCTCGAGGCTATGGACGGCCTGCCCGTTAACATTCGTCTGCTCGATCCCCCTCTCCATGAGTTCGTTCCCCACGATCTAGCTGGTCAGCAGACCATGGCTAAGGAGATGGGCGTAAGCTTGGAGGAAATCCAGCGCCGTGTTGACTCACTCGCTGAGAACAACCCAATGCTTGGTCACCGTGGCTGCCGTTTGGGTATCACATTCCCTGAGATTACCGCTATGCAGACCAAGGCTATCCTCTCTGCTGCTTGCGAGCTGAAGAAGGAGGGTAAGAACCCAATGCCAGAGATCATGGTTCCTCTGATTGGTACTATCAACGAGCTTAAGCAGCAGAAGGAGGTTATCCAGTACGCCGCTAAGGAGGTATTTGCAGAGTACGGTATCGAGGTTGAGTTCGAGATTGGTACAATGATTGAGATTCCACGTGCTGCCCTGACTGCTGATCTGATTGCATCAGAGGCTCAGTACTTCTCATTCGGTACTAACGACCTCACTCAGATGACCTTCGGTTACAGCCGCGACGATATCGCATCGTTCCTGCCTGTATACCTCGACAAGAAGATCTTGAAGGTTGATCCATTCCAGGTTCTCGACCAGAAGGGTGTTGGTCGTCTCATCAAGTTCGCTGTGAAGGAAGGCCGCGAGGTTCGTCCTGAGCTCCGTTGCGGTATCTGTGGTGAGCATGGTGGT
>Ga0265301_10001861_pt1 | contig 26169 bp, 18 predicted proteins | sample AusTroGonzalo_MG_2_FD_193488 | JGI IMG/M metagenome (GOLD analysis project Ga0265301, IMG submission 193488) | Bovine rumen microbial communities from tropical cattle in Woodstock, Queensland, Australia - Gonzalo_04 | ecosystem: Host-associated > Mammals > Digestive system > Stomach > Rumen ... | reverse complement strand
GCTTTTCGCTTTCTCTAAAATGGAGTTGTCTTCTGAAACCATTTTGGGGATGATTTAAAACCAAACCTCTTTTTCTGAGCCAAAAACACCCAAAATGTGTGTGAAATGTGTGTGTGATTTTTGCAAATGGCTTAGGTTTTTGCTATAATTTTGGATGCAAATTCAAAAACACGATGCCATGAACATAAATTTCAAACTTTCAGTCGCCTTTGCTCTTGTCCTGTTTTTCGGAGCCAAGGCCTTCGGGCAGGAATGGGAATACTCCATTCCTTTTCAGTCTTCAGATTCGGAAATGACTCGCCAGTATTGCGCCTACGAGATGTCAGACGGACGTGTCATCGTCAGTGCCTCGTTCCTTTACAACATTGGGTCATACGCAGCCGGTTATCCTTTCTATCCTCCACACAATGCCTTGGTGGCCTTGTCGTCCGCGGGTGAGGAACTGGCGCAAAACAACTATCTCAAACCTGGCTATTGGGGTTCTTCCTACAATCCGTATGTGTTTGAGAACGAGAGTGGTGAGTTGTTCATGATGACCACTTACAGCCCTGACCACGTATCGGGTTATTTCAACTATTTCCTGAACTATGACAATCCACCGACCGATGCTATTTTGGGATTGTACAAACTCAATGATGATTTGGAAATCATTGAAAGTCACGAATATAGTTTTCCAGTGGATACTATACTGGGCCAATACATCTATGATCCTTGCGAATCAAGCGGCAGCATCCACCTCCACTCTGCGATTCTCGACAACGGCAGCATGGTGGGCGTTTACACGAAAAACGTGAGTTATGATCGAGACAGCATCCACGGCTATGATTCCATCTTTTTCTTCAGGATGAACTTCGAGGGCGAGCTATTGGCCAACGTCGGCTATGAGATACCCTATTCTGGCTGGGAATGGCAAATGATTTTTTGGCGTGAACAGCTAGTGCCGACCGAATTTGGCTACATCTATTATAATAATCGATCCAATGTGCCGCCTGCGCCAGCCCAAATCGACAAAAACCGAATTGTCGGTGGATCCGTGGTTTATATGGATAAGAATTTCAATTTACTAGGAATCAGACATTTCAAGCATCCTAACACAACAAATAATCCTTGGCCGTTTGACGATGTGTCCATTATGCGGAGCAAGCACAACACGACCTATTTTGCCACGCGCTCGAACAGGCATTACGAGCAGACCGAAGATGATTGTTACATATATGAGTTTGATGATGACATTGAGGGCACCCAAGAAGTTGTGCCTGTCCTTCACGATATTCACCGTGGCGTGCCTGATCATGACTTTGTGGCCGAGTGCAGGGCGGTGGATGTTGCGGAAGATGGCTCGGTGTATTTCTGCTATTCATTGAATGTGGGTTTTTCGCTGGCTAACGATTCATGGGTAGTGATTGAAAAGTTTGACGAAAACATGAACACCATCTCTGAAGTGTACTACGGCACCGATGATGACCAGATTTGGTATTGTGCGGAAAGCATCACCTTGGCGAGAGACGGCGGCGTTTTGATGACCACCCACATGAAGAAACTAACCGACCTGAGTCAACGGGGCTCCGTGGTGGTGAAATTCCCCGCCGAGGCTTTTGTTGGCATCGACGAAGCCCACGACAACGGCTTGAAAGTGGCCATCGCTTATCCCAATCCGGGAAAAGATGTGCTGAACATCAGGACGGGGTTGCGGGATGCTTGGGTGGAGGTGTATGATATGATTGGGAGGCTTGTGCATAGACAAGATATTACAGAGGATGTGACGGAGATTGATGCTGGAGATTGGGCTGAAGGGGTTTATGTTTGGAAGGTGATATCAAAGGGCAAAGAAGCGGAAAACGGGAAATGGATAAAAGAATAAAACGATGAAAGCAACAAGAATTTATGCCCTGCTTGCGCTACTGATAATTATCGGAGTTAATGCCTTTGGGCAGGAGTGGGAACACTCCATAGAATACTCTATGGATGACGATGAGTGTTTCGAACTTTATGATGCCGTCGAGATGTCAAATGGCCATGTCGCTTTGAGTTCAAGCCTGTACTATAAAAGCGGTGCTGGAGATTTCTATTCGGCTCACCCTGCCGTGACGTTGTTGTCTGCCAATGGGCAGGAAATGGCACGAAATGACTTCTTCCGTCCAGGATATTGCACGACATCATACGCCCCGTATCTTTTCGAAAACAATGGCGAGCTTTTTGCCTTGATGACCTATAACCCCGACCACGATTCCACTTATTTCAATTATTTCAAAAACTACGATAATCCTCCTGCGGATGCAGTTTTAGGCCTCTACAAACTGAATTCCAATCTTGACGTCGAAGAGAGCTTTGAGCATAGCTATGTGATTGATACCTTTGAATGCCGCTCTGAGCAATGGGAAAACAATCCAAACGAGCATAGCGGTAACTTGTTTTTGTTCTCAGCCTTTGAAGATGACGGTGATATTGTGGGTGCCTATTTCAAGATGGTGAGTCACGACTATTTCAACCCGCGTGGACACGATACCCTATTTCTTTTCCGCATGAATTTCAATGGCGAAATCATTCAGCGTAAAGGTTATGAGTGGCATACCCAAGGAGGAATGATGCAATGGAGTTATCGCAGAAATCATTTCGTGAAAACCGATTCGTATTACATTTTCTTTGCCGGATCAAATCAGTCGGGGCATCAAGGCACGGCATTCTATTATGACAAGGATTTCAATTTGATGAGGACGAGATACATGGATCAAGCCGGACAACCCGCCAGCAATTCCATAACAAACATTTCAGTCAAGCGTAGTCATCACAACACGACATATTTGGTAACTTCCTCGGTTTCAAATGCCAATTCATATATGCGTGATGTCAGATTGTATGAGCTGGACGATGACGTTGCCAATCAATCCAACATTATTCCATTTGTTCAATACATTGAGAGAAAAACCGACAATTATGATTTGCCAGCCATATTGCAGTCGGTTGATATGACCGAAAACAGCACGTCTTTTTTTGCATATACTTTAAATGTTGGATTTTACGACAATCAGGATTCGTGGATGATGATTGAAAGGCTCGATTTTGACTTAGATACGCTCCTAACCCTTTATTATGACGTTGAGCCTGACAAAAGAATCAACAGCCATGCCCAAAGTATCACATCTGCAAGGGATGGTGGCGTTTTGCTGGTTTCAAGATCAAAGAATCTTGATGACACATCGCAACGCTGGACCACCGTCACCAAGTTCCCTGCCGAGGCTTTTGTGGGTATCGAGGAAGCGCATGAGAATGGGCTGAAGGTGGCGATTGCCTATCCTAATCAGGGGAAGGATGTGCTGAATATCAGGACGGGATTGAAGGATGCACGATTGGAGGTGTATGATATGAATGGGGGGCTTATGCATAGACAGGATATTACGGAGAATGTGACGGGGATTGATGCTGGGGGATGGGCTGAAGGAGTTTATGTTTGGAAGGTGATATCAAACGGCAAGGAAGTAGAAACTGGAAAATGGATAAAACAATAATACCATGAGCACAAAACACGGAATTTCAATCGTTTTCGCCCTCGCGCTGCTTTTCGGGGGCAAGGCCTTTGGACAGGAGTGGGAACAATCTTACGAATACTATACCAGTGAGAATGAAATCACTCATATGCTGGATGCTTACGAGACTTCGGATGGCATCGTAGTCGCGTCGTGCTGCTATTTCTTCAAAAGCGGTTACGGGGATTTTTATTCACCTCATCCAGCATTGCGAAAATTCTCTTTTAATGGAGAGGAGTTGGCATATAACGAATTCTTTAAGCCCGCATATCGAGCTGCAAATCCTTATACTTTTGAACACGATGGCCAGTTGTTTGCTTTGATGGCCTATAATCCAGACCATGATTTCTCGTATTTCAATTATTTCTTGAACTACGACAATCCACCTGATGACGCTATTCTCGGATTGTACAAATTGGATGAACAAATGAACATTACGGAGTGTTTCGAACATCATATAAAGATTGACACTTTTGAAGTTCAAAACTCATCGTGGCAATTGAATCCGAATGAGCAATGCGGTACGCTCTGCCTGTTTTCCCCTTTGGTTGACGATGGGGTAATAGTTGGAGCTTATTTCAAAGCATATAGCCACGATGTTGACCACCCAAGAGGTCCTGATTCTTTGTTTATGTTTAGAATGACTTTTGAAGGGGAACTTATTGATCAGATTGGATATGAGAGCGTCTCGAATGGCGGAGGCGGCGCTGTTGAGCATCTGCTTGGTCGTTGTCATTTGGTGAAAACAGATTCCGGCTATTTGATGTATTATCCAGGCAGATTCAACACCACCAATGCGTCCGTTCAAGGTCAAGCTCTCTATTTTGACAACAATTTGAATCTCTTGAAAACGAAGCAATTCAGCCATGCCTATGTCTCTGATTATCGCACCTTCTCAAAAATGAGTGTCGCCCGAAGCCGACACGGAACGACTTATTTATCAACACAGATTGAGCGCGAATACGGCGATGAGCAAGCCGATGTTAGAATTTATGACTATGATGACAACATTGACGACCCTTCGCCATCCGTCGCGGCATTGCAATGTAGGGTAAGAAGCACGGATTCATACGATTGTCCAGCTCGGCAAAGGTCGATTTCAACGACAAATAACGATGAACTTTATTTCTGCTACACTTTAAATTATGGCTATTTTTTCAACGAGGACTCTTGGATAATGATTGAACGGCTTGATGCCAACTTGGATACTATTTCAACGTTGTTTTATGATTTGGACAAAGGCAATATCAATAGTTTGGCTTACAGTATTATTTCAACTCACGATGGCGGAACGCTCCTTGTTTTCTCATCGAAAAACCTTGACAATACAACGCAACACTGGACTACCGTCACCAAGTTTCCCGCTGATGCTTTTGTTGGCATCGATGAGGCACACGACAACGGCCTGAAAGTGGCCATCGCTTATCCTAATCCAGGAAAAGATGTGCTGAACATCAGGACAGGATTGCAGAATGCTTGGGTGGAGGTGTATGATGTGAATGGGAGGCTTGTGCATAGACAAGATATTACAGAGGATGTGACGGAGATTGATGCTGGAGATTGGGCTGAAGGTGTTTATGTTTGGAACGTGATTGCCAATGGAAAGATGGTTGAAACAGGGAAGTGGGTGAAGAGTTTTTAGGATTTTTGCTATATCTTATTAGTGGAAAAAACTATTGTAATCCATTGATAATCAATATAATTTTCTATAAAAATAGTGGATTTGCTGATGGAATTGTTTTTCTAGCGGTTTTTTGCTGTATCTTTGTAAGAAAAATTACAACAAAATATGAAAAAGAATAGACTTTGCACCATCCTCATGCTGCTCGTTACAATTCAATTGTTTGGGGGCACCATAGAAGTGAATCGCGCCCTAACTCTTGGCGAAAAATTTGTAGAGGCAAACTTTGAAATGCCTGTCCGGTTGGAATGGGCATACACTGCCTACACTGAAAACGGTCGTCCGGCGTTTTATGCTTTTAACGGCATTCCCGAGGGTTTTGTCCTCGTGTCAGCCAGCGATTTGACCAGCCCTGTTCTTGGCTATTCCCCGGCGGGTTCGTTCAACAAGGGTAATATCCCTGAAGGTCTGGCATTTTTTCTTGATGGCTATGCGGAATCGGTTGACTTTGCGGAAGAACAACTGGTTAAAGCTGATTTTGTTATCATTCAGGAATGGGAGAGCCTTGAGCGATGTGGCATGACCCAAACCACAAAACTGGGTGCGGTAGCACCGCTGATCGCTACCCATTGGGATCAGGAATGCTATTACAACGAATATTGTCCGGCAGATGAAGGCGGCTGGTGCGGACATGTGAAAGTTGGGTGTGTGGCCACCGCAATGGGCCAGATTATGAAATACTGGAACTACCCTGAGCATGGCATCGGGTCGCACACCAACAACAGCTATTTCTATGGACCGTTGACCGTCAACTTTGGCGAGACCACCTATCATTGGGACGAGATGCCCGAGCAATTGAACGATTACAACGACGCGGTAGCGACCTTGCTTTACCATTGCGGAGTGGCAACTGATATGGTTTATGCGCCGGCACCGAATGGCAGCGGAACCAGCCAAAATAGCATGAAAATAGCGTTGAATACCTATTTCGATTATGCTCCTATGCATTACGTCGAAAGGGTCAGTCATCCTTCATACGATGAATGGACGGGCCTCATGCGGAATGCCCTGGATTCGGGGCTTCCGATTGCTTACGCTGGCACGGACACAGAGCAGGGGGTGGGTGGCCATTCATTCATCTGCGACGGATATGATGCCAATGGCCTCTTCCATTTCAATTGGGGCTGGAGCGGTGAGCTTGACGGGTACTTCAGTATTGACAATCTTCGAACGTACAATCTCGCCTGGAACGCGTATCAGCTCATGATTTATGACATCAGACCGCGCACCGTGTATGAAAACACACCTCAAGCACCTTCAAATCTTACTGTGGAGCCTGTGGCGGATGATGCTTATTCTTGCTTGATAAGCTGGGTTAATCCTGTTAAAACAATGAGTAATAGCTCTTTATCGGTTATTGATCAAATTGTTGTCAAACGTGATGGAAAAGTGATTTATACTGCGGATCATGTGACCCCGGGTGCAGCGATGGAGTTCACTGATGAGGTGCCGTTTTTCGGATTGTTCGACTATAGTGTTTATGCCGTTTGTTATGGCAATCATGGAGAATCTGCCTCGCGTAACGCAGTGAGTTTTGGCCCGAGCTGCGATTGGGCCATTGTGACAAGTTCTACGTCCTCTGGATGGCAAGGAGGGACCATTACCTTGTACAACAATGCCGGGCAAATCGTTGAAAAAGTCTCAGCAACCTCGTCGCCGCAGGCGTTTTCTGTCGCAGTGCCTTTGGGCAACGTCTCCTTTGGCTGGAGCGCGGGAAACAGTAATGTCAATGATATCACTTTCACCATCAAAGATGCCGAAGGACAACAGGTATATCATTTTTCTGGAAATCCTTCCGACTTGCCTGAAGGTGTCTTTCTGACGATGAACAACAATTGCGGTCATGAGGAATGTGAAAGTCCTTCTGAACTTTACGCTGTTGCTGATGGCAACGATGTGGTCTTGAATTGGCTGACTGCCGAAGGTGAGACTGATTACAACATTTATCGCGATGGAGTGGTGGTCAAGACCGTGAGAAATGGAGCGACTGCTTTTACCGATGAGGAGGTTCCATTAGGGGGGCATTGCTATTTTGTGACGGCATTATGCGAAGGCGGAGAAGGCGAGTCCACCAACGAGGCTTGTGCTACAGCAGGCGATGGTTGCCAACCTGCTACCAATCTTTGGTATGAGATGACTTCCAACAACAAGGTGAAGTTGACCTGGGAATCGCCGCAGCCCAACGACGGATTGTCGGGGTTTATTCTTTACCGGACCAAAGAATCCGAAATGGATTGGAAGAGAATCAAGATGTTAAATGGCAATGCCACTTCTTATACCGACAATTTTCCTTTGGAAGATGAGACCTCATATCTCTATAGATTGTTTGCCTATTATCAGGACATCGACTGCTATTCTGCTCCGGCACGGTCGAAATACAATGAGTTTGAATATTTCCTGCGTGTATATTGGTCGGTTAACGCAGTGGATGAACCCGACAAAACATTCACAATGGTCTATCCGGTTCCTGGGAATGATTGTGTGAACATTAACACTTCAAACAATGATGCACTGTTACAAATCTTTGACATTTATGGTGCTAAGGTAATAGAAATGCCGCTGAGCCGCGAAATCACTGTGATTAACACGGAATCATGGCCCGCCGGGGTTTATGTATGGAAGGTGTTGGCCAATGGAAAGGAAGGGGAAATAGGGAAGTGGGTGAAGGAATAAAAATCCATTAATCCCGGAGGCAGCCAATAGGAACCACAAACACTCCGTCTTGCCGTTGATAAGCATATTGCCCTACGGCAGTAAGCACCATCATAAATGAAGGCTTCGGCATACGGGTGGTGTCGATGGTATTGGCTAACTCCTTCAAGGCGGCAACACCGTCGTTGATTAGTTTCTCGCCCCCCAGCTTGACTTCGATCAAGGCGTATGTGCCGTTGCGGCGATGCAGGACGGTGTCGCATTCCAAACCAGAACTGTCGCGATAATGATACAATTTACCGTCAAGTGCTTCGGCGAATACCCGAAGGTCTCGAACCGCCAGGTCCTCAAAGAAAAGACCGAATGAATCCAAATCGTTCATCAAATCGTCAGGACCCAAACCAAGCGATGCCGTCCCTATACTTGGGTCAACGAAATGCCTGGTGTCACTAGTGCGAATGGCTGCTTTGCTGCGTAAGTTCGGATTCCATGCTGCGAGGTCTTCTATGACGAACAGTTTTTTGAGGGCCTTGATGTAATCCGCCACGGTGTCTTCGTCGAGCGTCTTTGAATCGTTCGATAGCATGTCGGCTTTGATGGTGCCGTATGAGACCTGCTGCGAGATGTTTCGGGCGTAGGAACGCAAAAGAAGCCGTGTGCGTTCTGGACTACGTTTTACACCATCCACCCGTTGGATATCACGCTCGGCTACCGAATCGACATAGTCAAACGCCTGATCCAATGCTATTTCGCCATTTAAGAATGTTGCCATTGGCCAGCCGCCTCGACAGGTAAGATAAGCTATTTGATCGAGGTTGGTTTCGCAGGCGACAGGCTCAATGCTATTTCCATTGAAAAGCTGCTTCAGACTTACTTTTCCGGACGATTCACCTGACTCAAATAGTGTCATGGGCCGCATCTTAATCCTACCAAAACGTCCCGTGCCACTATGTATGGTCTCATCGGCTTGAGGGAGCACCGATGAGCCTGTCAGGATGAATTGTGAGAAATTGCCACGTTTGTCAACCTCATCACGGATGCTATCCCACAGCGGAGGTATTGTTTGCCATTCGTCAATCAATCGCGGTGTGTCGCCTAATAGAAGCGTTTTAGGACTGAGGTCCACCATCTGCAGACTTTGTTTCAAAATGCCGCTGTCACCAAGGTCAAGTATGCTCTTGGCCTGTTGCTTGGCGGTGGTTGTTTTTCCGCACCATTTGGGACCTTCTATCAATACGGCGCCTTTACCCGCCAATTTTCGGGTAAGCAGGCCGTCGGCTATCCTTGGCATGTAGTTATTTGACATAATAAAATGTGTTCTTTGTTATTAAGGCTGCAAAAATACTGATAATGTTTGAATTATGCAAGGAAAACCTGAGATTTTCGGTTATTTATTATAAATTTGTTCGGTTATTTATGGAAGAATTGTTCGGTAATTTGAAAGAAATGCGTATCTCACTAAGCGGTTCATGTCATTTGACGTTGCCTTTTGGGGTAAAATAGCCCAAAATGTGTGTGAAATGTGTGTGTGATTTTTGCAAATGGCTTAGGTTTTTGCTATAATTTTGGATGCAAATTCAAAAACGCGATGCCATGAACATAAATTTCAAACTTTCAGTCGCCTTTGCCCTTGCGTTGTTATTCGGAGTAAATGCCTTCGGGCAGGAATGGGAATACTCCATCCCTTATTACATGGCAGATCCAGAAATGACTCGCCAGTATTGCGCATACGAATTGTCGGATGGGCGAATTATTATCAGTGCCCAGTTGCTTTACAATGACGGCTCTTATCCCAATTTCTATCCGCCTCACAATGCCTTGATAGCATTATCGGCTGACGGAGAAGAATTGGCGCAAATGGATTATTTTAGAGATAGCTATTGGGGTTCGTCTTACAATCCATACGTTTTTGAGAATGAGAACGGAGAGATTTTTGCGCTGATGTCGTACAGCCCTGACCATGACCCTGATTACTTCAACTACTTTTTGAACTATGAAAACCCGCCAACTGATGCCATTCTTGGACTTTACAAACTCAACGATGATTTGGAAATCGTGGAGAGTTTTGAGTACAGTTTTCCAATTGATACGGCTCAAGGGCAGGATAACATGCTGCCATGCGACGCAAGCGGCAATATTTTCATCCATTCCGCTATTCTTGATGATGGCTATATTGTGGGTGCATACACAAAAAGTGTGAGTCTAACCAGCAATCCAACAGGAAAAGATTCTCTGTTTTTCTTCAGGATGAACTTTGAAGGTGATTTGTTGGCCAATGTCGGCATTGAAACTAATTATTCCGGTATGCAGTGGCAAGGGGCGTTTTGGCGTGAGCAAATGGTAAGCACAGATTATGGATACATATATTACAGCCGTCAGCAAAACACGCCTCCTGCACCAAATAGTGTTGGCGAAAACCGTGAATATGCCGGAACTGTAGCATATTTGGACAAAGACTTTAACTTGTTAAGAACAAGAAAACTGGTGCATCCAGGCGGTAACGGCGGCGGATTTTATTGGTTTGACGATGTGTCGGTCGTTCGGAGCGACCATAACACGACTTATATGGCCACCCGTTCAAGCAGGCATAGTTCGGCGGGAAAAAGCAATTGCTTCCTGTACGAATTTGACGATGACATTGAAAACACGCAAGAAATCGTTCCCATTACAAATGAAATTGAGCGTAAGTCTGATGACCATGACTTTGTGGCTGAATGTAAGGCTGTTGAGGTTGGCGACGACCATTCCGTTTATTTCTGTTATTCATTGAATGTGGGATTTGATTACGGTGATTCATGGATAGTCATTGAAAGATTTGATGAAGACTTCAAAACGATACAAACAGTTTACTATGGCACTGATTCAGACCGCCAATGTTATGTTGCTGAAAGTATTTCTTTGACAAACGATGATGGTGTCTTGTTGGTTTTGGAATCAATAAAACTTGATGACTTTAATATAGGTGCAACTTCTGTTGTAAAGTTTCCTGCCGAGGCTTTTGTGGGCATCGAGGAGGCGCATGAGAATGGGCTGAAGGTGGCGATTGCCTATCCCAATCCAGGGAAGGATGTGCTGAACATCAGGACGGGGTTGCGGGATGCTTGGGTGGAGGTGTATGATATGATTGGGAGGCTTGTGCATAGTCAGGATATTACGGAGAATGTGACAGCGATTGACGCCAAAAAGTGGGCCGTGGGAGCTTATGTTTGGAAGGTGATGGTGAATGGCATGGAAGCCGAAACTGGGAAATGGATTAAGGAGTGAAAGAAATGGGGTTTAAAATTTGTAGTTTTCCGCCTGCTATTCGATGAAATTTGTATTTTTGCGGTTGCAATTGTATAAAATTTGAATGAAGAAACTGGTTGATTTAACGAGAGAAATCGTGTTTGCGTCGTCCGATCCCGATGTCTCGCATGCGATCTCACGCCTGGTGAAACAGGAGAAACTGCGAAAGATAGCCCCTCGGCTTTATACGACAAACTTGATTGACAGTCCAGAGAGTATCGTTCGCCGCAACATCCTGAATATCCTTATGTGGCGCTTCCCTGGAACAATAATCAGTCACCGAAGCGCACGTGAAATGCGTTTGACGGCTAATGGTTATTTCTTTCTTACTGGCACTTTCAACAAAAAGGTGACCGATTTGCCGGGTGTTGTGATTGTTGTGGGTAAGGGTCCCGTCGCCGACAAGAATGATATTGTGTTTGGCCAATTGTACATTGCAGGCGAGTATCGATGGATGCTTGAGAACATGCAGGAATCGCGCAGGGCTGGCGAAGAGTCGAAGGTGCTGTCTGTCGACGTTATAGAAAAGAAACTTGGCAGCGTGCTGATTGCCAGTGGCGAAGCGGGCTTGAACGCTTACCGCGACACCTTGCGCGAAACCGCCGAAAGGCTTGATATGGACAAGGAGTTCAAAAAGATCAATGCACTGATTTCGGCATTGTTGGCGACGCATGATTCGGCTGCGCTTACAACCAACTACGCAAAAGCCCTTTCAGTAGGTTTGAGATACGACGAAAACAGGAAACATCTGTTTGAGACTCTCTATGACGCTTTGCAAGAACAACACTTTGTTTCGCGGCCAATCCATCCGCAGCCGGAGAATGAGTACCGTGACATTGCCTTTTTTGAGAGTTATTTCTCCAATTACATTGAGGGAACGGAATTCGAGGTTGATGAAGCCAAACGGATTGTTGAGACAGGTATCCCGATAGCGAACAGGAACGAAGACTCACACGACATCTTGGGCACGTTCCAACTGGTGTCGAACCGGAGCGAGATGCAACGCTATCCTCAATCTCCGCAGGAATTGCTTGACATTCTACACCGCCGTCATGCCATATTGTTGTCGGGTCGTCCCGACCTGAACCCAGGACAATTCAAGCAGGTGAATAACCGCGCGGGAAACACCGAGTTCGTTGATGTAAAACTGGTTCAAGGAACATTGGAAGTCGGATTCGATTACTACACTGCGCTGAGCTCGCCTTTGGCAAAAGCCATTTACATGATGTTCCTTATCAGCGAGACGCACCCTTTCAACGATGGCAACGGACGTACCGCCCGGGTGATGATGAACGCCGAACTGTTTAGGGCAGGCGAAGCCAAAATCATCGTGCCAACTGTGTATCGCGAAGATTATCTGCTTTCGCTCCGCAAGTTGAGCCGACAGGGGAATCCTACTACCTATATTAAGGTGATGGAAAAGATGCATCTTTTCGGGCAAACGCTATACGGTCGTACTTTTGCTGACCTATGGTCGTATTTGAAAAGCTGCAATGCTTTCGAGGAACCTGAAAAGGCCAAGCTGAAATTCATGTAACTCACTCTTTCCTCGGCTTTCGCGCCAAAGAGGTGGCGGATGTCCAACGGCAAGATAGTTGAAACAGGAAAATGGGTGAAAGAATAATCAATACCATTTAAACATAAGGACAAATGATATTTTGATAGGGACATAAAAACTATCAGATAAATGCTATTGCATTGACACCCAGTTGTATAGAAACAGACACCCCGGGGAAATAGGGGACAAATCCCCCGAGGGTGTCCGAGACCCCCTTGACAAGCGTTATTATGAAGTAATTTTGCCAAAACTTCAAATGATAACGAGTATGGAAACAAACAATTTCAAAAAGCGGGTTTTGGTCACCATGGCCATCGCTTTGCTTTGCTGTTTATCGGCAAGAGCACAAATCACCCCTTCGGTGTATGCCGGTTTTGGGAATTATACCAATCTTGGAGGAATGGTAGGAATAGGAACCGAAATACAGTATAAATTCGTTTCTGTCAATGCCGCCATAGGGTATGATGGCTGCAACCAGGCATTCTTTCATAAAGGGCATTATGCGGGGATGGAACGCGTTGGCGACAATCCTTTCATAGGATTCGATGTCGGCGTGAAGTACTATTTCTACAAAGGCTTTTTCGGAGGCGTGAACTATGGCCTTTTAGGCAAATACTGCCTGGAGGAGACGTCCGAACGGGTCAGGGTGGACAATTTCTACGACTTCTCCTTCACCTTAGGTTATAAATGGCACTATTACAAAGGACTTTACGGGATGGCCTGGCTGGGGGCGACTTCCAATAAGGATGCGAACCAGTTTGTGTTTGTCTTTGGCAGCAGAAGTTTTACACCCAGGTTGGGCTTGATCATTGGATATGAGTTTAAACATTAAAAATCACACAGTTATGAAAACAATTGCAAAACCAATACTCCTAATTGCAGTCCTGTTTATTTGCGGGTCATGCAGCAAAATCGTGCAAGAGAGTCCCGAAACCATCACCATCAGCGGCCATATCACCGATGAGGATGGACAACCTGTTGAAAATGTAGGCCTTGCTCTGATGTGCATAGAACGCATGAACTTGATGGGCTTTTACGTTGGTACAGGCATTTACGGAAAAACCGATGAAAACGGCTACTATTCCATCCAATTTGACAACAACGACGATTATTCCTATCGGTTGGATATCGAAAAGTCGGGGTATGACTATGTGCGAGGTTACCACGTGGAACGTTGGATCGCCTCGCAGGAACATGATGTGGTGATGAGGAAAAAAGAAGAATACATCGACCTCGGTTTGCCGAGCCGCACTATGTGGGCGAACTGTAATGTGGGAACCAACAAACCTGAAGGCATTGGCGATTACTTTGCGTGGGGAGAAATTGCTCCCAAATCCACTTACAGTTGGGAAAACTACATACACTGCAACGGAGCTGGTGACCAGTTGACCAAGTATTGCAACAATCCAGCCTACGGCTACAACCACTTCACCGACACTTTGACGATATTGGACAGACCCGATGATGCCGGTTGGTGCAACTTCGATTACAATCAAGGACCGCAGATTCCAAGCAAGGAACAATGGCAGGAACTGTACCAAAACACCACGCATACATGGACTACCCTAAACGGCGTGGAAGGTGTCCTTTTCGAGGCCAACAATGGCAACAGCATTTTCCTGCCTGCTGGCGGAATGCGCCATGATGACGGAAACACCGTGGGTGTTGAACACGGCTACTACTGGTTGAATTCGTTCGATACGGGAAATCCGACCAATGCATGGAACTTCATGATCGGTGCCGACCTTGACGTCATCGGCAACAGCACGGCCACAGCAGAACGATACATAGGCTTTTCTGTGCGTCCGGTGCATCCATACGGATGGCCATTTTGCCCTACGGGCAAGTGAATCATAGTGGAAAAACTTCTTGTAATCTGTTGGTTTTCAAAGGCGATCTTAAAAATAATAGTGGATCACAGACAAGGTGAGAGGCGTATTTCTTGATGCATTTCTCCAGCGAGGTGGTGGTGAAACCCTTGGAGGACTTCACCTCGATGGGCGAAATGTTATTTACGTGCTATCGTGCTGACGTGATTACGACGTGGGCAATAATACTTTGAGGTGAGCGTTGGAAAGTAGAAAGAAATGATAAACCAATTAAATTAAAATAAATAGCAATGAAAAAGACCATTTTACTATTATTCGGGTTGCTTCTTGCGTCGGGCAGCCTCAGTGCTCAGGAAAAAGGACAGTTTGTGCTTCAAGCCGAAGCCAATGCAGGGATTATGTTCTGCTATCCATATCAAGGCACTTTTAATTCTATTGACCTTGAAGGAGCCGTAGGGCCCGTTTTCCGTTATCAAGTGACTGACCGTTTGGGTGTTGGCATCGGTGCCAATTATTGTGTACACCAATTTCTCCAATACTTGCCCGTCTTTGCAGATGCAAAATATAGTTTCGGTTCTGGCAATTCAAAACCTTACGCTGAGCTTCGTGCCGGATATGCCTTTAGTCTGAAAAGACAAGACACGTGGGCAGAAGGAGGTTATTCTCTCTATTATTCAGTGGAAGGGTTTTACTCACAACTTATTCTCGGCTATTCTATCGGCCATTCCGACTTTGGCATTGGCGGACAGCTTGTCAACCTTAAAGACGAAGGGATTGAATTTGGTGACGGCGCGACTGGTTCTCATCCATTTGTCAAAAACCGCCTGAAGCCAGGCGTGTTCTTGCATTATGCCTATAGCTTTCATTTGGGGAAGTAATCAAATTATACCGCTTATACGGCAGACCCCTATAAACAAACTCATTATCACACAGTTTATAAGAATGACTATGACCGTTTTCCGTTAGACGAGGAAAAATACATTGGATTCAGATTTACGGATGCCGACAGATTCCGTTACGGTTGGATGAAAATCAAGCTGTATAATAACGAGGGAAACTACTTTGTGAAGCTTTTAGAAACTGCGATACAGGAATGAATTGGAATGCTTTGCGGTTTGGTTATTTCGTTATGCGGGATAGCGTGCTAACGTGCTAACGACGGACTCCCCCGCCGCTGCGCGGCACCCCCTCTGAGAGGGGGACGACTCCCCCGCCCGTTGGGCACCCCCTCTGAGAGGGGGAAGGAGGGGAAAGGGGAAGAAAAAACAATGTGGATGAGTGAGTATTCGGAAGGAATTTGTATTTTTGCTGTCGGAATTATTTGATATAAAACCGACAAAATGTATTGAAAAATATGTTAGAATCTATTGATGATAAGATACTTACGGCGATAAAGAAACGCGGAAGGGGTTCGGTGTTTTCGACGGAAGAGTATGCTCATTATGGAGACCCTGACGCCGTGCAGAAAGCTCTGAGCCGTATGGCACGGAAAGGGGTGCTGCTGCATGTGTGTCACGGTATCTATTGTTATCCTCAAATCGACAAGGATTTGGGATTGGGCGTGCTATATCCTTCATACGAGGACATCGCAAAGGTCATCGCCAAGCGCGACAAGGTGAGGATATTTCCAGCGGGTGCATTGGCACAGAACATGTTGGGGTTGTCGACGCAAGTGCCGATGAATGTGGTGTATCTGACAGACGGGAGCAACCGTAAGGTGAACATCAAGAACGGACGGGGTATCCTTTTCCGCCATGTGTCGCCGAAGAAGCTGTCGTTTAACGACAAACTAGCCATGCTGATTACCACGGCATTGAGGGATATGGGCGAAAAGAATGTGACGGAGGAGCACAGGATTCAACTGAAGAAGGTGCTGGAACAGCACCCGGAGCCGTTTTCGACACATGACATGAAGCTGATGCCTTTGTGGATCAGGAACCTAATAACAGAAATCTATGAACAATTACATACAACTCTCTGATGCACAGAAGCAAGCGGTGCTGACGCAGTGCAAGAACATGATGGGCTTGCCTGAACAGGCCGTTGAGAAGGATTACTGGGTGACGGTGATGCTGCGGGAGAAAGGGTAGGTGGTTTAGAGTTTAGAGTTGATCGTTATGCGTGCTAACGTGCTAACGAAGGGGACTTGTAGGATTGATAAGACTAATAAAAACCAATAGAACAATGAAAACAACGAGACTTTACCCCCTGCTTGCGCTCTTGCTGATGGCGGGAGGGCTGACGATGCAGGCGCAGAAACCGTTCAGACTTCAAGTCGGAGCCACGGGATTTGCCACATGGGTGAATCCCGATTACCTTGAACAAAACGTTTTCGACTTCAATGATGGCCAAATCCCAGAAGGCTGGACCATATACAGCGAAGGCAATGTTGTGGAGCCGTGGCGTTTCGAGACACCTACCTCCAATCCGCAACTCAATTTTCCGCCCGACGGTTCCACCTACCTTTATGCCCAATCCAACCAATTGAACAGCACGGATTACATGGAAGAGTTTTTCCATTCGCCTGCCATCGACTTGCGTTGTTACAAAAGGGCTTTCGTCATGTTCGACTATGATTATATGGAGGATTGGAGCGATACCGAGGGCGAGTGTCAAATGAGAAGTGATGGCGTGTGGTGGTCATGGAGTAGTCTTTTCTGGCCTTGGAACGCCCAATCAGGAAGGTTCCTTGGCGAAATAACCAACATGATTTCACATCATTTCGAGATGCGTTTCCTCTTCAAGAGTTGCTATGCCAACGACCATTTTGCCATCGACAATGTGACCATTCTCGGCGAGACAGAAGAACCCATTTCAAACAATGTCCTCGGATTCAGGCTGTGGTTGGACGGTGCTTTGCTGGACGATGTGACGGAAAACGAGTACCAAATCGATACGGACACTTTGCAGGATGGCCACGACTACACCCTTTCGGTGGCCAGCATCCTCACCGACGGCATCTCTGACACAACAGCGTTCACTTTCACTTATTCTTCCTGCTCCAATTTTGATGGCGTTTACGAATTTCACGGCGAGTTTATCGATTCGACCCGTGTGGAACTGACTTGGGATACGCCATATAATTTCAAAGCCAAAGACGAGGAAAACCAAAGATGGTTTATTGGTTTGCCCGATGTAGTCACTCACCAAGGTGCAGGATACAACGACGGCTGGGATGTCAGTGCCTTGCACGACGGCTTGACGGCCTACGGTTTCAACGCTGACAAGGAAACGGGGTTCAAAGTGATGGACAAGTTCTCCATTCCAGAAGGTGCTCCCACCAGTTTTGCCGGCCTTCGCTTCTATGTTTACGAAGGCCCGACACCCACATCAACCATTACGGGCGCCTACCTTACCATTTATGACGGCGACCCGCTGAATGGTGGAAATCCAATTGGCGGTTCAGAGGGCATCAACTGCCTTTATCAAGGTTGGTTGGACTGCTACGAATGGGCGCACATCTACCGCACTGGCGAGAACGATTTCTCGGATGTCAGTCGGCCCGTGTGTTATGCCATTGCCAGTTTGGAGTATGTGGGAATGGGGATGCAATTGGAGCCAAATCACACCTATTGGTTTGTGGCATCGTTCACTGGCTCGTTGCGCGACGATGTGCATGTGATTCCCGTCACTCGATTGGATGAGACCACCACGGGTGAGGCTCGCATATATTCCGAGGCTACGGGTTGGCAACCCATCCTTGACCCTGGGACGCAAACCCAACAAGGTATCGCATTCGACATCATTGGCTACATACCTGCCACATTCGGCGTGGCTTATAGCGACATCTTCCGCGATGGCGAACTGATCGCCCACGGCGTGAACCAATGCTATTATGTCGATGAGAATGTCCCTCACGGCATTCACACCTACAGTATCCAGAATGTCTATTACGACCACCTTTTCTTCGACTATCCTACCAAAGCCTGCCTGCAAAGCATCGAGGTCAGGCCATGTTATCCGCCTAAGAATTTCGAAGTCAGCACCGAGCCGTTGAACGGAACGGACGAAATCAACCGCCTGACTTGGGACAAGGAAGGCGACATTCCTATGCGCGATGATGTGAAAACCAACTACGAGATTTACCGCAAGCATATCTCCCAACAGCAATATACATTGGTCGGCACATTGGCCAAGGACGATGCGCTTGAATCGTTTGAGTATCTCGATACCGTTCCTCAAGGCATCTATTATTATAAGGTGAACGACTACAATGTTTTTCCGACTGGCTCGTGCGAAAGCGCTTTTGCTGGGCAATACGGTGATTGTCAGATTGCTGGAAACATTGCTGCCGAAGCCCAATGGAGCCACGATATCGATGGCGTCAAAGTGGAATGGGGTGAGGATTTGATTAAGAATTGTTTCCATTTCGACACAGGCGATTACATTGACGCAATGGGCTTCTACGACGACTTCTGGTGGGGCATAAAAATGACGCATTATAGGGGACCGTTACTTAAAGATATCTCCCTTTACAGTGTTGCCGACGGCATGTATGATTTTATGGTGTACACAGGCGGTTCCGTAATACCAACCAACCTTGTTTGGCAAGAGTCGGTTCAACTCAATGGCGTAAACCAATGGCATACAGTGGTTTTGGATGAACCGTACAGGATAACCGAACTACCTGTCTGGATCATTATCCATCAGAGCGGCATCACTCATCCCGCTGCCGTGGCAGCTGACGATGGCAGCAGCAGCGACGGGCGTTGGTGGTCACTGACTGGCGTTCAATTCTTTAATGACCAATACCTTGGTGGCTCATTTATGATTAGGGCAAACATCGACAACTGTACAGCAGGTGAAGACTTACTGCAGCTTGAAGAGCCCACGGTGGGCGAACTGCATTACAATTTGTATCGCTCGCACGACAATGGAAGTTACGAGAAAATCGCCCAATTCCCCTTCCCAGGCTATTGGAGCCATGTGAGTTATTTCGACCCGATTGATGTAAAGGATTTTTCCTGCTACAACTACAAAGTCACCATAACATTCCGTGATGAATATGGCCACCTTTGCGAGTCTCAACCTGCGCCAAATTTCGAGAATCCCTTGATTGACTGGGCGGAGGTTTGCAACACATGGAAGATTGAAGAGACTGTTGAGAACGAACATGTTGTACTATATCCCAATCCTGCCAAAGAGAAGGTATCGATAGAAGGAGTTGAAGCCACAGAAGTGCTGGTTTACAATACGCTTGGGCAAGTGGTGAAGAGGGTGCGGAACTCTAATGAGGTGAGTTTGGAGGGGTTGGTGCAGGGAGTTTATATGGTGAGGATTAGGGATAAGGAAGGGGGAAGCTTTATGGAGAAATTGGCGGTGAAGAGATAGGATTTTCGTGCTATCGTTATACGTGCTAACGCGCTAACGACGGACTCCCCCGCCGCCGCGCGGCACCCCCTCTGAGAGGGGGACAAGGACAGATGAGACTAATAAAACCAATAGAATAATGAAAGCAACAAGAATTACAGCCCTGGTTGCGCTGCTGGTGATGGCGGGTGGGGTTAAGATGCATGGGCAAGAAGCGTCGGAAATAAATCAAATTTCTGCGGAGCAGAAGGTTTATGAGCTGTCTGTGCTGTGGAAAGAAATGTCGTATAACTTCGGGAACATGGACAACTGCCCCGGACTGGACATCGATAGCCTATACAGGGCATTTATTCCCAAGGTGACGGAAACCAAGGATGACTTTGAGTATTGGAAAATGCTTCAGCGATTTATGGCTTGCTTCAACAATGGCCACACGAAGATTTTCGGCGCGCCTGATCATCTGGTGAAACACCTTGCCTATCCTCTGTTGGCCACTTCATACCATGACGGTAATATAGTTATCGAGAATTTTGGCGCAAGGATGGTGGACTCGCTGCATGTCGGGGACACGGTGGTCACCATCAACGGCATGGATGCCTTGGATTACTTCAGAGAGTATCATATTCCCTACGTTACCTGCTCCAACGAAGAATACAAGATGCAGGAAGCCATGTTCTATTTCAGTAACCTCAATTGCTGTTTGATGGAGAGTGATGAGAGAATCCGCCTGGGTATTAAAGACCCGAAAGGGGTGCATGAGGTGGATGTGTATGCCGACTATTACCTTGACCCTGAAAAACGGGATCGTAACGACATGTTTCATACGGGCGGCAACTATTGGAGGACGGTGAACAGCTTTGTTGCGGACACGACAAACAGTTTCGCCTATCTCGCCTTGACTGCCTGCAACGAGAGTTTTTCCGAAGCGTTTTTTAGCCATTATGAGGAGATACAAAAAGCAGACAACCTGATTATTGACATATCCTATAATATGGGTGGATACAGCTCTTTTTGTGATACCGTCCTTGGCTATTTGGTGGACTACGACACCATCTACAGATACCCTACATTGAACCGTGTGAGCAATGCAAGCGCGATGGCATCTTATTCTTTCATTCCCGACGAGAGGAAAGAAACAGAGATAGACATTACAAAGAACCAAGAATACTATCTGAACCATACCTTTGAAAGCGTGAACTATCAGGACCCGAGTTGGGCAAAGTTCAAGAATCCAGTTCCGGCATCCAAACGGTATCGCGGCAACATCTATGTGCTTATGGGACATGAAACAGTGTCGGCGGCGGAGTATTTTGCCATCATGTTGTCGCAAAACAAGCGGGTGGTGTTTTTGGGTGAGAAAACTGCTGGAGCCAATGCGCAACCTTATTATTTTACTCTGCCATCGGGAATCAAGGCGATGATTAATATAGGCAAATGCTATGATTTCGACAACAAGGATGCTTCAAATGGGTTTGCTCCTGATTATGAGTTGGATTTGTATGAGTTGTTTCAGAAAAAGTCAAGGAAGAAATTGTTGGGGAGGATGGAAGGCATTATTCAGGAATTGTAGTTTGTGGGGCGTTGAAGAGAAAGGTTTGACTCGTTTTTAACTTCGTTGAATGCGGAGCATTTTGTTATTTCGTTATGCGTGCTAACGTGCTTTCGTGCTAACGGCCAGTCGGCCCTTCGACGCTTCGACAGGCTCAGGAGCCACAATGCGGGGAACACAGCGAGGGACGAGCTATGTTCTATCGCGGAATGGAGCAAAGCACGGGAGCGATAGCGTACCCCCGGAAAGCCCGACCCGCAGCCTGCCTTTCTTCAGTTAGCAGTTATCTCCTGTCCTTCGGACATCTTCTTAAAAGGGAAAAAGGCAGGCAGAGGGACGCGTCCAAATAAAAAACATCATTTAGATTTTTTTCACTTCTAAATAAATGTATTCGTTTATAGGCTTTTTATGTATCTTTGCAGGTATAAATGATATTTGAAATGGAACAATATGTGCGATTATGGGATTTATTAATGATACTTTTATCTGGTGTATTTACTGTTTGGTTTGGATCGTTTTTGAGTAAAAAACATGGTCAGAAGAAAGTAAATATAGAAGAAATAGACAATATGTTTTGTTATCAGACAAAAGATGGCGTTTTAATAGAGAAAAATGATACAAAATATCTTGGTAAGGAATTAGATAAAATATGTATAAAAGTAGCATTGTCAGTACGTAATAGCGGAAAGGTGGATTTAGAAAGAAACGACCTGACAGAACCTTTAAAGATAATATGTGACAAAAGGTATATCATAAAACAAGTCAATGTTTATGGAGGTTTTGAAGGGATTAACTTTGAAACTCATTTTGACAATCATAGTATTGATATCATTTGGAACTTGTTTAAAAAGGGTGATGCTTTTAATATAACAATAATTGCGGAGGTGGAAGGGCTAAAGAAAGAGGTACAACAAACAAAGAAAAAGCAAATTTTGGAGTCTTCAGATTTCTTTCAAACAGCTAAGATTTCTATTTATGGGAAAGATTTGAAAGGGAAAACTATATCATTTTATGATAATATAAGAAGAAGCTATAAACAGATAAACACATTAGTTTTTTTACTTCTTTTTTCGTTTTTATGCCTTGTTTTAGCTAATGAAGTAAAATCAATGGCAAATTTAAAAAGACTTCCATTTTTATATGACATCGAGATTTTAAATGATAATCCTAAAGTGATTACAGGAATGGAGTTAGACCATGATTTAGGCGATTTCTATTTTATAAAAGACACTATTACTTTGAAGGTTTCAGTTAAAGACATTGAAAAAGATGTTCTTATTAAAAATGTTTATTTTGACAAATTGAAACAAGATAAATACGAGCGACAACAGAACGTTTTTCGTGTTGTTTCATGGGGATTATTAATTGTTGGTCTAGTTGGTTTTGTCATATTTATAATTGTTCTTTTGGTGGTTAGAAAAAGGCGCTAATATCTTATATCTGATAATCATTAATAGGATAAAGAAACCATAAAGAAAGAAGATGATTATTAGGCGTTTAAACCTTCGGTAGTTATTGGGATTACGTTGGAATATGGTGGTAATGTAGCCAGCGATGCGACGAACATTTTATAGAGTATTTTCTCGTGTATGTGGAAAGTAAGTCGTATTTTTGCAAAAAATCATAAAGGATGAATGTAAAGCTTGATGATATAGATGACTTGCTGCACAATACCGAAGGTACTGTGGTGGAGTTTAAGACGGCACGGGGCGGGTTTCCGCAGTCGTTTTGGACTACATTCTCAGCTTTTGCGAATACCGATGGCGGCGTGATTGTGCTTGGCATAAAAGAGAAGAACAAACTGCCAGTGGTTGACGGATTGACGGAAATGGAAGCCATCGACCTGAAGAAGAAGTTCTGGGACATGGCACACAATCCTCAGAAGGTGAGCGACCCATTGCTAGAGGACAAGGATGCTCATGTGGAAGAGATTGCTGGTGAAGGCTGGGTGTTGGTATGTGAGGTGCCGAGGGCTTCCTACGACCGTAGGCCGGTATTTCTGAATGGTCGGCCGTATGGTAACACCTACAAGCGCAGACATGAAGGTGACTACCTGTGTACCGATGAGGAGGTGCGTCAGATGTTTGCCGATGCCAACCTGCGACATGGTTCGACGGATGCGCGTATCCTGAAGGGTTACTCGATGGGTTGGGAAGACCAGAAGTGGACCAAGCCCGTGCTGAGTGAGCACATTGAGCCTGAAAGAGTGGAGATGGTGATGGAAATGGTGAAGGAAAAAGACATTGAGTCCGTGCCTGTTGGCAAGGAGTTGGCAAGGAGTTGGCAAGGAGCTTGGCGTGGACTTCCATATATTGGAGCGCATCGCCGAATACTGCAAGGAGCCAAGGTCGCTGGCGGAAATTGCCGAACATCTGGGACTCTCTGACCGATATAAGATGAAGAAGAAATATATCGACCCGCTATTGGGCAGGTATTTAGAGATGACGCAGCCTGAGACTCCTAACAGCCCTGCTCAACGGTATGTGATGACGGAAGAAGGCAGGGAGATGGATTTTGAGTAATTTTGCGGGCGTGAAACGGATTTTGTACATAGGGCTTCTGATTGTTGTGGTGTTGATGGGCTGCAACAAACGGGAATGTGACTTTGTGTCGCCTATCGATAGCCAAGACGCAGAATACACTGAGCTGATTGACTCAGTGGAAGCGATATATGTCGGTAACAAGTACTATGACTTCACGGATTCCCTTGTAAGTCCCGCCTTGGCTTTCTACGAAAAAGGCGACAGGTCCCGCGATTATTGGATGCAGGCGCGTTGCCATTATCTGGCAGGTGGTTTAGTCTTTGATAAAAACCATTTTTCCGAGGAGGCAACTGTACATTTCCTGGAAGCCTTGAAAATCTTGGATTCCCATTTCGATGCAAAGCAGGCTCCCGTAGGGCGGCTTTACAGCAAGATTTGCTATATCTTGTCACGAATCGCATTCAATTTCTCTGACAAGCTTTGCAGCACACGCTTTGCCCGTTATGGCCTGGATTGTGCTTCTGTCGTTGGTGACACGGCTTGGATGCTCTGTTCAATGGCTAATCTCGGGTTGCTCTATGAGCGTTTCGGGAAGGCGGGTGAAGGCGACACGGCCTTCTTCTATTGCCACAAAGGTCTTCATTTGGCCAATGCTGACCGTTTCCCGTACGAAACGGCTTTGCTGGAAAATTCGCTTGCCAATTGTTTGCGTCACAGCCATGAGTACGATTCAGCCATTTTCTATTTTGAACATAGTTTTGCATTGGTTGACAGTTCCTGTCTCTTGTTTCACAGGAATGCGATTGAAAAGGCCTATGTCCATTATAAGGCACATGACTATGCGACTGCTTTGGCCGATTCGAAAGTCGCTTATCAGTCAAAGGATGAAAACCTTAAAGCGCAAGCAGCTTACTGCCTTGTCGACTGTTACGAAGCGTTGGGTGATACCTTGAGCACTTTGCCCTTTTACGCCGTTTTGAAAACCAGTGAGGAGAAGGATGTAGTGGCAAGCAACCATAATGCCAAAGCTTTGCCGATGCTGAACGCCTATCTGAGTGACAAGCAGAGATTGGAACATAGGGCTGGGATAGTATGGGTGGCGATAATCGTGGGCTTGTTGGCTTTGACTGCTGTTGTTGTTTTGGCGAAACAGAAGGGAAGGAAGATGCTGAAGCAACAACAGGATGAGGCGGAAAGAGCCTTGAAGGCCAAGGATTCACAACACGAACTGGAGCTGAAGGCCAAGCAGGACGAGGCATTGCGGCAATTGGAGGCAGCCCGGCAAAGCCATGAGGAAGAGGTGAAACGACTGCAGGCAACGGTGGAACAATCATCGCAGCACCAGAGGGATATGCTTCAGCAGCGGGTGTTGGCGATTTACCAGACGGGTGGCGAGGATAGGCTACAGCGTATTCTTGACGAGTTTGAAAGCGCCTATCCATCGGCTACGGTTAGGCTGCAGCAGGCTTGTCCCAATCTGAACGAAACGGAATGCCGCATCGTCATTCTTTCGTTCCTTGGCTTCCGTGCAAAAGAGGCGGCGAATTTGCTTGGGTTGAAAGAAAACACGGTGACGCAATACCGATCCAACCTCAAGAAAAAGGCAGATATCGATGGCCTTTTCACCTCTATAGGGTAACAAAAACCTATATTTTCAGATTTTTGAGTTCATTGTATTTCAAGTTGTTGTGTTTTTGAACAGGCGCAAAATCCTATATTTGGGCTTGGGGCTTGGCTTTTTGGCGTTTTTTTGTTATAGTTTTGCAACAAAACTATAATATAATGAAAGCAAAAAGAATTACAACCCTGCTTGCGCTCCTGCTGATGGCGGGAGTCACTATGCAAGCCCAGCAATGGGAGCTTGACTTTGGCGACCAGAACGACATCAACCAACATTCCCGCATCGATGCGGGCGTGATTGATGCGGATGGTAACGCCGTCTTGATGGGCCGATTTGGTCGCCGCCGCGATTGGAACACACAACTCATCAAAGTATATCCTGATGGCAGCTATGAGCGCCGTATTTGTGAGGACTTGCCGAAAATGCTGCTGGCGCATGATATCGTTCAGCTTGGCAATGGAAATTATTTCACAGTAGCACAGTTCCAGCCAGACACCACAATGATTAATTATGGAGGTAGCGAACTATGGGCGATTGTTTTTGATGGTAATCTTGAAATCGTAGATACAAAAATATATACCCAGAACTCTTTGGAAAGGATAAGTCGGCCGTGTCTTCTATACGACAATGGTCAGGTGATTGCCTGCGGTTATTATTATGAAAGCTCGAATAGAGCA